>Ga0065711_1033138_pt1 | contig 26028 bp, 12 predicted proteins | sample Hoacrofraction12_FD_59098 | JGI IMG/M metagenome (GOLD analysis project Ga0065711, IMG submission 59098) | Hoatzin crop microbial communities from Cojedes, Venezuela - Epithelial fraction 12 v2 (version 2) | ecosystem: Host-associated > Birds > Digestive system > Esophagus > Crop | place... | reverse complement strand
TCATCTTTCTTGAACTGGGGAGCCCAGAACTGGACACAGTACTCTAGATGAGGCCTCACCAGGGCAGTGTAGAGGGGAAGGAGAACCTCCCTCGACCTGCTGGCCACACTCTTCTTGATGCACCCATGGTAGAACAGCTGTGTAACCTGGCAGGAGACAGAGTAGGTTTTTTTCTTTATAAATAGTAGCTCAGACATTGTATTTAACATTAAACTCATACAAAGGAGTACATTGTTGTACTTACAAGTACAGCCTCATGAGGTTCAACAAGGCCAACTGCAGGGTCCTGCACATGGGTTGGGCCAAACCCTGGTATCAATACAGGGTGGGGGATGTAGGGGTTAAGAGCAGCCCTGCCAAGAAGGACTTCGGGGTACTGGTGGATGAAAAGTTGGACATCAGGTGACAAGCTGCGCTCGCGGCCCAGAAGGCCAACAGTATCGTGGGCTGCATTAAAAGCAGCGTGGCCAGCAGGTCGAGGGAGGGGATTCTGACCCTCCGCTCCACTCTGGTGAGAGCCCATCTGGAGTCCTGCATCCAGCTCTGCAGCCCTTAGCACAGGAAAGGCATGGACCTGTTGGAGCGGGTCCAGAGGAGGTCACAAAAATGATCTGAGGGCTGGAGCACCTCTGCTGCGAGGAAAGGCTGAGAGAGTTGGGGCTGTTCAGCCTGGAGAAGGGAAGGCTCCAGAGAGACCTTATTGCAGCCTTCTAGTACCTGAAGGGGGCTTATAAGAAAGATGGGGACAGGCTTTTTAGCAGGGCCTGTTGCAATAGGACAAGGGGTAATGGTTTTAAACTAAAAGAAGGTAGATTTAGACTGGATATCAGGAAGAATTTTTTTATGAAGAGGGTGGTGAGGCACTGGAACAGGTTTGCCCAGAGAGGTGGTCAATGCCCAATCACTGAAAACATTCCAGGTCAGGTCGGACAGGGCTCTGAGCAACCTGATCTAGTTGAAGATGTCCCTGCTCATTGCGGAGGGTTGGACTAATTGACGTTTAAAGGTCCCTTCCAACCCAAACCATTCTACGATTCTATGATTGTGTGGGTTTTCACTTACTTCTTTAGCTGCTAGGAAACACAGCCAAACATGTACAGTATTCATCCCATTGACCATATCTTTTGGTAGTTATCCAGATGATTTGCTTGCAAGCTATCTTCATGATTACTACAAGTCAGTCCATTCTCTGGTTTCCCTGTTATCTTAACCCTGAAGTACAGCATGAACCAACAGTATCCAGAATGCGTAAGTCACTGTTAAGCTAAATAACACCACAATCTAAACAAGTAAAAATCTGCAGTCTCTGCTATACCCCAAACAAACTGGAACAATTAAAAAAATCCTATGCAAAAAGTCTGTGGAGTTATAAATCAAACCACTGAAGTATCTGGAGAAACACTCCCTTTCATGTATTTGCTGCTGTTCATACAAAATCATGCTTACCACATATCAAGTAGATGTCTTTCCTTTTAAAAATGTGTACTGACTAGTAGATGACCAGCTTCAGATTTCCAGTGGTGAGACTGCTGGCTGTCTACAATACAGGAAATGGGTGAAATAGAAGAAGTGGCAATGAAACAAAACCTGACACCCCTCAACGACATATATATCAAATGCAAAAGAAAGTGTGCCATATTTACAACAAAAAGAACTGTCTGAGGTAAATCTACAATGTGGTGGGGGGAAAGGAAGGAATGGGAGGAAAAAGGTAGGGGAGTTAAAAAAAGTTCAGAAATAACTGGGAGAAAAGGAGTAAGTTTGCTTTTATTTGGAAGACTATTCAAGTACTTCACTTGATTTTTTTTTAAAGGTGATCATGTCAGTATTCTTGCATCTTATTAAAAAAATATTGTCCATGGGTATTAACAATCAACAATGAAGACCTTGCTTTTGCAAATCACATCTAAGCTTTCAGCATGAGTAGTCTCATTGATGCGAGCAAGACAAGTTATGAATTAAAATGAAATGATTGATTAGTTTTTTAACACAGGTCTTAGTTGTGCCACATCTATACTTTGATTTTTAAAACTCATAAGTTTGTGTGCAGCATATTAAAAAAAGTGGCTTTTTCTGTAAGCCTAGTGAAGTTTTGCCTATTCCAATAATATTATTTCTTTGTATTTCTAATATTATTATTTAAACTAATATTAAAGCAAGTCTCCTCAAATACAATATGTTCTTGAAAAGGATACCAAAATAATTCACTGTCATTGTTGAAAAGATTCATAAATGTCCCTATGAGGAAGGAGGTTGGGATATGCCCATTGATGAAGCAATGCTTATGCAGTGTGCAGGTTTGAGCTGTCTGTCTTCTCAGTTCCTTCTCTGATACTCAAAACATGCAGTAAGACAAAGGTTATATCCTAAAAGTAAAATAAATATATCCTTTTGTAGTAAATTCCTCTGCCTTAGCCCAGAGAGGTGCCACATTACTTCAAATCCACAAAATTAATAAGGAAAAACATGAAAAAAAAAAGATTCTGGATTGTGTTTTTCATATCTTCTGTGTGACCTTTTTCTCTTTCCTCTTCTTTCTCAATTCTGCTTTCATTTTTCTCTGAAATGAGATCAAGGCTGCCAGCAGTGAAGTAACCCATTTTACAAATTCTGTTGGAGCCCCATCTGTTTTCATTGAACTTTGTATTTATTTTGTCCCATGTAACACCCATAAACACTAATTAAATATATTACAAAATGTAGATGAGCTATCTTGTGACTGATAAGGTTGTTTTACAAGGCCTACAGTGTGTTTATACTAAAGCTTGTGTAGTATGAGACCAATACCTTCTAACATTCACAACATAAAGTATATACTTGCGTAAATAGACTAACTCAATTATACCATTAACCTTGGTCTGTGGGAATAGTATAGAAAAACAGTCACAATTGAAACTAGGTTGTTATTACTGATTTCCAGATGTAAACTTTAGTTCTGTTATATTTTTATACAGCATTTTACATTTGATGCTTTCCTTTTTTTTCTTTCAAAATGGTGAAAACCACGAGGCTAACATATAAATCTTACAAAATATTTCAAGGGTGAAAAGAAATTTCCCATAAAATAATCAGTTGATAATGTTTCTACAAACTTTTCTTTATACGTTTGCCATTCCCTGAAATAAATTATTAATATGTCTATCATTGTCTTTAAATGATTTCAGTTTTACAGAGATGCTTTATGAGGTTTTGGTGTGCAAAACAGTGATAAAACTTTACATAAGGAGTTTCATCTTAGTTCTTGCATCTTGATGATTTTTTTATGCAGCTAGGACAGTTCTATACTATAAACTCTACTTTTATTTTCTTATTAAATTAATTTTTCTTCTTCCTATATAATTATCTAAATTCCGTAAACTACACAGATATAGCTCTTGGCACAATATTTCATGCTGACAAGAGAATGCTAAAAGAGAAATACAGCTGGATAGACTCCTAAAATACTCAGCACTGATTTATGCATTTCAGTAAACTCAGTCACAAGAGCAACACTGGGTAAATAGTAGGAAAAATTATTCATGGAGACATTTACAAATCCCTTACAATTTGGCTATAGTCCCACCCCTTATACTTGCTTGTTTTAAATAACTCTGCACCAGGATTGTTTTATTGGATGATATCAATATGCAGCCATAATAATTCTGGTGCTACTATTAGCATTTACATGTGTGCCAGAAAATTATTTTCATCTGTTTACATGGTCAAAAAAGATACAATATATGTAACATAATTTCAACACATATCACAGATAAGGTATTATAAATGATTAAAAATATTAGAGTGAACAGTTTTCAAGCAATACAGTACTTGATAGCTGTTCACATAAAGGCGTTTAAATAATGAAGAAGTGATACATACATTCAGAAAAATGGCAGGGTGAAAGTCTTTAGTATTCTGAGGTCCTTTCAACTGGGACTTCTGCTGCTGAATCAAAGAAAAAGGAAAATCATATTTGATTTGAATCAAGCAAAACTTATTTTTGTCATCTCTTTTTGTGATTGAAATAGGAGATAGAGAAGTTCTGGTCCATTTAACACAAAATTGATCTTTTCAGCCTGAAACAAAAAGTTTCATTTTGGGACACTCATTTGAGGAAAAACAAGAAGTCATAAAACTGCGCTACAAAGAAACATCCTCTTACTCTGTAGCTTGTAAGGCCCGAGGAGACCTCATGTCGATGTCTCACATCTTGGCCTCTCAAGATTGATTGTATTTTACAGGAGGTGAAACAGCTTCAGCAAGAGCACCCCACTCTAGAAAATTCCCCCAGCTCCTAGCTGGAATAGTTGGCAGAAGCCAGGTTTTGTTTTGTTCCTGCCTTTATTGGAACACAGAAGTAATGAACCTTCAGCTCTCTTGTTTGAACAGTCACTTGGGAGGATTTCGGGCCCTTACTCAATGTACTTTTGGTTTGGACAAAGAGAAACAGCTTTACAGGAGCAGAGAAAGAGCACTCATCTGAACGCTGGGTATTTATGGCACCTTGCTTAGAAGCGTAAGATCTGTCTCCTGAAGAGGAAGAAACTCAGTTCAACTTTGCCCTGTCTGGAGTGAACGCACTAGCCACATTACTCAGTGAACAAGTACATTATTTTCTGCTAGGGGAAAAAAACTATCCATACAGTTAACCAGAATAAATAATTCAAAATCTCCCTTAGAAGGCATTTTTGTTACTTGATAAAAACAGCAATTGTTCATGTATCACTCTGATAACTTTCCAAAGAAGGAAGAAGAAATGAGTAATAGAATTGTCCAGGAAAACAAGGTATAGTTTGAGCACCTCTGGAGTTTGGAAATCCTTAACTCTCAGAAAAAAATACTTGATTGACATAGTCATTAGTGTTCTCTAGGGCAATGTTTCACAAATGGTCAAAATATGACCAATGAAAATGGCTGTAAAATAGCAGATTTTTAAGCATACACACAAGCAGGGAAACTAACACAAAAGGTGATAAAGAGATAAAAGAAAAACACAAAAACAGACTAAACTTTGAATATGAATTTATATGTGAATGTAAACAGCAGCCACTGCAACATACTGTACAAGGTATTCATTGCCCTCTCCTCTTCCTCCCCCAAAACAATGATGAAATTTTATAGATTAAGTTCAATCTTCCACAGCCCACCTACCTTCTACCTCTGGCTGTGTGTTTTAAGCCCCTTTGCTAGCCCAGCACTGGAGCTTGTGCAAACCCACATTGAGCTGGTGTGGGGAATGAAACCAAAAGTCAGGTATACATCAAAACCAATTTTTAAGAAGATCAGCTCTTGAAGTGGCTTATTACAAGACTACACGTTAAGGAACACACTGATTCAAGAGAGGGGACAGGACCACAGCAAACCCCACTGACAGGCTGTAGCTATTCTGAGAAGTTTCCCAAGTCTGAATCTGATCTTGCATACACTGATTACAGTCAAGTAGTCTACCTATCCCTTGCACAGGCAAGAACATAAATCTTACAGTCTAAAACATAAACTTTCTACAGAAGTACAGAATATGTCACTTTGCATCAAGGGTCTTAAAAAACGGTAGTTGAGCTGTACTGCATGAATGTGAGAAGGGCAAAATAACTCATCACAAAGCGGAGTTTTAGAAAACAGAAGGGCAAATAACATGATGCAATTATCTTAGTGACTTCTTCACTACAGAGGTGTCAAGGATAGCTTGGATCTGGAGAGGGAGAGGCTGTGAAGCGAGCAAGGGCACAAACTAACCAGGAAGAAATACTCATTCTGATAATGTAAACCACAGTCTCAGAACCATTTTGCAGATAGTCTGGGAACAGATCTGTGGGTCCCAGCTTATGAGGGCATAGAGACCCAAGTCAAGCAACTGCCTTCTTGCAGCCTGGAATAACAAATGTCATTGTTCTACCAAAATAGACACCAGCATTTTTGATGAGGTGAGCTTCCTCACTGCATGATCCATAAAAGACATCCTCGTTAAGACCATCCCTCACTGCTGTCCTCCTACTCAGGGAGGAGTGGTGATACTCTCCGATAAATTATTTTTAACACCACTTGTGAGTAATATAATTCATAAAAAATATTGCAGGAAAAGAAGTGCCATAGTTGCTCTCCATACAAGCACTTGATCACAAGTTCAAAAACGCATTTCTTTTAGTAGTATATGGCCCATTAAATTCTTTCACATTTTAAAATTATGTATTGTCCTATGGCCATACTCCATTTTAAGAAAGTAATATAGCATTTGTAATTCTTCAGGAAGAAATTAATGTGGAGACCTAAATAATTGTATTCATTCCTTGTCCATTGCAGTATTCAGCTTTAGTTTTTAGTCAATTTATCCAGGTTATCCTGAAATATTTTGTACTGGTAAAAACAGTGTATTGGAATCAAACTTCTCCCAGTGAGTCCAAAGAATAAAGCATTTTATGTGCCCTTTGGTATCTTTCTTTAAATATTCTGTGTGTTTACCTTCTCATCTACATCCAGAAATAACTGGGTGAAAAGTAGTAAGTTTATACTTCATAACTTCATACTACAAAATGTAAATGGGATTTGAAGTGACAGGATTTGCTAATCCCACCTTGATATCTTATTGTCTCTGAGATCACAGCAAATAATAGACATCTGAGTGAGAAAGGAACTGTGCACTGTATGTAGCACTGCCCTCTAACTGTATATAATCGTAACTATTCAGTTAGACATCTGAGGCCTTGTGTATTCAATATCTTTGAGAGCTAAAAATTGCCTCTTGGCTGTACAGGTTCTTTGGGTTCTAGGACTGCATGTCAGGTTGATTGGTGCAATTTTGTTTTGTTTGGGGTATTCTGGGAGATGGGTAGTGTTGGGAAATGGTGGGGGAGTTAAACACAACAGGTGAACAAGAAAGGAAATGTGCTAGGTCTGTAAGCCAAGTGGACAACACAAGTGGATGGTTTAGTTTTAATTTAAAAGTTGCCTCCCATCAGACATATTTTTTTTTTCCTAAGCAACTGTGCTTTTACAGCAGAAGCTAAGTTCTAGATCATTTATTCCAAGAAACATTCCCCTTGTCTCCTTATCAGTGTGCTGACTGCTACAGGTGCACATGGCAAAAATCACTGCAACACCCAGAGCTGGGTGATCGCTAATTGCAGAGACGAGGCTCCTGTACACGGCCTCAGCTGCTCTCTCAACAGCTGGAGGCAAACCATCTGTCCTACTGAAGTGCATGTGTATGTTCTGAAACCCAGTTCCCCCATCTGCCTTGTTGCAAGTGTCATGCGGTAACCAGAGCTTCCTCCTCTGCTGTGGGCTGGAGGTGTCCCCAGACGAGCTGCTTGTTTCTGCTTGCAGCTGCCTTCAGTTTCTTACACTCTTCACTGTTCCTCTTCCTGTCGTCTGCCAGGATGCAAGCGCTGCAAGCAGTGGTACTCAAGACTTAAACTCCATTGTGCAAAGCAATTTCCCTCAGTATCAGGAAGGGGGGAAAGCAAAAAAGCAATGAGATTTTCTTCAAAAGGCATGAAGTTCATACAGCTGAAATACGCAGTAAAACAAAGGCATCAACAATGTGACTGGACAATTTCCAGGCTGGTAGAAAATACATTGGCAGAATAGTTGCAGAAAGAAACTACAAATACTCTTTTTGACAACAAAGTCAGTGCTTTGAGGGTAAGGAAGCAAAGTCTCCTACAGACACTATATGCAGGACCAGATGCAGTTCAATTCTTTTGTTGGTGTCATAGTTTAACCTTGATGTTCTAGTTTAACCTTACAACTTATTTGATAGCATTTCATTGTTAAAGTGTATTATCTTTCGAAAAAGAATATGGTCAAATGTATCAATGTAAGTAATCACCTGCGATAACTAAACCCCCCCAATATAGCTTCAAATTAATGTACATATCTTCCAGGTACTATTTTACTTTCTCATATGGATGAGAGATTTCCTATTTCTGAATTCAGTAATTACTACACAGCGTTATTTTCTGTTTTGAGGAAGCGAAAAATAACTCTTGGATATTTGAAGAAACATGAACACTTCCAGTTTAAGCAAAACCAAGTAGGAGAGGTTTGTGTTAAACTATCATCTTGAGGTTAATAAACATCCATCCGTATATACGCACTGTGCTGTACTGGGTTGTAATAACTGTACCACTTAGTAATGCTGCAGGGCAGCCTAAAATCAGACACGAACACTTCATCCAATTTTAAAGCACAAACAAGATTTATCACTGGCAGTTGTTTCTGTATTTTGTATAAGGTTGACAGTATATGTTGCATACGATTTAGTAACACAATCTTAAAGTATGAATAAAAAATGAATAGGCTTTTAATATATATCATGGCAAAGAGTTATAATCCAAGAATGTGTTGACAGAAAAAAAAGGGAGGAAAGACTGCAAGGGATAAGACAGTTCAGAGACTATAGTAAGAGCACTAAAAACAAGCAAGGGACATCTTGCTTGTTTGTTGTTTTACACTGAAGACACTTATTTTGCCTCTGTAGTTATATTAATATTCTCTGATGCCTGTTCCAGAAATTGGAATCTCAGATCTAATACCATTCTGTTCATCCCTAAAAATACAGCTGATTATTGTAAGTAATTAGTTTACCAGCATTATTTACTCCATCACGGTAGGACATACTTTATTCCTTCTCCAGACTGAACTATAAGCAATTTTCCCTGGTGAAATAGAACAGTCTTGAAGCTATGCAAGAGACCATTAAAAAAAACCACTCAAGTTACCGTTTGATCTGAAAAGACATTTAAATTTTTGCCACAACAAAGTTTATTTCACCTTTAATGGTGAAGAAATCTATCCTCAAATGACCATGACGTATTGGTCAAAACTGATTCAATCATGTTATTGACAGTTCCCAAAGGAAGTGATTGGGGAGGTGTAGATGAGTCAGTTCAACTCTTCTCTGTATCATGGTGTTTCAGTACTTGGAATTACTTACAGTCTCGAAGTTACATGAGAACTTCAAACATAGTCATTGGAAAGGACTAGGCATCTTCAAAGGCATCAGCCAGCCAAAGTCCTTACATTAGATAATTCCAGGTTTTCCAGTTTGGCATGCTTCTATTTTTAATATGTTGTTTTACTGATACTGTCTTAAATTATGTGAAAATCCTTCCTCCTGGAAAAGTCTGGCTGATTTTCAACATAGTGCAAGAAATGCACTGGGTTATGGGACAATTAACATTGTGTGCAAGCTTCATTATATTCTCAGAAACTGAAATGCCATCTGCTTTAATTTATAATACTTCTGCCACTTTACCTTCTTCTGCCTTTTATCAAGGAGCCTCAGGAAGGAAAAGTAATTTTTGAAAGGTACACTGCAACTAGAACAGACTATTTAAGAAATCATTCCCAAGCCCTAAAGAGGCACAAACTAATGACAAATTGTATGGATAAAAACATAGGTGAAATGCTGACTGTTGTACAACGTGAGCAGTTCTTATGGAGGCTTAATAGTAGTGGGTGAGCAAAATTGTACATGAATAGATTTTTAATATATTTTTTCTTCAAAAATTGCTAAAACACTAAAATTATAGATGAGATGATTTTACCTCATACAGTTTTATGTTGTTAGCAAGAATTCACCGCTTTACTTCACAAAACAAAACAGTAATTAAAGCAATAAAAACTACAATATTTATCCTTGGTCTTTTTTCTTTAGATAAAATGAAATACTAAAATTCTGGACTGTTACCAAATCTAGACTTTCCTGAATGAGAATAAAAGAGGACATTGAAAGACTGAACTATGTAAAAACACTTTGGTTTTGAGGAGATTCACAACGACAGTAACAAAAGGGTTTGCCTGTCTTGAGGCAATGAAAGATTACTTTTCTTGAATAGATTATTATGTGAGTGCTTTAGAGAGAATGCAACCCTTAGGAGGTATGTAACAATCAAATGACAGCTAGTATGAATCTGGGACAGATACACGGAAGAGAGAGGTCCTTAACGTAGGCGTTCAGAGAGGAATTATCTACTCAGCCTGAAAACACCATTTATCTGGCACCTTACCTTGGAGAGACCCAAATGCCCTGCGGTGCCACAGGCTGTGCCTTTGACAGACATCCCTCAAAAGGGCTAGCTCTGTACATCAAGTGTTCATTTTGACAGGACTAAGGTGCTCCGCTTCCCTGGCCAGACTGCACTTATAATCCATGCATGTGCCTCTGCGTTTCGGGGCAGTTTTCTCAGTGCTGCTAAGAATCAGCTCCCTTCCTGAGAGGAGCCAGACCCGTAACGCTGTCTCTGTACAAGACAGCCAGGGGACAGCCTCGCAGCGAGCTCCAGGAGCCAGAGCCCACGACCGGCAGGTAGGACACTGCCGTAAGCAGGAGAAGGAGCCGTGGCTGGAATGCCCCTCGCCCAGGGCCGTGTCCCGAGCAGCCCATCTCACCCCGCCAGCAAGGCCGCCCTGCCGCCACCCGGAGCCCCTCTTCAGTAACCGGGTTTCAGGGGCTGGCAGTAACATGAAAGGGATTTAACTTCACAGGGGCCTTTTCCTGATCTTTGCTCCAAGGTCTGTTATTAATTAAACTGTTATTAGATGAAATGCTCGTGTAAGGAATGGAGCGGGGCCTAGCACAGAAACTGCGTCACCTGCCTTGGTGGCCCCTCCCCTTGGTGGACCTCTGCACCTTCATGGGCTCCTCCACAGAAATACCCCTCCGCCCAGGCTGGCCACCTCCTCAAAACAAGAAATAAAGATGTCCCCGAAGAGGCAGACGTCTGGTCACAGCGCCCATCAGCAGCCCCGTCGGGAGTGAGAGGAGCCGGGCGGCAGACAAGCTGCAGCGGGGGTCTAACCTCTACCCTGTGCGCAGGCCCGGGGACAGGCACGCCGAAAACACAGCCCAGGCAGGGACTGGCAGCCTGGTCTGGGTGGACACGGGGCCATGGGCAGGGCAGGGCGAGTCGGGGGGGCCAGGCAGGACCTGCTGGTGCCCTCGAGGCCTGGCACACATGGGTACCAGGTGGGACATGACAGGCCTCATGCCAGGAGGGAAGAGGAGGGCTCCATTTCTACCGCTTCATTTGTCTTTTGCTTTCTGACCTGTGACGAAATCTTCATTTTCAAATTCGTACTCGGAGGTGCTGGATTTACTAAAAGTGCCGTGATCACCTCAGGGCTGGGGCTCAGCACCTTCCCCTGCCGCTGGTGCTTCTTCTGCTTCCCACCACAGGGCTGAAAAATGTTTTCACTACAGGAAAAACATGACTTGATACCTACTGGATATGACTGTCACGCTGGAAGAAAAATTTGAAACACAAAACGAAACAAAAAATTGGATTCCCAATGCTGTTTCAAGAACAGTTACTGAACAAAGTACATAAAGAGGATTTCCAGTCACTCCCTCGTGAGTGCTCTGACCACACGGCCACAGATTGATGCTCCCTTTCAGTCTGTCTCTTTGGCCCAATGAATCTTTAATTCTGCTGTGACAAATGCAAGAACTATGGCAGAGGGGGTGGAGACGTCCCAGGGTTAGAGAGTAAGGGATGGAGCTGGAGCCTGCCACGGTGAAAGAGCAAGTCCCGTCTCAGTGCCGCCTTGATAAGGGGATTTTATCCTGGTCTGGATGTTGAGAGGATGTCGTTTCACAATTTCTCATTCATTAATCAGTTCAGGTCAGGGTCAATCCCTAGGACAGATAGATGTCTGCATCTGTTCTAACTATAAATGTAGAAAGGGCAATTTAGTTGGGATGTTCGTATCAATAACTCTTGCCTTGAGAATGAACTTGCAATATCTGGTTGTGTCCTTTAAGTACTGCATTAGGGACATAAAAGCAGATTTGCTTTACCTTCCTTAAGGAAATCAATATATTCTGAAGTGTCTGTACAGGCATAGCTATGGAAACAAAGCACAAAATTCACAAACAATGCCAAACAGGTATAAAAATAAAAGCATTGTCTTCATTCTTGGACCTGGGACAGAAGGGAGTCTGTTAAAAGGACAAAGCTCTGAAGAGTGTCAGGAAGGACAAGCCTGAGGGATAGGGAAGAGAAAAGACAATCCCTTTTGAGAGGGAGAAGTGTGAACCCTGAGAAGATACAAATAATGACAGACTACAACATAAAAACATAGGCAAACTGCTGACTGTAGTACTGAATAGGCTGTTCTAAATTCAGCATGATGATAGCTGAGCAGATTTTGATGTGCAGGAGTACATGAATTCCTCTCTCCAACAAAATAAATAATTGAGACAAAATCTAGAATAACATTTTGATTATAAACAGAGAGAGAACTCTGTGCAAGCAAAGACAGGAAAAAAAGGACATGAGTCTTACTCTAAGGTATAATGTTCTCAAGTCCAAACTTTTCTCACCATGAAGGGAAATGGGGAAAATGTTGAATTCATGGAGGTTTGGGTAGGTACAGCAAAAAATCACAGAAATAAGTAGGTGCTGCCTCTACACATGGGGAAAGGCATGCAAAGAAACAGTGAGACACACAACCACCACTTTTTTTCCCAAAAGTGGTTTCCCTAGCTTTCCCACTGGTTTCACTAGATGCTGTCCACAACATGAAGCATCTAGTATTTAAAGATAGTTAAAGTGCTGTGCCAAACAGCCTTTAAGGACCTGACACGCACTTCTGCATATTTTTTTTCCTCTTTAAAAGAAATGAAAGCTCTCAAAAGCTCATGTGATGAAACTTTTCACAATGTATTTATCCCCAACACTAGAACTCTGGAATCATCAACTGCAATTAGCTAACTAAGGCTTTGACTTAGTAATTACCAGATTACAGGGATGTCCTCACTAGCATTTAGGCAGATATGCCAGTATTAACTATAGCATTTAAGTGTTTGAAATAATGCACTTTAATGGTCACAAGGAAGTGCCAAGGCATCGTTTCCAAGGCCATCTCATTTTGTGTTGATTGCAACAAAAAGAACTCTTTGCCAACATTCAGTATTCAGTATCCTCTCAGATTTCTAAGTGTCTGAAACAGACCGAACACTGTCACCATCCAACCTACTATTAGAATAGGCATGAGAGATGAATAATGCTTTGAAAAGTTGAGTTGATGTCAGCATTACCAGAAATAACAGCAAAAAATCACACAGACCATGTTAAAACATATACACGTCTTGATCGAGCCACATGACTGATATTCACTGTGGAAGTAATCAATATTGAAATAGCACTCAAACTTAGGAATAAAAGACCCCTGTAAAAGCACACAGCTCATCTCTTACTCTAGCCTTTTGCCTCTGTTTTCACCATAAATTCTCCACACCTTTTAAACCACCCATACAATAAAGTGTTCTTTTTTAAAATGTCTTGTACACTGTATCACAGCTTTAATTTTTTAATGCAATGCTCAGCAGAACACTATAATGCAAGACAGAGGAAATCGATACTTCAGTGGTTCAATACTATCAGTAAAATTCAGTTATTAGTAACATTCATGTTATGACTATGACATTTCACTAAACGTATGATTTACCACAACCAGTCTTACCTGACTCCTGTCACCCTCACTCAAAAAAACAAAGATCTCCCAAAACAACGAAACATGCAGTATCTTCTAGCAAGGATCAATTAAATTTTTTTACATTTAAAACTACACAGTTGTTTAGGTGTCTCCAGGGAATGATCAGCTCTCCTTTTATATTACAGGTCAGCAGTTCAAAACTGGCTTGTCTCAGCAATGAGTGAATGCTATTATCTTCATAGAAGTATTCAGTGCTGTATATAATGCACTATAAAGCCTTGTTGCATTCTCAGCTTTTTACACCAAAACACTATTGCACTATATAGAGTGCAACCATATTGCACTCTATAATTTTAGCACATTTAAAAACAGCTGGGGTATTCACTTTTAGATATGTCCTACTTAAAAGAAACACTAAGCTCAGAAAAAAGGAAAACAAGTAGAGGCTGCTCATCTATTTTTGAGGGAAGATGGTTTTAAAATGAAAGGATAAAGGGACTAAATGTGTGAGTGTCCAATGATATAACAAAACACAGTAGGAATCTAGAACTGGTTGGAGACTACACACAAAAAAGTACAAGAAAGTTATTTATCGTAACAGAGGAATGCTATCAGATTCTTAGCTGTGTTTGAAATAGCACCAGACATTGCAGTCCCGGGAGTTTCTCTGCGGTCTTAAAAGCCAGACGTGAACAAGGGAACTACAGTTCAAAAATATGTTCACAGTGCCTGCTTAGCATGGACCTCAGCTTCTAACCTGCTGGTGTCTGGTGTCCAGACACAGTCTGGCTGCAGAGACGCTTGCTGCAAGCCACTGCACCGCTGTTCTTGGGAGCTGGAATTCAGGAGATTCACAATGTACAACGAGTATCAGGGGAAGATCAAGCTGTCCCAACAGGGCTGGCTCTAGTCTGAGAAGATTTCTCGCCATAAATACATAGGAAACTAGATGGCGTGCCAGGAGTAGGATATTCCTCTCGCTCATTAGATGTGCGCTCGCCCCGCCAGAGAGTGTAAATGTGCAAAGAAGTAAAAACAAATGCAATTTTCTTTTCTGTTTTATCATCTTCTGTTAATAAATATTTGTAACAAGAATTGGTGAGAAGTCAGAGAAGGGCAGATTCTGTATGATTTCAAGATGGGTATTACTCTTAGTTGTCTTCAAAAGGGGAAGCTTTTTCTTAATATGTTATCAGCAATTTCTGTTATACACAAGTTTAACCCACCACTGAATTGTTGCAGGTATTTGCACTTTTCTTCTTGTTAGCTTAACACAGCTTACTGATTTGAAAATCAGAGACTGTAATTTAAAAATGTGTTTAGTGGAAGGCAGACTTTGATAATAGTCAATTTATTTCCCAGCTGAGCAGAGATCACCTTCTTCCCCAAAATAAAATAGCTGCCGCCACCCATCTACTGCCTCTGTTGTCATCGAATCCATCATGCTGGCAAGTCTGCACGTCGCTCTCAGCAGTGAAGTTGCCTAGGGGTAATGAGGCAGAACCTATAAAGAGGAGGTTTTCTTTCCCCACTGAGTTGAGCCCCAGGACAGATTACTGTTATCTGTGAAAGAAAACTAATGACTTTTCATTATCATATAAAAGGTAGTTTTGCATTGGAGAACGGTTTCTTGTTTTGCTTTAAGCTTGATTTGCAGATTCCTCAATTGTTGGGTTTTATATAAACACTGCTTGTCTTGGGTTGCTTGTCTACACTGCCTTCTCCCGATACAGACTTAAACTTGCACTCAAGTCCAAGTTCATCCATGCCAGAAGTCCACGGACTTTGGGCAAGATTTGACCCTTCCTAGGAGGATAGTGAATCACACGCTACTGTTTAATATGATCCCAAGAACACTCCCGCCTACTCTCTGATCAGCGCCAACTAACAGTTAAAACTGCTCCCACAATACAAATTTTTGTGCCTGTAGTTCACGATCTGACAGTATTCTACAGAAGCATTTTCCCTTTAGGTCTGTGTAGGAACAAGAGTGATAAAGAAAAAAATACTACATAAACTTAACACCTTCTCCAATAATACAACTGATGACTGTACTTCTTCATTCAAATTACACTCATACACACACACATAAAAATAGCAAACGCTGTTGCAGGTAGGTAACACCAGGAAAGCAAGAAACAAACATGTAGTTGATAAACACTATTCTCTAACTTCTGCTGTAAGAGTGAAAAAGTAGCAAACACTGCACAAGGGCATTATCTGAGTAAGAGACATAAAAGTGCTACTTGATAGCACTGCTGTTCTCAGTAGAAATCTTCTGGAAAAATGTTTGCTCAGTTCCCAGAGAAATCCAGCCCTTTTGTGAGCTATCTCCCGTTTGTGCTTTGCTTCCTTTTTAAAAGCCCAGAAGTTTCATTTTTTGAACTACAGAGGATGCCTGTTTAGGACTAAATGTGGACAGTCATACCGTGAATCAGATAAGCTGCATACTTGGCGTGCAGACAGAGAATTGGAAACAGTGATGTTTCACAGACAAAGAACTGGAAACGGTGATGTTTCCGGCTTCAGCTGACTTCAGGTTGTCGTTACAAAATTCTGTCTCTTTGCAAAGTTCCTCTTTTGAAAAGCTCCGAGTGTGTTTTCTTTGTGTTACACAATGTTACGCAGTATGTATTTTAGGAAAACGTAGACAGTAAAAATGTCTCCTTTTCTTCTGACACCAACTGAACACCACCAAGAAGTATTTGAAAAGAGTTTAATTTTTGCAACTTGCAAAAAAAGAGTGTGAAACGAGGTAATCATCCCTCAATCTCTTAGTGAGATTAAATTAAGTGTTGTATGAACCGTGTCATATTCCTTGTTACAAGCCCATCTAGGGATGGTCTCCCCTTGCAACGATTTGTGTCCCCAGTAATAACATCTGTATTGCTTCTACCTGAGACATCACAGAGCATGCCTTAAAGGTCTGCTAAAGAGTGGAAAAGGTTTTCAAGAATGAATATGTATCCTAAAATGCAAACTGCCAAAAAAGTAATAAATGCACGTGAGTAATTTTTTTTTTTTCTACTAGGAAGGAAAGATGCGATTCGTGGAGTTGAAGTGGGCAGAGCAACTTCTAGAGCACACATCAGCTGGAAGAATTAGTGTACTGTAATTAGAGCTTCCTTAGAACTGGTTTCTCTTTCACTGTTCAAGGATGGGGCTGCAGAGAAGCTGTAGAAACAGCAATGAAATCTGCTGCACTGATAAACTGGGATGTACTAGATGATGCAGGAGATTTGTCCATACCTATATAGAATCATAGAATGGTTTGGGTTGGAAAGGATGTTTAAAGGTCATCTAGTCCAACCCCCCTCATCAAGATTAAGTAGAACAGTGACTAAGAAAAGCGTGTGAAAAGAGCATCATGCAGTTTCCAACCACTCCAGTCAGAGATTTCTGCAAGTGACTTCTGCAATCCAGATTTGTTCTCCTATTTTCCTACTACTAAATTCAATTAACTTACTACATTGAAGTCATTGTCTCTGTGTGAAGTACAAACTATTTAATGATTACTTTAAAAAATGTAATTAACACCTGCACTGTCCCTGGCTTCATGCATTGTAATAGTGAGCCACCGTCATCCTCAAGGGTGTATTATCAAGAGAAGAAAAAAGCCTTAAAGTAATTTAGAATTAATCAGCTTTGTTTTAGCAACTTTGTGAGAAGCTTTAAATAATTTTATGAAACTTTCAAGCATGTTTAAAGGAAGTGTGTACCGATAAGAAACTGTAACTGAAATTTTATTTCTGATTTGAATATCCCAGGACAGTTCAAATGCCAGAGTGAGCACACCACTTCTACAGTAAAGCTCAACAGTATTTATCTGTAAAACTCAGGAAAGACACCTCTGTAAGAAGCTTCAGTTTAAAAACCAGCATTTTTGCTAGTCAATATACTACACTAGCTGTAAGTCCAGGAGACCTGTAACCATGAAGTCCTAGAGATCTACAAACAATCAAATCCCTCGCAGAAGTCATAGAGGATAATGAATCTGTTGCACAGCAGCAATCTTTCAGGCCACTCGTACTTGGAAGCTAATTCCCTACAAAATGCCAATGTGTAAAAGTGCTCAAACATTTGCTTGCATCAAAATCACCGTGTTCATGCAGCTGCCTGCAGTCTTCGATGCTCACCTTGCAATCTGTGCTGTGTGTTAGAGGGGGCAACTCAAATTCTTCCCAAGCCAAGTCCAAACATGCCGTCTGTACAAAGGGCACGCCTTGCTCCCTCCTAAAAGAAAAAGGAGTAATGAAAGGTCAGGAGGGAATGCCTCTGACTTTTCCAGTGCACCTTGAGTAGCCTTGTCTATCTACTCAGCTTTATCCTGGGGAACCAAAAAACACCTGGCACAGCGCAGAAAGCGCTAGAAAAGAACAGTCAAGCGTAACACTTTTCCTGGGTTATCTTGGGTGAACCACTTAATGTCTCACCAGGGTTAACATTACCCACAAGGCTGGTGTGAGGACAAACACATTAAATGTTGTCAAGCATGGGAATAGGGTCCACACTGAGAGAACACATTTTTCTCTGACAGACATGTTTCTAACACCATGAGAAGTCAGCCAGAGGAATATATGCCATCTAACTAGGCAGAATGACCCAACATCCTCACAGTAGACTGAGGATTCCAGAGACTTACATTTTTCTCTGGAACCTTATTTTCCAATAAATAATTACACAAGCCTTAGCAATATGCTTTCTAAAGTCTTACTGATGTCAGATGTAATTTATTACTTATTCTTCTTATCTGAGTTATTTAAAAAAAAAACAAAATTATTTTTTCTTCTAAAAAGCTGTCTTAGCATTACTAATTCTAATTTGTGGCTGAATTAATCAAAATGCAATAATTAAAACAAACTAGTTTTTATACTGTAAATTGAAATTTTACAATACATTTTACTATCGGCTCCAGTAACTCTCATAACCAAAAGAAGGTGAAAAAGGCTGGAGACAAAGCTGGAACAATGAAGAACAAAAACATGTTTTTTTCTGGCATTTGTGAGGTTTAGAAAAGCTGAAACAAAACTTCACAGATCAGCTAGGATAAGTTGATAACAGTTATTGCTGAAAAAAATTTGCATTACCTTTGTAGATTTTTCACTACTGACATTCTTCTCTTCATGAGGACTTTTTTTTTTAAATTGCTGTACCGGAAGGTTGTTGCATAATCCTCCCCTAGCTTACTGAGTGCAGAAATATTTGAAAATGTACTAACAATTGCTGATTCACACCCAAAAGTAAAAACTACTTCTCACCATTCTTTTTCACTTTGAAATTTACATTCTACACACTAACATATTTTAGGCTTCTTTCACTTAAAAATATATATGTATTTTTTTCCCTGGAAACATTGATAACATTGTACAATTTATAATATAACCCTGATGAATCCTTTGTGGAAATGTCTCGCAGAACAAATCTACTGTTAAAAAGTCACCTTCAGAAGTTCATCTTTGAACCCTTCTGGTGTGACAGCTCAGCTGAAAAAGGCATTTTAACTCCATTATTACCGGCGTCAAACAAAATTTATGTATTAATAAAAGATACACAAGATGATTGTCTCACAGCCCCATACTTTGTCTCTCACAGATCCCACTGGACACTTCTGATGGGGCAGTTCACAGCTCCGGATGAAAATGTTTCCCTTGCAGGCATAAAGTGGGTACTGCTTTAGGCATCAGAGTAACAGTAGGATTATGGTGCACAGTTGGACTGAAAAAGCCTATGAGGTAAAATTGTTTTGTACAAATAAATATTCCACAAATTCTAGACAATACAAAGCCTAACTCTTGATACTCTTTCTTATTTTAGACAAGTTTCTTTATGAGAGTTCTGGTGGCTTTTCTTCCTTTGTCTGTTTGCTACATGCCGTTGCCGCTTTTCCAAACAAGGTACTTACAGACTGGAAAACAATTTCTGAAAGAAGCTCTCCCACATGTGAAGAATTAGAAATGTTTGCAGGCTGTTCTGTTTTAGAGTGGTGTTTTCCTTCCCACCCAAAGATAAGTATCCAAGACCACCTCTCTCTGGACCAACGTACTTTTTTTTTATTAAAGTACTAAGCTATTCAGTTCTGGGTATGCATCACCTCAGAGAGTATTTAAATAGTTTTGTACCTGTTACATAAATGTTACATTTAGTGAATTAAAAGCTGTGAGAATCATCACTGTGGTAAACAATGAAACTGAGTTTTCTCTTTAACAGAAGCAGTATGGTACAAGAAACACGGGTATATTCCTTTAGCGTTGCAGATTCCAGGGTACATTTGCTTGCGCTTGGTTCTGCCAATGCATATGCAGGTTTTTAAGTTTTAGGAAAGTGAACATTCACATTCACCCAGAGCCACTGCTGCTAAGTATTCCCAACGCATACGGGCTGAGGTCTCTGCCTCTGTGCTGATGAGGACAGGGACATACCTAACCTGCATTCCCCAAAGTTACGAAGTGATCAAATGACACCATGGTTCTTCCCACTTCAGTTCTTCAGTTTTGGCTATGATGACTCTGCAGTCAGTAAAAGTGCCGAAGATTTTATGACAACTTTTGCAATCCTTTTTCTTCTTTCTTTTCTCCCTCCCATACACTTCCCACTTACAGAGTTCTGTGATTTCAGTAAAAACCTTAGCCTTCATTTAAGAGAGAAGAGAATTAAAAAGCAAAAGACTAATAAAAGCTGTTTAAAAGCTTGTGATTTTGAAATTACAAATATCAGTTTTAGTTACATAGCATAGTGAAAGGATGCTGTTAGAGGTACAGTTTCTAAAGTTTCCTGAAGTTGACTAATAAATACATGGAGTGGTGTTTAACTCGAATGACTTCCCTCCACCAAGAATACAATCAATAAGGCTTAGGCCATTTTACTTGCTACTTATTTTACACTGTCTTATCTTCAGGTTTTATCTTCAGCATTACAAACATAGTTTAAAAAAAAAAATTCAGAGAAACTTATGTTTGTGTCAACTACCTGGAAAAAAACCACCACCAACCCACCACAGAGGAAAACCATAAAACAGGTCAGTTGAATGAGACAAAGTCTACACTCTGTCACCACACCCACAAAAAAATGGAAAACCATTATCTTGTGCGGCACACGCATCACTTCTTTCCGAGCAGAAGCCCCACATAGCCCAGTTTCAGTGATGTCAACAAGGCCTGTTTCACCAGGCGACTTAGTGCTCCCACTTACTGCTGCCAATAATTCAGCAAGTACCGCAGCACAGTGGAGGAGACTTCGCTGTATAGTTTATGGTATGAAAGGCCTCTGACGATTTTTTGCCTTTGCAACAAAGGAGAAACCAAGAGTTTGAGAGGTTGGAAAATGGGTAACTCATGAAAAAGAAAGACTTATCAGAGGTGATCTTCTTCCTGATATTAAAGCAGTAGGTGAGACTGCGTGCCCTCAGCATAATTACAATTACACAGTGTTAACTGTTCTCAAATTGTATTCAGATCAGAGGTCAGCTTACTTTTTTTCCAGGTACATTACTGCAATGAAATATCATTCTACATATATAATATAATTATCAATATACCTCCCTTAACATCTGGTCTTGCGTGAGACACTTAAGAATATTTTCTGCACAGTCTGAACCAACAGTTTGCAAAACAAACCCTGTGATAAAGTGGCATGCATTGGTATTGCAGTGAACTTTATTTCTACATTAAACTAACAGATTGTAGCAAATTCTTTAGATGTCTGTGCATAAAGTTTCAATCTAAATTGTGTTTTAAACAAAATACTGTTTTTTCATTATATTTTCCATTTTAAAAATGTCAATTTTGTTCAGGCTTCAAGGTGGGGCAGAGGCGGCAGAGGGGCAGAAAGGTAAAAACAGCTGTTTGCCAAAAATCTTACTTGACTAACATTCTGGTTGCCAGTTCCTGATGACAGTATCTTTGCCATGTGAACAAAGACTTTTCTGAGCAGAGCCATACAAAAAATACAAAATCAAACCCCGCACAATAACAATTGATATTGTATTGTGTATGATCAGTATTGCTAATCTCAATAATTGGTATTGACAGCAACCTAACATTTTTTAAAAATATGTTTCTAAAGCATTACAGCCCAAATTTTTGTTTCATCTAAAGCTCAAATCACAGCAAGTGACATTAAACATTTGATAAGTGGCAGAATTCTCAATATAGATTATATGTTTAATCGTGCAGTTTGTGTCCGAGGAGGTGACAGGACATACTGGGATTCCAGCGACTCAGCAGGATGCAGACATTGCAGAGTTGGCAATTGCAGAGTATGCAGATTGCATAATCTGGCCGGTAATTTTAAATCCAGCCAAGAGGTCAGTTTAGTTAAATCCTTCAAAGAGAGCAAGCAAAAGATAAATGTTTGGGGAAGACAATAAGATTCCATTTTGTAGTCTTGTACTAGCATGCAATATATTGCTTTGGCTTGGAGAAACACGTGCATTCTGCATTGTTTTTTATTTCACTATAACCTGTTACCTCAGAATGGAGAACCCATGTTCCATAGCATCCACTCCAGCACATCTCTTTGTTAGTGGTCCACAGATCAGTAACACATTCTTTCCTAGCCTTGCAAAATTATCTCCTGGGCATACTTGCAAGAGTTATTTCTGAAGTAATTCTGAATTATTTCTTCTATTGTCCACTGCTTATTTTCATGCTTTTTAAAAATTTCACACCCATAAACAAATGTTGTATCCTCGTTAAAGTTCCATAAAAGTTAGAAAAAAATAGCTAGAGTCTAATACAGGCTTGACGATTCAGCTTCAGACACAGAAAGCTACTAAGCACCATCTCAGAAACATATCTGAACTGCCACCTCAGGAGGTTTTCAGTCTTTTTTGACTGATTCTTCATTTTCCCTGTTCTTCTCAAATACACGTTAGTTACCCTTTCACAATTTGGGTGGATTTTATAAAAGCAAGCCTCCAGCCAAGGAAACTGCTGTCTAAGGTATGTCCTTTGTTTATTTTATTGTTTTAGTTATTAACAAAAATAAATGAATGCCAAAAACTGGGCTCTGAAAACACACACTTGGCTGTTGGAGAAAAAGTAAAAATTATCATCCAGATTCTTCTTCAGACAATAATCAACAGGTCACAGCAATTTTCAGAGCTTCAGATATTTTCCTTCTGCCATGAAAACCTTTGGCAAAGATCTTCCAGATGAATAAAACATCATCTTCCCTCTGTTAGAAGCTTTATTAAATACAAAAGTCTTCTTATATGCCAGAGTACGGCTCAATGTATGAAAGCTTGTTCCAAAACCACTGTCACATTTTTCAAGTAATTACCATGTGAGAAAAAGTCAGTTTCCCTCTGGAAGTGAGAGAAAGGATGAGCTCAAGAAAGAAGAGGAAAATATGCTGGATGTTAATAGATGGAGCAGATTAGTGTTAATATGTAAAGCTTAAATAGAGATACTTTTCCTGAAATTCCTCTCACCAGTCGGTTTCTCCAAATGCAAGCAAATATGACAGCTGATTTTTTAAAATATCTCCAATATTGTTTTCTCATAGTTTGTGATCACTGACCATTTAATTTCCGAAATCTCACTCCTACACTTTCAACAACCTACCAAATCCAGCAGTAGTACTTGGGGAATAATCTAGTACTAACGTATTATTATGGTAAGGCAAACTTTGGAGCAGTAAAACCCTTAAAGGGCTGTTTGGTTCCTTTGCTTGATTGGTTCCTCTAAATTCTGCTTCCTCTTTGCCTTTACCCCTTCTGTTGCTTTGTGGCCTCTGTATGTCATACCATGAGTACAGCAAACCATAGCTCCGTCAGGAGTAGTTTAGTAAGTGTTTGTTTTCTTCCCATTCAGGATTAGGTAAGTGTGCGATGTATAGACGACAGCAGACAACAAGTCCTGAAGAAGAGCTCAGAATCAGTCCTGCAAAGATATTCATCATGTCTTCAGACTGCTTTGATGCTCTATCCAAGATGCCTTGGTGGGAAAGACAGAAGCTAGTCCTATACAGGACATAATGTGAAGTCACTCAAAACAAATCTTTTCCATCAGAACCTCTACAGTTTCCACTGGGCAAGAGCTGATAAAGACACAGCTAGGTCCTAGATCAGACTGTCCTAGCAGCCCCGTTCCTGCCAGCTGGCAGAGTTTAGCCATAGACTCCTATACAGACTTGCACCACAGTAACCCATCTGTGGAGTTTCCAGGTGGATAAAATCTGATTCACCAAAAGGTGCTGCATACCCAGCTGCTAAATCAGGGTGAACACAAAGGGTTTATTTTCACTCATTCCAAGGGGAGCTAACTGGAACTACAAAGGAGCCTCTTCATAGCTTAAGGCAGTCGACATACCCTTTTCTCCCCCTCATCCCCCGCTGCCCAAGAGATAAGTCTCTTCAGGCCTAACTGGTTCAGATAAAACAGCTTTCAAGCTCCAGCCAATTTTTTCCCCATTAAAAGCTGGAGATCTTCTGCCATTCCTCAACAGCCTTATCTGAATTGGATTCTCTCTCCAAATCCCATTGCTCTGTGCAGTTGTAGCAGGCTGGCAGATAAACAAAAGTCTGGGGGTTCAATCTCTCCTCAGAGCACACTGCACTGTCTGTTTATCAAACCACGCCACGGAACTACAGGTTTCAGCCAAATTTCAAAAGGAGGCATCACAGTGCACTGACTACTCATATATATGACTCCCCACTTTTTGTATGTGAGCTAAATCACCTTGAAGCTGGAGCACAGAGGCTCCATCACATCGCTCCAAGTAGATGAAGGGCGTTCATTCCATGAACAACAAAAAAGGCTGCTGTTCTAGACATGGTCCCACATAGCCAGCACGAATCCTGACTCCTTCCGTGACATGCAGCAAGGGCTTAATGAAACAATCCTGTTCCCAGTTTTTTACTGTTATGTGTATTGGGAGGTTTTATGATGGAGAATTTTAAGCTGAAGGACATTCACTGGAGGACACAGATGGCAGCATGAACATGTCCAATGCTGGAAAATCAACACACAGGGCATTTGACTTATTCCTGCTTTGCATAAACTCCTACAGCTCTGCCAGCATGGCAGAGCTAAGGTGATGTAAAGCCTTAGCTGCAGTGACCTTTTTGCATTATTGATACAAACCTTACGTACAATTCCATTTTTGCATTAGCTGATGTAACCACATCCTGATAGGAACGAAGCGGCAGCAAGTACCCCATTCTGGAGAGTCTCCTTCAGAGAACGCCACCCTGCCAGATTTCATACTGCAAAATCCAAATCCAGTTATTCATCAAGTAACAAACAGAAATGCAAGGATATTTATACGTACGAGTGTTTCACTATATGTATACCTATACAGACAGATTAGTCTAAGCAATCAGATTGTGATTGTAAAGTCACTGCGCCGTAGTCAGAGTGGAGGGGAGCCCTCGCTCCCCGGGCATCGCCGCCCGAGCCAGCAGGTCTACAAAGAGAGATGTGACCAGCCGGGGCCCCTCATTCCGCATAACCCAGCCGCCCTGGAGCCGCTGACCCTCAAAGCTGGGCTCTCCACAGCATCACCACAACCTTCTCCGGGCAAGCCCTACCCGAGCCGGCTGCCCCGGAGGGTGGCTCCAGCCGAGATGGTCCTGCCGCAACACCCGCTTCTGCCCCCGAAACAAGGCACGACCCAACCCCCCGAGCTGCTCTGCCACCTTCCAGCCGCCCTCGGCAGGGCTGCGAGCCCACCAGCTGCCAGAGCCCCTCTCCGATTAGCCGCCGGGCTCACCCACGCCCTTCCTCCCGCCACATAAAGGCCGGCGGGGCCGCGGTGCTGACAGGTCCTCCCCGTGAGGAGGGACGGCGCTGCCTGCGGCGCCCTCCCGGCCTTTCTCCGCTGGTCGCTGCCTGGCGTTCGCCCTGTTCGCGGGTCTGCGGCTGCTTTCCTTCGGTTCTGATCCCCGTCGCAGCTGCTGCAGCAGCCGGCTCTCCCGCAGAGCCGCTCCGGCCCGCTTCAGGCTTCCTCGGCAGCCGCTGCCCGCGGGCGGTGCGGGGCCGGGCCAGCTGCCTGCGCGGCGGCGGCCGGGGCACCATGCCTGCCGCCTTCTCCGGCAAGCGCCCGGCGCCGCTGCTGCGGCTGCTGCTGCTGCTCTGCCTCAGCCTCCCGGGCGGGACCCCCGCAGGTAAGCGAGCCGGGCCGGGCGGCCCCTCCGCCCTCAGCGTCGGGGTGGGCTGCAGCGGGCGGGGGGGGCCGCGGGCAGCGCCCGGGAGCTGCGGCTGGGCAAAGGTCCTCCCTGGCCCGGAGCATCCCCCCGGCTCCCCGCGGGGACGAAGCCGCCAGGCGGCTGGCTCCCAGCCCTGCCTGCCCGAACGACCGGGGCGTTCCTTCTCCTCGGCGGCCCCGACCCTCGCCGTCTCACCCCGTGCCGTCCCCTGACGAGCGGCCGGGGCCCGGCCCCTCGCCGGCGGGGGTCCGCGGGTGCAGGGGGGCCGGGGTGCGGAGCTCTGTTGCTGCTCTGTCCTTGTCGAGTAAAGAGTTAGTTAAGCCCTGGGGAAAAAAAAAACAAAAAACCACAAAACAACAAACAACCCGAAATCGGCAAGTTAAATTACTGAAATACCTGTGTGCCTAGCAGGCGGTGAGGGGTGCTCTTCCGAGGGTTTTATGATGTGTTTTTGAATGTGC
>Ga0065711_1008526_pt1 | contig 26029 bp, 15 predicted proteins | sample Hoacrofraction12_FD_59098 | JGI IMG/M metagenome (GOLD analysis project Ga0065711, IMG submission 59098) | Hoatzin crop microbial communities from Cojedes, Venezuela - Epithelial fraction 12 v2 (version 2) | ecosystem: Host-associated > Birds > Digestive system > Esophagus > Crop | place... | reverse complement strand
TCTTTTTTCACCAAGTCACTCTAATAATTCTTATGAGCACTTTTTGAAGTTTGAATGGTCTTGGTGAACAAGAACTGCAGCATGATGGAACCTGATGCAGTTTATTAAAAAGTCATACTTTTGAAAATTATCAGATTAATATCTCAAGAGGTACAATTCATAAAACCACATGTTTTGGTTTAGCCTAGATAAATGCCAAGTGCCCACCAAAACCGCTCTATCACTCCCCCTCCTCAGCTGGACAGGGGAGAGGAAATATGATGAAAGGCTCAAGGGTCGAGACAAGGACAGGGAGAGATCACTCACCGATTACTGTCATGGACAAAACAGAGTGAACTTGGGGAGAAAAGGAAGTTTAATTCATCACCAATCAAATCAGAGTAGGATAATGCGAAATAAAACCTGAACTTTAAACACCTTCCCCCTACCCCTCCCTTCTTCCTGGACTCAACTTCAATCCCTTTTCTCTGCCTCCTCCCACTCGCGTGGCACAGGGGGACGGGGAATGGGGGTTATGGTCAGTTCATCACACATTGTGTCTGACGCTCCATCCTCCTCAGGGAGAAGGCTCCTCATACTCTTCCCTGGCTCCAATGTGAGGTCCCTCTTTCGGGAGACAGTTCTCCACAAACTTCTCCAATGTGAGTCCTTCCCACAAGGTCACAGTTCTTCATTAACTGCCCCAGCATGGGTCCCTTCCACGTGGTGCAGTTCTTCAGGAACAGGCTGCTCTAGTGTGGGTCCCCCATGGGGTCACAAGCCCTGCCAGCAAACCTGCTCTGGCGTGGGCTTCTCTCTCTCCACGGGTCCACAGGTCCTAGCAGGATCCTGCTCCAGCGTGGACTTCCCACAGGGTCACAGACTCCTTCAGGCATACATCTGCTCCAGCATGGGGTCTTCCACGGGCTGCAGGTGGATATCTGCTCCACCATGGACTTCCCACAGGGTCACAGACTCCTTCAGGCATACATCTGCTCCAGCATGGGGTCTTCCACGGGCTGCAGGTGGATATCTGCTCCACCGTGGACCTCCATGGGCTGCAGGGAGACAGCCCGCCTCCCCATGGTCTTCATCATGGGCTGCAGGGGAAAAATCTCTGCTCTGGCATCTTGAGCACCTCCTCCCCGCTCCTTCTTCACTGACCTTGGTGCCTGGAGAGTTGTTTCTCTCACATAGTCTCACACCTCTCTTGTGACTGCTGTTTACTGCAGGTTTATTTTCCCCTTCTTAAATATGTTATCACAGAGGTGCTACCACTGTTGCTGATTGGCTTGGCCTTGGCCAGTGGTGGGTCCATCTTACATCCAGCTGGCATTGGCTCTATCAGATCTGGGGGAAGCTTCTAGCAGCTTCTCACAGAAGCCACCCCTGTAGGCCCCCTGCTACCAAAACCTTGCCATGCAAACCCACAACACCATGTTATACTTTATGTAGGGATCACTATATGCCATATTCTGTAGGTACTACATTTTCTATCCTTAGTCAGAAATCTGCTTAGGTAGAAGTGATGCAATATTAAAAATCCTAGTTACTGAACCTGAAGATTCAGATTACAGATTTTGGGGTTTTTTTGAGGGGAAGGAGGAGCTGGCTTCCACTTGCTGCTTATATATGTGCAGCAAGAATTAGTATCTTGTAGGACTGTAGCATCGTAGGGTCTGAAGAAGAAGCAGATGAAAAGAGAGCAAGAATGCATGAGATAGATAGAATTTGGAGAAAAGGCCAAATGGAAGAAGTCAGAAGTTACAAGGTGTGAATAACAAGCTGAGAGCAAGGATCAGAAAAAGTTGTGTAAGTGGAAAGCTGAACACACCAAAGGATATTCAAGACTATACTGCAGACATTTTGTTCCAGCTCCTTTTACACAAAGGATCAATAAAGCCACGTTCTTTTGTTCTGTCCCAAAGCTCCCCTCTTCTCTCTACAGGAGCATTCTGGGCTCAATAAACTCTGCTCAAGCGTTACAGAAAGAAAAACTGCTCTAAAGTTTTGTATCAGCAAGGAACACAAAGCACAAGAGCCATCAGATACTCTGATTTGTTTTCAGAGGACAAAGTTGCTTTTCCCCTTAATTCCATCATTGTGATTGGTGTAGTCTAATAAGTGAGATGCAATATTATCCTGGTTCCTACAGAATTAAGTTTTGGGGTTTTTTGTCCTAAACAAGGGTGTTTTTTTTTCAAATTCATCTCATTGTCAGTTAAATCTCTTCCTACAAATGAGTCCAAAATTGCTACAGTTAATGACTATTCACCCAGATACAGTTTCACACATTCTATCTTTGTGCAGAATTGTTCTTATTCCTTGCCATTAACACTCTGGACTTTACTAAAAGTGAATTCCCCAGGATTTCCCTTGGTGAGCCATTTGAAGTTCTCTAATTACACTAGAATTGGTAGTTTATCTGCATAACTTTTATTATTTACTTCTTTTAAAGCAGAAAGCTTGCTTTCCAGCTTTCCTATAAGGAGACATTTTATTAATTACAAAGGAACTTACTGATGGAGCCGAGAAGATGAAACAATACTCTCAGCTGTGAAAGAATGATGAAAGAAATACAATTCAATCTGAAAACTCTGCAGAATTTCTCAAACCAGAGCAGAAAGAGCTGAAATGATAGCATAGAAATTTTTTCCTAAATTAATATTTTTAAAACCTGTTTCCCTCCATATTACCATGACTAATTTTTTCCGATTTTAAATGGTGATGCATAGATGTTGCATTTGAATGAAAAATTCATAGCACACACAAAGGTAAAAGGAGCTTAATCCACTTTAGAGCATGTCTTCATAAGCACTGCCAGACACAATGTAGTTTTATCTGTACCTTTGATGTTAAGAGTTACCATGCACACACAATGTGTGCTTTTCTAATACTATTGTTGCAGAGTTGAGCTTTTAATCAGTGAGAAGTCCAAGCGTACCAAGTTTGGAGTATGAATTGAGGACAGGTCTGCATTCATTTGTGCTACACCATCTTTTTAGAAATCTTCATTAACACAGGAGAAGTTGCTCAGCAAAAGAGTGTACTACCTTTGTGCGTATGAGGACCTGCATGTGTGATACAGTGTTTGACCCAAAATATGCTTTGATTTTCTTAAAGACAATATGTTAAATAGTGAAAATTTGAAAAAAAGTATTTGAATTGTTGAAGGATTTTTTTCAATTTTTGAATTACCATTAACTAAACCCTCATATTCATGCAGTTGTATAGTGTTCATGAAATTAAAAGGTCAAGCTGCTACTTTCCCTGTCTTTCTTTCAGTCTCACCACCAGTTCACTTGCTTGTGACACCTTTAACTATATTGCCAGTAAATCAAGACTGACAAAGAGACTGGGTCAGCATTACTTTGCTGGCAGCATAATGTTCCCTAACTGACACTCCCTAACAGCTTATGCACTTTTGATTGATTTTATCAGCAAACCAAGAAACTAGAAGTGAAAACTTTTACATATTACTAAGGTAATAGATAACGAAAGGTTGATGTGGTTTGGTTGCTGAAGAATTACTGTTGAACTGCTGAAGTTTTGCAACATAAATTTATCACATTTTTGTAAAGCAGTTCTCACAGAGAATGGTAAGAACACATCCTGAAGAACAAATACTCTTACAATTACAAAATCAAATAGTGTTCAGATGAAATAAAGGGAAAATAGGCAATCACTTGATGTGTGTCTTACTACCAGCATTTTAGTATTGTACAAACAGTCTTTGTAATTAGAGCTTATCAAAAGACATTGCCAAATCAACACAAAACTCTGTTTTCGATTCTACGCTACAGAGAAGTAAAAGGAGGGAAAATTAATTCTTCCTCTTCTTTATCTCATCTGCACTGGAGCATATAACAGAGGCCTACTTGATGGGTATTCTTATGTTCTTCAAACCTAAAGGAAGAGATTGCAAGACTAGGGAGATAATCAGACAGAAATACAGAATAGATACTTAAAAACTGCATAGAGACACGTTCTCATTTGCAGTAAACATCCCTCTCATTTTTTTCTAAGACCTCACTATAAAGTGCTGAATAATACCTTGCTGACATCTAGTCTGAAATATTATATTCTGTGCTGGCAGAATGACATTGTAACTGTTAAGAGTCACAAGCACTTAGTTTAACTCACCTTCAGACTGACACTGTTGAGGTTATAAATTAGAGGATAACTCTCAGGGGACAGAAAGACTGCATCTTTCTTTTTGTTTCTTCCAGTGCTCTTTTGCTTGATTCCTTCCCACCATCCAAATCACTCCTTTTCATCTTTGAATAAACACTGTACTAGTCTCCACCATGCTGAAAGATACCCTGAACTCCTACTTACCTCCATACATGCCATCACATTTCCCTCCCTCAAAACTCATTAAACATACTATTTCCAAGCACTGCCTCAAATTCCTCTTCTCCAACTCAGTCTAAGGCAGTAATCTACCCACACATGACCAATAAAAATGTAATCATTTAGCAACACTGTAATGCAAGAGAAAAGGCCAAGAGGTTTGTGCTGAAAATTCCTCAGATCTGCCAAGTGTCACACATCTCATATGGAACTCACACTTGGCAGACTATCATTTATGGCTGTATCTCCTGATGAAGTTTCACATATTAATAAGAAATGCAGGTACATCATGTACTTCTTAGTACAAAAAAAAAAAAAGTACACTGGCATGAAAGCCAAACTTTTATATTTTTAGATTTTCTGGTTTCTAATTATGGTCTCTAATTTCATGTCTTCTACTAAGTAGTTAGAATATATCTTTGTACTACAGAATTCTGTAATCCCAAGTCTGCTATCTCTGTCCTGGAGCCAGGCAACCCTCAACTCCCTCTTGTTTCAAATAAACTAGTTGTCAAATTCCACAGAAATACTGGAATCAGAACTGGGATTAAAACTCAGGCAGTCTGTGAAAATGCACAGCCAAGTTTACCAACTGCAAAGCTTTTACAGCATTCATATAAACAACTTGTGCACTTTGCCATCCTGTTCCAGCCCTACTACAGCCATTCTGCCAACAAGAACCTAAAAATCCTCATACCCCTCACTGTACTTTATCTCAAACAGCTTTGCAACCTTTAGTAGCCGTGCATTTAGTTAACATCTGGAAGATGCTTCACACAAATTCAAAGCCTCTGGTTTGTTTCCAAGGATCTCCCACACTTTATCATTTGCTGGCCATTCCTCCAGACCTCCAAGCTCAGCAGCACCCTTAGCAGATAAAGTCTCCCTGTGCTCCTGCTGATGTTTCCTCTGCAGTCCTGCTCTCTGCATGAAAAGATACGATCTCTAACTGTGCAGTCCTTTGGTACTGCAAAAAACACAGACACAGGTATTTTCTGTCCATGTAAGTGCCTCATCTCCATGATCATCCCTAAATTACTACAATCCTAGATGACTTGATGGTGGAAAATCAGGTAGATAATCTCATTCCCACTCTCTGGTGAAGGTTCGCCTGGCTAGCAGCCTCCAGATTCCAGGTGGGAGTTCAGAGGCTCTGGGAGCTTCTTGAGCAGAACAGGAAGATTTTCTGGTGAAGTGGGTTCAAGCCTCACAGCTCCACATCATGCCAGCAAACAGGGAGAATGAAAATAAGCCAACAAGGTTGAAAGAACATTTAAAAACTAAAAGGCAAGTAAAACAATTTCCTACCCCCTCCTCCAGTTGGTTATTTTTGAACTCTATCATGATTTTGAATCTAGTTAGTATTGTGTGAGAGAATATGTAACACTGATTTTTGAATGTTTCAGATAAGTAATACTGTTCCTTCAGAATAGCTGAATCTATATTAGGTTAGCCAGAATTAACTGCTGTATTCAACTGAAGCTTGATGGCAGTTGTATGTAAAAAGCTTAGAAAAGCTCAGAACAGTATTTAAATTAACATTAGAATAATTATTTCTATTTTATCCACGTTTTTGGAAAAGCAGGTGTCAGTGAATGGTTCTGCCTGGTCATTGGAAATGCTGTGTTTCAACTTGAAATGATTCCTAGATGAAGGTGTTGTCTAGACCAGGACTGTTCTGCTCGAACTCTTACTCTGCACTACCTAGGTAAACTAGATGGGTATGAACATGCTGTGTTGTTACAGCTTTCATTGAGTAAATGGAACAGTTTGTAAAGTACCATTGTACTGCTGGAACTGAGTCACTCATAAGCATTTTTGCTTCTATACCAGTGTGACATCATCAAGATAAACAACATAGTTCTGTCTCATACCAATTTGTAATTAGCTCTTATCACAGCTTACTTATATTCCTATCACTTGAAATCTTTAAAGCATGGCTGAATAGTAATACATATGTTACAGACATACCAGAATTTATAGCCTTACTATGGACATGGCTCCAAGGTCCCTTCTAACCTCAGCTATTCTGTGAAATCAAGCAAAAAGTAGTTTCTCAAGGAGTGATCAGAGAGCCCCTGGAAACTAAAGGCCATGATGGACCTTATTTTTTCCTTTCACGCATGATTTTTCTTATTTGATACAAACATGCAGCAATATGTATACATACGCATAAAAATATGATCCAAACCCCTAAAAAGCAGGATATGTGACACAGATGTGAATCATATCATTTAGTATAACAGAATGTGATCAGGTATTTTGGTGATGAGTATGGTATAAAAATCTACCTAAAGCAGAGTTTAATACCTTTTGCTTAATCCTACATAATTAGCTAATTTGTATTTAAAAACAAAGATGAGGGTGAGGAAATTACTCTCTACAGTGGTTACTGTATGTGTTTATTTTAAAAAAAGTCATCTCACTTTGCTCTACACCTTTATAAAAATTGGGATGAGACAATACACAGACGAAGGATCTCAAATGCAAGCATTTACTTTGAAATCTTGACAGAAATAGAGCTTTTACTGATGAGGACTTGATAAGAGAAGTTGAACTCTTCAAAGCAATGCTTCCAGAAGAAAATAACTTTTTTTTATTTTCATTTAAGCACCTACATTGCATGCTTTCACATCCTGGATTGTGTATCCAGGTCTAATAATCAATCAAAACAAAGCTGCTCTGCTCAAGAATGTTATTTGCTATTTCAAGAAATGCTGTATTTATTTTCTGAGAATAGTGCAGAGTTCACTTCTGAAAGGAAAGCATTGCCTGTAGGATGCATTAACATCTTCATTTTCCACATGCTTGCTCAGTGTTACATATCTAAGGTAGATATAGGGGAAAACAAGGGAAGGCAGCAGATCGGAAAAGGGTACCCTTCTGTATCGTGTCAAGTAATTTCATGAGTTTAACTATAAATGCAGTGATACACCTCTGGGGGCTCCTGGGCATGTAAATAAAGCAAACAATAAAGAAAGCACAATGCAAAACAACTGCAAAGCAGTATTTATGGAAGCATTTATGGCTTAGTCAGAATAATACAGAATCCAAATTCTATATAAACACCAAACTTGAATGAAACATTAAACCTTTGTTTCTCCCACTGAGAGAGCAAAGGAAGGAGAAGGGAAAGAGGGGTAGAAGCAGGTAAATAAATCTGGTGTAACATGAAAAATAAAGCCCTTGATATGTATTGCTTAAAATCAGAATTTAAAGACCAATATACATGGCTTTAATGGAAAACAGATGCAGATATTTAAACTTTATGCTATGGGTTTTATTCAATTATTTCTTAATTATGTTACTTTAAAGATTTACCTGAACAGTCATGTTCAGAGGATGTCTTCAGGAAAAGGCTTTTTAAAGAAAATACGCAATTTTTAATTTTTATTTCAGTGATCATCCAAAGATATTTCATAAGGAAGCACTTCACTGCAATTTTTTCATAGGGGTTGAATTCAGGAGGAGTTGATGGAGCTGGAGAGGAAAATACAATTATGCTTCTCCAAGCTCAGCATACAAAATATCCTTCATTTGATTGAAATGACAAAATAAAATGCTACTCAGTTAACTGTGCAGATGTTCAAAATATTACCATTTTGAATTTGATCAAGACATAAAAAACATAAAAAAACACAGGGACATTGAAATTTCTCTTTTGGTTCCAGGCAATTCCAAAGATTTTGTTCCTCCTGCTTGTGCTGTAACGAAACCGAGCCCTGTAAAAATTCTGGTATTTATTTTAATGGGGTATTTGTGCCTCCCTCACATCATGCATAAGTTAATCATACTTTTCTTAGCTAGGTTTCATTGCTTTGCATGTGTTTTGCTCGGAGCATTACCATCTTATCCATTTGACCTTTATTAAAGCTATCATGGGGTAAGACTTACCAACTTGTCAGAGCAACTTAGGAAGAGTTTGCCTTTTGCCTTATTTATACCGTGCCTCAGATGCTGAATAGAAGGCTATTTCCAGTACATTGCATTGAAATAGGTTTACACATGCTATCCCTAGTTCGTTATAGCATCTCTATTGCAGACTGGTTGTGGGTGCACAGGCACGCCCAGTTCTCCTGGTAAACATCAATGGGTTCATTTTTGCTCCTGTAAATCCCTTCCATTGCAATAATGTGACTTCAAAATTGACATTTCTTCAGTCTTGAAATAAGAAATGTTTTGTTCATTAGCCAACACGACTGCAGTTTTCCTCCTTCTCACTAATTTCACATACAGAGAAAGGCTGTACCCTACAGCTTCGGCCCTTATCACTTGACCTCTTCATTCCTACAGTCCCTATTTTTATTATAACACCATAACATGGGATAGTATGTGAGCTAAAAACATTAAAGAATTAGATGTTCAGCTAGTGTAATAAATGTTCTATAAACACTTCAGAAGGATTATGTTTAAATCTATCAAAACATATGTGAGTACTGTACAAAGTTTAGGGAGATGGGATTTCTTCTTTATCTAGTATTTCTGTATTACTATTAATTATTCTCTTCCTCTCTCCAAATGTTTTCTAGATTCTGTTCTTCTTCACTCCTATAGATGCATTTAGCTTTTCAAGGCACAGTATCTGAAATGCAAAATAAAGCTTCTATGAAATAGAAGTGGAAATAAAATGTCAGATGACAGGAAATTCCTTATTGTCATGTTAGTAGAAGGGTTAAAATGGTTTGAGGCTTTAATTTTAGTCCAGATAGGTGTGAAGCTGTAATATGACTAAGGATAACAGCTCAACTTTGAATCATTTGCATCAACTGATGATCTATTAAGAATTATCCTTTTATATAAAAGGTGGCTACATACAGGATAGAGGCTTTCACTCCACAAGGAGCCACATGGAGAAGACAAGAGGCAATGGGTACAAGTTTCACTGGCACAAGTTTTATCTCAATATAAGAAAGACATTTTTTACAGTATGAACAATCATTCACTGGAACAACCTTCCCAGGGAAGTGGTAAAGTCTCTATCGTTGGAGGTTTTCAAGATGCAATTGGACAGGGTGCTAGATAATCTCATCTAAGCTCTCTTTCCTACAAAAGATTGGACCAGATGAGTGTTTTGAGGCCCCTTCCAACCTGGGCTGTTCGAAGATTCTATGAATGATGCTATTTTGATAATGCTAATTAGTTATAGGACTGCCACTGGATTCTCTTACCCATTAGTTGTACAAATGCAAACATTTCTGCAAGCCCTGTCAGACTCAGAAATCTTAGCTTTCTTTCCATTTTCTCCAAAATTATTAAGAACACAGAAATGCTTAATATTACACAGAAGTCACCATTTGACTGATATTATGCTGCTATAAATCACTTACTAGCTCCATTAAATTGTTTTATATGATCGCTAAACGAAGCAGTGCAATGTGTCATGTGAGGCTGGCATTCTAGACATGCTACAAAGTAAAAATCTTAAATAATTGATACCAGATGGCCAAATCCAGCCCTACATTCTCCTCTATTACTCATTTCATGCACAGATTAGTCATTTGCTGTCAGCATTTCAAGTCAGCATCAATGAGCTGCACAAGGTGTCAGCTCCCTCTGAGGCTTCCCCAGGAAACTGTGTAGCTTTGTAGCAGAGTTAAGTTTGCCATTGTCATTACTTACAACGGGGCACAAGCTTGTATTCAGCTAACAGAGGTCACAGGACTTGCATTGTTTTGTATGAACTTGTTTTGGCCTGCCTGGAGATTTGTTTTACAGTGTGTTTAGCTATAACTGTAACTATCTAATGACCAAGTGATATCACCTATTTTATTTAGCTTCTCCTGCGCTTTGTACAATTGTGTGGTGTAACGGTTATTGTTATATGTATTTCTGTAACTAATAGATTAGTAGTAACATTCTGCACAGAATGGACTATCTTTGATCATGGAATAAAATGCAGTGAACAGCAGTGCAGACAGGGAATGAGTGCATGGGCCTTAAAAAGTAGAAGCAGAGGATAATACTGAAGGCCACAGGGTGATAACTCATCAGCAGTGAATTACTGGTCATTGAAGGACTGCAACATTGGGAGCCAGGCAAAACCCGTTTTAGGATTAACAAAGATGATAAAGAACAAGCATCCAACATATAACATATACCTTCATAAATCTGGATGTAACATGGACTTGCAATGAAGCTAGTAAACATACAAATGTATATATCTCAATCTATCCATACACTGTAAATATGTAAAGACCACATTAATAAACATACTAGATCCTAGAGTGAGGAGGAAGGAACTGTCAAGCCAGCAAAGACTCAGGATACTGATAACCTGCAATATCCAAACCAGAGTAAGCCACTCACCATAGGATCCAGAGGAGCAGTGCCAGATAAAAAGGTACCCTGGAAGACGTTTGTGTATCATTTTAACTGGATAGAATTTGAACTACAAGTATTAGTATCATTGTAATAGGGCTAATAACAATTCTTAAATTTGACTATTAATTAGGTTAATCCTGTGAAGGAAGTTTTACCCCCAATTTTCAGAGAGAAAACTCAAAGAGTAAATGACTTGCTGAAGATCATGCAGAAGCCTGTGACAAAAATGAATCAAAGCATCTCGTCTCTAAATTAAGCACTTTGGCCTCAAAGATTTTCCTTCATTGTTCATTGTGAATGACTTGAATAGCACATATGACAAAATATAGATTTTCAAATGTGAAGAAATACAGCATATTAAATATGTGTATTTTGCACTTAATTTTAGTCTCTGATTAATACCCATTGTGGAAAGAGGCCAAAGTTGAACCAGTTGCTGACTGTCATGATCACTCATTGTGGAATAAAGCCAAGGCTGAATTAATTATAGCCGTAACATTTAAAAAAATAAAGTAAGTAGCAAGCCTGAAACCAGATTAGAAGACTAACTGATTAACTGTGTAGGTCCAAGGCAATTAAACTAGAAGGATGTTGGCTAGTAGTATGTTGGCCCTACTTGCAAACAGAAAAATAATTAAAAGATTCATAATTTACTATATCATGTTTATTTCATTTAACTGTATTTCAATGTAATGAACAGTCATATGTGAAAAAGCATGAAAAAGTCAAATTTTTCTACACATATTTTGACACATAAAATAAGATACAAAATATATCTGACTATAAAAACAATAAAAAAATAAGAAAATAGTTTAGGTCTCTGGGTACTCTTTACTACTTTTTTTTTTACCTGCTTCTTTAGGGTAATTGACAGGAGGCATTATGATCCTGTTGGCAAGCAATCAACTTCTTGTATGGGTTGATTATGAAGAAAATGACTGCCTAGGTTTGCTGACAGACTATAAGCCTCTGACCTGACTGTTGCTGTTTTAGAACCAGTCTGGAATCTAAGAGGACATGATCACATGCATGGGCAGGCTAATAGGCTTTGGCCATCATCTGTCTTGCATTTAAGCTGCCATGGCTGTGACAAAGCAGTTCCTGCTCCTCCGTCTTTCCCTGACTGCTCAGCCTACTCTCCTGCCACTTCCTAGCTTGTGCTCGCAAAAGCATTTTTGTAGCAGCCCAGGGAGCTAATCAGGGGCTGATCTGGCTGAAAAAAACCCAATCAAGCACTGTTCTCTGTGCTATTCACTTGCCTCAGCTCGCTGCTATTGCCAACAGAATGCCTGCATTGCCAATATTAAAAGAAGTGGGAAATGGGCAGGAAGGAGTGACAGGGGACAGAGTCAGCCAGGAACTGCGGTTTTCGGCAGAGTGCTGTGTAAATGCAAGTCAGGTGGCATTTCTGAGAGTTGTTCCTATGGAAACTGAAAAAGTGTTACTTTCCTGAAGTTTTATCACTAGGAGTTATGCATTTATACCTCCACCAATATCTCCCTCCTCACCTTTGTGGAGAAAAGCAAGCACCATTAAAAATAGATTTACTGAATGTAACAGTGAACCAGTTCTGAAAGTAGCTGTCTACACAGAGTTCCCACCCAGAGACAGATTGTAAACTACTTCTCTGAAGAACATATTAGTGTTTTGTGATTAATGGGCTATTTAAATTTTTATTTCTACTGGAGGAGTCAGAGCAATGAATTCTTGTGTATAACGTACTTAGCTGTAGGCATAACCAGACTTCAACCTGTATTTACAGACCAATTTCTGTTCGAACCGTATACTCTTCATCCTCAACTCTGGTGACTGAACATCACCACCCATAGCACCCCTGAGCCATGCTCGGCTTGTTGGGGCGCAAGGCCACCAGCCCGTGACCCATCCGTGCAGCCACCACGCTGCCCAGGCGGCTGTGGGTATGGGGCTTGTGGGGCCGCGGCCTAGTGGCGCTGGCTGCCAAGGGGCAGGTGGCTTTCGCCTCCCCGGGGTGTGCAGTACCCTCAGTGGCTTGGGCTGTGCTGACGAAATGTGTGGAAATGAACCCAAGCAAGCCCAAGGCTGAGGAGGAAGAAACTCCCACTGCCAAGGGAGGGCCTCAAGGTACTGGTGCCTTGGTGTAGCCGCACCCGCTCACCCCTAGTGAAGACCAGAGCTGCCAGCATGGGAGCAGAGGAGCCCTGGGAGGGTGGGCATCCTGCCAGGGGAGAGGGATAGCAGCTGAAGGGTGGGCATCCTCCTGGGGCAAATGATCATCTGAACTCATAGAATCGTTTAGGTTGGAAAAGACCTTTAAGAGCATCAAGTCCAACCGTAAATGAAGCTTTTCATTTTTGTTAGATGGCTTGGACTGTTAGGTTGTTAAAGGATTGATTGGACTAACAAAGTTCTTCGCACTATCTGTAGATACATATGTACACAAAAGCATATATTTATGATAAGCATGTGGTTTCTTTCCTTTATCTCATGTTAAGACTCTTAATTCAATAGAGCTTCTGGTTCAGGGCAGATTTTCATTTTACACCCAGAAGCCTCGCGCAGTCCCCACTCCTGACGCTGTTCTGAGGGCTTGAGATACATGAGAAAAAGCCAAAAAACATCGCCAATAACCACACTCCACTTTTTTTTTTTTAAGTAGATTTAGTCACAGTGAAAAATACTAACAGTCCTTGTGAAGGCAGACGTAACAATATGGCAAGGAATAATAAAAATCATCTACAGAAGTAATTTTTTTAAAATCTAGTTTTTTTAGGCTCTCAAGAAATTTTGGCCATTGTGATTTCTTAGGCTTCCGACTGACAGCATTTATATCTAAACTGGCTAAGCCTGTTGGTTTAGGTGCATAGCCTACCTGCATCCTACCCCTATGTGGGAACAGGTGTTTCATGTGTTTTAGTCCTTTCATGCTCACCATATGTTCAATACCATAGGAAGAAAATCTTGATGCCCATGCCACAAGAGAGGCACAGCACACTGCTACCATCTGGATGATTCAGATGCTGAAATTCTGCAGTGTGCTGGAGCATGTCTTCTCAGGTCAGTCTAAATACATGTAAACTGAACATATCTAAGAAAATAGGTATTGTCTCTGAGAGAGATACAACTCCATACTGTTAGAAAGTATTGTGTCCTATTGAACACCTTTAAAATATACTTTACTTGGATTAATTATGAAAATATTTTCTTACTCAGAAATCACTCTAAGTAAGTTTCTCAGCCTTTGTCTGCACAGTGTCCAGTCCAAGGAGAAATCCCTGGCCTCCAGACAGAATGATACAGTGTGGCTCACAACCCTGTTTCTCATTGCCTCTTGCTTTTGTAGTGGCCATCTCCACTCTGCATAGCCCACAGCTCCTCTAGAGCTCATAGGGCAGATCTACGGCCTTACAAAAAGGATATTTTTTTTTTTATTTTTCTATTGCAAGGTACTGAAATAGTTCTATAGTATTATCCCCAGCATCATTATACTAAATAGCATTTAGGAGTTGTGTGATATGTATTCTGTGCCTTGGAACCTGGTGTGAGAGGGTTTTGAGGCTATAAAGCCTGCTGAGACAGTATTGGAGAAGTGTAACAGCACAGAGCTAAACAGTGCGGCTATATTCATGTTGTCTATAGGGAGCAGTACCTGGAGCACGCTGTACCCAAAGCTATGATCACATTTGTCTTGTGAGAAACTATTTGGTTAGTTCTGAAAGAGAACTTTGAAAAAATAGATATGTAGATTCATAATCAGCACACCAGAACAATCTAGGAATGGAAATTATCTGAAAAAAAAAAGCACAGCTTAAAAATATATCTTTTAATTTCCCAAACTGCCAAACTAAAAGAAAGAAAAAATAAAAGCTGCCTGAGTTCTGAGCATCAAAACTGCAATTTTTAATCAGAAGCTATAAAGAATTAAAGATCTGAGGTAAAAGAGACCACAGTAGGTGCCAAGACCACTGAAACCACGATGTGAAGAAATCAGATATATTCAGTTAGACTATTGTATTTTACAGACAGGAAAAAAAAAAAAACAAGTAAATTGGAGGATTTCGTATTAGTAACATAGCATTGTACATTTCTCATTTCTTACGCACTCCAATAGGATGTATTTCTGAAAATAATGATATAGTTTGGTTTAGGTTAGGCATCGCATGCAAAGGTAATTACAAAGATAATTGGCTTAAAAACACCAACCTAATCACACATTAATTGGTACTGCTGTAGTACATGAAATTAATTGTAACTATATGCATCTTTAGAGAAAGTCTCTAAATATATGTTAAGAATTACTTGATTTTTAATTAATATATGTATATGACACAGTGATTTTCAATGAAATATTCTTATGAGATGTTCAGCTTAAAACTGTGTTGGAAGGAAAAGATATTAAAAGGAAATCTTGTAACAGTTGTGTAAATCTTGTAATTGGGCTTGTATATAGAATTGTTTTCTACTTATTTTTTGATGCAATAGGAATGACAGGCAAATGAACAGTTTTGCCACTTTATTTTGGAATAAAGATGCACTCATATTTCATATGTTAATTAAAAATTAGATAAATCTGAAATGACTTCATTTTCCTACTCTGCAAAATGTCTACCTTCCATTAAGCCCTGGCTGTATATTCCCAAGAGCAGAAGTAAAGAAAAGTATCAAAATTTAATATGCTAAGGTGTACCTGGTAGAAGTTTAGAGAGCAAGTGATATTACAATATCTTCTACAGAAAATTAAGATAAATCTGGTTTTGTGAGACTGCGCAAAGGAAACTTGTTACTGCAAGATATTCCATGTTTGAATCATATCAATTTGGCTGCCTTTAAAAAAAAGTCAACAGCAGCCACCATATTAAAGTAAATAAATTCCTTAAGCGGAAAAGCACAACTGGTCTTTGAAAATATGATCTGGATTTTTTCATGGCTGTAGTCTCGATCCTCCAAAGTTTTCTTTTTACCATGTGTTTAATTAACACTCTGTAGTCATGGAAACTTCAAGCACCTGTAATCGTTCCTTACAACCTTGTTTAATAGTCTGGAAATAGCATGTCATGATCTTTAATTTCTAAGCTGCTCTGAATGTCATCAGCGTTCTTCATGGTTAATGTCTCCCCCGCTCCCCTCTCCTTTGCTTTGCAGCCCACGACCTGTAAAACTGGTGTCAGGACAACAGCTGCTGCAGGCTTCCTTGCAGCAGGCCCCTGCCAATACTAACCTCTGATTCCACAGCGTGTAAACTCCGTAGTGCAAGGTCACAGTCTTCTTGCCTTCCTTTTCCATTCATTACCTGTGGCATCAAAGCCCCAGAGAGCAATTCCCTTTCTCTCTTAGCTGGTGTTTTGAAATTCCAAATATTTTCTGTAATTTAGCAAGGATATACAGTACACTGATTGTCACAGAGCAACACAAAATAAAGCTTTATTGTTTAAATAGCAAGGGATCTTCATGCACAGATTTAACCAGAAAAGATGGGAACAGAAGGATGGCAGACCTCTTTTCAGTATTTCCTTTCTTGTGGAATTCCATGGAGAAAAATACATGGAGTCCCAGACGTTAAGTGAAATATGGAAGCTGGGCTGACAGACAATTCCATCAAGAACACAAGGAACAAACTGGAAAGTACATATACACTCATAGGCAGTGCTAAATTTGGGTATGAGCCTTTTACAAAGTAAAATTGCCTGTTAAAAAGAACTCCAGTTGGCAGTAAGTTTGAGGGAATTTTCTTCCAGCTCGGTTCCATTAGATAGAGCTACTCTGTTGAGAGATGAGAGATGAAGGAGTGGATGGCCTTTGTGCTGGTATGAGAGCACTGGCATCCCAACGGATATCTCTGTACCTTTACTAGACTGTGTAGATAGCTCTCAAGAGATCTTTGGAGTTTGGGTTTAGAATTGTATCCCTTCTCATGGGGAAGGAAAAACTAGTCCCTTTGCTCTTTAAATCTATGATCTCAATAAAAGGCTTCAGAAGATTATCTGTTACAGAAAACTTTTACTTTCTTCCCGTCAGACCACACTACTTTCAGGCTTTTCTACAAGTATCCAGCTTACTTCAACGCATGAGCATTATCTGCCTTGTATCACAAGTCACACATTATTCTCAACCTCCTGCATGGTTATTTTTCTTAAGAGAAAACATGCTGTTAGTTTTGTGCAAGGAACAGTTGCTAAATGATTATTATTTCCTACAGATTATATCATCTCATAACAGCAAAGCGTTTCTTTACAATGAGTTAATAAAATGCAACAGAAGGCATCCAAGTTCTGTTTAAAATAAATGGTGAATCTATTAAAATGTATAAAGGTGTTAAAAATATCTGCAGTCTCACCTCTCAAAAGGGATGGGTGCATAATATTGTGGAAAAGGTACCAGCTTTTTACCAAGCTGTGCACCCATAAGGTCCTGCAAGTGCTTTAAGGCAGCATAATTCAGCACTGCTGCTGGAGGGAGTGGAAGCACCACACACTCTATAGGGGAACTAATTCACAGAGGAGTTTTAGCCCTGCCACACAGGTTTGCTGCACTTGGATGCCTAACATGATGCAGACTGGCATCAGCTAATTGGATGCACAAAAGAACATCACTCCTTTCAATGGCAGTTGATATTTTATCATGCTTATAAAACTGTTAGAAATGTTGTGAACCTGAAACCGACCTCTTCACATTGATTATATTTCAAACAAAGCTACACTCTCTAGGTTTTGTAAGCTTCTGAAAAAGCATGATTTCCTTCTCTGTGAATCTTCTCTTCCCCCAAAAGTTCAGCAATGCTTTGCAGTGGTGCAATCCTTGCTGTTTTTTCTGTGAAACTATTTACCCCTTAATGGCAATCTCAGAGCCTCAGTTGCAGGACCATTGGCATGTTCATAGATGTGGAAGAAACATCATTATCATGGAATGATTTTTAGACATTATCTGTTGGGATCATGAACAGCATTTCTCATAGAAACTTAAAATGCTTTTTCTATTTATGAAGTACTGCAGTTGTACTAGTGATTCAGGGCCAGTATGTAGAAATAACAAGGCACACTAGTATTTTAAATTACAGAACACAAGCAGAAGTAGCAATGGGGCAACACGAGCCACGGGAAAGACATTCTCCAATGTACATAGCTGCTGCAGTTGATGTACCAATAGTCAGACTGCTACAACTCTCACTCTGCATTTAATGTAGATAGTGTACAGCCCTAACATTAAAAAGTCATCTTCTGATTTCTCTCATTGTGACAACAATCTAAGTCATCTGTACTGATTTTTATGGAATTTCTCCAGATACAGGACACCAAAACTAAAAGAAATCTAGACCTTCACATAAAGGTCAAGACTATCCTGACTGTTCCTCAAGATTTTCATTCTACTTGCTTTTCTTTTCAAAAAACTTGAATGTGGCATTTATTAAACTTAAACCAATGTTTTACATTAGTCTACTCTGACTTTCTGTATGTGGCTGAGACGTAAAGGCAGAAGGAAGGAAGGAAGGATTGCTTTTACTCTAAAATGAAATTAGGAAATGCCATATAGTCTAAAAATAGCTCAAAAAATGAACTGTACATGATGTGCCAACTCTGTTGTTAAGTCAGTATGCTTTGAGATTAGTGGGTAATAACCGAATTATGAAACTATTCCCCCAAAGCATTCTTTACCCTTTTTTTACATAGCTTATGTACAGGTGGTCACAGATGGAACTGTTTGAGATAAACAGCCTATGCAGGACTGAGTCACAGCTTTGTACAGATCAAAAGCTACTTCCCGAGACAATGACACAATATACTATAATTCCCACCCCACAAGAAATTGTAGTCTGGCTACTGAGCACCTATGACTTATGTCCTTGGAACCCACCAGTTCAGTTTCTTTGAGGTAAACTCAAGCTTACTTTTTCACAACGTTTCAGAAAGTCTCCAGCAACACTGTAAACAAACACATGAGAAGCAGTTTTGTACAGGCATGTAAATGTACATTTCCCTGCCCACAAAGCCTATTCTTGGTCCTCACTTCAGCCCATTTGTGCTGACCAGGAGCTCAAAGGTCTTTGCATATCGTGTTTTACTAAACAAAAATGTATTCCTCCTAAACAAAAAGAGAGGCAGCTCATTTTCAGCCTCCCACAATGTGATACTCAATAGGGGACAGTTATAAGCTAGCGGAAAGTACTTATGTTACTCCCTTGAAAAGGGGGAGTCTCTCTAGAAATCAAGGCAATGGTTGTGCAGAGCAGAACATCTCTAGCTCTATCTCTAGTATATACAATCATTCTCCTTTAAAAATGCGCCTCTGTACAAAGAGCCAGTTCAGTTCCATTAAGGTTAAGTAAAACTTTTTCACTGGAGGCTTTGTGCTTAGCCTCAGCAGATCCTCTCATATAAATAAAGTTTTGAGTAACATTTCTTTTAAAGGCTTGCAGTTAGGTGGGAAAATTTTACTGGATTATAAGAACAAGATTTTTCCTATAAATTAGAAAGCAGTAGCACTATCATAGAACTAAATGGTAGGACTGTGTTATATAAAGCATTAATATAGAGTTTTGCTAAGCACTATCATAGAGCAACTCAAGCCTGCTCAGGGGAAAAGCTTTTAGAGTGCAAGTTGCAGAAGGCAAGGAGAGAGGTTGAGTGTAGACGGCAGACTCCTGTGATAAACCAGGAGAACAAATACATTGGCAAATATCAGAGGTAGCAGAAGTGAGGAGAATGATCTCTTCACCAGCAAGTAACTGTTTGTTTTAACCTTGGATAACAGGTTTGCTAGACAAAAAGGCAAAAATCTGTGGGACAGAATCTACCATAAATAAACAATAGCAGGATAGAAGTTTATTGTCAAGGTTTTTATTTAATCTGCCTTACTTGAGTGATATTGAGTTTTCTCTAAGATAACTGTCTTCTCCCAGGTTATTATTTCTGTTTTCATATAAACTGTAGTCTTAGAGATTGATAACCTTTGCTTTGTCCCTTAAAATAGAATGGAAGGTTTCCTTTGGTCTGTCACTAGTCCTATCTATGGCCTAAATTGCAGTTAAGGGACAGTCTGGTGCTTTCCCAGTTCTGAAATTGTCATTCACCACCGTTGCCCAAAGTATTTGTGTTTTCAAACTTTAAGTTGCAATATAGAGACATAAATGGGCTTCAAAATTAGAGAAGGTAGGAAATGCCCTGCTGGTCAGACCTGTGGCTCTGTTTCTGACAGTGAAGTAATACATAACATTAAGGAATAGCATGAAAGCCTTTCTGCTTTCTAGAATCCATTCTCTTCATACTACCCAGCATCCACGTGTTGATTCAGAGATGTTAGAGGGTACCTACCTGCCTGTTCTCTTCAGTATCTTTGTATAGACCTGTTGTCTATGCACTCGCCTAACCCCTTCTGCACTTGTCAATCCTGCCTGCCTCTACAACCTCCTATGGCCACAAATGCCAAATTATTACCTGTAATTAAAGATTCCTTTTATCCGTTTTAAATCTAGTTTCATTAAATACATCTAGTTCTGCTGTTTCGTAAAAAGCCACCCTGCATTCAACTTCTCCATAGATCCTCTGTGATCTCAGTCATATGGTCTCTCAACATCGTCCCCTCCAAAAAGACCTGTAGCCTTTTTGGTTCCTCCTTGAAAGTCAACTTCTCCATCCCCATCATGTCAGTTGCACTGATGCTTCTATATTCTTCATGCTGTGTGGAAACCAGAACTGCCCACAGCAGCCAAGATGCGGATGTACCAAGGTACCGTACACTGGCAAATGATTCCCTCTGTCTTGTTTTCAGTACCTTTCTTGATGACCAAAATCTTTCTGGCTGTTTTTGGCTGCTGCTGCTGCACATTCAGAGAACAACTGTAAGTCATTGCAGACTAAACCCTCTTTCCAGTGTTGTAGCTACTAATTCCAAGTTTAGCATTAACATAATTTGATTTTAAAAGTGCTGATTTCGATTTTGATCTTTAAAAGTGCTTGCCCACTGCTTGACATTAACATGACTGTAAAGGAAAAAGAGTTACTCTATCTCAATGATACAATGTCTTCCACTTGTACCTTTTTATTTTCCCATGCTGCTCTTGAGACAGCTGGAGTAGGTGAGACATTTGTTGTATTTCAGTCGAGTGAAGATTCAGCTTCCTGCTGCCCAGGTGTTCTGTTGGTGTAGAGGTGGCAGATAAAGACAAATTTATGTGGACAAAAAGTCTGGTCAAAGACAGAAAACCCAACTTTTCCTTCTTAAATGCTTTATTGTAAAAGAATATATTTGTGTGTACGTATAAGTTAGCCAACCTGAGGGACATGGTGGCTTAAATTAAAAATAACTAAGGTAAATGTAGTTCATGCCTGGAAATAAGTTCATGTTTTTGTTTGAGAGGTAAATGCAACCAAAAAATAGCAAAAAACAAGTAGAATTTGTATCTGGCTTTAATTGCAGGTGTCACTACTTTGCTTATAAGCTTGCTGAGATGTCTTTATAATTCCCAGTTCAAAGGCAATGCTTACCTAGGTACCCAGCAGATACACAAGAATATGGAATGTTTAGAAGTTCTGAAACATTCTTGCTACATTTTTAGCCACTTTAGTTATATCTGAGGTCTGTGACACTTGTCATTTGTAGTAAACTGTGAACCCACTATTTTCTACATTCATTTTATTGTTTCCTGGAAAATAGTGTTAGTAATGTCATTCATGAATAGTCTTCTCTGTAAATAGAAGCAAATTGTGTCTTTTAAGTACATGGCTTGGCCCTTTGCTGCAGTAGATGAGTCAGCAATTGTCTATATGTATTCAGTATCCCATTTATACATGCATATACATGAAAGAAACATGACAGGAAAGATGAAGATGCAACAATTTTATCTGGCAACGGAGAAGGGAAATTGTACAGGATATTCTGAAGAGATCGCAATAGTGCATTCTTGCACAGAACAGAAGGGGAGAAAAACATATAAAAAAGACTTTGTGTTTCTTGAACAGTGACTGCTAGTATCAGAATAATTCAGGCCACAATGTTTAATGAGAAAAAAATTATCATCTGTGGGGGGAAAATCCCACCTGCTCAGAGCAGGTCTAACATAAAGAGGAGTAGTAGGACTGTGTGCTGAAGCTAACTGTACTTCATGTAATACAACTGCACAGATAATCAATTGTTACTACAGTAGTATGAATCCAAGTTATCAACACTAAGCACTGGCAAAGCTTCATAACTGGTGATGTGTCACAGTGGAAACACTATACCATGATGCTATTTGCTATTTTAAGTCTGGATGTATTTAACCAACTCCTGTATTTAACATCTGAATCCCAACTGTGCACAGCAAGTCTTTATATTACCAAGTGAAAAGATTTTGACAAGTTCTGTCTTGGCAGTAATACCACAGAATGATCACACAATGATGCAACTTGACTCGTACTTAGTATTACATTGGTTCTTACCTAGATACCCCACAGAGCGTTTGAAGGATACACGGAAACAAGATGTAAAAAATTATTGCATTCCAGGTTGTTACATTCATAAGGGATCAAAGGCTAATCCTCCCTTTAGTGGCTCAGAATAAAAGCAACACACAAATGTCAAATGTCTTTACAGAGTAACAATATGACTTTCACATTTGCACAAATTCTAACTTGTGTATTCCATTATTTAAGCCATACTTCTTTTAAGTAGCAATTCTTGATAACAAAAAGCCTATGGTAAAACTTTCATGTACAAATGAATCCTGTTAATAAGCAGACTGCCTATTTGGCTTGACAGGATGAAACACGTACTGTGCAAGATCTGTTTCCCACATGGTAAGCTTTGTCACATAGTCTGTCTCTAAGTAGTTGAATTATTTTCTGTGTCACTAAAGTTAAATAAAAATGTTAAGAAAATCTGTCAATTGTGAGTGTTTTCATAAAGTAATTGATTCATGCAAATCTGCTTTAGTGCTATTTTAATCCTATTATGCAATCTTTTTCCACTTTTTTGTGGCAAGAAATAATTTGTTTATTGTCAAAAGAATTTTGTTTCTTTTGTATATTTGTCATATTGAGAATTCTGGGTGCAAAGTAGAACTGGAATGATTTGGCCATCGATTTTCAAATAAGCTTGCAGGACTTCTAGAGAAGACATGGTGCTTTATCAACACAAGTGTGCATCCCTCAGAAATGCCTACAAAGATACTACCTAATATATTAGGTAGTATAATATGATATTACCTAATGGAAAGTATCTTCTACCTAGGACACTAGGTCACAGCATATAGCTCCATGAATTCCTTGGCATCCCTGAGACTGCCCATGAGCTTGACAGTAAGAAAAGGTCACAGTTTGGCTTCCAGAACTTAGTAAGTCCCATATGTAGCAGTACCAGTCAAGAAGCAGTGGCATTGTTCTTCAACTGACAACAATTATTTGGGTTGGATGTGAGAGGGAAAATAATGAATGTGAGTTCTGCTAAACTAACAGTACAAGTGGCTTCTTGCTTTTGCTGCTTAGCTGGTGCTTTTTTTCACCCTGCAGTCAGGGAGAGGTTGGATATTATTAAACCTCGTATTATGCGTCCATTCTGTCTACCAAGAAAAGCAATAAAAACATGCCTTTTTACTATTTTGTATCTTGAGATGAATGTCTTCTTTACTACCTTAGTTATGAGAGATCTAATAACAGAATAATTTCTTCAGGCACTGTCCCTTTTTAATGACCAATGCAGTAAATCCAAATCTTTGGCTTTTGCATTTGGAAAGGGCAAATGGAATTGGGATTCAGACAAAAGCCTAGGAACTGCAGGTTAAAGAATTGCTTTTTACCTCTGCTCTCAACTACTTTTGTCATTTGCATCTGTGCAGAATGAGTATGAAGTGTTACTGCTCTGACTATATGCTCTCTTCATACATGTAAAATGACTCATTGAATGACCAGAAACAGATTAGTTCTTATTCTAGGTGTCAGATGGTTAGGACTCTCTTCTTCCCTCTAGGTCTAGAAGTATCTACCATGCTCCTCATTGCTAACAGCGAAACTTGCTGTCCCCTCACATTTATGTGAAAATCGCATCATGTCTTTCAGGTGCTGTAGCAAGAAGTATGAAAAAAGATGGAGTATTTTATATACACTGTTTGTTATGCTTCACATCTTAATATTTTTAAGATTTGTTATTGAATTTTAGTGAATGACCAGATGCTAAAAAGGACATGCATGAAGAGAAGATAAAGATAAAAGGAAAATTGCTAGAAATAAAGAGGTATATTAGCCCTAGTGAGCAATTTGAGAAAAGAAGGGATTATTATGAAAACTGGTATGCATCTGTCTGGCCCAGTGCCATTTTTCTCTTCTGTGAATTATAACTAAAGTGATTAGATCTTTTCTTGAGGATACCTTCAAGGACACAGATCCCTCTTCCTGTGAAGTGAAATACAGAGTAGGATGCAGCATTTTCTGTCACCCTAGGAACCTGATATCCAGGCTTTTTTAACTGCCCGATGAGAGTTATTTTCCTTTCTAAATTTAACTTAATAACATTTTGTAATGTACCTAGAAACAGCAAAACATCCATAATTTATCATCATCTATATTTCAATTGCCTGTTGAGGTTTGCCAGCTGCCATCTATCTGACTTCCAACACAGAATATGCATAAACACTGACATAGACCTCAGCTTTGTATATATTCAGTATATTCACAAAACAAAATATTTCTAGGGTTTGTTGCACTTTCGGATCGTGCAATGAATTCTGTGATTTGATTCCCTCCCTGTTTCCAGGGGAGCACATGATCAGTGTAGAGTGACACTGAACTGCACTGGTAAAGAAGCCTGTCAAAGCCGTAGGTGTCTTCAACCATTGCTTTTAACAGCATGGGCAATGTCAATCCCAATCAAAATTTCTCTCCTTAAAATTGTTGGGTTTTTTCCCCCCACACTGCTTTCCTGGGAATAAACTTTCAATAAAAATAAGGACATGCCTTCCTTTTTGGTGTAATTTTAAGCAACATTGCACTGGATGACAAATTCCTCTAAAGAAGTTCTCTTCAACCTTCCCCTCTCTGTTACAGCAAGGCCACATTCTGCAGAGCTGCCTCAATTTTGTTATTATTCTTTCATTCCAATTCAGCTCTGTGAATTCTTCACAGCAGCAAAGACTTTGGTTTTTCTTAAATTCTCTGACCATGTAACTAGCAAACAGCTATCTGTATCAGAAAAGGAAAAATTGTTATCATTAGGTACCCTATAATGTTGATGTCAAACTATTAAAAAATAACTAGTTTTGAAAACAATGAAGATTCATCAGTAAAGCAGCTGGTATAGATAGTCTCTTTGCTACCTGAGTAATACATTTCCCTACAGTGTTTTTTCCAGTGAGTAAAACTATTAAGTCACTTGGCAGCTCAATGTTTTCTTATATGTCTGATTTTTATTTATGATCCAAAACATGTTCTGAAGGAGTTAAAGTTATCCTTACCGCTAGGGCCAAAGCCCTTATCTCACAAATGATGTCTTAAATTTCTTTCATTCCTATCCCAGATTACATACAGGGGTACTCAAAACTGAAGTTGAAGCATTAAGTTTTATCTGATACCCTGGGTTTACATAATGTTTTTTTGACGAGATGCTATATAAATTTTGTTATTAAGTTATGTGTCTCTTGCCTTATCACTCTAAATGCACTAATTTTATTGCAGCTGTTCCTATACAAGAGAACGTAGGCTTGAGCATGTTATAGTTCCCAGGCAGTCATCACTTTGGTTTCTAATCATATTAAAGACTAGATAACCAGTTCTGTGACAGTGTCTAAGATATCAGGCATCATTAACATATACCATACCGTAATACTGGAATCCGCTACAGTTGGCTTTTATATCCAGAGAAGAAAACCATGGCAGTTTTTACAGGAAAATTTGAAACGAGTTCTTTTGTGTTTGTGTGTGTTTATGCAGTTTCTGCTGTATTATAAAAGCTTATACTCCTGTAATAAATTAACCAGTGTATTTTAGTTGTAATGAAATGTACATCATCATCAAAGCTCCTTCATGATTTGGAAATGATAACCTAAGTTCCAATTTCACATAAGCAAAGAAATTATTTTATGAATATGTCACAAGACCCTCACTATTCTGCATATTTAAATTTAAAAACACTACTGTGTATTTGGAAAATATTACTTTGACAATATTCCAGTGTTACATCAGATCACAGTATGATGTATTAGCTTGAAATCTGAATAAAATAATTATTTTTGTTGTTCATAATTACAAATTTTGTTTGAAAAATTTTCTGCTTCCTAAAAGTGTGAAAAGAACATCAAGAGTGTATACATCAATTTGAGGCAAGCTTATTTAAACTAAACTGTTTTATTTCTTCAGAGGTCTTCTATATCATTTTACTCCATTTCTAGACTCCTCCAACCTCTTTACACCTCAAAAAAAAAAAAAAAAAAAAAAAA
>Ga0065711_1033137_pt1 | contig 26032 bp, 19 predicted proteins | sample Hoacrofraction12_FD_59098 | JGI IMG/M metagenome (GOLD analysis project Ga0065711, IMG submission 59098) | Hoatzin crop microbial communities from Cojedes, Venezuela - Epithelial fraction 12 v2 (version 2) | ecosystem: Host-associated > Birds > Digestive system > Esophagus > Crop | place... | reverse complement strand
AAGGGAAGGGAAGGGAAGGGAAGGGAAGGGAAGGGAAGGGAAGGGAAGGGAAGGGAGCAGTGGAAAGTGCTGCATGAGAGTCACATGATGATGTCCTATGGTTACTATTATTTCTCCTACTGTTTAATATCCCGATGACGTTAGACTGAAGGACTCATACTTGTGAGAGTGCTGTAACTGGTTATTATACTTGTCACCACTCCCTGTAAACACACCTTAGCTGTCTCTGCTCAATAGAGCAAGGATTAGCTGTTATTTTTCCCTCTGCCATTTAACATGAGACAATCCCCTGTCCTCCCTCAGATAATCTATACCCCCCAGTAGCTTACTGTCCTACTCCTCCTCTTGGCTTCAACCACTCAGTCCCAGAGAAGAGAGGCATGCAATACTTATGCTGACAGACTTAAAATCTAAAACTTGTTTTAGACTTTCCATGCTATAAGTTACATTTCATATGAAGGATGTATTTGCACGGCACTTTGCAAGCAGAGGTTTCCCAAAAGGATCTTCTGCAGCCCCAGTGGCACTGCAACACAGTCCCATCCAGCAGCACAACCGCTCCAGCCGTTTGCAGAGAAAGGAGATATTTCTCCTAGAATACACTGGACAATCTGCCTCCCTTTCCAAGGTAACAAGTAGTATTTTGCTGTAGTTGTGATGGTCGGAGAACATATGTAATACAACATGTTTAGGCAGGAGTAATATCTTTTATCAAAACGAGAGGCAGAACGGGAAGAAGCTTTAGGCCTACAAGACAGGTCTTGTACAGCTGAAAAAAGCTCATCTATTTTTCCAACTCTAACACTTGGTCTAATAAAAGATACTAAATCTACCTACAAGCCCAGTGAAAGCATCACAAACTCTGTAATATCCAGTCTGAGCTAGACCACGTCCTGCTGAAGAGTACATTACTGAAATATTTGCCTTTATAAGGCAAAGTCTAAGCTTAGTCTGCTACCACAGTCCTCCTCCTCCTCATTTTATACCCCCACATGCTCAGCACAAAGTATTACTTTTCTGACTCGCTTTGCAAATCCAGTATTAAGGCTGCTAATGCGCACAGCATCACAACTATTCTTTTCCTTTCTATTAATACAAGAAAACGAATGTAGAAACAAAAGCTGCCTCTAATTTCAGGTACCGCAGAGAAAGCTCATTCACAAAACTGGCAGGTCTCCTTCACTGCCTTCTCCCCTGTTCAATCTGTGCAGGAAATGGCATAGAGAGGAGTGTGGATGTTAACACGACTCAGCCATGCATGAAGGGGAGAGAGGGGCACGATGTGCTGAGGACCTCAAATTTGGTCTCTGAAAGGCAGCCAAGGGTCACAAAAACTCAGCATTTCAGATGAGCCACAAAATTTCTGGCCTCCTGTCTGCCCATGTTGGTATCTCACAACATTCGCGGAAGTGGAAGTTAGTGAGAGATGTTGAATGAGGGAGCATGGAAATGTCTACTTGCTCAGGCAGGCATTGTTTGTTGCTATAGTCCGGTTGATTTTTCTTTGCTGTATTCACCACTCTGAACATGTTAAATCCTCAGCACTGCCTCTCAAACCAAACAAGCTTTACTCCACTAAGAGCTGCATTCAGCCTACAAGGGTTGTTTCAGTGGCAACACAATATCTACATGGCTGGAGCTGGCTTTTATCAATCTGTGATTTCAGTAGGAGATACTTCACGGAAACAGTCACAGTGACTAACTGGGTCGCATAAGTGCCCCTCTTCCCTCCCCTTAAATGATCAACACCATCCTATTTTTCTTTTGTGAATACACTCCAGGACTCTCAGTCTGGCATCACATTAACTCACACTTTGCTTTCAAGCAGCCCCTGGAGAGGAAAAGCCTTCTCCTCCCATTTACCTCAAAGACTGGATAATGGAGGTCAGTCATCACCAAACTGTTTGCATCCCAAAGTGATTGATCACCACCTGGACTGTACTCAGATGAGTAATGAGCCACAAACATTAGTCTAATGTATGTACCAGAGAAAGTCTAATTAACAAATGATACGTTTATATGAAATTTAAGATTCAGTGTGTGCAGACGAATACAGAGTTTGAATACCACCCTGCCAGGCAGAGAAAGACAAAATGTTTTAACTTCCATTAGTTTAATAACTTCCTAATAGTTTAGTTCAGTGTCATGGCAGGACACTGAAAGATCCTTTGGAGTAAATCAAGAAACACAGGAGAAATAAGAAGACACATAAAAAAATAGAAGGAAATGCCAGAAGACTCCCAAAAGGAAAAAAAAATAGAACAACCCCAAAAACCTCTCCAAACAAGCATAAGCTGGTGGTGACAGCAGAGAGGCCAGGGACAGCCTCTTCTTTTTCTTCTGGGGGGAGCTGTTTGGGAGAAGCAACGGAATCAGACATCGAATCAAAACAGGATGAATGAGAAGCTGTGCGAGAGAGAGAGAAGCAGTCTATTGCCCAAATCCCAGACATCGCCATCAGTCATGTCCATCGTCATCTGTCTACTTACCATTTCTGAAAGCAAAGGCAAAACCCAGTGGGGGAACATGGGACAAAACACACAAAAGCATAGAGCTGAATGCTCAAGAAAAGGGTGGGGGTAAACCAGATTAAATGTGTATTACTGTGAGTTGCACACGACAGCCTTTCCAAGTATGCTTTAACTAACTCACCTTCAAGGAGTTTGTACCTAAGGCTCACTATATGTATTATTAAAACTCTAAATGCCATGTTTGTCCCCATCTATGCATAAGAAAAAATGTCCAAACCACTATAAAACCCATATTATCCACATCATCTAGGTAAATCTGGAGCAAAAATTGTCATCGAAGCCAACGCAACCTGTGCACGTCTTCAGGGTGCTTCAAGAACCTTTCTAATCCTCATTCACTCATTGTGAGACTTTCAACAAGGGTTAGACAACACAGTGATGAGGGGTACAAACTTATTCAGGAGGACCGGGCTGATTTGCAAGTATTAAAACTAAAAGTGCCAAATAATCTCTAATCACGGACAAAATTCTGGCTGCAAATTCACTTGCATACCTCAGACATGACTGATGAGTATAACCCTTTGGTCAAGAAAATCTTTTATTAAGGTGATCTAATCAAATTCCACGTGATAGAGCTTCTCTGCAACATAGCTGCCCATGCGTACGGGCAACAGAGATGAGACCTCATACGCAAATACCAGTATTTGATGCTTTCTTTTAGAATCATGGAATAATTTAGGTTGGTTGGGGCCACTGGTGGTCATTTGGTCAAGCTCTCAGCTTGAAGTAAGGCCAGCTTCAAAGACACACAAGGTTCTTTGGGGCTTTGCAACCATCCCTATGCATCATTCACAAGAGCAGATGGGGCTGGCTGCTAATCTACAAGCAGCTATGGAATATCCTGGTTCAACCCATTCGTGAAGACCTGGCTCTCACGCAGGAAAATCAGCACACAACATCCATCTCCTGCGCTCTGTTCTCCCTCCCCACTTCCTTCCCCCCTCTGCCTTCACAACCACCTTCTAGTCATATAGTTTAAATGACCTAAATACAAACAGAACACAGAGAAGTCAAGTTCAAGCTGGGCTTTGTAACCAGGTTTGTATCTCGTCTTTCCTTCATCACTATACCAGACTAAGGCCACATCTAGATCCAGCTGACACAGAGAAAACAGGAGAACAGGCAGGAATCCTGGGGGAATCCTAGTATGGAAACAACTACAGAGCCGGAATTTTCTGTTTCTATTTGATAAATTTATTATTAGTGGGAATAATATGAAATTTATCAGGCATGCAAAAATGGTGAGCATTGCCTCCACCCCAAATCAAAAAATAAATCCAGCCTTAATTAAACAACACAAGTCCTGAACACTTTTTCCTCTAGCGCACACCCTTCTTTGGTTCAGGGATACATACATGTGCCAATATTACTTACACCCACTTGAAGAGGAAGAGCTTTTGACAACAAAAGAAGCTACAGAAGACTTTCTGGTTGCTTGTGCCACATATTGAATAGCAAGTACTATTTGTTTCTTGCCCTCAGATTTAATGCATAACCCTGGAAAAAGGGGCTACACTCCAGATATGTCAACAGGATTACACCTGAGAAGAACTATAATGCCTATTTCTCACAAGACATTTCTAGTTAGGGACACACAGGTCACTCAGAGTCATTCATTCCTTATTTAAAAATCAGTTACCAAATCTGAAAGGGCTGGGCATAACACAGTGTCCTTTATTATACTGACCTTAACTCTTAACACATTCTCAAAAATGTCCTCAATCCTGTTTTCTGGGGTAATCTTTGTTATTGTAATTTGTCCACTAGCTATAAACAAACAGGTCACACTTTTTTATTAGTCACACCAACATTTGTTGTTTCTGCTTGTTGGTCTGACTAGAAAGGTAGTCAGTAAATATGATTTTGCCATTATTTATTAAAAAGCTACAGGCTTTGGCCTGACCTGACAGTGCAGGGTCTCAAGGACTTGACTGAGCTTGTCTTGACCTGAGCTCATCTGAGCTTATTTTAGCTGCAATAACAATTGTCTGCACAATTGCTACAGCCCAAATTCATTCTAGTTTAGTGTTGGTTTATAGTAACAAGTAGCTATTCTGTCTATGATTCTAGAGTAAACAAGGTATGGACAAATGCAAACATGAGAAGGTAACAGACACCCTAGTCTGTAAACACAACTCATCGTGGTTCATCAACGGTCATAACAGCAGTGCTACCTTGTGAACCAGGTAAAACCAACTTTAGAGAGACAATAGAGAATAGAAAATCTGAAGAACTGGGAACCAACAAGGCAAAAGTGCCAGTAATAACAATTATAATTTTATTACTAATAAACCTTTCTGCAGTAATTAGGTAATTTGGACAATCAGACTGTTAAAATATTTACTGGACTATTATTAAAACCATATAAATGGTGTGCTTCCTTTTACCCCACCAAGGGGGAATATAAAACTGCCCAGTGTTGTAGTGTTGCAAGGCTGGCGTCATGGCTCGACGTGTTCTGCTACATCCTTCAGTCCCCAGACTACCGCTCCAGTGCTGACCTGAGAGACACAGCCCTGTTTTGGAAGTGAAATACTGATTCTGACAGTGACTAAAATACCTTCCAGCAATCTTTCTCATCCTTATTACTATTACAACTGCTTCTAGCACAACTGCTGTCCCAATGAAGTAAACATCGTAGGAGTTTTACATACCTTATTTTGATATTCAGAGGACTGCTGACTAAAACCACAATAAATAACAGGAGCTTGGACATCACCGCAATCAAGGCAGGAAAGAGATAAATTTAGGTATGTGTCAAAACCAAACACTCAGGCCGCAATGAATTATTTTAGGCTTGGATCTTCACTTGCAATATTTCACCCAGAAACACTAGCTTTAGCCAAGGACTCAAGTCAAAGACCAATTTTAAGCCCAGCTACTTCACCAGGCTGAATGGTAGACCCAATCCATTTTTACAGAACATTTCCTACGATGTTATGATATAATTTATCTCAATTTACATGTTCTTCAGTTGTTTTTTTTTTGATATACACTTACACAGCAAACTATTTATTAATGTTTTTTTTTATTTGAGGAACAGCTGAGACCCATGATGGGACACCCCAGAGGGACTGCAGCCATACACGCTTTTTTGCTGTGTACGTTTTTAAACTAGTCAGGTTATTTATCAAATCAAACAAATCAATAAAGTCCCCAAATAAACAAGCATATAAATGACAGCAGGCCTTTTGTAGCGTGTTTAAATCAGGATCCCCTAATTACCACATTAAGGAGTGCTGCACACCCACCATGCACATCGCTGCTGGAGTGTATAGCAACACGCACTGATCTCCCTCCTGAGGCATCTCTGCCCATGCAAAGTCTGGCAGATCAGGGCGAAAGAGGTTCTTCTTAGCTAGTTTATGATAGTACTACTGAAAGTACAGCAACACTTTCTGATCAGAAGGCAAAGAGTGCAGATCTGGAGGCTGGAGAGGAGTAGAGGGAGGGATAACAGGTTTCACTAGGCTGGACTAGATTAGACAAGAAATATTCTAATATTTCAGTCAGAAAGGATCTACAACAATCATCTAATCCAACTGCCTGACCAATTCAGGGCTGACCAAAAGTTAAAGTAAATCATTAAGGACATTGTCCAAATGCCTCTTAAACACTGACCAGCTTGGGGCATTGACCACTCTCTGGGAAGCCTATGCCAGGGGTTGATCACCCTCTCGTTAAAGAAATGCTTTGTAATGTCCAGTCTAAACCTCCCCTGGCATAGCTTTGAACTAGACAAACTCAGCATCCTCAGCTGGTCCTCATAGCGCATTCCTTCCAGCCCTTTTGCCAGCTCTGTTGCCCTCCTCTGGATGCATTCAAGGACCTGAACATCCTTCTTAAATTGTGGAGCCTAGAACTGCACTCAGTACTCGAGGTGAGGAGGCACCAGTGCTGAGTATAGCGGGATAATCACCTTTTGACCGACTGGTTATGCTACGTTTGATGCACCCCAGGATGTGGTTTGGCCTCTTGACTACCAGGGCGCACTGCTGGCTCGTACTGAACCTGCTGTCAACCCTTCCTCTTTTACCCATGCATTCCTGTTTTCCCCTTATAAAGGTGCTTGGAGAGTGAATGACTAAAATAACTTGGACTATTGTACCTACATCTTTAGAAAGGGAGGTTTCAACATCATCTAAAGGCTTAAAGTCCGAATCATGGTCTGTGTCACGTGCTTTGTGAGGGGCATAGGGTTGTCAGGGTTCCTTCGTTTCTCTCCCTCAAAATTCAAGAGCAAGAAGGAAAGCGGTGACACACTGAAATAGTCATTTTGCATTGCAGCATTTTTAAGACATTGCTACAAATTGGCTGATAGTAAAATAATTTTGGGGTATACAGAAAGATGCACTAAAGCATCAGGTTAACGATATTTCTGAGAGGGATTGCTTTAGTACCTTCCAGTACCATAGAGGTACAGATCACTTTTTTCCTTAACACCTCTCCTCTGAATAAAATGGGGGTTGGGATGGCCTTGAGGCCAGGCTGCAAGCTTCATAGGGAAACAGAAAGGACTGCATATTTTTTGTTTGTTTGTCTCTATCTCACCAATCTAGATTTCAAAAGTCAGAGTTCAATGTGCTACAATACACACAGCTCAGATTCTGCATCCATTTCTTAACAGCACAAAACTAAAAAAAGAAAAATTATTTTAAAAGGATTAAAAATACTCAGTTCGTTGTTGTTTCCCCATATTGAGTAATCACAGCTGTGACAAGTAAATTGGATTAAAAATTACTCCAGTCCTAAAAAAAAAACCCACAAAACAAACCCACAAAAAAACTCTAACCCACAACTGAAGAAAAATACAACTCACCACAAATAGCACACATCTTTCCCAAACCCTCTGACATTTATAAACTGAGCAGCATCCCTCTAAATACAGAATGACGTTACCAACATCTACAAATGGCTGCATACAAACCCCAAACAATCCCCAGGTGAACAGACACCTACCCATAGGCACATGCTTTGATCAGATATTAAAGCATTAGTTAAGTGAACCATTTATAAAACCAGACATCAGTGGTCACGGGGAATTAACTATGGAATTGGCATTTAATTAAGAAAGCCGTAACATGCGACTATATTAAATCTTCGAGTCAGAAAACTATCAAAAAGGATGCACGAGAAAATGAAGCAAATTCACAACTATAATCAATAACGATGCACAGGATACAAATAAAGCAGGTAGATCAGAGCGCAGATGTGCTGCCGCATCTGCCAAGCTGGAAGGCATTGAGCTATAAAAGCTATGCAGCCCTATCTGCGTAAGGCAAGAAAGTTCATGCAGAAAGGGAGCAATTTTCGTCATGCCAATTGATGAGGGAGGGAAGAAGGGCATGAAAAAAGCAAACATGAATCCTTATGTATACATATGAAAGGATGGAGTCAGCTTTTTGTATTTTATTCAACTTTGTTATGTATAGCATTCTTCTGAAGTCAATCCTGTTCTTCATTTCACCCACGAATTATTCAGAGTTTGTGTTTTCTAGGTATCTTTGCAATTTTACAATCATCTTTCACTGTGCCAAGGGTAGTTTAAAATGTAATATGAGGTTCTTCACTTACGTTATTTATTTTTCCTGGTTGCTCTGAACAGTGTTTTGTACTTGCTTAGGCAAACTTTGATTTCAGCTAGAAACTCTCTTCCTCTATGAAAACAGGAAGCGATGGGGAAAACAGTGAGCTGTTCACAAGCTTGTCATAAATCTCTCCTCTCTCACAATAACCAGTCCATCATGTTCCAGCTCCCCCTCATGCTGATGATTTTCCCACTCCACAGATGCCAGATTTAATGTCTCCTGCAGCTCCCACTCCCCTCTTTCTGCCTCTATCCGCACCATCATTTATGAATAAAATGCTGCCTGTATCATCATTTATTAAGCTACCACGTTTTCTTGATAGGTCCAACAGCTCATACTAATGTTAGTAAGACACTGTCTGTACAGAGAAACCTCAGAAAGGAGTGCCACATCAGAAACTGTGGAGTTTCTCGTGGGAGACTTAAGTGAAGTCTCCTTTCTAGGGCAATATTCACATATAAGGCACCAGAAAGCTGGTAAGCTTGCCTGCTTGTACGCCTTCTTTTCCCATTTGCTTTTTGCAGAGGATGGGCAGAGCAAGTTGCTATACCCCAGTGTTATTTGGGTATATTCTGGCTCCCGTTGAGCTCCAGATGACATCAGAAGTACTCCTACTCAGGTGTTAATCAACATGCAAAAGCAACAGACTTGGCCATGACCCAGCAAGGACCACTTCTGGTGAGCAATTCAGACCATCCTGCATTACACAACAGAGGAACCAGTTCTTTGGGCCATGTCTTTATTCTCTTTGCTTTTTTCTTTAACCCTAACCAGCACTGAATAATTTCTTAACGCTTTAGAAAAAGTAATTTAGGGCTGAGCCAGCAAAGACTTATGTCTTGATCTTGACCATTCCCCCCAAAAAATCTAGGAAAAAGATCAGTTTGAACATAGTCTAAGACAAAATTCCCCGTGAGCAGCAAACCTCTAAACAATAGAAGTACACTCACTGCTCCCTGCAATTACACAGCAATAAATTACTTTGCTTAGGGGTACTTGTCATTTGCCTCGAGTCCTACAAAATACCAAGGGAAGAGATTAGAGAGGCAGGCCACCAAGATGCGCTTTTCAGTAACGCTACCCATCTGCACAGGAATAATCTCCTTTTGCTGAGCAGGCACAGCAGCTCATGCATAAACCAGATTTCCCCAGTGCTCTCTACTTTGCAGCCCCTGCTGAATGCAGTGAGGGAATCAGGTGCATACACAGGTTCATGTATATTATTTGGATGAGTAGATGGGCAAAATTGCTTGGACCAGTCTAGGGAAAATATACTTTATCAGAAAAGGAAATCTGGACAACGGCATTAAGAGATGCTCTGGCTTTCTAAGAGCTGCACAATCACGTTGTGATCTAGCAGCTGGATTAAAGAATATCTTCACGAGCAAATATAGTGTGTTCTGCTTTTAGCAGGATATAAGCATCACTGACAAGTACGAGAATCTCTTTTCTCCTGGATAAACCATCATCTTGCCAGTTGACAAGTGTGAGAAGACTGCTGTACATACTCATTTTATTTCTAAACAACAAAGAAAAAAAAGAGGGTCCACAGTCTTAAATGAGAGAGGATCCCAATACTGAAATATTCAATAGTCAATGAACTTTAGACATTTAAAAGGAAAGAGGAGGTGTATAATTCTATGACTGTGTATCCTGGGTATCCACATGAAGTCATGTCTGCTCTTATTCGTATATCTGTTACCTGTATGTTGCAGGACAAAGCAGGCGGAAAACTTCTCTAGTGGCAGCAGTAAATATGGCAGCAGGATCAGGCACTGTAACTGCTCGACTGGCCACTTTTCTTTGTTCCGTGACCCACAGCTGCTTAATGGGTTTTAGATTAATGAAGATCCAAAATCTCAATTTTTTTTAAATTTCATCTCCTTCCATGCCTCAATTCATGTGTCTGTCTGGCCACTTCTAACCCTGACACATAAGATTTTGGGCCCCTCACTGCAAGAAAGACGTTGAGTTGCTGGAGCATGTCCAAAGAAGGGCAGCAAGGCTGGTAAGGGGTCTAGAGAACAAGTCTTACAAGGAGCGACTGAAGGAACTGGGGCTGATTAGTCTGGAGAAAAGGAGGCTGAGGGGGGACCTTATTGCTCTCTACAACTACGTGAAAGGAGGGTGTAGTGAGGTGGGTGTTGGTGTCTTCTCCCAGGTAACTAGCAATAGGATGAGAGGCAATGGCCTCAAGTTGCATCAGGGGACGTTTAGATTAGATATTAGAAAAAATTTCTTTCCTGAAAGAGTGGTCAGACATTGGAACAGGTTGCCCAGGGAAGTGGTGGAGTCCCCATCCCCACGGTTTAAAAACCGTGTAGATGTGGCACTTCAGGCTATGGTTTAGTAGGCATGGTGGTGTTGGGTGAATGGTTGGACTTGATGATCTTAGAGGTCTTTTTCAACCTATGATTCTATGATTCTAAGACATGTGGAAACACAACACAAAATGATTATTATATATAGCTAATAAAGTGGTTTACATATTTATATAATGGTGTCTACACAGTGTACATAAACACATATATACACACTTTCATACACAATTTATCTGTAGTTATATCCTTGGAAAAAAAATTAGTCAAATGCTAAAATAACGCTTGTTGGTTATACTGCTTGAGCAGAAAGAAACTGAGCCCCAGTGGCTTCATAAAAATTAGGATGAAATACAGCTGACATTTCCTTGGCTGTGACTAATAAGCACTAAACAGCATTTATGATGCGTACTTGGAGCACTTCTCTCTAAGGCAATTGGCCACAGCTCTATGGGTGTGACTGGTCTTACTGGGTGATAACATTATACTCCACCCCCTAAACTCTCCTGGCTTGGTGTGCAAGTGAGCTTAGATTTGGGGAGAGATGTGATAATCCAAAAGCCCATATCTGTCTATACAGAAGACTCGACAGTGGGAAGAGCTGTGTTATGGGAAAAGGTGGGTTTGGCCATGGCTTTTGCTTAGTCAGTTGTCAAAGCGGAAATCACTTCCTGGCAGCCTGGATACATGAAAATACATGGCACATATTGCCCTACACCTCTTGGCTTCTCTCTCTGCCTGCAGCAACGAGCCATGTGATATTTCCGACAAGGCAAGGTGGAGAAAAACACAATGAGCCAGAGATCCTGAAGCCCATCATCTCCACCCAAAGCATCCATCCATCTTTCATTCTGCCAGAGGTGGAGTGGGCAGAAGCATCCTAATTCTTCTCAGAGGCTGTGCGCCTGTTGCAGGAACCATGTTGGGTGACGTGTGCCCAGCCTGATGGCCAAAAGAGTTTTCAGTGCTGTGACCCAACCATTTATCCCGAGAACATCAGCAGCAAACTGCAGAGACCAGATTCTCATCCGGCAGATGAATCCTGTTGTCAATCCATTTCTCAAATATTTTGCTGTTTAAATAATGCCAGGCAGCTCAGGAGGCATATGCACAGCTGACAGCTTTTAGAAGAGCATATTTCAAGTTTTTTTTCTTTGTTGTTTTATTTTTTATTTCCTTACGACCCCATTTTCCCTCCCTCATCTTCCTTCCCTATCTAGAAAACCAGTATGGCAAGTAAAATGACAGAGGCAGCAGTGCTCTTGTGTAAAAGCAGATGCTTTTTTAATTGTCCATCTCTCAGGCATAATTGGTTGAACGAAGACACACATAAAATAGACTGCAGCACATGTGTCAAGGGAGGGAGTTTTCGTCGGCTGATGCAAGAGGAAAAAAAAAAATCTCCCTCTGTCAGTCTGAGAAACGCAATAATTTAGCTGGATCCACTCAAATTCACTTTTCAGTGCCATAATTAGCGTGGACTTGTTCTGTAATGTAGTAACCTTTACCCTGTGACCCAGCTTTCTCTTTTTATGGCTTGTCAGCAGCTTGGTCACTCAGGCATAGCCAAGAAAGAGAAGAGACATTTACAAAGCTAGGGGATGGCTGCCATCCATGGTAAGGCAGTGCCTGAGTAAAATGCACAGGCATCTACTCACCTACTTAGAACTAACATTTCTTACTCTATTCTAATCATATCGATACAGGAGAACGAGGTTATTCGTTTTTCTGGTCATTTCCTCATTACCGGAAAACTTTTCTCTTGTCCATTCCAGTCAACTCCAGATCTAACCAGGATACAAATACCCTGCTCTCCCAGCTTGGTGTGAAATTATATTCAATAAAGAGGATTAAGAACCAGAATGCTGGTAAAAAGGATAAGGAAAAAAAAAATTAAAAATTTGTGGCTTCATTTTAATTAAACTTAGGTTGCTATTTGACTGAGCATTTCATACAAGATTGCTTCCCAACTTTGTGATTAATTCACTGTAAAACTTTAAAAAAATCACAGGGCTTATTTTGTCCATCTGCAAAATGGAGAAATAAAACTAGAACCAAGATTTTCAGCATTTCATCCGAGGCTTTTAAAATGCCTGTTGCTATAGTACTGTGATAACTTTTTACAAATGAGTCTGAAAGATTATCAGCATTCCAAGAGGTAATTACAAAATGAAAAAATATGAAATCACTACTTTTTCCAGTGTCCTTTACAACCTTTAAACGTAGATTTGTAATTGAAGTGCAAACTGACCTTTATAAACTGTACAGTATCGCTAAAATACATTACAGGGCTTCAGGGAATTTGCCATGCTCAGCAACCCAATAATCTTACTTTCTTTCATTTATGTTCTTCAGACAATGTGACATAGCTGGATTTTCCCTCTACTCCAGACGCAAATCAAGCAGGAGAGGCTGAGGAGGTTTATCAACACTATAATCTAAATCTCCTGTCAATTTGCTGCTGTAACCTGCTTTTTGGTGAATAACTGCGCTGTTTCGCCCACCCTCTCAAACATGTCAGCAGCTAATAGTAACCCATATTAAAACCCATTTACAGTCTTCTAGCTCAGACTTTTAAATAGTGCACATACAGCAATGAACCATCATCACCAGTTGAACCATCTGAGGTGGTTTTATCTCTGACCTTGCCATATAGTAACACAACTGCAATCCTGTGCAGTATCATAAACACACAACAAAAAACTTCAGATGCCAGACTTTGTCACTGGGTAATTATACTGAAAGGAAACAAGCGCACTTAAAGCTTCACATGGGAAAAACACAAGCAGGAAGCCCTCAAAGTATCGATTTCACAAACCTCTTTCAGTTCTTCGGAGTCCATCTACAGAAAACAGTTTTAACAGCACCCAACCCACGAGAGCACTGCTCTCTGCCTATCCAACCACAGCTTATCCTGGTTCAGCTGAGTCTGCACTGTCATAGAATCACAGAATCATTTAGTTTAGAAAAGATCCTTAAGATCATGGAGTACAACCGTTCACCTAACACTGCGAAGTCCACCACTAAACCATGTCCCTAAGTACCACATCATCATGCCTTTCAAATACCTCCGGGATGGTGACTCAACCGCTTCCCTGGGCAGCCTGTTCCAATGCTTGACAACCCTTTCAGTGAAGAAATTTTTCCTAATATCCAATCTAAACCTCCCCTGGCACAACTTGAGGCCATTTCCTCTCATCCTATCACTTGTTACTTGGGAAAAGAGACCAACATCCACCTTGCTACAACCTCCTTTCAGGTAGTTGTAGAGATTGATAAGGTCTCCCCTGGGCCTCCTTTTCTCCAGACTAAACACCCGCTGTTCCCTCCTCTGGTCCTCATAAGGCTTGTTCTCTAGACCCTTCACCAGCTTTGTTGCTCTCCTCTGGATGCATTCCACCACCTCAATGTCTTTCTTGCAGTGAGGAGCCCGAAACTGAACACAGTATTCGAGGTGCGGAATTTACATCTGCACCTGCATCTGCAATGCAAGGCTGTCTTTCTGCTGTCATCTTCTTCCCTCCATCAGGTATGGGTTCACCTGAATGAGTGACACTAACTGACCTCTCCCCACCCAGCCGGCAGCACTGTGTGTGTTGATCAAACTTGCAGCAACCTGCATTGCCCCTTTCCTTTTACATCTTTGCTTAGTCACCTCCATCAGCTTCCTTTGAAGTCCTGCATAAAGCCATGCTTAAAAAGGCGTCTGGAAGCAGCATTTTGGCTCAAGGGCGGTACAAGCTTACTAGACAGCACAGATCAGCTACATGCCATTTTTGGCAAAACCCAAGATTTTTCAGTTTGCACCTCTTGGGAGTCAGCATAAAAACAAAAGCTGGTTCTCCTTCTTCTGCTGCTATGTTTGTATTTCACCCCCACCCCAGATTTCACCTCCAAGAAGCAACACTGGACTCCAGACAAAATCATCTCCTCTCAAGGCAACAGATTTCCCCATTCTTCACCCAAAAAGGAGGATGTTCTCATTTTAAACACCACCTAAAAGGGTGTTAGACAAGACTTTGGCACACTGGGTTACCATTTCCTGTAGCTTAAGAGAAAGAAAACGAGAAATACAGCTGAAACAAAACCCTTATTCAATGCTCTATCTTTTAAACACTTTAACAAGTTTACTTTCTTTGTCTGAACCTTCTGCAAGGTGGTTGTTGCTATGGGACCAAGTGGCACAGCACTCACGGTACTCAAACACTCAAACTTTATTGAACTGTTTACTACTGCAAAGAGCAGGGGGTCATGTGTACAGTCTTAACCTTCTGGATTTATTTACTGTATTAATATTAATAAAATAACTTTTAAAGGAGGATGGAAATTCTTCCTCAGCTAGGTTAACCCCTAGGGATGTGTATTGGGGAACTAAGCTTTTCTTGCCCTCATTATCTTAAATCTAGAAAGAAAATTCCCATTTTGTGCCATTGCAATCCAGGAAAGAGGCATGACATTACTTGTTCATTTTTCTGCAAGACCGAATGCATGAAGATCACAGGATGCGAGCAGGCAAGCTCTCCAGGTACAAATTGCATCTGCGTTTTGTGAACACTGAGAGAGAGAACATAAGGAGACAGCAATATAAAATGTCCTGGTAAACACGTATAATCCCCTTGAGGTTTGACTTTCTTCAAAACAAAACACTCGTGTTTGTCAAACACTTGACCTTCAGCTTGGTTATTCAAGAGGAGGTCGTGGACCTACAGCTGATCACAAGCATTTGCTGGAATAAATATGTTAAGCCAGATATTAAATTCCAAAAGCTGTGACATTGCTAACAGCTAGTCAATGCTCTATTAAAATTATAATTTCTTTAAAGCAGCCTTGGTTTCTCTTTTCTTTTCTTTGTAGTTTTTCCTTTGGCATTCTTCACTTTTCAACAAAGACATTTGTTTTCCCAAAGAACATCCTCATCTGACCTATCTAATTCCACTTCAAACACGTTAGGGAAAGGGGTTTAAACCCAGTTCCCTACGAGATTTCCTCCTGATCTCCCACTACTGCTCTGTGGAAGCGTTACTTGCCAAAAACCTACTCCTTACTCAGTTAAAATATTTGACGACCACACAAATTGCCCATAGATCTGATTAACCCCTGGTGGTGCCTCCTGCAATGGGAAGATGGGTGTTTCTGTACAGAGGGTTTATTATGGCCTTGATTAAGCACGGTGCAAAAGGACTCGTCCATTAGAGCATAGCAGTGAAAAATTGAAGTGGTATTAGCAAGCCAGAGTGACTTCTTCAGCAAGCGATGGCTCGGCAGATCCTCGTACTCTTCTCTGAGATTGGACTCCACTTTTTTCTTTCTTTTTTCCCCTCCTCAAACCCAGCAGACTTTCCAGAGGATGCTAATTGCTTCCTTAGACAGCCTGCAGAAACGCGACTGAACGGATCAGCTGAAGCCATAGGTCACAACAAACATCCTTCTCGTTGACGCGACCACTGCTCCTGGCTTTACGGCTGGCCTAAGACTCAGGCAATAAACAAGACCTTACACAAAGACAACAGAAGTATTCCAATAAACATTAGCATGTTTGGATTAGAGTGCCAGAACCCTGAAGGACTCCATGGCAGAATGGATGCTCAGCCTTGACAACTGTGCACTCCATGCCTGCACACATGAATTATTAACCAAACTTCATGCCACAGGTCCCTCCAGTCAATCAATAGGAACTGCATCACTGAATGTGTAACTATGGGCATAAAAATTTCTTGTAAACACGTAGCCTTCCCGTCCCCCTCTCCAGGAATTTGTTTTTTTTGGTCTCTGAAATTTTGCAGAACTTGTGCTTACAAATCCAGAGGCAAGTCACTCAAATCAGGATCTCAAGCTGTAAGATAAACTTCCTGCCTGTGGATACTTCAACCTGAATAAAAAATTATGTGCCCTCTGCAGGCTATGCTAAAAGAATATGAACTCGTCTTTCACTATCTCAAACTCTGAGGGAAGACAGAGGCAAAATATTTGAAGTTTGTTGGTTTTCTGAGGTGGTGAAGGATGAATTTTGCTCTATTGACTTAAAATGCGAACCTTTAACCTAGTGAAATACCACATTTCATTTCCAGTATATGAGAATGGCAAACAAAATAAACCCAAAACTAGAAAGCTAGTATTTTGGCTAATAATAGCAGAAGAGATCTGCATATTTTTCACTGACTTAGCTCAGAAAGGCTTCTGAAAAATTAGTAAAAGTATTGTGGCTATCATGGTGGTCCAAGAGCTGAAAAGGGAGGGATGGGTTTATTCCAATTTATTTATTCCTCCTGCTTTCACGCACAAAACCAAAAAACAAAATAGCATCAGTGTGAGTTCAGCATTTCCCAGATAAACTTCGTAGAATAAATTTATGAAAAGATGAAGCATGACAGTATATTCACACATGGCAATATTCAGCTACACTTCTGCTAGTGTAACATTTTCTCGCTAAAACTAAAGCGCTCGCTTGAGGATGGACTTGGCTTCCAAAATGGGAGCAGATGCTTTTCACCTGAGGCACCAAATCAAAAGCCATGCATGCGATGGGAAGAAGGCTTATTTTTACAATATCTAGTCATGGGCAGAAGACAACGGTCGTCTCTCTGTTTACCCCAACCTGTGCTCTGAACGGCATAAACATATTACTGCAGACCCTGTTCCTTGGAGTGAGTGTGCAGAGACCTGCGCTCATGCTGTGGTAACCAACTTCTCCTGTTCCTCAGCTCCTCTGAAGAGTTTACAGCCATGTTGTTTAACCAGCTGGGCCTAAAGTTGATGGGTAAATGTGCAAACTGGTGATGGGAAGAAGGATATGTGGGAAGGCTGGGGTTCCCATGCAATTCAGTTTTCACCTACAGAGAAACCAGTGGGCTCCCATGGTCTTGTTTCCTTGACTCACCATGACACCAAAGGAAAGAGAAGAAACCGCAAGCTGAGACATGAAAGCATGAAAAAACAACAAAAGAAGCAGTGGTTTCTCCTTCAAGAGGAGATAGTTGGTTATCCCCCAGATGCCATCTTTCCTTTCCTCAAGCTTGCATCTCCTGGAGCATCCATCACTTGCCCCAAATAACTAATCATTGCTCCATCACTTCATGCCTTAATATTCACAGCCTACTTCCAAAGGCTATCTTGATGTGGGAAGATGCTATTGCTTTGGCCAAGGTTTCTGACCATCTCAGACCTCTGGCAAGGGCAATCTGGGAGGAAAACACTGAAAAGAAAAACTCGTCTGACAGATTGATTTGTAGTGACCATTAGAAACTGTTCAGGTGTATGAAGGGATGCTCCAAGGAGCTCTCTAAGCAGAGAGAGTAGTCAAAAGCAGATGAATTTATCACCAGTGGAGAGTTCTGCAGTTCATCACTAGCTTTTGTAATTTGTCACAGAGATGTCATATATCTGGAGCTCTGGGATTCTTAAGGGTGAGATCTGTCACATAAATACAGTTATTAATACAGCAAGTGTATTATACAGTTAAATGCAAATGTTGCAATCTGGCAACCCATTTTTACTGCCAAACCTAGAAGGTTTTTCATGTCAGAAATTGATGCCAGTAGCGATAAATGGAGGATAGATAAAGTTAATCCGACCGCTTTGAGTTGAACAGGGAAGGTATTACTTTGAAGGGTTTAATGTATTAACGGAATCAAAATGACATTTCAAAATATTTATGGAAATCTTTTTTTTTTAAGCTTATACAAGCAGTATAACAAAACCATACAAAATATTATTAAATCCTACCCTTAATTAAACATGCTGACACTTACAAGCTTCTGTCTGATTTACTTTCAAAAATATTCTTTCACTAAATTATGACTTTAAAATATCTTTCTGCTCTGAATGAATTTGCATTCCAGAGGAATTAAAACCTTTTTAACAGAAGCTTTTTAAAAAAAAAAGTATCTTCTTTTTTTTAGCACTACCTCCAACTTATCACACACAAGCATAAGATAGGAATGGAAAAAGGAAACAATATGCATAAACGATAAAATGAATAGAGAAAAAAAAACCTTTATTGTTTTATGGCAATACAGAATAGCTGAGGGGAGTGAATTCATCCACTTCCCCAGCAGGTTGGTGAGGTTCTTAGCTATGAGGACAACAATTTAGCCTCCCTGGAGTACATGCAGAGTAAGCTGGGCATGTCCAAAGGGCATTTCAGTCCAGCTAAGGTATGAATGACCCCACAACTCACAGAAAAAGCAAAGGGTTACTCCACTTCTTAGTGTAATAAGGCACCAAGAAACCGAGTTGTCTGAATCATTCAGTCTGAAGGTAATTCTCCCATTGGATTCAGAGGGACACCCAGTGTCACTTGAGATGTCCTAGAGTGCCACCAGGCCTATATCTGTTGAATCAGAAGTGTATGAACAGCAAGATCTGTCCCAAAACTGCCAGCCCCACATGTGTGTCTTGGACACACTGGGGTATCTCAATAGCCTCAAGAGACATTTAACTTATCAGGATGAGATGAAGCTTGACAGACACCATAGACCAAGCTCATGTAGACACCTACCTTCAGGTGTCTTATCCATAACAAAGGTGGTATGAACTACCCGTGTCAAGCAAGTACCACAACTGGGCCCAATCTCTCGTAGACTTAACAATCATGTCCTGAATGCCAACATATTTCAAAAGCGCTTATACAAATCCAGCAAACCACTTCGGACTGAGCCTGAATGCACCGAGGAGCTCATTGCTGTTCTTTAGTTGACTCTCACTCTTCATAGAGGTTTCAAGCTTGGATAGGAATTCTTCTCTTCCCAAGAGCAGCCCAGATGGGGTACCCTGCATATGTTTATATGAGTTCTGCAGGGCAGTCCTAATAAAATCATTACAGTATTATACATCAAAAAGTATGCACTTTGTCAGTGTTCTGTAGACAGTGAGCACTTCATGGGTGTACATTCATCACTACTGCTCAGATGGGACACTCAGGCTGTGGCCACAGGAATTCTCTGCCGCACACAATCTTAACCAGGATTGCCATATCAATTCAATCAGAAAAGCAGGTTTATTTTCACACACTGCATGGATGTAAAAAGCTAAGCCCTCTCCCAGTTGCAGAAAAACACCCTACATATTCCAATCGTGCACATTTTTTTAAAACTTAATGCCAATGGGAGAAAATAGGTGGAAACTAAAATTTGGGTTTTTCCTCAAATCAGCAGAAATCAATACATTTTGCAGTATGGGTACACTAAAAAGTCTCATCAGTGCTGAAAGCCACAAAAATATCCTTCTTATAACTCCTTCCTGAACAGGCAAATTCTCCTGTTAGTGACTGGTAAAGGATCCAAAAATGCCACAGAGTAAAGAATCATGGGCTACATCCCAGACACATTTAAAAAAGGGTAGTAAGTTATGACTGTAACTCAATGCAATTTTGTTATTGACCTTGCACCTGCAATGAGCCAAGTCTAATCAGGAGATATGCTGCTCACTAAGCTGTGCAATGCAGGAAGCCTGGTTTGGAGAGTCCGGATCACTGCTATGGTCAACCAGCCTCCACAGAAAGGGCATCAAGGACCCTTCATGCCACTGAAAGTTTAGTCTCATGGCTTTGAGGTAGCCATCAAATGCTCTTGCAGCCTGCATGACCACCTTTCTTTCCTTGAGGTCACAATAAGACTGGGTCAGGCTGTGAAAAAATGCAAGACTTTCTTCTTTTTTATTCCCCCTAAAAAAAAAATGCTAGCTTTATATTTTTTCTTATTAAATTTTGTTCTCAGAAAAAATAATAAACAAACAAAAAATGGTTCTACACAGGGAAGCTTTATCCCCACGGCAACATTAAAATGGGATGCCTCTGAACCCGTCTCTGTGTTCAGCTGGGCGAAGGCATTTTCCACCCCTGATGTGTTGGGTCAGTAAGGAACAAATGCGGGCAAGACTGATACGTTGGAACGTATAATACTTCTCAGAGAGTATTACCCAGGTTACAGGACTGCTTTCATTTCCAGTCTCTTTTCTGAGAGTGCTGGGAGACAAACCAGACATACCCACTCAAAATAACAGAGACTGGTTTTCACTGTCTCTTGGAGGCAGTGATTTATCTGAGCCTTTAATTTTACTTGCCTAAATTAAAAGCTAGTTACCTTCAGTGCCTAATGTTGGAGAACCCTCTCATCCCACACCCTCTGGCTAAGGAGGCAGATAAATTCCTTGGGAGCTTGGATTATTAAACCACAGGTCAGGAAAAAAAAAATCAGTCAATTTTTCCTGCCTCATATCCGTACTTAACAAGCTGTTCGTAGCCAAGCATCACTGGAGAAGGCTGTCAGTGCTGCCTACTGGCCCTAGTTCCTCAGCCCAGCTCCACGAACCTTTTCTCCTTTTGGTCCCATTCCCTTCCCAATTAATCCAGGGTCAGTTGCATTCAGCTGATTCCATCTAAAGTTTCTTATGGGCATTTATGTTTCACTTGTCAAGACTTCCAGCTCCAAGCACGTAGTACACAAGTAGTTGTGCTGGCTCTAGGAAGAGCTTTGACCAAGATTATACACTGTTGGGTCTCATATATACCCTACTCACACATCCACAGCCAAGTCTGTCTCGCTGACTACAGCTGGTACTCTACTGGGGATGAACTCTCCCAAATTCACTTGCGACAGATACAGTCCTTATTCTGCACGACTCAGCTATCAAAGGGAGAGAAACCATTTCAGAAGGGGGAATAGCCCAACTTGACAGTAAGAAGCCTGCCCTCATCTGATGTCCTTATTTGTCCTGTGCGTAAGAGGCAGGAAGTCTACATGAATTTGAAAGGAAGTTGGGCAACCTTGTTTTCTTCTGTTTTAGCAGGACCCTGCAGCCTGGTAAGCAAATACTTTTGCAGTATACGGACTACAGTAGCTAAAAGTCCTGTGTGGCAGGACCACTATTCACCATGAATCCCTATTCCAAAATATTCCGTCCCCCTCGCTTGCATAACAGTCTCATTTTAGGCAAAGTGACAGTCACCTAGTTAGTATAAAAGTAGAAAGTGTGGCAATTTTGCTGTTTAGATGTCCACAAATACTATAATTTTTCTAATAGCAAAGACTATAAACCTATCAAATGTTCACTCATTGCTCCCCAACCATATTCCAAGGTAGAGGATGTTCAAGGAGAAACATGCATCAACCTTTGAAAGAAAGGGGTCAGGTGGCAAAGGAGGAAGATTAAGCCATGATTTGCAGCCGGGAAAGCAGAAAACACTGCTCAGAAGGTCTCACCTGAAGAGCTGACCCTCTGCCTGCTCCTGAACGTAGAGATATATGCAGCACTGCCAGCTCTTGTGATTCATGGCATACTGCTTTTTGCTGGTGCAGCTCTCATGAGAGACAGGCAGAGATGCTTGTAGAGCATTCAAGGCTGCTTGCCTGCATCTGGCAATGAAATCGGGGGCAATGTGAAGGACACACCAGTGTTAGGACAGAACGAAAGAATGGGAGGATTGAGGGGAAGAAAGATGCTGGTCCTCCTCTGCTTGGCACCCTCCAACTGTTTGGTCCTGAGATGCAACGAGCCAAATGGGTGATATCAGAAGGGACCTTCTGCTAGAGCATGGGGAGAGGGGATGAACCATGAGGGTGGAAGAAGACAGATGGAGGAATTCTGGGGCTGACGACAGGGGCAGGGAAGCACAGTTAAAATAAAAATAAGCTGCATTTAGCTCTCTGGACAATTAATGATAATTCCGAGATCAAAAATAATTATTGCAATTAGTGCATTACGGATCTATTTATGTAACTGTTCAGGAAAGAAGAAAATTATCTAGCTGTGTTTTTTAAGTGCTCTGAAGAGTCAAGGAATTGATTCTTAAATAAAAAAAGAACAGTTTAGGAGTGCACGCACAATAGCTGCTCTGTGTGACAGAAAGGCTTTCCTGGGTTAAGGATCTCCAGCAGTTACTGGGGTAGTTTATGCTGCAAATAAGTTTGTACGTCTAAACATCTTTCCTGATTACATCGATCTCCACAGGCTGACTTTTTACCCTTACATCCTCTCCAATCTCCTAAATTCAGTTCCAAATCTGCTACACTATTATTACTATTACTATTTTAATCCTCAAGTTTGCAAAACAGCGTATATGTGATTTAGGGGAGATCTGATGCACTGATGACAGTAATGAATTGGAGAGAGAAGGAGAGAGACTGCAAACCAGCCTGAGAGCTTATATTGCTTTGAGAAGGTCAGTCAAGTCCATCAGGCAAATTACTGTGTATAAAGACAATATAAAGAAATAGAAACCAAATTATATCCGTTGTTCACAGCTAAACCTCATCAGGAACTGCAGTCATACACATGAAATCAGAGACACATCCTAAGTACTTGATTTTTCCATGCAAGCTGCATTAAGGGAAGCAACTTTAATAAATTGTGCTACATTTGGAAAAGTAATTTTAATTCTCTAATTAGCATGCACATAATGAAAACTAACTGTGCATGTTTGTGTATACACATATCTAGAAGAAAGAGTTTAATGAACTGTATCTATTGCAAACACAACTGAAGTTTCATTTTCTCAGCGTTGTGGCGTGTGATGCTGTGATGCAGGTTTCAATACCGCAACACACTTTTCCATCGACAAAAATATCTTTTTGCTCCTTCTCTCTTCTTTTCCTTGTGGATTCATGGTCTTTGCAAAGTGGGTGGTGGGGGATAAGAAAAATAAAAGGAAAAAGCTACACAAGTATCCTAGTCTAGCTTCACACGAAAAAGATATTAAAAAAAACCCCAACAATAAAAAAACACCCACAACAAAAAATAACAAAACATACAGACGACAGAAAACACTCTTTCACTGTAAGTCATCATTTTCTCTTATCTACCTAGCATTCTCTGCTACCTGAAACCAGCACAAGAAAAGCTTTATACAATCAACACACGTCCTACCATCATTAATCATCGATAAAAAAGCATAAAAAAGAAGTCAGTATGACAAAAATTCGTCCAGGTATAAAAACGGACAGAAGAAAGGGTGAGGACAGATGACAAAAAAAAATGAAAAGGCTGGGACAAAGAGAAATCTGCCGCAATTCAGAACAAACTCACAGTCCATCCTGCAGCTCTTGAGTATCATTTGAGGTCCCCAAAGATCGAAGACTTCTTTCCAGAGAGGTCACTGTCAACAGCAGAGAAAGAAAAGATAAAGAAGCAGTAAACTTTTTCAGAGAAAAAAAGAAATGTGGATTTTCATTCATTTATTTGTCTTCTAATTTTGTTTTATTTTTTAGACAGTACAATGAAGTAGTGTTTGGACAAGTAACTCATGAGACAAAGGGGACAACACCTAGCAAAAGCCATTATCCCAAAATGGGTCCCTTGTATACATAAATGGTGAATCCATGTATCATGTGCCATGACATGACGGGGTACAACTCCTTGTAATAAGCAACCTCCATCCCGTGGACCTTGCACAGATCTCTGACTCTTCCAGCCCTACACTTTCTAACTCTTCATGTTGCAGCAACAGCATGAAATTCCCAGGGCTGGGGAGAGTTGTGCTTTCCGCCAGGAGATCGAGGCAGCACTTTTGGGAGTGGGAAACCACTGTTTATCCTCCTAAGGAGGTCCACGTCTGGAGGCCTCACAGAACTGCACATGGAGCGTGTCCAGCTGGAAACTTGGCCTTAATGAAGAACCAAGACATCGCACAACAACTATTCATTGCTCTGAACAGCGATTAAGTAGCAGAACACTGTTATCCATTCTGATATCTTCTATCTCAATGTTCAAGACTTTAACACGCCAAATCTTTTCTATGTTTTGGCTCAGATAAAATGGAGTGCTTTGCTGTGATCGTCTCCTGTCTCTGAGCTAGACAGTTTTTTGGGCTTTTCCATCAGGAGAGGAGAATACATTACCCTAAGAGCAGCGGGAAGCTGGAAATATGGTTTCTTTTGAAATACATATTGACTTCAGATTTAAGAAATATATATGTGTGTGTGTATGTGTGTACAAAAAAGTGACAGAAATCTAGGTGTACTGTTGCCTTTTTACACCCTTGGAATGTTCACTGTCTCAAATTCACTCTCTAATTAATGGCAGGTCACTACTTTAGGACTGAGCGTGTCAAGTATGCAAAGTACTTGAAGATCTTCCACAATGGCAGATGCTAAATAAATTACACTCTTAATACTAACATACGGGATTTTCTCAGGACACCTCCAGCTGTAAAAAGTCATAGCTCATTATCAGTCACACTTCAATATTTAAGAAAGGAAAAAAGAACAGATTAGAAACAGGGCTCATTATTTCCATAGAAATTTAAGAAATTCTCTGTTTTAATGACTCTCCAGAGTTGGACTGGGCTGGCAACATTGAATGAGTCACTTAAATATTTTTCCACTGACAGAAAAAATCCCCTCTTCTCTTTTGGGCTTCTCTGAGTTGACACCAAAAGTCACTAAACACCATGAAAAATAACTGATGTGCCTGGACAATACAAATATTTAAAACAAGCTTGAATACCACGATATATTTTCAACCCACTTGCTAGATCTCAGTAACAGAATTTAGATGTAGAGTTTGATGATTCACTAAATTACAGCCTCAAGGAACTGTCCATAACTGAGCTAATAATTATTATCTTTTACTGACTGCACAACATTTTAAAGTATAAATCGAGAGTTTTCACTAATGACCATTTGCTTCTCTAGGAGAATAGCACTGATCCTGCAGAGATCTCACAGGTTATTGTAATTCCCTCTCTTCCTCCCACCACAATCCTAACAAATCAATCCCTCATACAATCTATACACTGTCTGTTTCAAAGACAAAAATTTGCATTATGTAAAAACACTTCTGGGCCCATTAGCCCTTCAGGATAAAGCAGAGAATGGTCCTTGAAGAAGGGACAGCAAGTCAAGGTAGAGAAAGTAGTAGTGTGGACATTGAATTTCTAAAAAGATGTTAATGTCATGTGTACAGCTCCAGACGGGAAAACAGCAGCTACAGCATCCAGGCACTTTTCTAACCTAAGCTGCAAAATCAGGACAATTCAAAGTGAAAGCTGCTCTGCCAACATCTTCCTACAAATGGAGATGAGGTTGATGGAAGAGATCTAACATGCAGGCAGTTCTCCGCAAAAAAAGTACAGACAGAATCACAAAATCACAGAATGACAGAATGGTAGGAGTTGGAAAGGACCTCTGTGGATCATCTAGTCCAACCCCCCTGCCCAAGCAGGGTCATCTACAGCAGGCTGCACAGGACCTTGTCCAGGCAGGTATTGAATATCTCCAGAGAAGGAGACTCCACAGCCTCCCTGGGTAGCCTGTTCCAGTGCTCCGTCACCCTCAGACGGAAGAAGTTCTTCCTCATGTTCAGACGGAACTTCCTGTGCTTCAGTTTGTGCCCATTGTCCCTTGTCCTGTCACTGGGCACCACTGAAAAGAGTTTGGCCCCATCCTCCTGACACCCACTTTTAAGGTATTTATAAGCATTTATAAGGTCCCCTTCTCAGCCTTCTCCAGGCTAAACAAGCCCAGCTCCATCAGCCTTTCCTCGTAGGAGAGATGCTCCAGTCCCCTCATCATCCTCATAGCCCTCCGCTGGACTCTCTCCAGTAGCTCCTCATCTTTCTTGAAGTGGGGAGCCCAGAACTGGACACAGTACTCCAGATGGG
>Ga0065711_1003868_pt1 | contig 26033 bp, 15 predicted proteins | sample Hoacrofraction12_FD_59098 | JGI IMG/M metagenome (GOLD analysis project Ga0065711, IMG submission 59098) | Hoatzin crop microbial communities from Cojedes, Venezuela - Epithelial fraction 12 v2 (version 2) | ecosystem: Host-associated > Birds > Digestive system > Esophagus > Crop | place... | reverse complement strand
TTTTTTTTTTTTTTTTTTTTTTTTTTTTTTTTTTTTTTTTTTTTTTTTAGTGTTAAAATGAACACTTATTCAAAACACGCTGTCCGGTTTTCTGTTTTGCTGGGTGATGTAAGTGTGTAACTTTCCCGTCCAATCCCTCCACCCTCTCTTATCACCATCCTGGTCTCAGTTCTTTCTCTGCTATCTGGTGTCCTTGATTCCCCCGTCTTTCCCTTCTTCCTGCTCTGCACCGTTGCTGGTTTCCTCCTCCCTAGCAAGCGTGTGCCGTGGGTGACCCTGCGCTCTCTGTAGTTCCCACCTTCTTTTGCCGCAGTAGGTGATGTCCCTACTGTGCAGACCACGGGTGGCCACCAAGTTGGTGGCTTCAGCCACCTCGTGTTGGAAGTGCTGTGGGAACAGAGGGTAAGCAGACTGTGTGTTTGTGGGCTTTGTCAGGCATATGCTCATGCATGTGTTCTGGGAATTATTGATACTGTTCTGTTTAATATCCATCCTCGTGGTGCACAAACAAGGAGCGAGCGGTTGTTCTCACAAAGAGGGAATGAGGGTGAGGTGAAACCGAGAAGCATCTGGAATTGGCCTGGTGAAGCAGCATCTGAGAGATATGATACCAGCTCATGAAAGCAAAAGAATTGCTATGTTAGAGAAGAAAACCACTCTGTTCTTTGCTGATTAACTCCTGGGGTCTGGTAGGCTTTCCTTGAGTCTTCCTGTTGCGTGATACTTAGGACTCTTTTAACTCTTCTCCTTCCTCCCCTCTGCTGTGTTTTTCCTCCTTTTCCTTATCTAATTTATTGTCTCTTTATTTGCTTTAAATCACTTTCCCATATGGATTTCTCTCCTCTGACCCATCTTCCCCTCCCTCATCTGATTCCCAGGAGTCTTCTGTCGTCATGGAATTGGGAGAAGAGCAACCCTGTTCCCAACACCGAGCATCAGCTGCAGGCTCCTCTCCTCCTTTGGTTTCTTCCTTGCCTGTTCTCTGCTGTTAGTGTTGGAAGCATATTCACAAAGATCATCCATTGGATTGAGGAAAGAGATCTTATCACTGTTGTTTGTTTTATTTAAGACCGGGAAAGAAATGGAAAGAAAAGGCCTTCACTGTTACCAGTGTTATTTAGTTTTGAATGTAGGAGTTTTTTCTTCTGTTCTAATGTGTCCTAGTACAGTTATTTTCCTTTATCATTGCAGTAAGACTGCGGTTTTGTAGTCCTGATAACTGCCTCAAAACATCCTGCTGATGGTGGTGATAAGTTTCTCAGGCATGGGAGAACATTGCCCTTAAAATCAGGGAAACTGAGGAATGGAGGGATGCTCTGATCCGTCCAAGATTTGGCAGTGTGTTGGTGACAGAGCTAGAAACAGATCCCAGCAGGCTTGGCCCTTTGTTAAACTCTTGTTTTTAGGAGCTGATGATAGTTATTCCTCAGTCTGAACTGTTCTCCACGCGAAGTCAACGCACCCTAATTCCTGTAGGATGTTTCCATGTAGCTGCTGATGGTTCTTTGCTGGGTAATAGTTGTGCTGAGCTGACGGTGGTTATGAAGTCTTTCACCTGGTGTCACACTGTTGAAAGCACTGGCAACAAGCGGGACGGGTGAAGAAGGCAGCTGGCATTTGTGACATGAGGTCTTTGGCAGAAAATCAGATGGTCTGGAATTAATATCTCTGACCTAGACATGCTGGTGATGTTTGAATCAGCATGAATGTGTTTCTCAAATGGAACAGCGTATGCAGCCCATAATGGGAGAGGAAAGCAAATATCACCAAAGCCCCTTAGTTCAGAGGGCTCTTATTTAAATTGGAATACTTTGATATTTTTGATGCATCTACACATTGATTAATATATTGGCTTGCTGAAACAGCTTATAAAATATGTAAGCTATAACTGCTAAGCATGTTCCTAGGAATGCAAAAAATCTGTCTCTGGATATCTCAGGTTATTAATTAAGGGCAAAAATAACTCGTTTACCCCATCGTTAAGTACAGACCAGGTGGGTGGTTGCAGAAGAGCCTTTGCAGGCACCATGTTGGTGCCCCAGGCTGTTCTGGGGAGGGGTCATCATCCAGTGCACGCTCTCATGGCTAAACAGCCAGTCTTTCTGTTGGGAGCGACACAGGGAGGCTGCACAGCATACGATCCACCCGATTTTGTTCCAAATTCAGCAGCATCTGTGCTTGTACAGGCTGAGGTGCTAAGGCTGAAATCTGGAGCTTGCATTGCTACTGTCTTACACTGCATCTGTCTCGTGGATAAACAAAGCAGCCTCTCTGAGGTCAAAACAGCACCTTTTACCTGTGATAATTTAATGGGAAGTATTTTCAGCGTAAACTGGACAAGGATTGGAAGCCTCCTGTGCTGTAGCTCATGAATGGAGATGTTCAAGGAGAAAAGGAGTACTGGGAGAAAAAGCAAATGTTAACTAAATGCATTACGCACACTATTTTGAAACGTGTACTTGTCAGAGGTAAGGGTGAGCACTACAAGCCAGATTCTGCTGTTGAACGCACCAATGTAAACCTAGAGTAACTCCGTTGGAGAGGAAATCAGGGGGGCTGCTCCAGACTGGTGAGCGTGTAGAATTTGCGGCAGAGACAGAGTGCATGCAATGGGGAAAATGAGCAAGCTGTGAAGTGGGTGTCATGGAGAACAACCTCCAACCACCATCACCGCTGTCGATGCTTTAATTTGGGTGTGTAATGGTTATGGTGATGCAGTGGGAAACATTTGTATAATGTGGGGTTGTTGATACTTTTTGGAGCATTTTCTGCATATACCTATCGTAATCCCTCTAGACTGTGAAATTAGGCCATGTACCGTTTTTACAGTGAGCCCTTTGTGTTTCTGGCAACAGACACTTCTGAACTCTGCTCTGCAGTCTTGTGGCCCTAAACTCCTTCACCCCCTCCCATACTGTCCCATCTCCAGCAATAATATCCCCTCCTCTGTTTATAAACAAACACGCTCAGAGGAAGTTCACAGGAAGAAAAGTTAGTTAATGAAAATCAACAGTGCACTCAGGTCCAGGCTGTGGGTCGGAGCCAGCAGGGTTGCTGGATGTTTCCTACTCTGCATCTGCTTGTTAGAGTTTCTTTGGTGAGGTGTCTGCCTGTCTGTCTAACTACGCGTCTTTCTGCTGTTTTGCCTTTGTCATGGAAAATACAAAAAGGGGGAGAAAAATTATAGTCTCAATTTGCTTTACAATCAGTGTGGACAGTATTTGGGAACTCTGAGCAGGGAGGCTGGCTTCGGTGAACTTGCAGAATTTCTTCTTGATAAATCCACTGATTTTGTTTTTTGTTTTTTTTTAAACACTGAAATCTAGATTCTGGCTCCTGGCAAAACTATTGCTCTGGAGTTGTGCAAAGGCTGTAAAAGGACTAAAATAATCCAAAGGGTAATTGTCCTACCATTGTCTGAGCACGAGACTGATACGTCTTATGTCACACATCCCTCTAACGGAGCTACCAGCGTATGGAGCTAGGAGTGAGCAGGACGCAAGGAAGTAGATAACACAGGGCTGTGTAGTCACCATGAGCTCTGGAGCAAGGGACAGATAGGCACGGTAATGGTGCTGTCAGCTGGAAAACACAAAATGCTTTGGCTTGCTCCAGAGGTCCCCCAAGCCCCTCACAGCACAGGGGGAAGCCGGGAGAAAGTTGATTTTCTTGTGACTGCTCCTGGGGTGTGCCTTCAGTACTGCACCTTGGTGGTCTCAGATAGGAGGTGAGGGAATATGTGTTTGTTTCCTTCCGGGAGACACTGGGATCCGCTGAAGCCTTGCTGGCTATTCAAAATGCGTGGATGAAATCATCAAATAAAGAAAAGCTCTGCGAGCGAGGCAGCACTGATCAGGGCTGTGGTTCATCACTTGTGCCGAGGTGCTGTATCAACGCAGCACTCATGTCACTGCCCCAGGCTCCCCCACTGCTGTAAGGAGCGCTTTGGAAATTGGGAATAATGGAGTTTTTACAGAGATAATAGATGTGAAAGATCATAGAATCACAGAATGGTTTGGATTGGAAGGGACCTTGCAGACCATCCCGTTCCACCTCCCTGCCGTGAGCAAGGACCCCTTCCACCAGCCCAGGGTGCTCAGAGCCCCATCCAGCCTGGNCTTGAGCCCTGCCAGGGAGGGGGCAGCCACAGCTTCTCTGGGCAGCCTGGGCNAGGGCCNCACCACCCTCAGCAGTGAAGAACTGCTTCCTTATACCTAATCTAAATCTACCCTCTTTCAGTTTAAAGTCATTACACCTTGTCTTGTCACTACAGGCCCCTGTAAAAAGTCCCTTTCCAGCAGGCCCCTTCAGGCACTGGCAGGCTGCTGTAAGGTCTCCCTGCAGCCTTCTCTTCCCCAGGCTGAACGGCCCCAGCTCTCCCAGACTTTCCTCACAGCAGAGGGGTTCCAGCCCTCGGACCATTTTTGTGGCCCTCAAGTTATGGTCCCACTTTTAGTGCTAAGAGCCTTGAAGGTTTAGATGTATTACAGAAGGTTTCCGTGCTGGCAGAATCTCTGTACCTTAAAATGGGAAGGTTTAAAATAGTCTTATCTGTTGCTTTTTGTTGAAAGACCAGTTTCTCTTATTGTACAAATATTTTCTGGCATGTAATTAATAGCCTTATCTGTAAGGCTATTCCAGTGCGATCTCTCCACCTCCCACTCTGATGGGAGGGAAAGACAATCAGAAGTGAACATTTCATATTGCAGCATGGGTGAAGTTTATCAGTTGTTGCACAATCCCTTTGCCTATGAACAGATTAAATAAAGGGAGGGGGAAGGGGGCAGAAATGGACATGATTTATACTGGTGAGCTTCCTCCAAGAATTCCAGGATAGCTATCAACCATTTCTCCTAGGAGGCACGTTGAGCGATTCATTCTTGCCCTTTGAAGAGCTCTGAATTAATGAAGAGCAGAGTATCTTCTGCTCTTCTTTGCGCGGGGTAAGACTGGAATTCCCCAAAGTCCTCTTGCTAGAGATGGTTTAATCAAACAGACTGTTTACATTCTATGTCTCACCAGAGGCAATGTTCAAACAGGGGTGGTCTTCAGCTATACGCTGTAATACTGGGGGTTTATTTTATTTTATTTTAAACATCAGCATACCAGCAGTTTTACTGGGAAATGGCCGTATCCAAACACCTGCAGACTCCATGGAACACGCCAGAGAGGGAAGCAGCTGCATCTCAGAGAGGCAAAATGACACTGCGAGGGTTCTGTGTTTCTTCTCTGAAGGTTTCTGCAGTGTTAGATTTGGCAGCAAAGGTGGGCCAAGAGCACTTACACTCATGGAGGAAGACACCTTGCAGTGGTAGGAGCTGAGCACTGGACTGAACTCTTCCCCCTGCCTCAAGCGCTGGTGGCAGAGGCAGAGAAGCAAGGGCCTTTCTGCCCCAGCCATGTCTTTTGTCTCAAACTGTGATGGCCAAACTCTGCTGGTGAACAGTTTCTGCACTCTGATACTTAAGAAGGCACTGAATGAAATGGGAGCTATGGATTTCATGAGAGAGAGGGAAGAAGGAAATGAGATTAGGATAGCCCTTCCTACTGTTGCCCATCTCTCCCCTCCCCTGCCTCAGGATGAGCATCTCTTGCACCTGTATGAAGAAAGCAACACTTTACTGCACATCTGTACGTCTGAAATGGGCCATAAACCTTGAGTAAGGATCGAAACTTGTGTTCAGATACATTTTTTTTTAAAAATACTTCGATATCTTCTGGAAGCAATGTATTTCCGCTCCCCATGCACAGGATCTTCTGTGCATCATTGAGGAGGATGCACGTAAGTAGGCAATGTGGCCAGCATTCTTCCAAACCCAAGCAATCCAACCAGCTGTTCAGCAGGGATGTTATTTATTGAAAACTGTCAATGTGTTCAACACATGGTGTCCTTTGCACTGACGAACTCGCAGCCTGGCTTTTATGGGATTTCTCTGACACTTGTCAAGCTCTGGTGACAGGGCAAGCTTGACAAGGCACACGTTTTTGTGTGAAAATTATTATAGAAGGACATTGCAACAAGATGTTCTGTAAGGAAAGGAGAGACAGAGACTAGCTGGCAGAGAAGAAAACAGAGGCAGTTGCAAAGGGTAGAGGTTTCTTTTTGGCTGGTGGTTTCGGGAAGAGAACAGAGATTTCCTTCAGCGATAAATTAGATGCTTTGGGAGAAAGAAAGGGTGTTTGTTTCAGCAGTGATGAAACTGCCATGTGAGAGAGAAGCAGGCTGCCTCTTCTGCTAATTCAAGCTGCCTTTTTTTGTGGCAGAGTGGTTGGAGGTGCACAGGTTGCTCTAGGATTTTAGTTCCTACTTTGCAATTGCTCTGAGGTGCCTTCAGCTCTGTCTTTTCCATCTGTGAAGGTGGTATAATGGTTCGCAGCAGCCCTCAGAGAGATGCTGTTTGTAAGGATGAGGTAGTCACATCAGTGCAGCGCTTTGATCACGTGTGATGCTGTAAACAGCAAATGCCAGTCCGTTGGACCAAAAGGAGGAAATGCTCAGCCAAGAAGTCCCATTGGCCAGGGTCGTGCTAGGCCCCAGCAGTGCTCTGCTGCCCTGAAGAGAAGACTGTGGTTGTGGAATGCCAATGAGACAAAAGACAGAGGTGTATCTTGCCAATCTCATACTTATCTATTTGTCCCATCTTTTTTCTCTTGACTTGTGTAAGCTCGTATTCATGAGTATCACAGGTATTTATTTTCCCCTGCTGAAAAACAGAGCTGTTGCCTGAACAGTGCGACTCTGGCCACGTTCCCTCCTATTCAGCACAATGCGGTCTTGGCTCTTTACTAGTTAATATTTTCTGTCAACAACCTGCGAGAAAACATAAAATCAGTGCTGATAAAATTTGCAGATGTTGCAGTGTTCAGGGAGTGGTAAACAGTGACCAAAACAGGACTCTCATTTGGGTGTTTTCAAAAATTGAGAACATGCAAACAGTATGCATAGCATAAAGCCAAATGTGAAGTCATACATATAGAAAGATGGGCGGCAGGTCATACATGAAGGACGGATGGTGGGGGAAGGGGCTTTCACCTGGAGGCTAAATGAGTAGGAGGAACTGCGTGTTGGAATAGATAAAGCATGTAAATGCGAGCTGCCAATGTGATGCTGTGGCCAAAGGTTTCGAGTCATCGTTGGCTATGTAAACAAGGAAGCATTGAGCAGGACTGTGGAGGCTGTGTTGTCCTTGTGTTGCTGCTGGAGTAGCTGATGCTGGAGTACTTTGTCCAGTTCTGGTGTCCACAGTTGAAGAAGGATGTTGTATGAAAGAGGATTCAGCGAAAAAAAAAAAAAAAATTAACCATGACAATAATTGCAGGATTTGTAACAACTCTTAAAGTATTTGACTCAAGAAGATTAAGAAGTGCCTTGATCATCATGATCTTTAAGTATATGTTTGGGGAATATTAATCTGATAATTGGAGGTTGGAAATCTAATAATAAGGGATACAAGTAAATCCAATGGATACACAAGGAGACTAAGCGACTTCAGAACAGAGAGAAGGTACAGTATTTTAGCCTTGAGAGTAGTCAGTCATTGAAAAACCTGAGTAGGATGGTGGAATATAACTTTCAAATTAAAATGCAGTGGTTTTTTCAAATTACAAGTTCTGTACAGAGGAGTCAGTTCAGTCCTCACCCGTATTGTGCCTGAGTGCTTCTAACGTCAGATCATTCTGGGATTTTCAGCTATTACTTCAAAAATAATTGAAGCCAATAGTAAAGCACAGGTTGCACTAGGATGCTAATTTCAGATCTTTTAATTTTCCAGTATTTCTGCGGATCCTCCTTGACACTGGTAGGATATTTCTAATCACTGTAATATTCCCAGTTCTTTGTAGGCTCTCCTGGGCACTGCTACAGGTGAATTGTCAGGCTCAGTTTCATATGATATTGTTAATCTTGTTTAGATTTTGTCACTTTTAACCAGAATGTTGTGCTTAGCAATGACTTGACTGTTCCCCTTCGAAACAGCCCAGTGTGCTAGGCTGAAGACAAGCTGAAAAAGAAGATTGAAATCTTTTCTTGCTGAAGGTAGCAAGAGTTTTACTGTTGACTTCAGTGAAGCCAAGAATTTACCTCCAGAATACAACTCTAGGGGAGCAAAGTCAGGGTTTCCCCCTGGAAACTGCAGCATTGACGATGTCAGGACTGTGCAGCTAACACAGCAGACATCAATTAAAAACAGAGAAGTGAATGAGACAGCGGAGAATAAGCTCGGGGTGACTTCTGCTTGTCATCTCCTTGCTGGGTGGTCTGTCTCACGGTCTCCGGGCAGAACAGCAGTCCAGAAGGGTATGTAGGCTGCATGCTGAAATGACCTATTCCTGTGACTTTGGCTGAGTTGCAAATGAAAAGTATAGACTAAAGACCTGTCGAAGGTAATTAGTGTTCTGAGACAGGATTTCCTTTCATTTGAGCCATCCCCAGCTGGAGACTGTTCCTCAAAATTCAAATTCAAGGCAAGTGCTCAAAATGCCCCGGTCTGCTCCCTCAAAGCCATGTGCATGTGTGTATATATAGGCCTGTGCACAGAGAAAGTAGTACACGTACATGCTATTTTGTTAGTCTTCATTTCTTTGGTTCCAAATTTAACCAGAAGTGGAAGGGCTGAAATAACACAAGAAAGGTTGGACATACGATATTTCCTGCTGCTCAGCTAAACACGAGAATTGCCAAAAATCTTCCAAGGTAGCTTGTTTCTTTTACATTTTTCTCCCAGTTCTTGCAGACTTGAGAAGGTCAATTACTTTCGAGAAGCATTTGACTTTGGCAACGCTTATGGAAACCGAAGTAGAATTATGACCTTCTGGAGTGCTGCCCATCGCTGTCCCATCTTGTCCTTTAGGAACTAACAGCTGAATTTTCAGCTACAGCCTTCGGTTTAATAGGTGTGAATTTGTTTCCATACACTTCTAAGACATTGTGAGTATCTGTGTGAGAATCTTCTTTTAGATGTCTCTTTATTTGTGCTCACAGATCGAGTGATCACTGATACATGTAGAGCAGAAGTACAGGCTCAGGTGTTTCCAGAAGGAAAATCATACCAAAACAAATGAGATTGGATTCAAACTGAGCGGAAAAACAGAGCTCTAAAATTATGCACTTAGGCTAATATGTGGTGACTACAGCCTATCTGGAGTGCATACTATAATAGTTATATCATGCTAGAGAGGCAGGTTTTTTCAGCGGGATGTTTCCTAGAAAGCAGAAATATCTCTGTGGTTTGTGTATGGGTTTGGAACTCGTACGCAAGTATGGAGCGGGGAATTTGAGGCATGAAATAGTCATGATTAGAGAAGGCCTGGATCCCTCTCGAAAGCGACGGCAGAAAGCAGGCAGAGTCAGCGCCGTTCTGCCTGCTGTTACTGCGTGCTGTCCCGTGTGCTGCGTCGGACATGTTTCTTGTAAGGTTGGTAAATTCCTCAGTTGTTTCTATTAGTACAGGAAAGATGCAGTCATATGGGAAAGCCAGATGCAGAAAGATATTTGAGCCTGGATAAGATCTAAGATGTTTTTACAATAAGATATTTAATTCTCATAGAGGCAAAGACCTTGCATGGTATAAATCAGTGTAAATGCACTGGAACCGCTCAGTTTTGCACTCACAGAGTAACTGCCCAAGAATGTTCTTAAAATCCAATTAAATAACAAGAACTGTTTCATGTGGAAATGCCCCTCAATTACAAAGACAAGTCTAAGCTATCATGATGTGATTTTTACAGTCTCCTTGCAGGGTGCCCTAGTTTGCATTCATGGAATTTTTTGTTTTTGTTTTGGTTTTGTAAGAATGTGGATGTTGGCCATCTGTCTGATCCTGGAAAGGTTGTAAGGTTGTCCCCGCGCCCCAGGTCCTCTTCCCACTCCCTCATTGATCATAATGCTTGATTTAGGTGCCACTAGATTTCCTTCTTTGTTCTCTAGCCCTAACCTCCCCCCCTCCAACACACATGCATTGTGCAATGGTGTAAAAGCTCGTCTCTCTGCAGCTGGGAGTAGTAACTGCTCAGCTAGTTCCAGTGCTGCCCTAAAGCTGCTGTAAAGGTCAGAGACAAGGGAATTCTAAAAAGCAAAACAAGCTGTGTTGTTGTCCCCCCTTTTAATCCTCGCCATGTATTTTGATCAGCACCACAAGCAATCTCATGCGCTAGACCTCCACTTCTCCCTGCTCCGCGTTTCTGGCCATCGAGGGGGTTCCGCAGGGCAGTGTGTCGGGCGCTTTTCCAGCACGACTACAGACTTGGCCGCTGCTGCAGCTGATTGACTTGCAGTGCTTGTCAGGCACAAAGCACATTTTGAAAGGAAATGCCATATTGAACTCCCAGTGAGCTGATGGGTATTGTGCACGGTCATCTGATGGCACAGATGTGCCCCTAATAATCCTTCCAGGAGAACGTTTCCTCCTGGGATGCTCTGGCCATCTGATCTGCTCTGAGGTATGCTGACCTATCTTGACCCAGTTTATGATCAATTCTCTCTGCTGTTTTCTAAAAGGAGCCCAGAAATACCACTTTATCGTTTAGATTACCCGGAAGTTATGGTACTTGCGTGTCTGTTCCTTCTGTAGAAGATACTCTCTGTGTTTGCTCTCAAGCATTAACTCTTACAAAAGAGAGGAAAGCCAATCTGTGTTGGGATGCACAAGAGCAAATTTCTTCGCAGAGCTTTGATAGCTAATCAGTATTTGGCTAATAGTGCAGGGAGGAGAAGGAGGCGTGGAAGCAGAGGTAATGTGCGTTCCACCAAGCATGTTGCTGGCTATAATCATCTGTGTCTGTAGAGCAATCCTTCTGCTGGTGTGCCATTGTATTTCTGTCTTTTATGCAGGTTTATGGGTGCTGACGGCTTTGTGTGTCTTGTGCATGGGTCTGTGAAAGATGGATGGTTTTCATGCATGCCTCTTGGTGTATATCTGTGTGTTTTGCAACGTCTGCTCTTAAAGTGAGAATGATGTTAAAGCTGGGTTTCTCGAAAGGTGAATACGCTGCCTCAGCTACAATAGCATGGTTAATCCATAACCTGGTTCTGCTGATCAATGAACATAGATAAGCTTAGAAATAGAGAGCTTGAAGTCCCTTCGAGCCAAACGAACAAATTTATTGAGGGCTTTCCATTCCCTGTATTTGAAAGATATCTGGGTTTTCATAAACTCTAAAATCTGCTTCATTATCAGTGGGCCACACTAGAGTGTCCAGAACTGGCAACCGCCAACCTGAATTCATGTCTGAATCAAGGCTGATGCAAAGCCACCCATCCTTATGACATACACCAGGGATTCTCTGAAGCAGCATGCTGATGGCTGCAGAGTGTATGACCTAAAGTTCAGTAGTATCCAAACGAAGCCTGCCTGTGCTATCTGAATACTGTCACTATGTCTGCATATGTTATGATCATCTCTAATAACATGGACACATACTGGTTTTCCAAGCTTCCACCAAAAATACTCAGTTATTTCTGGGAACCACACAGGACAAATTGGTTTGTAGATACTAGAAGAACCTTTCCCTTGTTCTCTGGAATGTTCCTGTGGTCCCAGACTTTACTGCAGGGACTGAAGTTTGACCCTTGAGAAGGATGTGCGTTTTGCTATCCATCTAAAAGCCCACCCAAAACTAGTTAACAAGATTATAAACAGCCACAGTTTGTTAGCTAAGTACCAGTCTCCACTGGTTCTGCAGCTTTATTGTGAAATGCTTAGGGACATCTAAGATAAGAAGCCAACATTCGCACTAATGCTTGTTTACGCTGATACTGTATACAAAGGAGCCCTTGCAAAAGCAACACCCAGTCCAAGGATGACCCTGGTATAATACTGCAAGGACTGAAGCTCACTCCTCTGTGCCATCTGGTTATGCAGTGTTGTGTATTCACTTGCACCTCAAAATCCTCACAATCTAATAATTTCTCACTAACCCCAGCCTACCAGATCTATTTGCAGCAAGCTCTTATATACTGTTAGCGGGTATATTCTCACAATAGGCTCAGTGAAGTGTCACTAATATGATTGTCCATGCCAGTGGCTGCTCTCTTGCAGCCTACATGATTTTGTTATAAGAAGGGAAGGATTTGTGTAATGTTCGTAACTAACCAGCCACTATTAAATTCATGTTTTGCTGGTTTAGCCGTTCTCACCTCCCTGTTTTCAGGCTTCAAGGTATCTCATCGAGCATAGGAGTGACTGGGAATTTGAGAAACAGTAAGAATATATGCTTAATTTAATGCTAAATGGCAACGATATAAAGATTTCGATGTTGCAGAGAGCCTTGGGCCAATTTCTCAACGTTAAATAGGCATAGCTGTATTAGACTCTGTATTTCTACATGATGAAGATCTTGTCTTTTATGTCAAAACAAAAAGAACTCTGTCCTTCTGTCTCAGCTCTGAATCCTGCTGAATAGCTTGTAAATGATAATATCTGGTGCGAATTCAGCTAGATTGATAGCGGCAGCAAACATCCCCTTTTTACTCGCTTAAGGAGTACGTTGCCACCTGAGCGAGTCTCGGGAGCTTTCCTTGAGCCGCTCCTCATCTCAAGGGGCGACCTCAGGAGGCCTCTTAGCTGTGTTGGAAATGGTATAGACAGAGATGTTGCCGTAAGTACTCTGGACTTTGAATTATTTAACCATTGTGGAAGGAAGTGGGGGCTGGGGTAAGCATAGCAAAGGAAAGGAGAGATTATTTCTCCACTTTGTAAAACTGTATTGGGTTCAGTGTCATACCATGAAATATCCAGTGCAGAACTCAAGAACTGCTCCAGTGGATCTTCGCTGACTTATCCAATTGCATGGAACATGGGGATACTTAACCCAAATCTGTCGGGTTTGATTATTTTCCTCTGGACAGATAAAAGCTTTCTATAGGTTCCTGTAGAATATTTGCTCTTTCAAGCGTTCCTCTGTGCTTTGATACTAAACGATTAAAGCATGCTAAAGAAAAAAACAGCCCCAACCTTTAGCTCCCTGTTCTTGGGCCCCCTGACTGTGGCTTTGATTGTTGACCTAAATTCCCCTTTCATAACTGAGTCCTGTCACCTCTGGTTGGAGTCTCCCAGCAAAACAGGCACGGCCAACTTTCAGAGGTGCAGGGCACTGTTTGCCGTTCTGCCTTGCATGGCTGTGACGGGCTCCACAGCACACCTGATGGGTTCAAAGTCAAACTGACCTCCTTCCTCCCTGCCCCCAGCCTCTCGGCTCCTGGGAAGGAAAGCAGAACAGGTCATCTCTTTTATTTTTTCCTCAGCAAAAGGGGGAAGCTTTTTCTGCACAAAGAATTAAATTCTTAGGTAATTCTATGGCTGGGCTGATTACCAGGAAGATTACTGTTAGCAAGATGCAAGAAACTGCACTGAAGTGAGGGAGGGAGGCCTGGGGTCTGTTATTGATGATATTAAAGTGGAGTACAGCAGCTTGCATGGGCCACTTTGGCCTCTCTTCTTTCAAACTCTGCCCACAGGGAGAGCTTCTTGTGATTCCGGCAGGGACAGCTTCTAGCTGTGAGTTCCCATTTCTCTGTGGCTGCTGCTGATAAACATCTGCTCCGATCTCGGCATCGCGAGCTTGGTTACAGCAGTGCCTCATGTCCTCACCCAGGACTTTCTTCCAGAAGTTCAGCAGCTGATGCTACATGCTGTGCTCGGCTGCCAAATCCTGTCCAGTGCACAGGGCCCACACAAGGATGTAGCTCTATTTAAGTCCCCAGCGAAGTCCTGAAAGCAAATTGGGATAGAAATCGTACACTGGCCTCCTGGAAGAGGTCAGATGGACAGTTGTGTACTGGAGGAGTTGTGGGTCAGTAGACAGAGAAATGAGATTTCACTTGTGAAAAAAGGGAGAGACTGTATTTCTGGTTTTCCATGTTTGGCTTTTGGCTTTCAGCCATTGGAGTTTAATTTTCCAGCTTTCTTCACTCTTTTGCTGCCTAGGAATTTACTTTTCCTATAAGAGACAAAAAGCATGGGACTGGAAGGAGCCTCTTGGGCCATCAAACCCAAGCCTGTCTCTGGCCGAGCAGACAGGAACGTGGCATCTTACTGTGTGCATGCTCTTCTCTGGAGCTGTCTGAAGAGTGACTCACTCCTTTGTGGGGAAGGAAGGTTACCAATGCTGCTTACTGGAAAGCTGAACTAGCACCTCTGCTTTTTTTTTTTAATAAAAGATAAAATTCCATTTTAATCCCTTGGGTTTCAGGAACAGAAGCTTTACAGGGAAAAATCAGACTAAGGAGTTAGCAGGGCTGTCAGTGTTCTTCTCAACCGTAGCGCCATCCCTTTCTAGCAATTCGGGGCAAGCAGGAGTGAGGAAAACTGTTCGCTGCTGTATGAAACTTGTACATATTTTTTTGATCTAATTGCTGTGGGGAAAACAAACATCAGTTTTATTTCGCACCATTTCTTGGCTCAGAAACTTCACGCATATTCGCCAAATTGTGGTTTTGCAGTCATTGGCTTGAGTCTCATTTACCATGAGGCCTCTTTACACCACTCTTGGTTTGTAAAGGGATATTAAGTGGCTAAAAATGTCCTTCAGCACATTATTGTAAAGAGTTCTCAGTGTAAATGAGTATCTAAACTCTGTGTGTTTTTCATGTAAATGTTGGTTGTGGTCACAGCTGAATCTTGAAGTTTGGAGTGTCAACCATTGCAAGGGGTGCCTTTGCTCAAAAACAGCCTTGTTTGGGGTAAGAGAGGCCTCTTCTTGTTTAAAATGTTCTTAATTATGTCTGAGAAATAACTCATGGCTATGGAACCTTTTACTGAATTGAAATAAATTGTGAAAACATCAAATTATTCAGTTTTCAGAAGTTCTGGCAATTATTTCACATGTCCCTCTTCCAATGACTTTGCCCTTATTAGCTGTCATAGAAGAAGTAATAAATTCTTTTATTATGACATCCAAAGTCCCAGCTGAAATTAGTTTCATTGTGCTGGGGACAAAACGGAAAAGTGACACTCCCTTAGCCGGAGGATTCTTAGTGTAAAGCCAAAAGTGAAGGACTGGGAAAGTAGGTACAGCATAGAAGCAAAAGAAGGTCACAAAGAACTGGTACAACTTGCAAATTATAGGGAGTGTGGGTTTCTTATCCCTTTTCTTACTCTTTTTCCTGCCTCTTAAGAATAAAACAAGTCTTGCTGCTGAAGGGATTGTGTTCAATCCATCTTTTCATCAAGAGTTGGATGTCTGTAATAGTGAAAGTTTGAGAAAAGAATACTCTACGTGGTATATGGATTCAGTAATGACCTTTTCCCTAAACTAGAAAATGTAAGGAACTGGAATAGTAGACTGTTTCAGTTCAGCAGCTTTCATACTGGCATGTTCAGTGGTGTCCCGATTGTCACTGTTTTCTTCTTTTTCTGCCCTCCTTTGGCTCCCTGTAAATCTTGAATTGATGGCAGCTGTTTGAGCCAAACTCAAGACACGTTGCATCACATCGGGGTTTAAATGCTCAAAGGCAAGGGGAGGATTGCTACTATTCTGTAGTATTCCTCCAGCAGCTCCATCTGTTCAACTGAGGTCAATCACTAGCATCATGCAGCACTTCAGAGAGAGAGGAAGATGTTCTTTAATGCTGGCTAAGAAACTGAATTTCCATTCCACAATGATTTATTAGTTCTTTGGGGGAATATTTGCAGCCCCAGTCAGTACAAAAAGCCAGAAAACTTGACCCTTAAAGACTGTATGGTGGACTTCCCCAGAGCTGGAGACCCCAGAAGCCTGTTCCGGGACTTCCAGCTATCCATCCAACAGTGGGGATGTTGGATACCTTGAAAAACAGATGGAGCAGCTGCCCTGTGGTCCACAGGCACGGAGAATTTGGTCGCAGGGCGGCAAAGGTGGCAGGAGATGGTGGGGCACATGGCTGGGATGGGTTGACCTTCTGTGCTTGCAGTCTAAACAGTCAAGGGAGTCCCGGGGATTCCCCTGGCCATGGTGAAGACCTGCAGCTTCTCAGAGATGTGTTGGGACTAGCCCGTTTCTGCATCCTTTCTTCTGCTCTCACCGTGTTGGCATTTGTTGGCAGGCAAAAACTCTCTTACAAAATGTCTGACCAGCTCTGATGGTCTTATTACAATAAGTTGGGATTTTTTTAACTTACTTTTTATGACTTATTTGGAAGAGGGACTTGTCTTGCCAGCTGTCTTCTTATTCATTGCAGTATTATCCACCCACTATCGTTGGACAATACCTTCATTTGAGATTCATAAAAATGCAGACGTTTATGGGCTCTCATACATCTGAAAATGAATGCTTTGTAGAAGTATTTATTCCATAAAGAAAAATTTAAAAAAGCTTAAAAAACAGACTCCAGGAGGTCATTGACAGCTTTGGCTTTCATATCACAAATTTCTCAGGTAAATATCCATTCCAGCAAATGTCATTTTTTTTTTAGCGTATTTGTATTTTCCCTCCCTGGTTCTCCTCCTCTCCTTTCTCGGGATCAGAAGTAGCAGTACAAACTAGAAGCTGGTCTTGAAAAGGTTTTGAACTGAGTGCGCCCTACAGATGAATAAACACATCACCTTCCGAACCCTGGGATCTCCCTTCCAAAGGAAACAGGAAAAGGGGGAGCTCAGAGTCCCTAGCAAAATACCAGCGTGCAGAAAAAAGGCCTGTTTAAATTTTTTTAACTTTCCCATTAGAAGACTTTTTTTTACAGGGGAAGGAGGAGGAGGAGAGGGGAAGGGTGTGAGGAGCTGGGGGGAAGGTGGGTGCTGGGAGAGGGGAGGAAAAATACGGTGAATGCTCCTGTAACCTTTGCTCTGTTGATACTAGACAAGACTGCGCTGTTAATGAGTGATTGTTAACAGATGGCTGTTGAGCAACTTAGAAGCAGAAGATGTTACTTGGTTGTAGTGCTGGGAGGGTTAGGGTGCAGGGGTGAGGTAAGGGGATATTTAGTCTTTTCATGAGGACTGAACCGTCAGAGATTTATGATTTTCGTTCAGGCTTTTGAAATGGAGGCCTGGGGGAATGATTGTTTTCTATGTGCTGATAGTAGAAAGGCCACTTGGTGCTGAAGGCTCTAACGATTATTTTTTCAGTTGAGGGGTGTCCCTGCAGCCCTAGGCCTTTGAGAACTGAAAGATGGAAATGTGTGTCTTTAACTTGCCAAACCTCGTGTCGCAGGCTGAGGAGGAGCGGGCTCTTCCCACCACTTGGAGCTGCCTGAAGACTGGTGGAGAGCGCTTTAGGTGTGGATTCAGACTTTGTCTACGAGAGAACTTGTTAGTGTGTATTGCCTGCGGTGCACCAAATTGTTAGTGTGTGTGTGAGGGGGCAGGAATCTTTCTGAATGTTTGTGTCCGTCTGTGCGCATTTCTTGCCCTTTCCTGGTGTGGTATATACTTCGTTCCGCACATCCAGCATACCAGTGTATGCCATTTCCATACTGGTGTTTATTGGTTATGAATTTGAAGGTAGCCTGAACATATCCCATCCTCTCTCTCTGGGGTTCGGGTGCTTGAACCTATTGAGATTATTGCAACTGCTCAGTGTTTCTCAAACTGTGCAGTACTTGGATTTCGTACTTATTTCTCCTCTGGACCTTCTTAAATGCAGGGTTCAGGGGTGTGAGATATGAGTGAGATCAACAAGGATGGCTTCTCAGGCCTGTTCTTATTTTCAACCAATGATGTATGGCTTGAGTGAAGGTAAGAACCAAATGTACCATGCAACATTTTGCTGATTGATAGGAATTTGCAAAAGAATTTTGGTCTTTGGTCGAGAAAGGGGAATCCCATTTGTACACCCCACTGGCAAATCTTGACCTTTCATAGAAAGTCTTAACATGCCTCCTACAATCGTGCACTAGACGATTTAAAGTCTTTCTTGTACAGTAACTTTCTAACATATATAGGTGAGTGTGTGTATATACAGAGATATACAATTTAAAGACTAATTTCTTTATTCTGTCATTCTTATTTATTCATATTTCTTTTTTGGGGGCACATAGGACTATATGACAAATGTTCTTACACCTCCCGTGACCGAGGATGGGTCCTGGGGATTAACACCGTCAGTGACCAGGGGAATAGAGACCCCCGCTATTTCTTCTCTCTGAAGACGGACCGTGCTCGCAAAATAACCACCATTGCAGCACATCGCAGCTACCTCCCCAACCAGTGGGTGCATCTGGCTGCCACATATGATGGGCACTTGATGAAACTTTATGTGAATGGTGCCCAGGTGGCCACAAGTGGAGAGCAGGTGGGCAGCATCTTCAGTCTTCTGACCTTGAAGTGCAAGGTGCTCATGGTTGGAGGAAATGCCCTGAACCAGAACTATCGGGGTTATGTAGAGCACTTCAGCCTCTGGAGGACAGCCCGGTCTCAGAGGGAGATCTTGCTGGACATGGGCCAGGCAATTCACAGACAAGACACGCCTCTACCTCAGCTAGTTCTTCAAGACAGTTTACTGAATGTGAAAAACACCTGGTCTCCCATGAAGGATGGCAGCAGTCCTCAGAGCAAGTTCAGCTATCATCATGGCTATTTGCTGGACACCAGCCTAGAACCTCCTCTCTGCGGACAGACAGTCTGTGACAACACGGACGTAATTGCCAGCTACAACAAACTCCCCAGCTTCCGCCGCAACAAAATCGTTCGCTATCGTGTGGTAAATCTCTATGATGACAAGCACCAGAACCCCACCGTCAGCCGGCAGCAGATTGAGTTTCAGCACCAACATTTAAATGAGGCTTTCGGCCGCTACAATATCACCTGGGAGCTGGAGGTGCTGGAGGTGAAGAACTCTTCCCTTCGCAACCGTCTCATCCTAGCCAACTGTGATATCAGCAAGATCGGGGACGAGAACTGTGATCCAGAGTGCAACCACACCTTGACTGGGTACGACGGTGGAGACTGCCGACATGTACGCCACACGCTCTTCAACAAGAAGAAGCAGAATGGTGTTTGTGACATGGATTGTAATTACGAGAGATACAACTTCGATGGTGGGGAATGCTGTAACCCAGAGATAACGGAAGTCACCAAGACGTGCTTTGACCCATATTCTCCTTACAGGTAGGCAATTTCTTAAGCAGGCTTTTTATGAGCATATTCATGAATATCTGTCTAGGTATTGATCAGTCTGCTGGCTGTTGAACCCTTGTGTTGTTGTCATTATGGGCTTTGGATTTTGTAATTAATTTATTTTTTTCTTAGTATTTGGCTCACATTACAGATATCCAAATGTAATCTCAGTAATGGTCTCAGCAGCGTCTTGACTTTGAATTAGTTTTCTTCATCTAAGCTAAAGAAAGTCGGTGCTAAAGACCAAAGCAGCCAGCTTTGGGAGACCTGTTAGTTGCTGGTCATGAGCAGTATACTGTAGCATTGCAGAATTTATTTTAACCACAGACTCTTAGGAGTGGAGATTGGATGTCATGGAAAGCTCGGGTGCATTTGGAGAGGGAAGAGCCCCTCAGGCATGGAACAGAACATAAATACTCTTAGGTAGACTTTAATTCTGCAGGACTTTTTTAAAGGTGGTAGGTTATTTTATATTCTTAATGCTATGAGTACAGCTTTGTGTAAGCGCTGCTGTAGAGGGGCAGCTGAGTCTGTGGGTTATGAGGGAGGGAGGTGGGTACCAGGTTCCTGGCAGCACTGTTGCACAGGTTGGATGGGCAATTGAACTTTTATGTGCCCCTTTTTTTATATGTATGAAAATGGGGTAATGCCACTTCATTCCAAATGGCAGGGCAACTTTCTGTCAGTGGATGTGAGTTTATAAAATCCTGAGATCCTTAGCTAAAGGCTTCCTTGTGTTGTAGTTTGAAGAGGGACATCCTTGAATAGCTTGCATCACTTGAGTATCACGTACCTACAATTACTCCAACTTGCTCTTGGTCATCTTCAGATAAGAGTTAGTATGTTCAAGCAGAGAAGTATTCCCTGCGAATGAGTTAGAAATATAAACACACAGAAGATGAAGGTTAAGCTGAAGTTGTGTTGTTTGTATCTCATGTTACAGTTTTTTTACGGCAATTCATGGAGTCATGGGGGAAACCCTCTAGATGGTCAGAACGGTGTTGTCAACACCAAAGTTCACGTTAAGAAGGAAAGTATGAGCTGTTCTGGAGTCCCTTCCATTATACCAATTCAGGCTATATTTGTAATTTCCTTAGTAGAGAGAAGTTCTTAAACAACATTATCAGCTCTACTGGAGCTTTAAATACACATAATTAAGCTGCAAAGAAATGCTTCCTTTCCATTTTTTTAAAAAACTCCGGTGAGGTTGTTTTTTAAAAAATCCTTACAGCTCAGCTTGACTTCAGTCAGTTGCCAGTGAACAAAGCTGAAATGAGGAAATACTTTAAATACTAATGATTGAAAATATCGAAAGGAAAAATACCAATCTCTTAATACTGTTCCACTGGAGAGGAACACAACTAAGCAAATATCATCAAAGGCATAATGCAAATTGGATTGTCTTAACACCGTAGTTCTGAGAACTCGAGGTGTTAGTTATAACAGCTATGACAATTTTTAGAAAAATACATTATTTTTAATCTGATAGTACCCTTTTATCACTTGTTCTGTGACCAGCATAATACCCATACAAAATAAAATAAGAAAAGCCTTGTAAATTTTAGTTGACAGATTTAAGACTGTGTCTTAATATTATTCTGATGTACAGAGATGTTTCTATTTCAAATGAAGACTTTTTGCTGCACAGATTGTACTTGCACAAGCTTGAGCAAGAAATTTGGTTCCAAAATCTGAAGTTACCTTAACACAGCATGGGTGCTTTTCATACGCAGTTGTACGTTCCGTTTGGAGACAGCTACCTTGCTGAACTTGTCTGGAGGATTTGCTTTTCATGGCACTGAGCTCACAGATCTTCTACGTGTTCATTTTGGCTTGAGAAGCACCTCGTCTTGACTGACACCCTGAAGTCAGCATGGGAGGCCTGAAGGTCCTCTTCCACAGTGAAGAGCCTGAGAAAATCCGTAGATCCTCCAGAGGTTGTTTAACAACAGTCAGATCTCCTTTATTTGTCTTTGCACAGACATCATCATGCAGGATTGATCATTGGTCACGAAACCAAGAAGGGCAGTAGAAGTTATTCCATCTCTCTGGAGCCATTATTTGGTGGCTGGTGTGCTTAGGCTGAGCTCATACCTGCCACTGTGATGGGTGTTTGCACTCAGTATGGCAAAATAGAGCAGCTGGGTCTGTGGACTTACCCATGAGGTTTGTAAGGCTGAACGCTGCTTTGAGTATTTAGGCTGCCAAATACAGGTTTAGGGCAGTGGCTTTGGCAGCAAAGCCTTCATTGACTAAAAGGGTGAAGATTGAAACCCTGCGTCTGGCTTTGGTATTGCCCTCAGCATCATCCCCTGAGTGAGATTTCCGCACCAGTTAGTGACTCAGTTGAAATCTGAGACTCAGTTGGCACTGTCTGGGCCCATTTTGCATCACCAGCCCCTCTTTCATCACTTTTGTTGGCAAAGAGTCCTCAGTCCCCTCTAGTGCAAGCCTTGCACCACGTCAGTGAAGACATCTTCACAGCCACGAAGAGCTCACATCTAATTGCAGGTATTTCCTCTGACAAAGTTTAGTCTAACAATAACAGAAGAAAGGGAAAAGAGCCTTCAGTCTGGTGAGGAAAGGAGGGGGGGCGGGGGGAAGATGAAATGGTACCAATAAAAAGTTTCCTGAGCTTTGTGCTGTAAGGACTCTTCACAGTCTTCCTAGGTACCAGGGGGGCCTTCACATGCTACTGGGTTTTGTTCCTGCTACATCCTTAGTGTCGGCAGTTGTAGCCAGCTGTTCACCATGCAGAGTTTATTCCTGAAATATGTTTGCCCTTTAGAACCAACCAAAAAGTGCTAATGCTTGATTAATGCTGTTATAGACAGGAACCCTCTTCAGCGCCTCTTCATGCCCAAAAGAAGATGTATCCATTTCCAGTCATTTTCCTCCTGCTGACTCTCAGTCCTAGTCCATCAAGCCTCCATCCTGGGACAAAGTTGCTATGAGTCTTGTTACAAAAAAACTCTGTGGATGCTTCTTGACCGAGTGCAACCACAGAGGCGGTATCTCTGGAACGATTTCAAGACACCTCCAATCTATATTACAAGTTTCTTGTCATCCTGTTGGCACCTTGGATAAAATGCTCAGATACTTTGATGGTGTCCTTCAGTCATCGTTGTGGTGCAACTATGGTGGCTTTAGAGCTGATCCCAGAAGCAGAGCTGGGTTAGGTTTTTTTTGTTTCCAACCTCTCTTTCCGTGACCTTTCCAGAAATGTTTTCCTCCAAAGAGCTGAGTTTCCTTGCCATAGTCGGGTAGCAGGGATGTTGGTGCACAGAGATTTAAGTACAGCGACAGATCTGTAAAGAAGTTTGCCAGAGGCCCAGTTGAGAGGGAGAGCACTGATGGATGGGGACTCTGTTCTCAGAGCTGCTCAGCAGAAAAGCTGTAAACATTGTGGTACCAACTAGATCGCCTCTCCTCTTTTTTAATAGCCTGTGGGGAAAAAACAAAGGACTGGTTATCATTAGCCACACAGCAGGCTTTATCCAAGAATATCTGCCTTGCTTCTTTTTATTCATTTCGTAAGAGTGAGGCAAAATGTATTTAGTCCCAGCACAAGATTTGCAGATATTGTTCAGCTTTTCTTTATTTCTTCAATTCTGGGAAACTGGAACATGCTAAGATCATACAGTCTGGCCCAATACAAGGGGAAGGAACAAGCATAAACACACTTGCCAGAAAGACACATTCCTTGTGTTATTTGGGATATTGCTGGTTACAAAATAGGGAAGATTTTGAGCTCATGACACCTACCATGGCTCCTTTTCAAAAAACTTGAAACAAAGAGCAAGGGATCACAGGAAATCATGCTCTGTAAGTGCCATTTGATGTGGCAAATTCTTGCACCATACTATGGTTGACTGAGCTGTTTCTTTTATGTAATATTGCGCTTGCACATCAGGCTTCACCACAGGATCGCAGGGACAGATAAGAAAGCATTCCCCGTGATGCCTTCTTGGGAAAACGCTGATGAAATTCCTGAAGCAGTAAAAGCTACTGGAGTCTCTTCAGCCTCCCTCGGTTTATACAATCTACTGAATACTTGCTGGAAATCCCCACAAAATAGCTGACCCTGGGGACAGGCTTTCTCAGCATCCACATCTGTGCCCTGAAGGCTCCCGGAACCCTTCAGTTCTGCCTACACAAGGGGCCAAGATGAGCCGTAGGAGCTCCGGAGTCTCTTTGCAGCACCTGCCTGCAGACTCAGGGTGATGCCGAATGGGGGAGCTGGCGTCCAGTGCCCTGCTGATGCCACCCTTTTCCATGGCCTTTTCCAACACTTGTGTCATACAGTTCAGCAAAGCTTAGCGTTGCGTCACATCAGCTCGCTCAAGATTAAGGACATCGGCACATTCCAGGTGTATCTCAAACAGACTCTGAATACGTGTTTGAAACACTGGTAGAAATTTCCATAGTGGTTTTGAACAGCAAGGGGTATGGCAGAGCCTGGTATGAAGAGCACACCATGCTATGCTGTGTGGACCACAGCAGTAGTGTTAGAAGGAGGTGGTGGCTGGCTAATCCACAGCCTAGGTCAGCCTCGGACAGATAACTGAGTTATGGCTGCACGTCATGGCTCCTCCATGAAGCTTCTGATCAGATCAGGCTTTTATTTATTTTTCCTTCTCTTCCACTGGAAGTCTTTTCATGAGGCTTCTTTGCAAAATGTGGTCAACTTACTCTGGAGCAGGGAGGCGTACTTAATGACCTTTTCTAGGAGCTAAGAGAGTTGTAAGAAATACTCCTTGATTCCCAACAAAGGACTAATTTCCACCTAATCCTAAACATTAAAAAGAACAGAAGAAATTCATCAAAGCGCTTCAATTCAGGAAGCTTGAGAACTTAATCCCCTGCCTCGAAGAGACCATTGTGCAGCTCTTGACATCAAGGGTTCCTGGATTCATGCAGGTATCAGACTGACGTATAGCAAATGCCTGAGTTTTTGTCTAGGAATTCAGCGTTAAATGTCCAGTTCTATTATTACCAGCCCCAAGGCTGTTTAGAAGGTGGAGAGGTAACGCTCTCAAGGACAGAGCTGCTGTATCTTCGTAGTTGTCACCCAAAAGCCCAGTCCCAACAGGAAATCCTCTGTTCTCTCTTGTTTATGCTGTCGTCTATTCCAGATGTCAGGGATGTTAATCAGCTGGGAGGAGTTACATCTGTTCCCATGCTAGCAACTGACATTTATAAGCCTAGTATTGAATTCTGATATAGACAGGACTTCAGTACTAAAGAAACTATTTCTACATATAGGGTTGCACACCCTAGAAACGGTAGGAGATTGCTTGGTTTAGCTTGACCCACAGTCATCTTTTCCAACAGTTTTTTTCAAGAAACATTTTTTCCCCAAGACTCACAGGACTCATGGTTTCTTTCATGGATGTTATCCATTATGTGAAAAGATCACTGTCTGGTCAAGCTGCAGGATGCTTGGAATGAAGACAGCCCATAAAATCTATGGCGTAAACTATCAGAGATCATTAAGAATCCTTGTGGGAGACAATAGATTAAAGTATTATTATACTCTCCTGTGCTAATGCAGACCCATTTGGCTCTGGCTCTGGAACCCTACACAGAAGATTTGCAAGTGCAGAGTCACTGCAGAGTTGGCAAGGACGGGATTTGCCCATCCTTGTGCTCTGCAGCGCGGCATCCTCCAGGCCCAGCTGCCCCGCGGACACGCTCCAGCAGCCCCTGAGCAGCCTCTGGTGAAGCAAACGAGATGGAGTTCCTCCCCTTCCATCTTCTGAAAAGCAGCGGTGCCTATAGCTGGTTTACCCTCTTTGCTGGTCAGTTCAAATTATACTGTCTTGCAGGCAGGCCCGCAGTTTGATCGGCTCCAACATGGCTCTTTCAAGCGCGGAGGGGCTTTGCGTTACTCACCCTGTGTTTCTCCCATGCCCATTTGTGTAAGCCTCTCGTCTGGAGTGGGTGTGAGCTGCCTGTTGCCTTTTTAATTAGCAGCACCTGAAACCTTCTGTAAATTCAGGAGGTTGCGCCTTTCACACAGGGAAAGATGCAACGCACAAGCTATTTCTGTGACAAGCTTAACCAGGTGCAGTACTTACATTTGTGATTCCCATTCCATCTTTCAGGCTTTGATAGGAATTTAAGTTCAGTTCTTGCAAGCAATAGCTGCCTTTTGGGGAAATACAGAGCAGCCACCTCCACCATGCTCCATTTACAGCATCTGTGAGCACGATGCATTTGACTTTGCCTCTCATGTGGATTGCTGGACTTGGGCAAACAGTATTTCGGTTGGGATTTTTTTTCCTAACGATCCCTTCGTTACTGCTGCCAGTGGAAATGTACAGAAATCTTTCAGAAGAGATAATGCCGACTTGTGCTGTGTCCTGAGGGAGTTTGTTCTGTGCAGCCACGCTGCAAACCCTCGGCATTACTGGTGCCTTCACGTAGTGGGTTCGCGGGGTTCAGGAGAAGGGGTGAGAAGGATTAGGTGAATTTTCTTTATATAGTCTTAGCTGAAAACATCTCTGCCTTTGCCCGATATCTGTGAACTCAGTGCCAGGGGAGAAAGCCAACCCAAAAGTGTGATCACTCAGAAAATAGCCATTTCTGTAAGTAGTTTATATTTTGGGGTAGAAAAATGACTTTATGTCACAGAGGACTTGCCTGCAGCCTCAGCAGATGTGATGGGAAGAGACTGGGAAGAGAGGTGCAAGTGCTGAGCAGAAGAAACAGGTGACAGTGTGCCAGTGCTATGATTTTCAGAGCAGTGGTGCTCTTGGTGTGGCTGGAAGAGCTGAAGCTCACAAGTAAGGCAGGTTTCAGCAGCAGGGGGGATGTTTTTTATTAAGCCAGTTAGTAGTGCTACAGAAAAAAAGATAAATAATACAAAGAAGAGTTTATGAGCTTGAAAACTTATTGGTTTTTTTCCACCAAAATTAGTCAGTTGATCTGGTAAAACAGAAGATTTCTCCGAAGAAATCATTGCTTGTGATTTTTTTGTACTCTTTTTTTTTTTTTTTTGTT
>Ga0065711_1003867_pt1 | contig 26035 bp, 13 predicted proteins | sample Hoacrofraction12_FD_59098 | JGI IMG/M metagenome (GOLD analysis project Ga0065711, IMG submission 59098) | Hoatzin crop microbial communities from Cojedes, Venezuela - Epithelial fraction 12 v2 (version 2) | ecosystem: Host-associated > Birds > Digestive system > Esophagus > Crop | place... | reverse complement strand
CCTCCCCAAACCCAGTGTGCGTGGGCTGTGCATGTGTGTAATCACCAGCAAACTTCAGGCTGGACCAGGTGGCAAGTAGGAGACCGTGGCTCAGGGCAGCAGTGCCAGGCGGGCAGAGGGGCCGTGCCAGTACTTGGGATCTGTGAACATGTGTATGCCTGGGAACCTGGAGAGTGTCCTGTGCATGCCACACTGGTGACCTTCTCTCTCAGCCAGCCCAGGAGGAGGAGGAGGGGACTGGGCTGTCTGCCTTCATGTTTGTGTGAGTCCTCTGTGGCTGCGCCTTTTCTGTGGCAGCCTCTGTGACCAGCTGTGTCAGTGTTCTCTGTCTGTGTGTGTATGTCTCTGGGACACGTGCTCTATTTCTTTATTAGATGAACCTGCAAATGGGAAAAAGTCACCAGCCTCCTTCAACTTGTGCAGAAACCCCAGGTTCCCGGACACCGGGCTGGGCTCCATCAGCCAGGCTGGAGAGGTCCTGGGCTGGAGTGGCTGGAAGAGGCAACCACTGATATGTCCCTCAACAGAATGACTGAGTGTAACCTGCCCTGATAGTAAGGGAGGAGGAGAGGAGTCTGAAGGAGTGCTGTTGAGTGTAAGAAAGGGGAAGGGACAGTGCTCTCCATAAGTGTGTAAATATTTGTGCTTTTCTGGTTTTATTTCTTAATATCTCAATCAGTACTTATACATTAATTTTCATTGCCAATGAATTTAGTTAAATTCCCCAATTCAAATGTGGTTTGCCTGTGACAGCAACTGCAGTGATTATTTTGACTTGTTAGTCTTGCCTGTTTCATTCTCCTTCTCTTTGCCCCCACCTGTGTCTTGCAGTGGTGGAGTAACAAGGGGTTATTTGGATGCTTGGCTGCCATTTGACATCAGCCCACCACGCTTACACTCAGACATACTCATAGTTTTACATGAGTAGATAAAATATGCATATATCCATATATATGCACACATACCTAAAAATTTGAATATTGCTGTAAACACTTAGCAAGAAGTTAGACCTCACTGTTAAGGTATGCTATATGAGTTCTGGTCTGCTGGTCTTTTTTGCCAACTCAGAAGTTCTGGTTCAAAGAAGCATAGGCTGCTCTTTTGAATATGGTGTAATTTTTATATTCTCCCAGCCGAATGGAAATTTGTAAGATCCACTGAGAGCATTTCTGAAGCCATAAAATGTTAGCTCAGCACTTCATTTTCAACCCCTGGTGAAAATATAAATGTTTACAATTCAGAAGAAATTCAAGCTCCAGCATTAAATATACTGGATGAAATTCTAGGGTCACTGAAATCGGTGGTCAGACTAACTCCACAGAGGCAGTGTTTAATGTCCGAAGCTTTACAGCATTTTGCTATTTGCTTAACATAAGACAATGAAGAAAAACATTCTGAAGTGTCTAAGGAAGATAGGTCACTTTCACTTCGTATACAGAGTATCTCAAAAGTCGATGCTAATACTATGGGTATTAATGAGGCTAGTGGGGTAAAATTTTAACCATATTCAAGTGAAAGCCCTGCAAAAGCAGAAAAACTTAAACAAACTGGAACAGGTCCTTACGCTGTTGTGGTTTATAAAGCATACAGAGAAACTAACATCCTAACAGGGCTGGGACATAACATCATTATGAAGATGACGGATAAACATAGTTTGAAAAGAAGTGAAAATAATATTTCTCTGAGGGTAGATATGAAGAAAAAGAGGGAGAGAAGTACAAAGAAGCATATTATGCATATATACACACATAATTGAAAGATCAAAATATAGTAAACTCCCTAATAAATGTTGTTTGGAAAGGCAGAGTTCTTTGCATATTTTTGTAGAAAAATCTTTCCCTTTTTCATATAGTAATATCCTATATCCACAATGGAAAGGCAAAAAAGAAAGACATTTTTGATTTGAAGGCAGCCCTACAAAGAAGTATGTTTCACATTCAGCTCTCTGCCACAATCCTCCTCTGACGCTCACCCAGAAGAAAATACACAGTGCCCTTTCTCATTGTGCTAACAGGCTTTGTAATCATCTAGTAATCAGGTCAATTTTAGCCTCATCATGAAAATATGAGAATATATATATAAGTGCATATGTTTACAGAATGATGGTGTAAAGGTATGTCTTCAGAGTCAAATTTAACCCTAAGTTAGGAGACACTACAGGGATTTACCCTCCAAAGGTTAAAGACTGAAAATACCTTTTGTATGCCCACCTTGGTGTACGTTTCCTGTCTGTTTGTAAGTGGATAGCATGGTTCTGCTGAAAGATTATATTTGTTGTAATTCCTTTCTTCAGAAATCTCCATTTATAAACGTTATATTTTGGGGCACTATGTTGTGTGTTTGGAGAAAGTGGTGCAGTGTGCTGCATGTCAGAGGGCTCTTGCACTTGTGAATGCTATCTGCTTACTGCTGGGAGCTCTGGCTGATTAAAACAAGGCTGTTGTACCTTGCAGGTCCAGGGTGAGTCTTAGATCAGTCAATGATCTAATGCATAAATAGAAGGATCAGCATGGGTCTTTCATTAAGAAGCTGTCTGAGATGCTAGCTGCTGCCCTAGATACCTGGCAATGTGCTGACAGCTAAAGCAATTGACTAGGAACAGGAGGAAAAAACTGGCTTAGGCAAAGTCCCTGAGCTGCAAGCAGATGTCAGAATTTAAAGTTCCTAAAATACACCAACAAAGTTCGTAAGCAAAGTTCTCAAACTAAGAACAGGAAAGATGAGTAACTAGGAATATGTGACTTTGCCTTTTAAACCATTGCTGAACAAGATCCCTTAGCAACTGAGCAAGTTTCCATACACCATATAGTCCATACAAAGAAATTTAATAATAAAAAGCAGAAATGTGGGGAAACAATTAATATTTAAATTGGTTAGAAAGAAAGCAAAAAACTCACCTTAATAGAGAACTTGAAGAGAAGCCTGATCCCCACAGGGTGTGAGAAAAAGCAAATTTGGCCATCAGTTCAAATGCTAGAGGCACTTTTCTGAAGGTTGCGTAAAATAACTTTGCAAACCACTGGGTATAAGGAAGTGCCATACTTAATCTAAATCTTTGGTTATATCCAGTTTTATTGCCTCCAGGCAACGGCAAATCTTTCTGTAACAACTTATGCAGGGTGAAACTGAGATCATACATAAGAGATAGTGGCTTATAGAAGGGAATTACTTATTTGCCATCATTACAAGGATATTTCTTGCCTATTCAAGCGCTAGAATGGGAAATGGACATAACAACAGAGACTTCTTGCAGAATTGTGTGTACGGTCACTTTGTCTTAATTTTCTGAAGAATGCAAAGCAACCCTTAGCAGTGTTTGGCTTCTAGGCATCTTTTAGTACGTTGACCTCTTTACATTTAAATAACTTAGATTGCTCAAAAGTAGGGTTCTCCTTCTGTCGAAAGTTCAGCTAGTTCCCGCACCTGATGGCAAATGTCACAAAAAAAATCCCCAGTAAATGTTAACCCTACATGGACATGATTTCTACTCAGATTCCAGTAACTATTGCTACATGTCACATTAGAAAAGACATGCATAAAAATGTCACTTTTGACTGAATCTTTAAAGTTTTATTTCCCACTCTGTAAAAAGCTTACCTTGAAAATCAATACTCAATATCCATCTGTCAAGCAGACATGATTGATACAGATGAGAAAAGTGGGGGAGAGGAGGAAAACAATGTGGGAAATAGGAAGACGACTACCTGATTTGCATGTGTAGAGCAATTTTGAGCATTGCTTCTGGTAGCTGGAGATTCTGGTGTGTCCAGCCAGTGATAGGAAGGAATGACAGAGGATGCAGGAGAAAAAAGCATGACTTCAAGGCAGAATAAGAACCTGCAGCAAATTCTATAATGTATATTCAGGAGCAACAATTTTCTCCTCTTTAAAAGCTGTTTAAATTCTATCAGGAAATCAGCCCTTTGATGAAAAGCACCTGGTTCAAATTGATCTATGTCTGTACTCACAACCACTTCGCTTCCAAAAAAATTAGAGCTCATTTTCATAAAAATATTGTAAGACCCGGATTCTGCTGTAATCTTAGCAGAAACTTAAAAGGCCAGGTAGCATCAATTTCTCAAAATGTCTTCTTTGTGCAAGATCTCAGTTGGAATGAACATTTAATCTTTCTGATATTTAGCAGTACTTGCATCCCTACATTTCTTTCAAAGATGGGGCTAAAGCCTGTGTTACGTTTAAATAGAAACTCTCTAGCTGCAGAGCTGACAGCAATACTAGCCTGGAGACAGGGACTTTTACTACAGCAACACTGTGTCCCCTGAGCTGACGAATTTACAGATTGGTCTGCCATATATATAAGAGTTGTTGAAAGTTGGTTTTGATTGCAGGCTTGGCAAGCCCAAATGCATAGGTGAGGTAAGCTTCCTTAGGGCTCTGGCTGCCCAGCACTTGCACTATATCCCTCTGCTCCAGGTCACTTCAGAGCCTTGTAGAGGAACAGTTCCCCACTTCTCCCCTCCCCACTCTACACTCCTTTGCAGTTTACAAAAGTTAGGAGGACTGCTGAAGTAGTTGATATGATTCTGATTCTGCTTCTGTTACAGTACCAGGGAAAATCCAGTTGGTGTGTTAGGAAACCTAATCCTTTTACCAGCTTAGGTAGAATTATTTCTGATGGGAAAAGCATAGATGGCTACACTGATCAAAAATACAAACTTAGTTTTATTTGTACCTAGATCTACATGAGGAATCTGACTGTATTAATAAAACTGCATGTGGAGTTTGATGCCTTCATTTAAGTCTGGCTGTAGGAATTCTGTAATCTTAATGACCACATCATACCAAGACGAGATACTAGATCAAATGCCTCATCTAGTGTGCAGTTGTAATGATTTGCCCAGAGTGTCTTACTTTGCCTGTGGTAATTGCATACCACTGTTTCACAGTGGAAACAACGTGTTTGGGAATGAATACTGGAGATCTCCTGAATGTTTACTGAGAGAATAGAGGTAACGGTAGAATCAATATCTCCTTTAAAACGAAAGGTTGTTCTGGTTAATATTTTCTGCAGAGAAATAGTTATACTGCATGAGAAACCTGATGAGCAGGACATATCTTTTGTAAATTTAATGAACCAACTCAAACTATTATCTGAAAATAACATGCAGGATTTAGAAGAGTCTCTAAGCATGTGAGATTGGCACCAATTGCAATATCAGCAATATTCCAAGCTGATAATAAAGGGAATAAAAGCATTTTTGGGACCCTCTTTGGGGGTCAACAGCTGTTTGGAAGAAATGGGATACACCTGACTCTGTGGGGCAAAGATATCTTTGCCAGCTGCCTGGTATGGCTGTTAAGAAACCTGGTAGGGAGAGCTTTAAACTAGAAATGGCTGGGAGGGAAAGATTCCTCAACAACTGAAGAAGCTGTGGGCGGGTAGGAAAGCCAAAGGCCTGGGATGATGGGAGCAGAAAGGACATAGTAATCAATAAAACAGAGCTGAAGCACAATCTCTTTGAGCATAGTCACATGAAGCAATGCCTGCAGAACAGCCTTGTGGGGAAAGCTCTCAAGCCTGTGCTGGGGAATCAGCACACTTGTGTGCCTCTCTGTGGTGGGTTGACCCTGGCTGGACAAGAAGCATTGACCAAGCTGCTTTGTCACTCCCCCTCCTTTAGCTGGGCAGGGGTAGAAAAATATGATTAAAGGCTCTTGGGACAAGCTGATTGGCTCAGCTTTTGCCACCAGTGGGTCCGTCTCTGAGCTGGCTGGCATTGGCTCTGTTGGACATAGGGGAAGCTTCTGGCATCTTTTGACAGAAGCTAGACCTGTACCCCCTCCTCTACCAAAACCTTTCCACGCAAACCCAAGACACTCTCTGAAATGCCTCTAATGCATGCTGTATGGTGAACAAACAGGAGGAGTTTGAAGTCTGTAAGCAGTCACAGTGCTACATACCTCACTGGGTTCGTGGAAGTGTGGTGGGACTGAACACACAACTGGAGTGCTGTGCTGGATGGGTACAGGCTTTTCAGGAAGGACAGAGCAGAAAGGTGAGGAGGAGGAGTTGCCCTTTGTGTTGCCCTTTATGTGAGGCAGCAGCAGGAGTGCATGGAGCTCTGCTTGGGACTCAGTAAGGAGCCAGCTGTGAGCTTGAGAGTGAAGATTAGACCAACATAGTTTCTGTTGCAGCATGTGTCTTCTATAGACCTCCTGACCAGGAAGAGGTGGTAGCTGAGGCCTTCTTCAGATGACCAGAAGTAACAGCACATTCCCAGGCCCTGGTCCTTGTGGGGGACTGTAACTACCCTGATGTCTACTTGAGGGTTTACACAGAAAGGTTCAAACAATCTTGGAGATTTTCTAGAGGGCATTGATGACAACTTCCTGAGATGGGTGACTGAGGATCCAACAAGGCAGAGTGCTTTGCTGGGCCTGCTACTTACAAGAAAGAAAGAACTGGTCACGGATGTGAAAGTTTGGGACAGCCTTGGCTGCTGATTTTGTAAGCAGTTTTGTCTTCATTTATACTTTAATGTCAGAGACTGTGCTGATATGAATAACTATCAGTATATTCAAATGAATACAGCTGTGATTCTCCACCTCAGTACTCTCCATCCAGGCAGAAGACTTTGAATATCTGTGTAAAGTCTTAATTTTTTGCTTTCAAAACCTTCCTCAAAATGATTTTTTGGAGCAGTACCTATAAAGACATGTCATGGCTAGAGCACCTTATGGGTGGTCTCTGCTTCCTATCACAATGATCATTTCAGTCTTACTGTTTCTTCAAATTCTTCTGTGCATCTGTGCTTATCTTTTCCTTCTTCCTTGTGCTTGCATTGTAGGTTCTTCCAAGCAGGAAGAGTGTTCATACTGGTCATTTCTTTTGTTTTGTATTTCTCTTCTGTATTTGTACGAGAAATTCTTGCCTTCGGACAATCTTGTCTGAGATTATCTTGTCTAGGTACAGTGACAGCAGAGCTACTGCTGTTAATGCTGTTGCTGTTATTACTGTTTTTACTGGCTGAGAATCTGATCTGTTTGCACAAACATAGCTCTATTATTTGGCCTGGAACAGTCTCTCCCTGAAAACAGATGATCTGTCAGGAATACAACTTTTGATACTTGGCATTCCACATTCTCCTTTTCTGCTCAGCAGAATTCAAAACCAAAGTATTGCCTCTTTGAATTCATTTGGTCACAACTGGGCAGATTTTTGCATGACTCGCTGACTCATTTCTTCATTTTTCTCTCTCAGAGTTAGATCTGATGGGAAGAAAATCTCTAACTATTCAAACATTTTTTACTTTTTAATTAATTTAGTACTAATCAACTTAATGTGACTGTTCAGGAAAAATAAGTGCAATCTGGCCTCACTAGAATTAAAATCCCTGGCATAAAGCTGTGTGTTTTACTGCCAGAGAACGACACTGGATTAATAGTTACACAAGATACTACATCAACTTTCTGTTGTTTATTTTCTGTTCTTTGCTCCATTTTTTTCCTCACAACAAATATTGTCTAGTCATAAAATCTAATATATGCTCAGTAGTCTCTAATCAGGCAGTATGACTATGGTTTTGTTTATCTCACATTGTCTTTCTGCTATGCCATGAAACTAGGCTACAGCTCTTGAGTGTCCCACAGAATCTCTGTTTTGGTCTGTCTCCAGATGAGAGACAGAAAAAAGCTGCCTAGAGGACTATGGAAATATAGTAAAAATAAAATAAAATAAAAATATAAATACTTATATGCACAATACATTAAAGAATTCAATCTTTATTGAAAAATTTAGGAGAACTTTCATATTCAGTTCCCATCCTGTTTTCTCTGCTTCATTATTTGTGGGTCTCCTGAAATGATGAAACTCTAAATTTGGTTTCTGCAGTAACTTCCTATGATATAAAACACACTGTTGTGTCAGTAATGGCTTCAGACTGCTTTTTCACTCCCTAAAAGCACCTCAATGGAGGTACACGCTAGTACCAGCCAGTTTTCTTTGTCATAATCCAGGGACATATTCTGACATATTCAGATATCTGACTGGCTAATAAGGCAGTCTGTCTTTCCTTAGAGGAAACATTCCAGTTTTCATAACAACTTTGAAAAGGAAGCATTTTTTTGGTAATTATTTTTGCAGTTTCAAAGATTATGAATTTCAGCAGAAATGGAAAAAAAACCCACACTGAAAATACAACAAAAATTGTTTCGAAAATTAGTCCCCTTACTCAACAACTTCAGTGAGCTTGCATTAATTTAATAATTTGTATGTCCTGCTTGTTTAATGTAACAGAGTAACTGCCTGTTTCCACTTTGTTTCATGTCATTTCTCATTGTTATAATGGATACCATTAAATATTCAATCCTATCTTAAGCTAATTTGCACTAGGCTTAATGTGATTTGGAAACTTTGTGGATTATGGATATATATGGTTTCTCATTAGTTTCTGACAATCAAACTGTGCAAAAGAAAAGGATTGGTAGTACTCTATCAGTATATTTAGTTACTTTCTTTCTAACACCCTTTTTATCTTAAGGGGAGGAAGGGGAGCAGCTGAGCACTTTATCAAATGAATTAAAAACTACTCCATACTTGGATTTTCTAAGCAAAAGTCATCAAGGAAAAGAGAGAAATAGCCACTCTGGTCACTCTTTTACGTTTTCTATTACTCTGAGTATTCAATCTCTTTTAATTTTTTTTTTTTTTCCTCAGTGCAACCATTGAGCTAGAAGAAGAGTTTCTCTCTGAAGTAAAAACATCCTTTTAAGACTTTTTTTTTGCTCAGTGTATTTTTTGTTGCTGTTGGTTTTTTTGGTGTTTGTTTATTTTTTGTTGTTGTTTTTCTTCTCCAAGTACTTCACCTGTACTTGTCACTCTTCCTCTGGATGATTAGTGAGCTCTGAAATAATCTTGCTCTCAGTTATATCAGAACAGCATGCACTGCGATGACTTCAACCTAACCAAGAGCATAACCATCCCTAAATGTCAAAATTGGTGATTTCTAAGGTGCCATTTGTCCTCTGTGGAGATGATTTCACACCACATTTTCTCCTGGGTGAAAAAGATGAAGAGAGTTCCATTTTTACATGTCACATCACTATACTAATTTGTAATGCACTGACTCAGCCCTATTCCACTGGATAAAGTGAGACTCTTTGAGGAGTTATTTCTATTAATAACATGCTCTTCATGATTCAGATAAAATGAGTGATTAAAACGTCTCCAGGAGGACCATAATTTTCTAGAATAATTCTTACAGAGAAGAGGATGACAGAATTTTTTTTCCACTCCTATATGTGAAGCAATTTGGATACCTTGAGGCATACTTAAGCTTTAAAGCTTGCTATTATGGAAGGTATTTTAATTTTGTAATAAGAATCAGTTCATTTAGAATACCTTCTTTAAAATGCTAGCATCCCTGATCAAGGACTAAGTTGTTCTAATCAGGTAATTGCTAAAGTAATGTCTTAGTTGTTTTCTTTAAATCAGTTTCATTACCCAGATCTATGATCTCTGAAGTCTGTACCAGCTAGTAAAGTACAATTCATCTTAAATTAAAATGGTGCTTTTCTTTGACAAGACAATACATTGTTCTTTGTCATGTAATGAAATATATGGGTATACTTGTCAGTATAAATATTCTGGCAACTATAATAAACTATTCTATCATTCATTTTATTTCTGGAGAAAATAATCTTTTCTTATTCATACTGAAGACGCATTTCCATTACTCCTCAAGAAAGACTTTGCAATACTTCAAATCGAGTGTTATTAGAATACGTTCTATTACTGCTCAGTAAATAAATTACTTTCTTTTCCATTTTACTTACCACTCACCAAAGAAGGACTTGCTTTGATTGCACTGGTCTGCTCTGGTGTAGGAGCAGCCTACTTCAGAATCTGTCCATCCACAAAAGTAAGTGGTTTTCCATGGAAGCACCTCTCATGTGCAAGTTGATATGGCAGTGGCTCAGCTCACAATATTTCTTTCTCCATCCAGTCCTAGCTCCCCTATACATGGTCAAAACAGTACAGTTGTATAATTGTATTTCTAATAAATGCATATAATTGCTATTATTGTCAAAATCCCTTAAATTTAATTTATATAAATGATATGACACATGCTCTGACTGTAGTTTCTTCTCATTTCTGATTAGACAAGAAAGCCTCCAGAGTATTTATTCATTTTTCAAAGGTTTTGATTATAATTAGCAACATATTTAACATTTTGAATTGGGAACATTCTGTGCTGTGTACTAATGCCCATTGAAGCCTCTGCTATGGCCTGAAAAGCACATCTGCAGTGCCAACACTATGCTCTGAGCTGAAATATATCTACAGTTCTCCTTCAGGTAACGAAGACAAATGTTCGAGTCTTTGCTGAGGATATATTATGCAAAACTGATGCCACAATTAAGACTTTGGGAGTAACAGATGTGACCCACAAATATAGTATTGCTGTGTGAAATGTGTTTTGGGAAGCTGTAACTTTCGAACATCAATTTAATTGCCAGTTGGTCTGGAAAGATACAGAATCATATTTTAGATTAGTAGATCTACGTTTTTGCTTTATTCTGTTCTATGTTTGTTGATCAAAAACAAAAGAGTGCTGGAGACTCAGGAAGAGGAAGACAATACGCAGAAAAGAAAATACATTCTACTGTAAGTTTCTGTACATAACCAAAGTCTCCTTCCTGTCGCATGAGACTTTTTGCGCTATGTTGATCAAATATGTTATTTTCATTCCCTCTCCTCTGTTGCATCTTTCTTCCCAGAAAATGAATAGGAAGTAGAAGATAAATCAGTAAAATCTAAATCTTTTCCTGGTTCCCCTGCAAGCCACACTTCAAAATGGCTAAAGTAATCAATATAAAGTGCTACAATTCAGAGTTACTGGGGTATTCTCTGTTTCACTTTTTAAGAAAGATGTTAAGAGGGCAAAAGTCATGGCCTCAGGGCAATGGTGGGTCCAAGGGAACACATTTAAGTGTTAAGGAAATGTCCATGTCAAATCTTCGAAACCCAACATGAGATTGCAGTGGCCAATATCAGTCCATGTTGAGATCACCATTTATTTCCTCCTTTGTTTTGCTGTGAGTCCCTAGCACGGCCAGGCTATATCCCAGCACCCTGGAGGGAACGATGAAGCAAAGCAGAATAGCTGAAGGACCCATGCATTTCTGTTGGATACCCTGTAACACAGAATCTGCACACACTCTTTCATATATAGGGTTTTGTCTACATGAACATAAAGTGCAGATTTACCTCCTGTGTTTTTTTTTAATTTTCTTGCTTTCACAAAGTATTTGCAAAGCTACAAAACAAGTAAGGAAGAATCTCATCCTCCTTGTACATACATCTTCGATCCTAAACAGGTCCAGCACTCCAGACAGGGAGGGTTGGGAACAACCTTCCAGGCATTACCATCTGTAGAGTCAACAACCTTCTCTTGTACTTTCCTAATATCTGTTGTAGCTCCTATCACTACCATCTCTTTGTAGGTGTACTGTCCCTATGTCTTTATACATGCCTTCCAAATTTATCTTTTGTAACTACAACATGCTTCAAAGCACAACTGTTTCTTCAGACTTTTCTATGTATATAGATTCTGCCTCCAGGACCACAACTTGCTCCAGATATATCACCTTAGAATATTTTTTCCCCAGAAGATGATAATAGACAAGGCATTTTGATCAATATAATTTAGTATTAATTCATAAATGAATAACAATTCAAGAAGTATTTAATGTAAACAACGCTGCAGAATTCAACGAGGACTTCAAGAAGAGTAGAAAGCTTAGGGAAAAAAGTAGTATTAATGGAGTAATTTTTTTCTTTTTCCACCACCCCTCTCATCATTATCTTTTTTTGTGACATTTGATCAGCTTACGTGTAGCTGTTTTGTGGCCTCACACCACAAGACCTTCAAGAGAGTAGAGTTCTCATAGCCTAGTATAAGCAAAATATTCATTGGTTATATGAGGAAGGCAGGTAATTCTTTGTTAGTGCTGAAAAGATTTGGAAGAAAATACCAACCTTAAGAGCAAAAAAACCCTAATTGCTCTTGGAGTCATCACAAAAGAGATCTTTTTATTTCCTGTGAAAGAACAGATATGAAAGGGTAACGTTATTTGGGAACACCAGTCTGATTTCACAAATCTTAAGTGCACTTCCATATGGAACGCATTAATTACCAGAGACAAGGGGAAATGTTTAGGATGTGAAGCTCCAGGTATCTTACAGTGTCACAGCAGTAAATTAAGGCCATCAAGAACTCACACTGATATAATCACATACAACGTGTTACTTCAAGTACTGTGCAAATTACCTGTGTGGCTTATGATTACATTTAAAAAGCAAAGATGATTCTTCGGGTTGTGGGTTAAAATTTGAGAATTTATGAATATAGGAAGTAGGAAGGTGCTAAAAAACAGAGCCATGTTTCACAGTGGTAGTATTACCGCAATCAATTTTTCAGAGAAAGTGTTGTCTTGCATGTGTCTTAGTTAAAGAATAAAATAGATTAGAATATAAGTATGGAAGAACGAGAGTGACAAACATAAATAAAAGGCTGCAGGATTCAGATAAGAAATTTTTGAAATAATAAAATAATATATTTGCATATCTGAAGAACTCTAAAACAAGAAATGGAATAAATTAAAACTCTTTCAAATTTAACTGTGTCAACATTTACAAAATAATTGAAAAAACCCAGACGAAAAAGAACATCATTCAAGTAAACAGTAACAGCATGGAACAAATAAACATCCATATCAAGGAGCTCACCTAAAGACATTGTCTTTCTGTAACTCTTTGATTCTCTCTGTATTCCAAATTACAAAGTTAGTTCTAACAATAACTAATGAGTTATTAGTTAGTAATCAAATGGAAAATATGTGTAAATGCCACAAAACCCTGAATAATTAACAGTCTTTTTTTGTATAACTTAGTATGCAACAGGAAAACTTCATAAAATGCATATAGAATTATCTTCAGAGTGAATCTTATAATAGACTCATATCATAAAAACATTTGGGTTGGAAGGGTCCTTATAGATCATCTAGTTCCAGACGTCATGCCACAGGCAGGGACACCTTTCATGAGACCAGGTTGCTCAAAGTCTCGTCCAGCCTGGCCTTGAACAGTTCGAAGGAAGGGACATCCACAGCTTCTCTGGGCAACCTGTTTCAGTGCCTCACTACCCTCAGAGTAAATAATATCTTTCTCACCTCTAATCTAAATCTCCCTTCTTTCAGTTTGAAGTCATTACATCTTGCTCTGTCACTACATGCCCTTGTAAAATGCCCCTCTCCAGCTTGCTTTCAGGCCCCCTTCAGTTACTGGAAGGCTGCTATAAGGTCTTCACAGAGCCTTCTCTTGTCCAGGCTAAACAGCCACAGCTCTTTCAGCCTTTCCTCATAGGAGAGGTGGTCCAGCCCTTGGATCATTTTTGTGGCCATCCTCTGGACCAGCTCCAACAGGTGCATGTCTTTCCTGTGCTGAGGGCTCCAGAACTGGATGCAGGACTTCATGTGGGGTCTCACCAGAGCAGAGTAGAGTGGCATAATTACCTCCCTTGACCTGCTTGCCACAGCAGAACCACCTCCCTCGACCTGCTGGCCACAGTTCTTTAGATGCAGCCCAGGATAAGTTTGGCCTTCTGGGCTGTGAGTGCATACTGCTGGATCATGCCGAGCTTCTCATCAACCAGCACCCACAAGTCCTTCTTCTCAGTGCTGCTCTCAATCCATTCCCTGCCAAATGTGTATTTGTGCTTTGGATTGTCCTAATCCATGTGCAGGGCCTGGCACTTGGCCTTCTTGTATTTCATGATGTTTGCATGGGCAAACCTCTCAAGCCCGTGAAGTTCCCTCTGGATGGCATCCCTTCTCTCCAGCATGTCAATCGCACTACACAGCTTGGTGTCATCGGCAAACTTGCTGAGGGTGCACTCAGTCCCACTGTCTGTATTTCTGACAAAGATGCTAAACAACACTGGTCCCTATACTGACCCATGAGGAATGCCACTCATCACTGGTTTCCACTTAGATATAGAGCCATTCATCACAACGTTTTGAGTGCAGCCATCCAGCCAATTCCTTATCTTCTGTGTGATCTATCCATCCATCAAATCCATGTCTCTCCAATTTAAAGACAAGGATTTCATGTGGGACAGTGTGACCTGCTCTGCTCAAGTCCAGGTAGATGACGTCTGTTGCTGTTCCCTTATCCATCAGTGCAGTAACCCCATCATAGAAGGACATCAGATTTGTCAGGCACAGTTTGCCCTTACTGAAGCCATGTTGGCTGTCACCAGTCCACCAGTCATCTCATTATTTTCTATGTGCCTTTACATAGTTTCCAGTCGGATCTGCTCCATGATCTTGCCAGGCACAGAGGTGAGACTGACTGGCCCTACGTCTGCCTTTTTATCCTTTTTAAATACGGGGCTTATGTCTCCTGTTTTACAGTCGTTGGGAACTTCACTGGACTGCCACCATGACTGACACCAGAAATTCCAATCAAACTCCAGTGCTTTTGGTAAAGCCAGCTGGCAAGTAGCACTGATTTGCAACAATAGCCCAGCTAACAAAGGGATGTAGGACAAATACTTACAAATGCAAACATGGCAATGAAAATTTGCTCAGAAACAAAAGTAAAATCAACCCAGAGGTAATGGTGAGAACATCATGCAAACAATCTCTTTCTTTTCAGTTTAAACGTATGATTTTAAATAACTGATATACACATTTTCTTATTTGACATCCAGATAGATGTTTTTCCAAATTAATAGGATACTTTTATGTCAAATTATCTAAATTGTGCTTAGAACTATTTGCATCAGCAGAAGGGGTATCTTACAATGGCCAGACTAAAACACACTCTACACATTTACAGTCGAAATCAATATCTAACACAGCAATATTTTGGCTTGATAAAAGTGTGTGATACATACAAAGCTTCAAGGAGCTTGCAAAATTTGATTTCCTCTGACCACTGGGTACTTTTGTTCTTCTGTATGCATAACAAAGATTAATATAAAATTTAACACCCCCCCCAGTTAAGTAGTAGACACAAAATTAAACACTAGAAGGGAAGTCTTCGTTTGGCTGAGATTAATAATAGACCACAAGCAGTCCAATAAGTCAGGAAATGAGTTTGTGTGATGTTTTAAGTGCAGTAAGTTGAATATCTCTACTTGTGTGAGTTCAAAAGCCAGGAAGGCATTGATTTATTTTTCACTGTTAAGGAATAGTCACAGCATATAGTCTAGCTGATTTTCCATTGCACAGACAAATAGGAAAAAATATCTAATATGACAGGTTAAGGGAAGAAGGAAGATTACACTGAAGTGCAAGACTGGAGAACACATGAGAAATGACTAGCCCAAGCCTTTGAAGCAAAAGATATGAGACAGTCTGCAGAGGATAGTGCAAACCTGTCATAGAAGTAAACTTGATTTTGATTCATAAAATGTCTATCAGTTTTATACTACAATTGCTTGATTAATTTCAACGTATTTATATTAAAGGGAGGAAGATTAGAATCAGGACGATGTAATAAAACCACAGATCCTCCATTGTCCTGTACTTTGCCCAGGTACTGTTAATGTACTCACGCCAGGAAGTTGTGCCAGTTTTATGTGTTGAAAGTAGTTATTTAGGCTACACAGTTGCAGATATCTGATTCATATTCTGAGCAAGATTCTGACACAGTAAATCCTTTGCTTTGTATTTAGTATTGAATCAGAGGTTTTAAGCACTCACGTATGTAAAATTTTGCAGAACTAATGCGTCATGATAAAATATATGCTTTGTTAAAGTATCTTAAAATCTGAAGACACCTGAAGTAGCTGAAAGGTTGAAAAATCACCAGCAGAACGTAACACGAACCCTAACATTTTTTTAGGACATATAAGTAGCAGAATATGAGAGGTACGCATAGTTTTTAAAAGAAGCTTCACATGAGAGTTGTCTGCATAAATTTGTACTGGTAGCACAAGGGAAACTACAGGAGATGTTATGTTAGAAAGTGCTTTGAATAAAGTTGTTTACTGCAGGGCTGTAGATTATCAAAGAAAGCATTGAAAATGTGCCCAGCCCAAAAGGTAAGCTGAAAGGCAGTTGAAATCTTCACTGTGATAAATAAACCTTCTCAGAATGTATAGGATTTTGTAAACACACAGGAAGATACAAAACCTATGTCAGGCACATTAACCAGACAAGAAGAAAGAAATCTGTAAAAGAACATGAACTCTAACAAAGAAAGGGAGATGAAAATCATGATGACAAAAGCAAAATAAAAATATTTGTATAGTCTTCAAAATGTATTTTTTCTTCTTTTGAAGAAAAGGACATGCTCTCTCACAAAAGTACTAGAAAGCACATTGCATTGTTTTGGTTGACTTGAAGCATCATGTTGTAGAAAGGACTACTTATGAAAATGCAGCAGCCATTCTGAGTGCTGCTTAGTCAGAAGCACTCAGCGTGCTCTGCCTCTGACATTGTTTTCGTACATTTCACTCAACCAAAGGTCAGAAATATATAAATATTTCTGAACAAACTCTATATCCATTTTTTCCACGTTTGATTTTTCACAGTTGTATTGTAAAATTCTGAAAAGCATACATGATTTTTTTTAATAGTTTTCTAAATAATAATTCCATATCTTTCACAGATTTGTATCAAAATTTTCAGTTTCTAGTACTGTTATATGCCTCAGGTCCTCAAGAGCTGATTTACGTGTTCTGATTTTGATCCAGCAAATACATTAAACCACTTCAGCACATGAAGAATTCCACTGTGACCACAGAGTTTGCATCTGGAGTTATGATTATCTCTAACAATTACACTGAATGTGAAGAGAATGAGTATTAAATAAACAAACAAAAATCTTTTTTGTTCTCAATAGACAAAGAACACGTGTCAATTTGTATTTGCTCTTTAATTAGCAGCTTTAAATAATTGCAGCAACAGTGTTATTGCAGTGATGGTCTAAAGATTGTTCCATAAAAGTATAATGAAGACTACGTATCTTTTATTAAACAACTAAATTATACAGGTGAGCTTTCAAGTGACTTTCATAGCCTTTTCAGGTCATCATTTTGGTTATTTTTCCAGAAAACTCTGGTAGTGTTCTAGCCATTCTGATAGTGGCAATTCTTCTGAATCTTAGCAATTATTTACAGGGATATTTTCCTTTCATTTATTCACCTTCAGTAAACACACGGTACATTTCAGTTACTTTTCTTGTCTGAAGCACAAGCTGGGAAACATTTAGTCAGACCTTTTTTTGACATTTTAATTCTAATGAAAGGCTCTCCAGAAGTCTTGTATTTCTGTCACACAGTAGGAAAGGAATTACAGTATTTCAAGTATTTTAATAAGTTTCTAGAGAACACTCAGAAGCAGACTGTTTTTCCTTTGTAGTTTGAATTTACAGTGTACATGACATGCCATACCCAGCAAAAATACATAGGTGTAATTGCAAGTGCTACTGATCCTTAAGCAGAATCTTTTTACATGCGGAAGTTGGGGTTGTACCATACTACATCTTTCTTTCTGTTATGAAAGCACACTGTCTCATATTCTCTGTCCCTACCAAAAATGTGCATTAATACTTGAATGCTTTTGTAATCGGGGGCTGATTGTCCTTCTTAAGGTGACACTTGCATGCACAGTTAAGTGTGATAAAAAAAAGTACTAGCATCTGGAAATTTCTTCAAACATCTGTGTGGAAGGTTAGTACCACGCTACCCTGCAATAGAGTATTTTTTAATTGGCTGTACTCATTTTTCAGTTGAGGCCCACATTTTGTTCTATAATTTAGAAGTTACCAGAAATTATTGAAAGCAGCAGGCCATACAGTTTTTATGTGTTCAATAATTACAGTTACTTAGACCCCACTGTGCCTCTGTGGCCTTGCAATAGTAAGTTTTTAAATAGAGAGCAAGAAGACAAAATCTCACCCTTTTACACTCAGTGAGCTAACTTTTCTGCTTACCCTGCTGTGTCTGACCAAACTCATTTCAAAGATGCAGAGGTGAACAGCCAAATGAAAATGGAGAACATCAGTCTAGGTCAAAATATTACCCTATGCAATTCTGTTTCAAAGGACATGTATAAGCAGCCATTAAAATTCTAACACCCAAGTCTTCAACAAAATTTAAAGAGAGGAGCAAATGACCAAGCATTAATCAGGTCTCTTGACAAAGGTTAAAGGAATGGAAAGTGATAATAAGTCAACCTTGCTATAGTTTTCAGATAATCACCTCATGATCTACCTAGGTTACTGAGCTGTAAGTCATCCTAGAGTGCATGGGTAGGGACTGAACCTTTTTACTCCCTTCTAATAGCTCTTCTTCAAGTTTTAGTAGTGTTAACTATTTCTTTGTTTTCACAGTTTGTGCCTTGCTACTTAAAACTTCCAAGAAGAATTGACAAAAAGTTTCTGGTTGTCAAATTCTCTGAGGTCCTTAAACTAAATGTTATTTTTTCATAGGTCTTTAATAGACTGGATTTATTGTTACATCAGCTTATACTTGGCAAGTCTTTCACTATAATTGCTCTTTAATAGCTCATAGAGAAAGACCTTTGAGAAAACGTAGACGAACTACAGCACGCATACAATTAATTATGTTTACTTGTCTTAAGGGGGCAGCAGCAGCACACTGTGCACCTTGAGAGCTACATTTGTCTGCTCTGTCTGTGGACAAGATTAAGTGCAACTCTTTATTCAATAGTGGAGCTTAATGGGATCTTGGTGATGCTTGTCATACCAGGTCTATATGAAAACAAAGTCCAGCGTTGCAGCCTGATAGTGTTCATTTTTTGATATTTGTTAGAGACACAAGCAATTTAATATCATGTTGAGGTTCTTGGTATATGTCACTGTAGTTTAGCAGGACAGGTATAAGGCTGTTGCTGCAAGCAGCAGCCACATATGCGTGTTTTCACAAGCATAACTCATCTGGAATTGCTTTCTGTAGTCATTACTAAACCTAGGGGACTTAGTTTGGAAATAATAGAATGCAAATTTACTCTGGCACCACTCTTTAAAAGCCACAAGGTTTCTGTAATTTGACATATTGAATTCTAAAAGACTTACACACAACACAGTTGATATAACAAGTTCTGAATCACTCTCACTTTCTCCTCAGGTATGATACTTACTAGCACTTTTCCTGCTTTCCAAAGCCAATATCTGAATGAGTTAATAATTGTCCCTCAGGTTTGCTTTGTTATTGTATCTTCTCACTCCTTACCCCATCTACTGTATCAAGTCACATATATGAATTTCCACCCATTTAAAAGGCTATGACATTGAGACCAAATACCTGGAATGAGTCTATGTAAGAAGAACTAGTGTTTTACCAAGTGTCTTCCCAAAGCAAATGTATTTTTCTCCTGTAAGTAGCTTTATCTTCAAAATCATATCATATATCAAAAATCTTCAGAAGCATTTAAATGCGCATACCTGTTACTTAATGAAGTTCTGCAAGACTGAAACGTCATAGGAATATGTCTACAGAAGATAACACCCAAATCAGTATGTCTCTGCATGTGATGCTGAGAAAAGAAGTAGCTGATAGTATAAGTAGTTTTTGTTCTTAAGAAAATTTAGCTCTATTTGTCAACTATGCATTGTATACAAATAGTGAAGCTGAAGGTAACAACTATATTGTCTATTGACTAATCAATTATTTGTCGAATTTTAGTNAGTCAACTTTGTTGACTAATCATTTACNGACTTATCCTCAGTGATAATGTGACATAATGATGGCAGTTGTATTAAAATGGCCACTTACAGTAAAAAAGCTGTTGAAAGATAGGCTTTTTTGTTGTAAAGAGGCAGTTAACAAATCACTGTGATAATCAAATAAATGTAACACCTTTCACTATGGCTATCACTAACCCAGCAGGGGGCAATTTTGCTGTTTGTAAAGTTGTTCTTTTTTGTGTATGTAGTTCTTACGGTGTAATTGCACATTGCATGCATTTGTCATGTTCATGTATGAAAGCAATCTTCATCCAGTTATTACGCACTGAATAATACTGATTTTTACAACAATCAGAACTGTAAGGCAAAGGAGAATAAAGTGTATAGGACATAAGTACTTTGTATATCTTCTCTGTCAAGGGATAAACCCATTCTATCTTTTAAAATTGTAGCTGCACCTACAGGATCTCATATATGAGAAAAAGAAAAAAAAAAAGGAAAAAAAGCTATATTGCTTTCCCCTGAGAACAAAAGCATTAGTCCCTTGTAATAAAAAAATGTAACAGTGCAAGACGAAGAAAGTAAAGGTAGGAAAAAAGTTTTTCCCACATTAGATATCCTAGGTCCCATCTTTGTTGTGCAAACCTACAACACAGTAGACGGGTTTCTTTAATTTTAGAGAAGTGTAAAGAAAGAGAGTTCCTGAGAGCTAAAGTGTGTCACCTCTATGGTAAAGAGCATTATTAATACTCAGTGTCTGAAACAAGCTTTCAGAGTGTTCTTATCTCACAGAGCTGAATACTAAGCTATAGAAAAATACAGTCAAATCAGGTTGTCTGCCCACATAGTGGCATTAGGCACAAGACATCCATTGTTACAAGAAGTTCTGTAAGGTGAATAAAAAGTAAGAAAGATACAAAGGTCACAAAAGTATAAAACAATAAATCCTACTGAAGATATTACACCATTTTAACAATAATAGGGGGAAAGTTTCAAAGTTGTTCTTCTTTACACATACACATTTTTCTGCATATTCTCTCTATATACACGTATAAGGCACGTGAAAACAGATGAGGGTGTTTGGAGTTTGATAAGAATCAGAGAATCAAAGAACCACAGAATCATTTAGGTTGGAAAAGACCTGTAGGGTCATCGATTCCAACTATAAACCTAACACTACCAAGTCCACCACTAAACCACATCCTGAAGTGCCACATCTAAACACCTTTTAAATACTTCCAGGGATGATGACTCAAATCACTTCCCTGGACAGCCTGTTCCAGTACTTGACAACCCTTTTGGTGAAGAAAGTTTTCCAAGTATCCAATCCAAACCTCTCCTGGTGTGATATGAGGCCATTTCCTCTCATCCTATTGCTAGTTAGTTGGGAGAAGACACTGACACCTATCATTCTACACCCTCCTTACAGGTAGTTGTAGAAAGCGATAAGGTCTCCCCTCAGCCTCTTCTAATTAAGCAGCCGCAGTTCCCTCAGCTGCTCCTCCTCATCCTTGCTCTCTACACCCTTCACCAGCTTTGTCGCTCTTCTTTGGATGCTCTCCAGCACCTCCATGCTTTTTTTGTACTGAGGGGCTCAAAACTGAACACAGTATTCGAGGTGCAGCCTCACCAGTGTCGAGTACAAGAGCACGATCACCTCCCTGCTCCTGCTGGCCACTCTATTCCTGACACAAATTAGGATGCCGTTGGCCTTCTTGACCACATGGGCACACTGCTGGCTTGTGGTCAACCGGCTGTCAACCAGCACCCCCAGGTCCTTTTCTGCTGGGTAGATTTCCAGCCACTCTTCCCCAAGCCTGTAGAGATACGTGGGGTTGTTGTGATCCAAGTGCAGGGCGTGGCACTTGGCCTTGTTGACTGTGATATAGTTGGCCTCAGCCCATCGATCCAGGCTGTCCAGATCCCTCTGCAGAACATTCCTACACTCGAGCAGATCAACACTCCTGCCCAGTTTGCTGTAATCTGCAAACATACTGAGAGTATGCTCAATCTGCTCATCCAGATCATTGGAAAAGATACTAAACAGAAGTGGCCTCAGTACTGAGCCTGGGGAACACCACTTGTGACTGGCCACCATCTGGATTTAACTCCATTCACCACAAGTCTTTGGCTCAGGCCATCCAGCCAGTTTTTTATCCAGTAAAGAGCACACTTGTTCAAGTCATGAGCAGCCAAGGAGAATACTGCATTTCTCGGCAAGGTTATATTATGCTGCGCTCTCTGGGTGAGGTGAGACAATAAATGACAGCGTAAGCATGCTTTGCTTCTTTCCTATCTTCATCTCTTTGCTCCCCCATTTTGCATTGTGCCTGAGACTACCTGTGCACCCTTCCACACACCTTACTATGCTTCATACCATCACCTCAGATAGCTGTTCTCCTTCTTGCCGTAATTATACATTGGACAGAAAATGCTAAAAGGCATCTGATTATGATTATCATTTCAATGATTCTATAATTCCAAGATCTCTAATTTTTAAAGATTATATTTCTTATTAGAAGTGGAGATAGAGTTAAAACTCTTCGGGTTTCTTCCTTTGCATTTTTTCATAATAAAGAGTTTAGGTTCCTTTACAGTTGAATGTAATTCTGATACACTAGGATTCACAGTGTGAATATTAATCAGCCCTTATCTTCCTTGATTGTAATTTCATGTGCTCAGCTGAAGTTGCTCCTTGCTTGATAACTTTATCTTACATTTTACAACTTACCTACTCTGCAGTGAGCCAGGCAATGTGCAGAAAACCACAGTCAACACTCAGTAGTGGGGGCTGCAAATGAGATTTTGAGCTCTCTTCATAATGGTAACATTCAACGGTGAGTATGTGTTGTATGCACATACAATAATTCCTATGCACGTAGGCATATGGACATACATGTAGATGTCGCAAAACCAGCTACAGAAGTGTTCCATCATTAGTCATAGTTTTTGAAAGATTATTAGGTTATTTGTTATTTATCAGATGAGTGTGCAAATATTACATACTTTATACCATATGTGCATTCCAGTACACACACAAACAGAGTGTGTTCATAAATAAAGACTTGCATACACTACTGTCAGACCACTATTACTTTTCTGGGCATATTACTCTGCTACAAATAGAAGTGCAGCCTACAATTCTATGATTCAAAACATTGATATCTGTCATTTTCCTTCAATGAAATCAAATTAGATTATATTGCAGAAAGGGGTTTAAAAGAAAATATCTACACTGCATATGGATTTCATGGCAACTCTTGTCAATTTGTCAGTTTTTAATGTTAATAAGGTTCCTTCTGGATTTCAGAAACCCTTTGCTCAGCATACAGTCTTCATAGCATTGGGGCAATAACACTTTGGCTAATATTATGCTTTAAACTATCCTATGCATGGAAACATGTAACAAAAAGTGATTTTGTCAGCCTTTCTTCTCAGATTCTCTCTTTGTGTGAATTGTCATGTTGTTCTTTTCAAAATAAATGATTAAATGAAGGACTGGAAAATTTACATTAGTTGCCTCCTTTTTCATGCTGGGAAAGAAGAATCGTGACATGATGGTCTAGTAGAGGCAGATTGCAAAGATAAAAATATATGTGAGACCTTTTAAAGTGATTAAGTCAATTTAAGATGCAATAAATGACTGCATGCTGGGAGGAGGGGAAAAAGCAAGGGAAGAGCAGAACGTGAAGCAGAGGTACTTGTTAGTTTTATCAGGTAAGGTACAGTTTATGTGATTATGCAGTTACAACAAACACAAAAGAAAGTTTTTGGTGTTAAATCCATGTAAGCACAGCGATCCTGAACAATGTTTTCTGGAAAACTGCACCTGTCCAGGTAGGTCTGGTGCCTGAAGGTGCTGCACACAGGAGAGTGTCTGTTATAGCTATCTAACCTAGTTCATTTATAGCCCTTATGCTGGTAAGAAATTTAACTCTATTATCTGATTTAGAGCAAGAACCTCCAAAAACAATAGAAGAAAATGGGTTTATTCTAGAGTAAACATGTCTTCAATTATCATGAAAAGCAATTGCCGTATTTGGCAACAAAATAACAAAACTGTAAAAGTATGTTCCTCTTAACGGCAAATCTGGTGGTTTCAGTCTGATCATCTGCTGCTTCAGGTACTGACAGCGATCAGAACATACTGTTGCAAGCTTTTCTTATCATCCCAGCTCAGATGATGTCAGTGCACTGTATGATATACTACTGTCCACTCTACAAACAGTGGCAGATTGAAGAAAACAGGATGTCTTAGGGCTGGCCTTAGGCACTAAAAAGCAGGCAGCTACTTGAGTCAGAAAGCTGCGTGGGGGTGCAAAAGGTCTATTGTGTCAATACCTATGGAAATACCAAGCCATATTTAATGTAAAAATTACTTACTCTGAAAACCCCACTCGCTATTGCTACTGAGAAAGCAGTCAGAATGCACAGGGACCTGAGACAGGAGGGAAGAAAATTACACTTGTTTTAGCTAACCACAGCCTTCTTTAAACCTCTTAGTCTCAAACAATGTCATGCTGTTATCCTAAAGATTTTGTCCTCATCCTCAGGTGATAATTTCATTGTGCCTACCCTGTTGAGAAGCTCTGAGACAGCTTTCAAGCTTAGAAAACGATACGTGAGATTTTAAAGCCCTTTAAAAGTAATCCTCAGGAGTTGCATCTGTAGCAGTAAGAGAAGGTTGGTTTGTTTTAGTTTTTTGGGTTTTTTGGTTTTAAGTTTTTTTTTTCGCTTAGATGCAGGTAGATTGGATTTTGCTTTTACTGCTAATGTGGGTAATAATGCTCTGAAAATAATTCCCAAAAATGAAAGCTGCTGCCGTATCTCCAAATACTGTAAGTGTAATAGTAGCAATGTTTAGGCTACAAGAAGCAAAAAATTGTTATGAATTGTTTCTAGAAACAGGGCCCAGACACTCAAGGCATACGTGAAGTGTCAGGGTGACAGAACAGGGTTGTAGAAAGAATGCTCTCCCTCAAAAAAAAAAACCCTGCACACAGCTGATGGAAAAAATGAAGCATATGAAATTGTTCAGGAGAATGCCAAGACACCGGAGATCTGCACAGAGGAAGGACGACTTAATAGTAAAATAAATACAGCTCTCTTTTACTGTAGTAGTTTTGACACTCTGTTATAGGCTATGTCAAAGACAGTCTATGGGGGAAACAATCAACTTCAAGAAGGTCACAAAGTTAAACTGCCTACCATGCTGATTCAGCACAGTGGCATTTATCAAAGAACACAAAGTTCTCCAACAGCAATGAGAGCCTTCCTGGGCATCAGGAGAAATCTGGCATTTTTTTTGTTTTCTGCGGGTTCCTGGGTTTTGATGTCAGAAAGGGCATCTGCAGAAGCTGGCTAACAAAGTTGGCAAACCATGGGAACTGCCATACAAAGTGATTTATCGCCTTCTAGACCATTTGTAGGACATCTGTGTCCAAAGGATTATTATAAAAAGGTCAGGGTAATGAAATGCTTACCAATAAAACATTTTTAAAAAGCTTGTGCTAAAAAAAAAAAAGAAAAGAAAAAAGATGAAAAATTGCAAACCTAAACTGAGACTTGGAAGAATCAAGAACTGAAAACCACAATGAATCCTACCCTTTTTTCCACCAAAGACAGCATTCTTTCTAAACGTAGCTCCCGCCATGCTCAGGAGCGGTGCGTCACCCTGAGAAAGAAATCGAACAAAGGAGGCAGGAGACCCACACGGTTAAACAAGGAGCTTCTAGCGGAGATCAGGTGGAAGAGAAAGGTCCATGGAATGTGGAAAGAGGGGCAGCCCACTTGGGAAGAGTACAGAAATGTGGTCAGAGCGTGCAGGGATGCAACGAGGAAGGCCAAAGCCGACCTGGAATTGAAGCTGGCAAGGGATGTCAAAAAAAACAGAAAGGGCTTCTTCAACTACATCAGCAGCAAAAGGAAGGCTAGGGACAATGTGTGGCCTCTGCTGAATGAGGTGAGTGTCCTGGTGGCAGAGGATGCAGAGAAGGCAGAGCTACTGAATGCCTTCTTTGCTTCAGTCTTCAGTGCCAAGGCAGGCCCTCAGGAATCCCAGGCCCCTGAGGTAAGAGAAGAAGCCCTCAGAGAGGATGACTTTCCCTTGGTTAAGGAGGACTGTGTGAGGGATCGCTTAAGCAATCTGGACTTTCACAAATCCATGGGGCCCGATGGAATGCACCCACGAGTGCTGAGTGAGCTGGTGGATGTCATTGCTGAGCAACTCTCCATCATCTTTGAGAGGTCCTGGAGGACAGGAGAGGTGCCTGAGGACTGGAGAAAGGCCAGTGTCACTCCAGTCTTCAAAAAGGGCAAGAAGGAGGACCCAGGGAAATACAGGCCGGTCAG
>Ga0065711_1033135_pt1 | contig 26036 bp, 26 predicted proteins | sample Hoacrofraction12_FD_59098 | JGI IMG/M metagenome (GOLD analysis project Ga0065711, IMG submission 59098) | Hoatzin crop microbial communities from Cojedes, Venezuela - Epithelial fraction 12 v2 (version 2) | ecosystem: Host-associated > Birds > Digestive system > Esophagus > Crop | place... | reverse complement strand
GGTTGTGGAGTCTCCTTCTCTGGAGATATTCAAGACCCGCCTGGACAAGGTCCTGTGCAGCCTGCTCTAGGTGACCCTGCTTTGGCAGGAGGGTTGGACCAGATGATCCCCAGGAGGTCCCTTCCAACCCCTGCCATTCTGTGATTCTGTGATTCTCTGAAATTGTGCAAAGGAGCTCAGGGAAATTGGCACCTATCTCCCACTGAGACTGGCCTGGTATTTAAGACTTTTTTTTTGTTTGGTCAAGGAGCTAAAAATACCACTGAAGTGCCTCTCAGCAATTTTTCTAAACACAGATATTCCTGCTGCTCTGTGCTGGAAAAAGCCTCCCCTAAGGCTGCAGGAAAGCCATGTCCTCGCCTCACCCCACCATCTAATTCACCTTGGGCCTGATCCACGCTTTTCTGCCGAGATCGTCCAGGAAAACACAGCACCTGGAGACCGGCACGTGTGGCTTTTCTTGGCCAGGAAGGAATTACTGATCCCCCCCAAGAAAAGCCATGCTGCAGACCCCATCTCCCTGAGGTTCTCCTCACCAGGGCCAAGCCCCAACCCTCGCTGCTGCAGAGTGAAACACCCCTGGGACCCTGGCAAGGACCAGGGTCCAGCCCCGCAGGAACGCTGCTGGTGACAGCGCTGCAGTGAATTTCAGCTACCCACGGGGAGTGATCCCGTCCCCCCTCACCCGTCCCCATCCCGCTGACTGCTGGCAACCCCGCCGAGAGGGGGAAGCGAATCTGCCTGCTCATGCAGTCCAAACCCACTGTGGTTCCCGTGCACCCTCACACACACGAGGTTTTGCAAGGATGACGGCAGAGAGGGAAGGGGAAGCTTTTGCTTGTGAGCCCAAGCCCCTGAGGCCCCTTCAGGTTTCACCGATCACTGACACAAAGCATCAGGGGACACTTGTTCACCCAACACGCAGCAGAGCTGCCGGGCGCTGTGCGGGATGCTTGGGGTGCCGTGAAAGCCAGGGGACAGCGGGCAAGTCAAAGAAAAAGAAATCTCCTGAGGGCTACCAAGCACCTTGGCATCACCCTGGTGTGAGAAGTCACCCCTGTCCTCATGGTTTGTGAAAGACCTTCAGGAGAAACAGAAAACAAACCGGCTGGCGGCCGGTGCACTGGTGACCACCAGCCACCTCCATTTCCTCACTCCCGAGCATCGGGGCACCTGCTTTTCCTCTCATGTGTTTGCACATTTTCCTATCCTCTTTTTTTTTTATCTCTTTCCTCTCTTCTTGTGCTTCCATTTGCTTATGCCCCCCACACAGATAAAAATGAGTTACCTACATAGACGTTTTCCTTCCTTGCAACACCCTCCTCTGCTGCCCACCGGGATCCACACCATACATCCCTTCCCAGTATCTCCATCCGCCCTAAGCCGCGCCACTAACAGTGATCTGAAGGGAAGGGGAAGTGGCTTTATTCTCACTTTGTGAAGGAAGGGGGAATTTCATTATCCAAAATAAGCTTTGATGTTGTTTTGACATGGCAGAGCAACACAAAAGTCCTGTGGGGTGGAGAACAGCCTTCCCAGTGTACTAGCACGGGGCGCTTCTGTGCTGAGTTGTGAGTCGATGTGGGAAATCAGGAGATATGCTTGTTAACCGCTCTTTTAAAAAAAATCGTATACTGTCTGGAGGTTAGTAGTGGGTAAAAGAGAAGCATGTATTTTATTGCCTCTAGGAATGCGATGCTGGTGTGCCAAGCACCACACAACCCAAACATCGTGTAAATTCTCATGAACTTTTAGCACTCGATTTTTAGAGATGCAGGGCAGCTCTGACCCAGCGCAAGGAAGTTACGCCTTTCTTCAGCTTACATAGCGACAACCATTCTGGGTCGTGCAAAATATCCGTCCGGGTCAGGATCCTGTTCCCAGTGTGGTTGTCAGCGGGTGCTCAGACACAGCGCAAGCGCTGCTTCCCGGCCCCTGTGCAGCCGCAACGCCTGAGCGCACGCTCTGGAGGGGTCACCGTGTCGAGCCCGCGCCAGGCTGACGGCTGCAGCGTAATACTTAGAATAAGGAAAAAGTTTGCTCTGTTTTGTTTCCAGTGTTCTAGCAGCCAGTGCCAAGCAGGCGGCTGTGAAGCGAGAGGTTGTCCTCTGCAGTCGGTGGAGCCGAGGCTGGGCGAGCGAGGAGGGACCGCAGCCATCTGGTGGTCAGAGCCAGCAGGCAGCGAGCGTTACTCCTTTTTAAAATGGCAACATTAGAAAACACTTTTAAAAAGGGAAAGGCATTTGAAGGAATTCTTATAGTGGTGGCATTTTATTTTTTTGTAATCGTAAAGCAGTTTTTTGCCACGGCAAGACACCTGATCGCAACTTTAAATGATCTCTTGCAGACCTCGCAGGTTTTTTTTTTTTTCCAAGTTCCTCCTCAAAAGAAAGCTTGCAAAATTATTCAAGCTATTACTGGTATAATGTATAAGAAGTACAACAGTACTAATTTGGGCATGGAATCTTTCCCAGCCCCATTCTTCATAATTTCAGTTGCTTGAAAAAAAGATACGTCGTCCCTGTAGGATAAATCTCTGCGCTGGGCGGCCCGCGGTGAAGAGCAGCGTGACCACGGATGGCTGCATGGTGGGGAGGGCACAGGCTCGCCCGGAGGGCCACGAGCAGCACTCCAAATTTTCACCTGTTGGACATCGCTTCAAACTGACCCCACGTGGCAGCCACCAAAAACCCTTCCCACCTGTTAGTCCCCTGACAAAAATAGTGGTGAGCCAATTCCCCTGTGCTCAAGTCTTCCTCAGGGACGGTCCCCTTTTGGCTTTGCCAGCTCCTGTGCCGGCTGTCTGGGTAGGATGAGAACAAGGTGAGGGTGGAGAAGGGGTCCTTACCCCGAGGTGGGCTCAGGGCATCCCAGGGTCAGCAAGGAGGAGCTTGAGCTCCCCATGGTCATGGTATACATTCGGGGATGGCTTCGTTTCTCTTTCAGGAGAAGCCACAGGCAATGCGGAGGGAGCTGGAGACACTGAGAGCTTTAAGTGCTCACTGAGGCACAAACTGGTGTTCAAAACATCGCCAGTGTGAAAAGTCTGGTGTCCTTCACAAACGCTGACTGGGCACCAGAAGCCCTCCCTTCCTGGCAGAGCTAGGCCACCCGAGTCCAGCCACTGGCAAGAGGGTTTGGGCATCGGCCCCTTGCTCCCAAGGCCCTTCTGGTCCCACAGTTGCAAAAACCACCAGCCTGGGCTCCATCGTGCCTCTGCTCTTGCTTCTTCTCCTGCAGGTGCTCCAAGAGGGGAACCTCAGCATTTGGCCCTTTTGCCTTTCCTCCTTGTTCTGTTCTTCTGTTGAGACTTGCAGGAGGGAAGCTGTAGGGGCTCTCAGACCCTCGTGTCTCGGCTCAGAGTCCTGTCTCGCAGGAGGGACCTGCCCTTGCAGGTCTGCAGCACTGGGGGGATGCTGCGCTGGCGTGTCCCTCATGGTCCCTTGACTTCGAGTGTCCTCCTGTGGGCCACACTCCCCGCGCAGAGCCTTTGGTGTGAGCTCTGACAGCTCTGGCTGGGGTGGGGAAAGGCTGCTCTGCAGCGAGTGGAGCTCAGCTCTGGGCTTGCTGCAGGGGTGACAGCAGAGGCCCGAGCCAGCGGCGTGTGGACAAATCCAGCCTCTCCACCCAGGTTTCTCTTCTAGCATCCGCTGGGACAAGGACACTTTGGAAAGTTAAAAAGAAAAAAAAAGGCAGCTATTTCAGGAAGCTGTGAGTGTGGTAAAAACGGGCTTGTGCTAGAGGTCTGAGGCTGTGCCACTCCCCAGCGTTTACCCGTGTTTGCCGCACGAAACCCTCACGCAGTCGGTAGGGCAGAAACCTGTGGCTCTCTGGCTGCGCTCTCCAGCGAGAAAGTGCTTTGCACTCTTCGTTCGATCCAAGCTCTTCTTAGGTGAGGAGCGTGGGGTCCTGCGGCACAGTGAAGTCCTGCTGCAAATGGGCTGCGGGAGGAGGAGTAGCTCCGAGATGAAGCCGTGACTGTTTAGCTTCAGGCAACCTCCAGCAGAGCCACTCGTGGACTCGTCAGCAAGATGGGGCAGGACAGGCAGCTTTTAGGGTCATTCGGCTGAGCTTTCCCCTCCCTGCCATCTCCAGAGGGTTATATTAAATATACAATAGCATTTGGGTCAGAAAGGGGGGGGGGTGTGTCTCTCCCGGTTCCTCCCAGAGGCATTGGGAACGCAATGGAACTGGAAATGGCGATTTATTTTTCCAAGGGACAAACTCTCCAAGGATAGCATGTGCTGTCCGTCTTGGAAAGCTCAGAAGACACCAAGCCTCCTCCTGTCCCACAAGAGCTTACAGAGGAGGAAACCCAGCACCCTGCTTTTTCCAGCCCTGCTAGCCCCAGCTGCAGACCAGCTTTGCTCACAGCTCTTGTCCTCAAGCCTCTGCAGGGGCTTGGTACAGCTGAGACTGCGGTGCAGGCATAGGAGGAGGGAGGTCCTGAGTTTTGGACAACTTCAGCTAGTTCCTTCCTACAAGTCTGGGGCTCAGAGGACACTTTCAGCCTGTTCAACCGCCTTTTAAGAATCCTTCCCCCAGCTCCCACTCAGCTGGACAGCAGGGGATGGCATGGGGACAGCTGAGGATGCCTTGTGGATGCCAGAGAGCCCTTTCGTAGCAAGCGTATTTCTTGCGTGTCTTTAAGTGATCTATGGGCTGCGAGGCGGGAATTCGGATCTGGTCACAAGGCAGAGAGGTGAAGGAGAGGAGGTAGCTCGCCGTCTCGCTATTTTGAGACGGGCTGTAGTCACCTCCCCAGGAGACTGTGCTAAAAAGCAGCGAGCACCTGCCTTGGCTCGAAGCACCCTCAGCCCCCCTGCCGTGCCCCATCTCGGCACCACTGTGCCTTTGCCTTTTCTTGGAGAGCAAACGTGGCGGCAGGGCTGCACCCCTCCTCTCCAGCACAGGGTCCTCCCCTCCCCACGACAGCACTGACAGCGCACGAGTATCTTCAAGGGAGGCTCAAGACTTTGCTCCTTTAATGTGCAATAAAAAAAGGCAACTCTCCCACGCTCAACAAGAAATCCCACGAGCGGGCTTGGCACCCTCCTCCCTGGCTGCCTTTCACAATTCGGCAGCGTGTGCGGTTTGCTCAGAAGGGGTTTTCTCCCCATGTGCAAAGGAGCTCCCTGCTGCTGCAGGGCTGCTTCGCTGGCGTGAGGTGACTGGTGTCTTGCTTCACCTCTGTGCTTACCAGCTGAACAAGCTCCCCCAGCAACAGCATGGTCTCAGTGGTGTAACAGTGTCCACGTAAGGGCCCCCTGCTTTGGGGAACGCAGAGGGCTCTCGGCCCCCAGCACACAGCTACCCTGAGGGAGTCTGTAGTGTTGGCCTGATCAGAGGCTCGGAGAGACTGCCCGCACCACGGCACGAAGGGGTGGAAAGCATCAGTGGAAGCGAGAGAGGGAGGTGGGATTGCATCAAGGAAAGAGGGGAGAAGAGTATAATAATGGGAGAATTAAATTAACTGCAAAGAGTTTGCTGAAGGCACATCCTACCCCTTAGCAGACAGCCCCTCCAGCCTGGGGTACCGCTCGCAGCTCGAGCCCTGTGTGCAGCAAAGGGCTTTGGTAAGTGGCTGTCATGCAACGGAAACCTTTGGGCTGCGGGTAGGATTCCGGATAAACTGATGGGGAGGGGGAGGAAAGGAAGAGGAAGGGAAGAGGTTGTGAGTGGGAAGGTGTTAAATACCACAAACACTTGTGCAAGAGAGACTAGAGCAACAGGGCACCTCTACGAGTAGCGTTCCTGCTCTGCCACCTGTAATGCTTTGCGTCCCCATGCTTTCCAGTCTAACAGTGGCAGGGAGAGGGCTGGAGATCCATTCTAGGGATGGGGCAAGGAAAGAGGCTGGCAGGAATGATTTCAGCAGCAGACTGCAGCCTCTCCTCTTTCTTGGGCAAGATCTCGGACTGCCTCACTGGAGAGGAGGATGGGGAGCTTCTTCTACTTTGCCCACACTGTACCACAAAAAAAAAAAGCCCACTGAACTCCCACGTTCTCTAGCAGCTTTGAAAAGCCCCTTCACAAGCCTATTGTGTGACATCCCTAAACACAACAAAGATTATCTGAAATCTGAAAGCAGCTTAAAAATAAAAACAACTCAAAGGGAAAATGGGAAGAGAGTGGAGGAAGGGGACAGAGTCCTTCCTCTGCTGGCCCCTGGTCAGAGGCAAGCAAAAACAGCACACACAGCCTCTTGCTCCACAGCACACCAGTCCATAGCATTCACAAGGCAAACATAGCGTCATCTTCCTTTGCTTGCTTCCGATGATGGCTGGCAGCAGGAGGGGAGACGGATGTTCCTGCTGAAGAGCTGGACAAAGTGGGTAGCCGGTCTGCAACTTTTGCTCGCTCTTCCAGAAACTTGTCAAACTCTGGGGCAAGAGAAGAGCACAGCATTAGCAAGGAGGGAGGATTGTGGAAGAGCCAAGGTGCTGCCAGGAAGAGCTGGAGAAAGGGGTTGGCTGGCAAGTCTTACCTTCGCTGGTGACACCTTTTGCATCCTCTGACTCTCCCTAAGGAAGGAGAAGGGCATGGTTAGAAGCAAGGCACCTCCACAGCCATGATTTTTGTCTGCATGGAGGAAGACAGGGCAGTGCTCCCCCTACTCCTGCAGTACAGACGTGTTAGAGTGGCCCTGAGCCTCAGTTCGTTATCTATGCCCCCCAGAAGGCTAATTATACTGGTATGGTATCCCACACCCTGTGTCCTTGGCCTTTCCTTCCCTGCTCCCTCCGAGCAGCCTGTGCCACACATTCGGCAGCGTCAGCGCTGTTGTACACTGCCTAAAATCCAGCCTGCAGGCAACTCTGGCAGGACGGCCGGCTCCAGGAAAGCAGCCCCTCACTTACCACGTCAGTGGAGAGCCACTTTTCTATGTCTTCCATGAAATTGGCTTGGGGGACCGGCACCTGGGACGGAAGGAAAGAGAGGGATGAGGCCAAGCAAAGAGAGGCTGTTCCAGGAAAACCACTCTGCAAAAGGAAAGCCCAAGCCAAAAGCTAATCCTCTCATCCCACCATTCAGTCAGGTCAGGCCCTTCCAAAACCAGCCAGTGCCACTGCAAAGCTCTCCCAGCTACCATTGCCACCACTCACCTGCTTCCTCTGCCCCATCCGCACCCAGGCACACACAGTTTCCAGAACACATACCACTAAAAGCATCTGGGGTTTGGGGGTTGGCTTTGGGGTATTAGGACCGAACCAGGGTTTCCATTTTGGTGAGGACTCACTAGGTGGAAGTTGGCTGCTTGTGTCAGGCAGCCAGAGAACAAGAGACGTGCTTTCCTCCACACCTCCTCTCTTCTACAAACCAGTGACAGTCTGATGTCAAAGCCTGCGATGCTGAAGATACTGGACATGCCAGGTTTGGCACTACATTAAGGGGGAAAGACACCTGCCAAGAAGTGATTACCCAGTAGGATCATGACGCACAGCAGGATTTGACATCTCACCAAACTACAGAAACAGACCCGTCAAAGAGAAACTCCTCTACAATTACAGTAAATTTTACTTCCAGTAGGGACGAGGCTAGCTCAGAAGACTTCATGTCCCTGGCCAATTTAAGCAGCAAAGAGACACCTTCCTAGTGGACAGAGAAAGCCTTGAAGGAAATGAAGTACAATTCAAAACCCCAGATCCTTTTCTCCAGTCACGAGCTCCTGAACAAAGCTGAGCAGGGAGCAGCCCTTGCTAGAGGCTCCACAAGCAGAAGCGTGAGATAGTATTTGTGGGAACTTATTTATTAATCTCCTAACATGTACAGCTCCCTTGCTCTCAGGAAAACAGCAAGACCACGAAAAAGAGCAAGCCTTTCTTACCAAGGGCAGGGAGAGTTCCCCAAACCACAGCTGATGGATGAATGAGGATGGAAGAGGACGTGTGAGATTAGTCAAGTTTCACAGCGAACTGGCTTTGTCTACCCAGAGAGGAACTCTCTGGGGTAGAAGTGCATTCAAGCCGACCGGACAGCATATGGGGAAACTTCCTAGAGCAGACATCAGGCTGGGCAGCGCCCATTTCAGGAAGACAGGCTGGGATGTCAAAGCCTCAGTGTGCCTGAGGGGATGTAATTGCAGGAATTCCTGCTGCCAAAAGACCAAATTCAACAGACTGAAGGCTGAAACACTTTAGCTAGAGGAGGACGCCTTGAACGGCGTAAAAGCTGGAATGTGTTTTGCCCCAAATGGGGCAGCTCATGCTGAGCAGGAGAGGCTGCAGGGGGAATGAATGGTGGCAGCCTTCCTCATGATGCCATCGGCTAGTGCCTTTGCCCCAGACACCCACCCCAAAACAGGCCATCCTCTAGCTCAGAGAGCGGCACATGCTCTCTTGGCCTCAGAGCTCCTAGATTTCTTCCTACAGACATTTTTACTTGAGGAAGGACTGACACTCTGCCTGCTTCCCTCCCAACCCTGGTCCTGGCCCAGACCAGGGTTGCTCCATTTCAGTCTGCAGTCTCTGCTGATGTCTGCTGTGCACCCTCACATGCTGTGCCAGTGCCACCTCCAGTTCAGCAGCCCCAGCCTCCTTCCTCCCTGCTGGCACTCCAGGATCTCACCATTCCTTGCCGCATCATCCACTTAGTCAGTTGGGCTCCATCACTGGAGGCACCAGACTCCCCCTGGTCGAGAGAGAGTCCGCACTGAAAGCTGCTGTCACAGAAGGTGAGGGAGAAGGAAGGCAGTGGGTTTAGGGTGGGTGAAAGAACACACTAGTACTGGTGGCCTACTTCTCTGATTGCAGAGAGAAGGCAACTGGACTTGGGAACCTGCTGAAGAGGAATAAAACCTACATTTTCAGGTGGAAATTTCCCTGCAGATACAAGGAGGCCATCCTGTTACTGACTGAGTCAATCCCAGACTTTCCATAGTTCCCCATCTCTGGGGTTTAAAGGATGAGCTATATAGCCCAGGCAGCAAATGCAGGTTGGTGGAGACTGGGAGCTATCATTGGTCAAGTTAGACACATAATCTTTTCCAAAGAGACAGCACATTTATTGCGCTGGTGAGCAAGGAGGATACTCTCATTCCTGGTTATGCGCTAAAAGCTCTGTGGCCACTTACCGTTCCTGTGTTCTGCTGCCGGGCATCCAGGGCACCAGCGAGTCCTTTGGAAGCTTGGGGATCTTCGTACTTTACCCTGAAAGCATGAAGTGAAGATAACACACAGGCTGATGAGATGCCTGAGAATGAAAAGCAGGAACTCTTAAACATATATTCAGTGCTTCTGTCTGCACAACTTTCCATCTCTTGTCATTCTGCTCCCGAGAGCTTCTAGAAAGGTGTGCAAAACCCCTATGAAAGGTGTAGCCCACCACAAAACAGACTAATCTACTCACTGCAACATCACTGTGGAATACCACAGGACAGTCCTGGCACATGACAGAAGGACGACAAGGCATCATATGAAAACAACCATCCAACAGACTAAAACACAGACTTACAGAGCTAAGTGCATCAACTCTCATTTCATCAACACTCATCTTCTCTGGGGCTGACTACAGAAAGAGATAACTAGCACAGACTGACCAGAAAATTACAGCTACTTTAGAAAGGATTTGAGCAACAAGCCCCTACATGCTCACCTACCTTCACAGACACAAACACAGCTCAAAAACATCTCTTTAACCAATATCACTCAGGAACCAATGGTGGCAGAGACTCACTGGTCTATGCTACATAGGAGGTGAGACTGGATGATCAGAAGAGACTGGTCTCTCATCGTCTCCAAATGCACCATTACAGCAACCTCTTTCCACACACAGACACGTCTCACCCATAATCTCCCTCATCCCATTTCTGTGTCCCCTCTAGGCTGCTACCACACATGCTAATGCCACACGTCACCATTTGATCCATGCAGAGTGGGGAAAACAGTCCGTCCATGCTGTGAGAATGAAGCCTCTCCCAGAAACTCTCCGTAAATCTCCTCTCCAGCTGCTCCCAGGCCCTTTTTTTCAGATCCAGCAGACCATCATGTGGAGCTGTTTTTGTTGGGGGCCAGGGGCTTGGGCCACCGGTGCTCAAACTTCTCGAAGAAATGCTCATCAGTGAAGGGGCCGCTATGGACAATGGCATCAAGGATGAAGTACAACGCTGCTATCATGCCACTGATGAGGAAGAATGGCAGGAAAGGCTTGAGGTGTTTCAAGCACTGCTCCGCCGAGACACACATGAAGCAGGGGGGGTCAGGAACAAACCCCAACGGCCCTGCCTATGTCTCCTGCCAGCACGTCCCGTCCAGGAGCAGCAGGTCAATGGGTCTGTTCAGAGGGAGGGAGACAGTGAGAGCAGAGGCTGGTGAGTGAAATGTGAAGCCTGAGCCAGTAAGAGCAGAGGCTACCTGGCAGGAGTGCAAATGCAGGCAGATGGAGGGCAGTGAGGAATAAATAGAAGATGTCTCGTTACTTGTGCAGAGATCACAAGCCTCAGTATGCTAAGGATTGCGCCACAGCGGAGAGGATACGATTCCAGCCCTGCCCAGATCTCCCCCAGCCTCCAGCACTGAGAACATACCAGAAGCTCCGATTTCAGCGCCAGATTGGGTGCTGTTGGCACCGCTGCTTTTGTCCTGCACTGCCTCTGTCCTAAGGCAGCACACCCCACAGTAAAAGAGGTGGGGAAATCCATGGGCAAAACACATGAAATTGTGTGCAGGCCACGTGTTTCCCCACCCCTTTCACCAGAAGCAGTCTGAGGCAGAGGAATGAAAGAAGACTTCAGGGACTTTAACTTGCTATTGCCCAGCTGCAGAACAAGGCACTCGAGTGGATGGAGATCAGAAGCACAAGTCTTTGAGGGCTGGTGGCAGCCACGTGCCTGTGGGCTGTACTGCTTGGTAACCGATGGAGAGCAGTGGATGACTCTGACAGGCAAAATAGTGTGAGATCAGCCGCAGTCACTCACGCCAAGGGGATCCGGTCAGCACAGCTCTTGTCAGGTCCTCCCAGAACAAGGAATCCACTCTTTGCAGTAGAGAAGAGACCTCTTCAGTTCAGCCAGTACTATGGAGACCCAACTCCTAGTGCTTTACACCAGGAGGTCTCAAACATACTATGGAGGAAGAAACATCAGTCCCGCTTACCAGCGGCGCCCTGCCACCAGCAGTGCCCTGCCTTGCAAGCCACACCTGACTGCACTCTTCCTGCACTCCAGTTCAATACTCTGTCCATTAGGCTGCACCTATATTCAGCAATTCCCAAATTCAACATCGCCCCAGTCAGGGCACATGAGTTCAGAGACAGACAAGAAAACTCAGCCCGTCCCACTCCGCACCTTCATCTTCAGCCAGAGTCTACCCAGCACATGTGGCACTGCAGTCCCCACACGCAGAGACCACTTCCTTCTCCCCATGCCCAGGACGACGCTGTGAAGGGGAGACGATGGCAGCAGGAAGGACTGGGAACACAGAGGTCATCCTACAAACACCATGCTTCAGAAGAGTGCATTTCTATTGCATCCTACTGTCTCCCAGGAACCGCTGCCGGTTGGGCTCACAATCCCAGTTGCCCTGAGCCCTCCCCCTTTGGAAGAAGGCAGGACAGGACAGGACAGAGTCGGCTGCTGCACTCACTCTTTGCGCTGCTCAGCCAGCGAGCTGCCGCGGGTCAGGGCAAACATGTCAAACTCCTCTTCCAGCTTGCCAGAGGTGTCGAGGGAGTGCAGCCCCGCGCTTACACTGCTCGAGCCCAGGTCTGTGGGAGAGAGAGCAGGGTGAGCAGGCAGCACAGAGCAGTAAAGAGAGGGCCGTGGGCTTGGACGCTGGTAGGTGAAAAGCTAGCATCAGAACAGGCTAAACTGCTCTAGGCCCACTCCTCTATCCTGCCCCTCAGCTGCACCACAGTCTGTGCCTGTGTGCAGTCTCGTGGGTGAAGTAACAGAAGCAGTTTCTTTGCCTGCTCGGCAGATATTTTTAGCTCAGTCTCAGGCAGCAGCATCAGCATCAATTTACTGCACTGATGCTGAAGGCTAGATGTTCCTGACCATTTAAGACAACTCAAAGGGAATTGCTCCATAACCTGTGCTTCTGGGCACGCACCTCTGAGACAGATGAGTGGATTTTCATGACTCAAGTATCGTCTGAAAAAAACCTGACTTGTCTCTAAAAACAGTCTTGCCAATTTTCTGTAGCTGTACTGTACTGAATGTGCTCCAAGCTGTACTGAATGTGCTCGCAGCTAGTGAGAGCTGCAGGCAGTGGAGCAGGCTGTTGGTATGTCTTGCAGAACTCTCAGGACCTCTGAAGCTTTATGAGTAAACAACCTGTTAAATCCTGGGTTCTGAGCCCAAGATGCTCATGGCTGCCTTTGCAGCACAGCTCAGCTGCTTTTCTTCTCCCAGACCTCAGCGGTCAGCCTGACACCACACAGCAAGAGGCAACTGCACTGCTGCTAGGCATTGCAGAGGGAGAAACTTTCTCCCCACCCTGCTGGAAGGCCCAGTCCTTAACCACAGCCTAATGCTGACATCCTTCTTAAGTCATGTCCACCTCCTGCACAACGTGAGGTGTGGATGCTGAGACACATGCTTGTGTGCCATGGGGCATATACAAGTTTCTTCATGAGTTTATTAGTTGACAATATACCCTGTTTCTCTAGGTTACTTTATGAATGCGGCTAAATAATTTTGGGGGGTGATTCAAGACCATGAAAGGATTCCCAGAGGTGCACAGGAGGACTGAGAGGAAAACTGCATGGCAACATACTCATTCCAGCCAGCTGAGAGGACAGGCTGTTGGTGACTTCAGGCTGTCTCACTGCAGGATTACTGGGTCCCAGGTCAATCAAGCTGTTCTCTGCCTCATTTGGTGCCTTTGGAGAAAAAAAAAGGAAGACGGTGGAGAGCTTCTGAAGCCTGGACACCCTGACCCTTCAGCGCTAGCTCATTAACACTGGAAAGGGAAGCCCTTCTGCATCCATCGAAAGATAATAGTTGTGAAGCCTCTCCCTGTGAGAAGGGGGACAGTGATCAGAGAACTGGCTGGGAGTAGTGTCCCAGGGCAGAACAAGCCTTGGTAGCCAGCCTCCCAGCTCTGCTGGATGTCACTGAGTAGGGTAGGGGCTGCTTCAGAGGACAAGGCAGCGCTCAGAGGACAAAGGGAGGCTCACATGGGAATTGATTCTCTCAATGTTCAATACTGGAAAACCATAACTGCTGCTGGTCTGCTCTTGCTCTTTGGGTGAGAGGAAGGCTCCCACTGGCAGGGAGGGAGAGGCTAGCAGTGGCAACAGGAGTGTCCTGCACACCAGCGTGGCCTGGTGCAGCCGGGCTGGGAGAGCAAAGCCTACAGCTTGTAAGTGGGGCAGACTGAACGTCTCTCCAGTTCATCAGGACACCGCCGGGCTTGTGGGATGCAAACCGAGCTGCACAGAAGGGAGGTTGCTCCAAGTTACCTGAACAGGCTGTCCTGTCCGCAGACGCTCAAACCTGCAAGAAAGAGGACAGGATGCATTTCAGTACTGTATGCCCATTCACCCACAGCCCAGCAGATTTCTTATAAGGCTTGGCACAGTCTGCCCTTTCCTGCATACTTAGGAAAGGGGGACCACGGCTTAGGGCCCAATTCCCCTTCAAGACCGAAGACACCACAAGGCCCACAGAGTTGATGTCTCCTGAGAGGTGGTGGTGAGGAAGCTCCTGGTGATCCTCCAGAACTACCTCTAACCAAATTGGTTCAAACCCAGCTCTCCATACAGACACAAGGACTAAATTATCCAGACTTTAGCCTAGCGTAAGAGATGGGTTTGATGAAATGGAAGAAAAAAAAAAGGGTGCCGACCCCACCTGAGCAAGTCCTTTCTGTCCCTGTCTGTCTCAGAGCTAGAAAATCACCTCATTGCACGCAGTTCTCTCCTTCTGGGTTATCTTTATATTCCATCAGTAACTTACACAGCAGTCTTGAAGGGACAGGAATAAATCAGCAAAAACTGAGAACTGGCTTTGTTCTCAAAGATGGACAATATAGGCTGATACTTCTTGAGCATTACACTCATGGGTAGACCAAAATGTGGGATAGGGGGCCTTCCAGGGGCAGTAAACTCTTGTGGAAGAGCAGGGCAGAGAATAGAGGAGAGAGGTACCTTTCATGGCGCAGAAACACATTGTTGAGGTTGTCATTGATGAGGAGCAGTTCCTCGGTGAGTTGCTCATGGAGGACACGAGGTATCAGCTCCAGCACGCGCTGCTGCATGGCTCTGCATGTCCGATTCAGCTCCTGCTCACAGCAAGGGAAAGTTGCCACAAAGGTCACGCTAAGGCTGAGCACTCACAGGTTTGGAAGTCTGACTGGGACAGGAGGACCCCAGAGGCTATTGGGTTCTGTCAGCAAGGGTTGATGGGCTCTTGGTGTGAGAGATAAACTGAGTCTGAGCTTTACAGAGAATAATTGTATGCCTCTTGTGTAACACATCACCCAGAAAGAAAGGGCCTTGGGGACTACAAGTGCCCATGTGAGATGATTCCAGCCTCAATAGGCTTCCCTTGGCTGCTGAAACTCCACCTTCCCTGTGTCTCCCTTCTCCCATCACTCCCTGATAAGCCCCATGCTAGACTGTCCAGTGCAATTGTTCCCCACGCCTGGCATATGTCATGCCTCAGTCTATCAAGTCATTGCTAAATCGAGCTGCATGTGCCAGCCCTCCGCCCTGCCAGTGTTTCTTACTTGCAGCAGCTCCAGGTCGGAAGGCTCAGCCTGGGACGGCACCAGCTCTGTCAACATCTCCGACATGACCTTCACGTTCCCGTTCACCACTTCCAGCTCACTGCGCAGCTTCCCAATCTGCAAAAGGCAGTGGAAGTGACAGCTCAGCCTGGGAAGACTGGGGACACAGATAAGGTAGAACCAAACGGCAGTGCACCGCATGTGTGTGCGCGTTCACAGAGCCGAAGGGAATGGCCAGCGAGGAGCTCCTGTGTCACTGCTCAGTTCAGCTCTCAGGAGCTCCCAGCAGAAGGAGGATCCATTACTTACCATCAAGTTCATTTGCTGGTAGCAGATGCCAGGCCCTCACCTGAGATCTCTGGCCACTAGCCTAGCCTTGATTTTTAAGAGCCAGCACAGGCTGCAGTTATGACTAGAATCTCTCCCCAGCTAGCAGCTCCTGTGTGGCAGCCACTCAAATCGTTTCATTTCCAAAGCAGTGTAAGAGGGGGAAAAAAAATGAATTCCCATCAAGAGGTGAGCCTGGGCTAAGTGTGCAGTTGAAGCTTTATCCCTCTGGTTTCATAAGCTGCTAATGAGCCTCTCAAGAACAGTTTCTAGCCTCTGTTCTGCAAGGGATGCAACCTACCGGCAGCTGGAGGATTGCTGCTGAACACGGTGGCATATGAAGTCAGGGTGAGGAAGGAGAAAAGAGGATGGGGAAATAAGCGAGAAAGCCCTGGTCTTTGGGAACCACATAGCCAGACAGGGTTGATTCATATGAAGTCAGCAGTGAGGCGAGATAAACAAAGATAAGGAGGCATCTACTGAGCAAGCTTTTGCTGTACTGCGCTACAAAGACCTCACTCAAAACCTCTGTGTCTCAGTTCCCCACTTCCCTGTAGCCAGGAGATCTTCCCTCTACCTGCAAGCAGCCCTGTTTTAGAAAAACATAACCACTCCGTGTTTGTGGTATCCCAGCTCATCACTGTGGCCACAATGAAGCTCTGGGGAGCTCTCGCGGGACTATGGAGGAATGGCTCCATTTGAGGACAGAGGCTGGGGAAGGACCAGGACAGCAGTCCCTGAACAGTGTTTGTGAAACAGCCCCCAAACGCAGGGAGAGCCAGCAGCACCATGGGGCTCGTGCCCAACTCACCTGCTCTGGTGTGGGTGTGATAGGCGCATTGCTGGATGTCCCTCTCCCAGCGGGTAGGGTGACAGGGTGGAGGATGGACTCTATCTGCTGAGGGGAGTTAGCCGCAGGTGAGTTCTGTCCGGACTGAGAGTTGGAGCTATACACAGTCTACAGACAGAGGTGGGAGAAGTGACAGAGAGAAGGAGACGTTAGACACTCACAGCTGACAGGGCAGTGCAATGTTGAGTTGATGGCAACTCCCCATCTGCTTTCAATAGCTCTTCCAGCAAAGAGGCTGTCCTGGAGCTTCTCACTCCCCAAAAGCCCTCTAAATGCAAGCTAGAGTTCCTGAAGTACCCTCATAGCTCCAGAACGGCAGCTGCCCAACACTTTTCTCTTCAGCAATGCTCCCATACCCTCTGTGGTGTGTGAATGGGTGACAGCATGTCCAGATCAGTCATAGGGAACTCCAGGCCCTTCCGTCTCAGGTCTTCATAGACAGCGACGACACCAGTCAAATCTGGTGAGCTGCGGAAGGCATCTGCCCAGGACTGGGGAGAAGGAGACAGTACAGCCGATCATCATTTGCAGTAGTCTTCTGTACAAACACCTAAAGACAAACACTCCCTGAACTGGTGCAGATGCTCACTCTTCTTAGCTCACCTGGATGAGGGTCAGCACCTTGTCGTGCACTATGGCAGGTGGATTGTTCTTTGGCAGGATTGTTCTCACCAGGACACCTTCTACAAAGTCCTGGCTGGACACAAGCACATGGAAGCGATGGCCGCAGTTTTTGACGCATGTCTCCAGGACCTTCAAAGGCAAAGAAGCATTAGCTATAGTCTTTCCTGCCTATGTGTGTTCGCCTTGCTGGCTTTGGGTACCTGTGTCTTTTCAGCCAAGGACCCAGCTTTACAGCAGGATATCACAGAGCTGAGAAAGAGCCGTGACCACTCACCGTCAAAGCCAGCATAACTTCATGGAAGTTCTTATTCCCTACAATTCTCTTCTTAATGGCTCGGAAGGCATCTTTGGGCCTGCAGGAGAAATCAGATGTAGAAAGATCATCAGAAGTTGAGACCCACCTATGGAGAAGGAAAACAAACCAGCCACTAACTCTGGATGCCTCATACTCAGCATGTGACCTTCCCCGCCACGTTTTCAGGGCGGCTTGAAGCAATGACTGGTAAAGCAGCTTCCACCTGTGGTTCTGCAAGAGGAGCAGGGTCCTGCTATTAGGTGCTGTTACTGAAATTGGAGGCCTCTGTGCTGATGTCTGCAACAACTCAAGGTGCACAGGACACAACAGAGAGCAGAGGAAAAGCAATGCTAGAAATGCACTAGTCGGGGGCAGAGCAAAATCCCACGTCAGAGAGACTGAATAGGAGATCACAAAAAAGCCTGGCATGGGTTAGAAATAGGAAGGAGAGAGCAAGTTCCAGCAATCCCTGTGTTGCTCAGAGAGAAGCTGTTGAAGATTTCCCTTGAGGAAAGGAGGCTAAAAAGCAGCAGGGCAGATGCAGTGGCAAAATCTTGCCTATATTGCAGGGGGGCAAGAGAGCAGCAGCATAGCAGGGTCTCCTTAACCATTTTCAGAGGGCAGAAGCAGTGCGGTCTCGGCCCACTGTGGTCTTATGAAGGGCACAAATGAACCAACATGCTCTGGCAGATCACAGGATGAGAGGCTGGGCTGGAAGCACAGCAGTGCTGGAAGAGAAGAGTGGGGTGGAGACACTGAGGCAATGAGGAAGGCAGGAGTGGATCAGCCTGTGGGGCAGCATGGCTGCAATGGATGGGCATTATCCGGGGAATGGGAGAGCCCTCTGTGCCAGGAAGGTACAGCTGTGTTATCAGGAGCCCAGAACTTTAAGACCAAGTGGCCACAGCTCGGGACAGAACTGTGGGCAGAGACAGGCGTATTTGCACCATGGGGATAGCATGGAAGAGAAGTGGTGACAGATCTGTGAGTAGAGATGCTTGACTTTGTTTACATACAACCGTGAAGCTGAAAACTGGGCTTACTAATCCTCTGTCAGCCTCACTGCGGGATGGGACATCAGAAGTGAAACCTATATCTTTTATTCCATGTAGGACCTTCTTTTTTACATGCTGCTCTTGACATCTCCATTGTGAGAAGGAGCAGTCCCCCTTGCATTCACTGGCAAATCCCCAGGTCCAGATTTAACAAGTCTGGCAGATTTCTGAACAGCTCTCCGCAGGGAGAGGAAGACAAGGGCTCTCCCACCCACTTTACACATGTCTGAGTGACCATACGTGAAAATACCTGAGAAGAGAACCCCAGCAGGACTTGCACAGTCAGAGGACTTAACAGCAGCCTGAGATTCTCCTCTCTCCTCAGTCACCAGCCTGCAGATTTTTACACTCCCAGTGGAGAGAAAGAGAGGGGTATGAAGGAGGAACAAACTGAAGTGGAAGAATTGCAAATACGCCTTCGGGAGATGGGAGGCAGCCTGGCTTGAATCGAGGTTTCTCTGGGGGCCCTGAAGGCCTGTTTGAGTGGCTCCTTGTGCTCATGAAGATTACAGGGAAGCATCTAACAGATGCTCTGACAGCTTTGCTGTGTCTCTAGGTCTCCCAGCAAGGTGTCGTCTAAGGGACTGTTGGGAAGACTAGCTTATTACCTCCACCAGTGCATGCTACCACTGCAGTCTAGGGATGCAGTGTTACAGCGTGTGCTGGGACCGGCCGCAGGATGCGTACCCTTGCCAGCTCCCTTACCCTTCTTCAGTCTCGTTAATGATGTCGCAGATCTCCATGTTGAGAGCCCAGTCCTCATTCCGCAGGGCTCCATCAGTAGCTCTCTCTGGAAAACAGAAACCAAGACAGGGTAAGGCTAAGAGCGGCCCTGGCACTCTCACAGACTGTCACAACACCCCAGAGCCCAGCCTGCTTCTCCCTAGCTTTCACCACAACTGGCAAGGAAGGGAATCTGTCTGTGAAGACCAGGCCACCAAGTGCTCCCTCCCCAGTAGGTGTCACCACCGCAGAGCACATGGCCGGCTGACGCTGGGACTGGTGGCCTCTCAACTCTGCCCACGTCACCCATGCTACCAACACACAAACACACACGGTGTGATCCCTGGTGTCCTGCACACGAAGGGAGAGGGCTCAGCACAACGGGAGAAAAGGGGGCTTATTTGCTTTGTTGGTGCAGGGCCAGTAACTGTGAGTTTGGTCTGCTCACATGGACACCGATCTACTGTCAATGGCACCACTCTTGCTTTGCACCGAATTAAGGAGACAAAAGAATCAATGCCCTTCTTCTTACATGGGCCTTACAAAAATAAACAAGCATAAACAGCCAAAGCAGATGTCTCTCTTGTTTAACATTTACACCTCTCCCCTGAACTTCTGGCCTCTGGGGAGTATGGACAGAAGTGGACTGCAGGCTGAAGTCGAAGCAATATTGTTTCAGCTTTGATTGCGTCCCCTTTAATTAGGAATTCCTCAGTCAGCCTTGATGTTATTCAAGGCAGAGATTTGGGAAACAAGCAGCTATTACCAAGAGCACCAGTGTCTCCACCCTATAATCAGCCACATCTTGGTCCCAGCCGCCCCAGCTGACTGATGCCTTCAGGGACAGCACCAGTGGCTGGGGAAGGAGAACCGCCAGCGGGGCAGGCAGGAGCCGCGCGCTCACCAGACCACAGGGAAACACAGAGATGCAGCACATGGCAAGCAGAAGACAAGGAACATCCTTCCCAGCTCTCCCATCCTACAAAACGCCTGACAGCACTGGGGCAAGAGAATTAGAACTAGCCAGACCGGTTTAGCACCTACCAGGTACTCTTCAGGAGAGCTCAGACCCAACAAGGTATGTAGACAAATGCCTGCATTTTCAAAACTGCTGTCCCTGCAAAATCTGGAGCTGGCCCTTGGTGCTCTGGGTCCTCTACCCCTTTGAGAGGCTCCTCCTCTACAGAGGTGCCTTTTTCTGCTTTTGACCCAGCAGCTAATGATCCCTCTGTGAGAATGAAATGCAGTAATGGCACAGGGCCGTAACACTGGAAAATGGAGGTTTTTTAACTCCTGTCTGGGTAAGCCCATCCATCATGCTTTCGGATGTCCCGTTTTTACGGGTCAGGCAGAGAGCTATTCACAGCACTCTGCAATGCAGCCTCTTTTACACGTGTCTCTCCCACAGATTACACACCACAGCGTGAAGTTACCTGTCCACACCTTACAGCAATCCAGCCACCACCTTTTCTGTTGACTGCAGAATGTATTGATTACACTGTGATTACGCTGATTACATGGAGGCCACAGCCAGATGGAAGAGGGCAAAGGAAGGAGAGTGGCAGAATGTTCTTGATGCTCTGCCACCTTTCTGAAGGTCTGGCTACTACTGTAATATCCTGAAGACCCCGTGATTCAGGTGAACTTTTGTCACTGTGAGTATTAATTTTATGTAGGAATCCTGGTCTCTTGCAGATCTAAGGTACCTCAGTGAGGCACAGGAGGTAGCACTGCACTCGGTGATGTGGTGGAGAATACATCCAGGGCAGAGGGCTACAGAGGAGCATGTCTGGTGCACCAGGGCATATATCAATGCATGGGTGAAGCTGTGGTAACACACGGGGGAAGATGTTTTCCGTCAGGGCTCCTTTGGGATCAGGACTCGGTACAGTAGCAGAGCTCCAGGTTCCCTCCTGCTCTGGGACACTGTACAGCCAGCCTTGCCGGCAGGCAGACTGCAGCTCAGGTCGGTCTGATGGATTTGGCACACATGGTCACAAAGCCACCCTTCACCTCCGCTCTCCTCCGGCATCCCCTGCTCATGACACACCTTGGTTTGAACCCAAGCCTAGCCAGACGTTTTCTGCCTCCATACGGTTTTCTGCCTTTGGCAATGAAGCACACAAGGGTTTCTCTATGGAAAGAAAGACCACATCCACTCATCTCACCCCTGAAGAAAAACACTGTGCATGGAAGGAAAAAAACCACAACTCACTAACAGGGCTGAGCCTGCTGGGAAGTTCTGAGCTACAGAAGAAACCAAGGATGACAGGAAAACTGCCTTTAACCATCATGTCCTTGCTGTTCAGGTCTCCCCAATCCTCCTCATCCTCATTGTCACCATACACAAACATGAACTGAATCTGCAAATACCCTTCCCTCACTTCCCTATGTTTGGTGGCACTTTATAACCTGCTCCTCACCACCACCCCTTTTCCTCCAAGCACACCAGTCCTGCCAAGGTCAGGCAGTAATAGCTTTTCAGACTGGAATGCAAACAAACTGTGCGTGCTCCTTCACCTGGCTGGCCACTTGTGGGAAAATGGGGCTTCCGCAGAAGCGACACCCACTGCCCCGCTGTTACTCCACAGCGTTGTGGTCATCCTGCTACCGTCACCCCTGTTCACAAGCTAGTCAACAAAGAGCTGCAGGAAAGCAGCAAACCTGCCATAGATGCAACAAAAGTTAAAAAACATACAAAGCCGGAATAGCAGTATTAGGGCAGACGGAAAACAGGAACGTGACCATGAGGCATTTCCAAGGACAAAGTGCTTGAATTTACCCAGCACAGATTAAGGCCTGGCCCAGCCAGCCTTGGAAGTGCTGGAGCTAATGCCCTTTTAATCCTCCTTGCTTGCTTCCAGGCACTAAGGGACTGTCCAAGCCTAGTAAGATATGCTGGAGTTTTCTCTCAAATCCTGAACTTTACCCTTTACTAAAGCCTGCAGAAGGGAAGGAAACAAAGTCTATTCATTAGTCACATGAAGGATCAGGGCGGCTGGCCCTGTTTCATGAGCCGTAATTAGCACATGAGCTGTCTGCCCCTCACGAAATCTGAGCCCGGGATGGCTGGGGACAGCGACAAGTCCCTAAAACCAGCGAGCCCAGGAGGCAGGGCACGGCCGCCTGCCCAGCGCTCTGCCTGATGCGGCTCATCAGGCAGCCTCTACTTCTGCGTGCTAACAAGCTGAGCCTGGCCTGCCGCAGAGAATTCCCCCCCGGCAGAGGTTATCAGCGAGCGTATGAATGCCATCTACCTCCAGGCCCCAAACCAACTGGCTGTTGAATGTACAGGAGGCCCTTCACCGGGCCGCTTCAAAGCCACATTGTTCTGGCAGCCAGTCCGGCTCCTCGGGTGTGACAGCTTTGGGGTTTGTCTGATTCCAGTCTGCTGCCTCACAAATTGCTCGTATCAACCCAGAACCGCTGAGGACTGTGATATGGGTTGAACCGGAGCATCAGCTCTTCTCCTGCCTGGCATTTGATGTGCTCCTGATGACTGCAACCATGTTATAAAAGTTATCTGGAATCGTCAGATAAGAAACAAATCTGAGCTTGGCATAACTGACACAACAGAGCTGTACATTGCTTCATGCCATGACTAAGTTTCACAGCTTTGCTTCTTTTCAAGTTTATTGTCTCTGCCCTTGTGGCAGGGGACAGCCCACGGCAGGGCTGGCGATCCCACCCAGCTGTCCCAGCAGCAGCACACTGGCAGTACAGTCAATAGCGCGGGGTAGTGCGGGAGCCGGGGACAGAAGACACTGCACAGGCTCCTGTCCCCTTTGCTCCCTGTCACTGATCTGAAGCACCCAAAACCAGCCAGGTGCTGTTCAGAAGCCCTTCGCCTGTGACATGCTCTGCCATAGCTCATCAGAGACTGTGTGCCCCTCCTCCAAGTCAGGCCCTTAACCAGCGTTCCCCACAGTGCTCAGTCTTGCTGGCTTTAAATTCCTCAGCAAAGCCATCCAGCACCTTCTCACCCATTTCTACAGGTGTTTGAGGGCACCAGCATTTCGCGGCACGAGACAGCAGCAAGCAACGCAACAGTCCTTTCTCCCAACCTCCCTTCAGTTCATAAAAGCCCTGGCCCAAATCAGCATCCTGTACAAAGTCTCCTTGATAAGCTTCACACTTTTGCTTCCCTTGAGGAAACTTCAGCACCAGCTCAGTCAGGACTTCCACCATTCAGCTGTACTGCTCCTCCAATGATGGGGGGGACAATGCGCTTTCTAGAGAGAACAGAGATATGGCTCCAAACCTAATTCAAGGATGGTGATGGACACAGTCTTGCGCTGACATAGTGCTGTGGGTATTTGGGTCTCTGAACTCCTCCTCCTACTCCTTTCCTATGAATCAGCTCATAGTCTTAGGGATCAAAGAATTCAACTGCTGCCTTTGCCCCTCCTCCAGACAGAATGTGCACAGAAGACATGGCAGTGCCTCTTTGAGAAGATCTGCCTTGCATGGAGCCATCTGACTGCAGTGTTATTGACAACAGCTGGTATCTGCTGCCCACCAACTCCCAAGGTCCCAGTCACAGAGGGGTGCAGGGACACCTGTAAGGTGGAATCCAAATGGCTGTGGGGATTTTTCTGGCACATTGTGCTGTATCTGCCCCTCTTCCTCACCCATGAGCCTCTCTTACCTGCTCCCTCTTTACAGTCTCAACTTTTCCTGGTCCTCATGCTCACATCAATCCTCAATCATAACAGATCCTCTTCATGTCTGTGCTATACCGCTACTTCTCTCCCTTGCCTGCCCTCACTCACTGAAATAACCCATCTCTGTCCCTTTCAGTATTGCCGTAATTACCAGTTATTCCAGACTTCCAGGGTCAGGAGAGAGCATTGATGGTTTCCTCTCCATTCTCTCACTCAGAGCACCTCCTTGAAATTAGATTTTCCATTTCGAAGTTTCTTTTCACTCCTAGATGGAGGCGCAGTCAAGTTCCCTTTTGAGGGGAGAATCCAAACTACGATGCTTCAGCATTCTTTGGAAATTTTCCCACTGGTCAGAAGTACGGTATTTAAAAAAAAAAACCCAAAACCCACACAACAAAAACAAATACCAAACGCCCCAACCAAACAGGTCTATATTCATCTTAGTTGGGAAGACACATCATGGTCCAAAACCAGGACGGAGGCAACTTTTGTGACTAAATCTCTGGACTGGGAACAAGAAGCTAGAAAAACTACCCTGCAACTGACTCATTCTGTGACAGATCACTGAGATTATCTGAGCATCGGTTTACTTGTCAGCAAAATAAATGGGACTTACAAGATTAACATTAATGAAGGAATTTGAGAAAGTCACTGCAGTGTGCCACAGAGGATTCTTTTTTAGGCTTCATAGCCTTCATCTAAAGCCATTTTGGACTTTCTAAGCTGTATCAGGCATCCATGACTTTGCCCAAGTAATTTACAAGAATGCAGTATTAGCTTTCTGCAGACAGCCCAAAGCAGCAGCGCTATGCAGGTTTGGTGATCAGACTCATGGGTTCAACACGCAGCTGCCACGGACCTACCAAACAAGTTTGGGTAAGCCATGTTCGCGTCTCAAATTAAACAGGGAAGATAGCATTTATCCATGTCCCCAGGATGTTGATAGACAGTGTTCAAAAGGAGAAAACATTCATATTTTCAGCCACCAGCCCTTCCAAGTCCTCCACACCCGAGTTCCTTTCTCACATGCTGTAATTCCTCCACCCCTTTGTACTCCCATAACCCCAATCAATCCCACTGCCACACTTCTGGTGCTAAGGACTCTAAACTCCTGTTTGACAACACTCTTGAAACACTTTTTTCCTCTTCTTTGCTGTTGGTTTGTTGCTTGAAAATCCCTTCTTTAACTGATGCAAAGCCCAGAGGGAAACCACTTGCAATCTGGTGACTATACTGATTAGAAGATCCGGAGGGCAAGAAATGATCTGTGACATCTAAAGATAACTTCAGATTGCCTCTACCCGAACACAAAAATGTATCTGATGCACTCACTGAGGGAATCAAAGAGCATTCATTCTGGAAGGGGCAGGACATGGCTTCTCCTGAAAAGTGTGATGAAACATGTGACATTCATCTGCAGGGATGTCAAAGACCATCTGGAGGTTTTTGTTACAGAAAACCATCCCTGGCAATCTTTCCCCGACCTTGCTGTAGTGCATCTCACCTCTCTCGCCCAACGCTAGAGAGCGGCGCATGGCAATGCCTCCTACCCACATCATTTGGACACTGCATTGGGCAGCCTCTAAAACAAGCAGCACTTATAAAAGCATTACCTAAAGCAACTGCTTGCTCCCTTCCCACCCCAGCCACAGCAGCATATTCACCCATGCAAGTACACTGAAAACTACTGAATCAGGGACCAGATGTTCACAGTGAAGAACAAAAGTCTGCGCAAGTGACAAAAAGCAACACTGAGCAAGTGCATAAACTTACAAATGGTCGATGCACATGCTGGAGAGCTTGAACTGGCAACATTAACCTTCAAGCACAACCTGAAGGCGCTTAGATAATACAAAATGGGGTAAAAATATCTTTATTCTAAGTATTTTAAGAACCGCATCTGTTTTGAGACCAGTGTGGCTTGGATGGTCTTATTCTTTCTAATTATAGTACCTCTTTGCTCCACTTTCTCAGAGTACGTCCTTCTCCTGTTTACCTAGCTGACCTTAGCACAAGTGCTAAGAGAGACGGCGTGTCTGCAGGCCCGCAAGGTCACAGAGTGGATGCTACGCTCCTACCGTTGATTTCCCTCACAGAGCTGGGACTCGGCCCCGTGTGAAGGCCTGTGGTGTGGGGGATGTGCTCTCTGCAACACCAAGACATGGCCCTGCCAGGCCCTGCCTGTCCCAGACCCCCGTGCTGGGGGGTTCAGGGCGGGCAGCCACCCCCTGGGTGCCCAGGGCGCTCGTCCTCCAGGCAGGACACACTGATCCGACTGGGTGAGCCCTGACACCGCAGGGCCAGGCCAGACCCAGGCCCCTGTCCCCAGGCAGCCTCCAGCTCAGTGATGGTCGCCGCCGCCGCCCTGTCACCTCAGGGGGAGCGCAGCCCCTCCCTGCCCAGAACATGATAGGCTGCTGCAGCTGGAGTCCAGCCAATCAGCAACTCCCAGCGTGCCCCCCGGGAGGACTCTGCCCCTCCCGCGAAGCCCCCAAAGAGCTGCGGGCGGGAATGGCCCCGAGCCAATCACGGGCCTCGGCTCTACCGGGGGGCGTGGTTCGGACCACCGGCCCGCGGCCCCTTTAAGCGAGTAAACTTCGCCTCACCACCTCAAGACCCCCTCGCGCCCGGATTGGCTGACGGGGCTGCCGACGGCACCGCCTCGGGCTGCGCGCCCACTATTCGTCGGCAAGGCGCGTCAGTCAGAGCGGAGCTCTCCCCTGATTGGTCGAAGCCCTCTCCGTCCCGCCGCGAAGGCGGGGACCGATGCGTCCCAGAGGAAGGGGTCCGGCGGGCGGGCGGGCGCCCCCGGGGGCGCGGGGCAGGGAG
>Ga0065711_1033134_pt1 | contig 26037 bp, 23 predicted proteins | sample Hoacrofraction12_FD_59098 | JGI IMG/M metagenome (GOLD analysis project Ga0065711, IMG submission 59098) | Hoatzin crop microbial communities from Cojedes, Venezuela - Epithelial fraction 12 v2 (version 2) | ecosystem: Host-associated > Birds > Digestive system > Esophagus > Crop | place... | reverse complement strand
CCCCCCCCCCCCCCCGGGACACCATCCACCACCTTGCCAGGAGCCGGGTACAGCCGGACGCTGCCGTGGAATTGCACAGAGTAGGCTGTGGGCTGCCTGCACCCTGCCAGGTTGCCACGGCCCTGCCTGAAAATGCTGCTGCCTACAACCATGGGACTGGGAAAAGAAACAAAGATCTATTGCTACAAAGGCCTTTGAAAGCCACACTGTTGGCTGCACTGACTGATCAGGCATTTTAAAGAAAGCATTTGGGACTGCTATGCCTTGTGTCTGCTTCCATGGCTGTGGCTACCCAAGGCAGGCAAAGGCAGAAGAAAACACGCAACACATACGCCAGCCCTGCCTCTCCCCCCATAGGCAGTGAGGCTCGGGGAGCTTCGAGGAATAAAAAATGAAAGCGTTTTCCAATCTGCCCACAGGAAAGATGCAAACTGAATTTGCTGGTGCTTCCTGGTGCCGGCAGTCACGGCTCCATCTCCTCACCAGGCACTCGTACCAAAGCACAGATCGACAGGCGATGGCTGCTGTGCTGTCACCCCGACGCAGCCCTGCTGAAAGTGGGGTCCCGAAAATGGGGCAAGGGTGCTGCTTTAGCACCTGCTTCCTCTCCCTCGCCTCCCCCTTTCCCCACTAAAACGTCACCGATTTGGGCAGCTTTGCCAAGGGAGGAGAGCCTGAAAGGAAACTGTTCTCTGAGCAGGATTTGGCAGCCTGCAGTGGTAACTTTGGTTTGGGGCTCAGGGGGGGTCGTGGGGCTTGCAGTGCGTTTAATGGTTTCTGGAGGCTTTTCTGGGCACCTGCCTCTTCCGGGTCCAGCACAAGAGGTGGTGGCATGGAGGCAGCAGGCAGGGGACATCCATTCTCTGGCAGAGGCAATGCCACCTGCTTCCTGTTCGAGAAGTCCTGCTCTATCCCATGGGCCAGGTGGAGGGGAGTGGTGGTTTTGACAATGGTGTAGGGGCTGTTCCCCTCCCCTGCGGGGGATGGTGCCTGCTGGAAAGGGTAGTTCTCACCCAGCCCCGCTGCCCCCGACTCGCTGCTGGACAAGGCGGGCACGCTGCCACTGGCCAGACCCTGCGCAGGCAGCATGCCGGTGCCGCTCCCCGGGCCGTTCTGCTGCAGGCAGGCAAGCTCCCCCGTGGACGCAGCTTTGGATGCCAAGCGCTTCAAGTCCATTTTGTCCAGCAGTGCTGCTCTGCAGCACTTCTCGGCCGTCTCCTCCCAGCGTTTGCTCTCGGGGGATGTGCTGTGCTGCGACGAGAGCTGCCGTGTGCCATCCGGCAGAGGATGGGGGGGTGCGTCGAGCACTGTCTCTGTGCAAAAGGAAGGGGCTTGTTCTCCCACTGGGGGGACAGCAGGATTTGGCTGCCATACCGTGTGGTCCGTAGCAGAAAGTTCAGTGGTGCTTGAGTCGGGAAGACTCAGTGTGTTTTGGAGAGAGGAGCCCAAGGAGCCAAGCCCGGCTAGGGCGGGGAGGAAGACCAACTCTTGGTCCATCACGGCACGGGCAGGAGTGAGAACAGGCTGCTCCAGAGGCATGGCGTGATGATGGGCCTGCGTCTCGCTTGCCCTCAGGAGAGATGGTGGCTGCCTGTCCCCAGCGGGCTCCACCCGACCCTCCTCTCCCAGCAGCCTCCCGCCAGGAGGATGCAGGGGGATGTCTGTCACTTCAGCTGCTTCACTGCCCTGCAGGGTGGGAGTCCTCGCCTCTACTGCCATCATTCCTCCTGGCGCCCTGGGACCTCTGTCGGGATGGGGCTCCCTGTCCAGGGGGTGCTCACCCACCCGGCCGTTCTGGCCATTGGCTGCCACATTGCCCTTCACGGCTACTGGGTTGAGGGAGAGCTCCAGGCCCAAGGGTTTCCGTGGGAACTCCTCAGACTTTGCTGCATTGGAAGCAGAGAAAACAAACTAAACCCCAAACTGTGCATCAGTTTTTTTGCATGAACTTCCATGCCCCAACCGGAAGGAAGTCAGATGCTGCACCTGGCAGGTGCCAGCCCTTCTGGGCTGCCCTGGCTCCCAGCCATGCCAGAGGGATGCTCTGGTCCCCAGGGAACATGGGTGCCACCGGCTGTTCCCGCCGCGCTGCCCATTTTCCCCTCTACCCACCTGGCGGGGGGAGGTCAAATTTCATCTTGCGCAGTTCGGTCATTGACACCTGCAGTTGCTCAATGACAGCATCGTCCTCATACTGCAGGGAAGCGGCAATTTTCTCCTGCAGAAATTCCCGTAAATCTTCCAGCGTCATCTTCAGCAAGCGCTCTGGGGGATGGTAGAAAGGAGTAATGGCCGCAGCACAGCCAAATTTGCAGGGCAGCATGAGTATGGGTTGCATTGCTTTGGTTTTATCTGGGATTCTGCTGCTGTTCTCATTCCGTGGTGGGACAGCCTGAACGTTTTTGCCTCTCTCCCACCTTCCCGCTGTTTCTCAGGGCTGCCAATACATGTACATATCCGCGCCACCTCTGGGCAGTAGCTCAGCGGGGTTGGGACCTATGCTGACCAGTTGCACATTTTGGGCCATTTCTGGAAGTTCTCAACAGTACCGCTAGGAGGAGGAAAAGCTCCACAAGATAGGTCCCAAGCATCAGACTGAACAGCCCCTGCCAGCAGCTGCCACTGCCACACAGGGATGCCAGCCTGCACCAGCCAGCTGGCAGGGATGCAGGCAGAGATGCTGGCCCACACCAGGGACGCAGGCAAGGATGGGATTCAGGCAGGAACAGGATGCCGGCAGGGATGCCGATCCACACCACACATTCCTCAGGGAAGAGAGAAAGTTTCAGTCAGACTGAAACTTCCGCCTGCCTGCCAGTTTCCCAGCCTTTGCCAACGAACGGGATACTTGACAATGTATTTCTGGATAGCCTGTTCTTCATTCAACTGAAGGAAGAGCAGGCTGGCTGTTTGGGGAAGCCAACACAGGCAGTCCCATAAATCCCACTGGCCCAAAGGTTCCCAGCGTGCAATATCAACATTGCCCCTGTCCCAGATTAAAGACCTAACAGGCATTCCCAAAGCTAGCTTATGGGAATGGAGGGGTTCAAAGTCCCAAAGATCTTCAGGTAGAAGTATCACTGCCTTAATGTTATGTAAGAAAATCAGGGTTTGGTCATTTTAGAAGTCTATTAATGGATTTATTTCTCCCTCTACAGCCTTTTCAGCTGAACTGCCACATAGAGCTTTGCAGGCAGACGGGTTGCTGTCTGTATTGCCCCTAAAAGTGCGTTGACAGAAGATGTGGGGCGCAGCATGCAGAAAGAGGCAGCTGGGAGCATTTCAGGAGGAGTTTGCTGCGCATTAAGTGCAGGATTTCAACCCTTGCAGCATCTCATTTCCCCCCCAGAGCACTGGCACGGGACTGTGCCTTTTGGGGCCAGCACAGGGCACCAAGCATGCCGGTAGTGAGTGGCCAGCAAGGGTTGCCGTGTCAGCAGCACAAGGGTGGCTCAGCACCGTGCCACCTCTGCCATACAAGATGTGCTCTGCTGGGACCTTACTTTTGTGCAGTTTGAGGATGGTGTAAGCCATGGCCGTCAGTACCCGCTCTCCTTCCAGGATGTAGATATCCCACAGCCGCAAGGTGAGGGTGAAGGGGGTCTGTTTCAAACACACAAACAAAAACCCAGTTTGTTAGCACCACACTTGTTAGCATTGATTGATGGGATGATGACACAGAGGTTGGTGGCAACACTACGTCCCCTTGCACCAAAACACACAACAGGTGAGGCACTGGATGTCCAGGATTTGTCTGTAACACAAAACCCTATTTTATCATCTATAGTTTTGCCTCAAAGCTAACACCCTTGGGTGGCTAGGAAAGTACTTACAACCTGGCCACAAAGGCAGAAAAGGAGAAACTTTCCATGCAGGCATACTAGCACATGGATTCCCCTGCTCTGGAGGGTCCACTGTTTTACGAGACAGGGCAGCAGAAAATTGAGACTGGGAACACACAGATGTCCTAAACATTAGCAAGTCTGGATCTTGCATTCAAGTGTGCAAGCACAACGCTGCCCCTAAAAATAAAGTAGTCTTGGCTCAGGACTGGCAAATTAGCTCTGGACAAATCGGGGTAATTTTCTCACACTTTCATGTGTCTCCAGTGCCCAGCCCACCCCTTTGCCTGCAGCTGCTGCAGTGCTATTTGTTGAGGTTTGTGCCTCCAGCTCTTCTTCTCCCTACATTGTTTCCAGAGCCAAAGTGAGGTTAATTGCCTTTGCAGCAGTGCCAGTAGGCAAGAGAAAGATCTCTCCCAACTTTGAAGCTTATCCTGCTGCTGCTAAGCCATCTCCCAGCGACTGCTTGTGAAAACACAGCAGGAATTGGCTTGTCATCAGTGACATGCAGTTATTTTTGGCTTCTCCCTTATTAATTTGTTTTTGCCTTATGAGAGTGTGCATAATATCCCACCTTATAAAATATTAACACCCTCTTCAAATTATGATACTTTTTCCAAAAAACAGGCAGATTTACCACGCGTGCAAGCAGCAGAGCAGCAAACAGCCCGCAGAGGATGCTCACCCGGTCAATGAAACACTGCAGGAACCACTTGGTCGTGTAAATCCCCGTAGTCATCTGCTCCTTGTCCTAGGAAGAGACAGCAGAGAGAGACAGGCATTTCACCAGGCTGGCTGCTGGAGGTTCAAGCAACTCATAGGGCTTTTGAGGTTTATTAATGCTGGGGTCTGGGATCTGGCTGCAGTTTGTCTCCCAACAAAGCTGCTGCTTTAAATACCAATGCTGAAGCCCTGTTCTGGCCCTGTGCCCTAGATATTCATTGAAGCTGATGCTTGACGTTCCCAAACTTCAGCCACAACTTTGGAGAGGGATTTCTAGAAGCTTTTATGGCCTAGCATCTACTCCGGGCATTTACAAAAACCTTCCAGGAACCCAAAACATGCACTCCTTGCAGTTTACCATTTTTGTTTCCATAGCAATTCCCACGTGAGCCTCTCAGAGCACCACATAAATGGTTAACCACAAGTATCCCACAGGTAAATCCAGACCTGCAGAGTCAAGTCCATTTTACTAGCACTACCTCATTTGCATGGCAGGGCTGCTGCAGGAGCAGGGCAGCCTGACACGCTAAGGAAAACTCTTCAAAACCTCATCAACATCACCCCGGTCTATCACTTTTCAAGCCGTCTGGCGCCCGGCACAGCGTTCTCACACAGCTTTGCTTTTTCTGTTATGGCTGATGGTGTGGCATGGCTGGTTCTGGGATGCCCAGTGCCCTGCACATGCACAAAGTCAAAAGTCAACCTGACTGCTGCTGCAAAGCCAGCAAAGCAGCAGGGATGGGAAGAGGAAGAAGCTGATAAAATTAATGGCCTGCTCTGGTCTTTGCTTTCGGATGGTGCTGGACACCTGCAAGCCTGGGGAGGCTGCTTTCAGAAAGAAGCTTTCACAGCATTATTCCCATCCTCCTCATCCAGGTATCCCCACCCCAATGGCTATAATTCAGTGAAAACCTGTCCTGACTCTGTTTCACTTCCACAGCCAGGGCTGGCTCATGTGCAGAACAAAGCAAGAGCTGTTGCAGATGATAGCAATATAAACAGCTATTCCTGGAGCCAGGCCACCTCGACCCTTGGGAGCGTAAGGAACCTTCAGGAATCTGGCTACTGAATACCAGCTGTCTACAGCAAATGCAAGGGGGGACAAAAAAGGGAGCAGGTGTTGCAAAATAGCTGCCTAGACATTAGACTGCAGTTGATGTGTCCTGCAGATGCTCCTCCAGCCACCAAATGGGCTTGTAACACCTGCGAGAGGGAAAATCAACTGGATGTGCCCAAGCAACAAAACACACAGCAAATCTTACACGCAGCAAATCTTATGTGCCTCCTGTCTTTAAACAACAGCAAAGCTGTTAAATGCAAGCACTTGTGGCTAATAATCACTGCATTAAGACTCCAGACAGTCCAGCATCACCTTTTGGGCTTTGCAGCCGGTGTGAGCACACAGTCCAGCCTCGCTGCTGTACGCAACAGCTCCTTCTGCTGCAGGCTCTGTGAGCCTTCCTGCCAGGCTTTCCTAAGGAAGCCCTTAGATTTTAGCAGTCCCTACACTAATGACGACCAGCAAGCAAATGATAACCACTCGCCTCAGCAAGATTCAAGCACCCCGTTTAATAAACATTTGCCTCTTTGCGACTGAAGCAGTCCCACATGGTTAGAAGTACGTTCAGTTGTTCACCTATTTGGCAGAACATTACACTAATTGCTTTAGCATTAAAACATGGTATTAATAGGGGGAGACTGATAACAAGGAGATACCATGTGCTTCTTCAGTTTGGGAAAGAGTTTGCTTAAAATCTGCTCGTGGTGAGCTTGAAATCTCTGCAGCTTCGGGAACCCAGGAATGAAAAAGCCTTAATGAGAAAAGATGAGAGAAATCATCAGAAAATTTCTGGAGCAGTCATGGGAGCAGCATGATTTTGTAGAAACTCATCCCCTGCATTGCCTGTTGCAGTTGGCTGGACCACAACATGCCCAGCTACCTCCCTTGGCATCCCTCCCAGAGCCTGCCCTTCACCCCATCTACATAGGTGACAGCACCCTCAGCACCAACCCCAGCTGGTCCAGAGCAGACCTGTGCACCTCCCCACCGTCCGCCCGCCTGAGACTTGGCTTGGCCAAGACCTCTCTGAACACATCTTGGTGCTTACCAAGGTTCAGAGAAAAGCTGAATATGTTTGAACACCACAAGCTTGTGCAGCACCCCGTAATCTAGCAGGACATGCGTTTAAGACTGTTCGGAGTTATCAAGCCATGAGGCTCATAAAATGATCCCTGTGCATACAGCACTGCTAACCACAAGTAAGACAAAAGAATCTTTAATGTGTTTTAAGTAAAATAATACAGCACATTTGGTGGAATTACACCTTCATAAAAACACAAAGGCATGTGGTTCATCGCACACTAAAAACAGAGCACTACATGATGCTCTTGGATGTACTTCTGTGAGACTTCTTAAAAACTCATAACCTTGAGTTAATTGATTGCCAAGGGCATGACACTCCGGAGAGATGATAGCACCTCTGTGAAAGTGTTAATTACTGAGCGCTACAGCTCAGTGCCGATAAACCATGGGTTTTTCTCCCTGATGAACTTGTCTGCCTCCAAGAGTGGTAGTGAGGTTGCATCAGCACATAACTAAGCCTTACGTGCTTCAAACAAGTATGTGAGGAGAAATGAGGCTCTACTGACCTACCTAAACAGCCTTCCCTCCCATCACAAGAGTCCCCACCCGCATCCTGCCCCAGCCTTACCGTGCATGGCATGCCGCTGGTTGGTCAGCAGCTGTGCCAGTGCCCAAAATGCATCCTCTTCGTTTAAGTACATCAGGAGGATGGCTGCAATCTGGCTCATGCCTTGGCAGTAGCTCACTTCCTGCAAGAGTCAAGAGGGGTAAACGTGCTGCCATGCCGTCAGACTCCACCATGATGCTAAAGCTGCAGAAGCAGGTCAGTTTGTCTGTGCTTCCCTCTCCTCTTTCAAGGTCTGTCCTGTTTCAAGGTCTTTACCACTTATGCCCAAATCCACAGCTCACATGTATCTACAGCATCTATCATGTCACCGACTCACAAAGTGGTTTGCGTTGGAAGGGACCTTTGAAGATCATCTCATCCAAACCCCCTGCCATGGGCAGAGACATCTTTCATTAGATTATGTTGCTCAAAGCCCCATCCAACCTGACCTTGAACACTTCCAATGATGGGGCATCCCAGCTTCTCTGGGCAACCCGTTCCATTGTCTCACCACCCTCACTGTAAAAAATGTCTTGCTTATGTCCAGTCTAAACCTACCCTCTTTCAGTTTATAACCGTTGACCCTTGTCCTGTCACTACAGGGCCTGGTAAAAAGTCTTTCTGTCTATCTTATAAGCCCCCTTTAAATATTGAAAGGCCACAATAAGGTCTCCCCAGAGCCTTCTCTTTGGACTGAACATCCTCAACTCTCAGTCTTCCCTCATGGGAGAGGTGTTCCAGCCCTCTGACAATTTTTGTGGCCCTCTGGACCCACTCTAGCAGGTCCTCAGGCGGAGGGTGAGGGGCTTGCAGTCAATGACCCCCACCACGCTGCTCCCCCCACCAGCCCTGCTCAAGCCTGGGGGGTGAGGGACAGAAACCCCAACATAAGAGGTGCCTGAAGCTGCTTCAAGGAGCAGGGAATGTGATGATAAACAGCATATGGCTCCGATACTGTTTTGGATTCCATCAGCCACATGAGCACTGAAGGAATTAAAGAATAAATAAATCTGGTAAGCATTTATCTGTTGTCAGGGAAGGCAGGGTCTTTGTTCCCATGACTACCCCCCCGAGCATCTTCTGTGCCGTCTGGGGTAACTTTCCCCTCCTGGAGATGGAAGCAGTAGGTTCAGCTGCTAATTTAGGCTTATTCTGCCCATGTCCTTCAGCAAAAAATTACTGGTTCACTGTAATAAATCAGTGTTTTCAACAAGGATGCCACTGAGTGTATGACAAGAAGAAACATGATAGACCTTCAGCCAGGAGGCTAGTCTTGCTGGACAGCCAAAGGGCAATCCCTTGTTCTTTGCTGACACTCCCCAAACTGCATCTGCCAGATGTCATTCACCAAGTGACAAAATGAACAAGGGAATGAAAAAACAACTGCGCAAAGTGTCTTGTGTTGCCTTCAAGTCTTGCAGCTGTCTATAAAAACCAGTATTAGGACTTAAAAGCGGAATTACCATTGGCTAAATGCGTGTGTGTGTGTATGTAGACACATATATAGACACACAAACATACATGTATACAAATATATAGAGAGCTTTTTTTTTAATCTTTTTATATATATATATATATATACATATATATATATAGCACAATACTATTCACTTTAACTGGACTAACTTACTACTTACGGTGTTATAAACAGAGTATGCTGACAGGACATGGAAGAGTGCCTGTTGCCTGGGGAGAAAGAATGATATTAAAGCACCTGAGTGTGAGGTCTCCAGCTTTGTGTCCACACCAACGCATATGCACAGAGAGCAAAGGTTCTGAAAACACCCAGCCAACTGGTACTTATGCCTTTTGCAAGGAGCAGGGCTCATAGAACCAGAAAGCACCTTGACGGGTACGTGGGATGTGACCTCTTCCTTTGGAGGGGCAGTTACCAGCAGCCCCGCAGAGTGGGGCTGAACCAGCCTGCTCCATCAGCAGGTCTCCTGGAGAAACAAGTACGTACCCACACGTACTGTGTTCAACACACTCGCTCTTCAGGTTTGGAGTGGTGGTGGGTTTTTAATAGACTTGCAACCACCCAGGCATCAAGTGTTACACATCTTGGGTGAAAGCACTGCCACCATTTTATTAATGTGTTCCCTTCTCCCTTCACTCCTCGCTAAAGCAGTCATCACCATATAGATATGCAGACTGTATGTCTGTGTAGGGCAGCCAGGTGTGACTCATCCAAGTGACAAAGCCACTTTGGCAAACCTCTCCAACCCCCTCCGTTGTGAAGGCCACGTATGCCTCGCTCTACCCAGCTCCCAGCAGACCCAGCCATCCCAAACCAAGCCCTCTGCAACTGCAAGCCTAGCACCTTAGGGGACAAGGCACCACAACAGGCTGATGCTTGGCTCATGAACGGGGGCTCAAGGTGGTCCAGTGTGGACCTGTCTGAAGGGAGAATCAGCAGTCCAACATCTGTGGGTCGTACCATGTGCTGATGGTTTGTGGAGCAGGCAGAGGTGGCTTTGCTCTCCTATGAGCTGCTCTGACCCAGGGGGATGGAGACCACCCCAAGCCAGGGGGCTGCTGGCCACCCCATCCACCACATCCCATGCACACCCACCGGCACCGGTGTCTGTACAGCCACGCGAAGCCTTTCGTACTCACTTCACTCCGTAGCGATCCCGAAACATGATGTGGTTTCGGAAGGTGCGGTTAACATCCAAATCTATCTGCTTGATTTCTGATGAAAAGCTCTTTGCTTGTTCTTTCATTTGCTGGAAGGGAAAGGTGCAGACAAGAGGAAGGAGTCAGACACCATCTCAGCCCACTCCTCTTTTCACACAGCAAGAAGGCATGCTTCCTACAGCAGGAGTGGCAGCTTGTGAGCTGCAGAGCTAGCGCAGAGTGACTCAAGGACACTGCCATCTTGCAGTGAACAACAATCTGCAGCCCAGAGGTGAATCCCTGGCCCCTCAGCTGTGCTGCGGGCCCAGGGAGAAGGGGGCAACCCATGCTACAACAGCTGCCAGCCTTCGCCCATCTTCCAATGCAGATACTGACTTTTCAGAATCTAAAACCTTTACAATTAAATTCCACTCTGATTTCTTTTAATTTCCTTGTGGTACCCAGCCTGGCTGCCATAAAGCATCGAGGCCTCTGTTGGCGCTTAAGGAACAATACACTTCTATAACCAACACACAGACACAAGCACCGAGTCCCTGAGCTTTTCAGAGGCTCAGTCATAACAGAGTCCAAACTGCTACGACAGAGTCTGTGAAGTCACCTTCAACTACTACTTCCTCTACAGAAGAGAATCATCTTAGGTTAAGGAGTTTCCACTAGAAAAGCAGTCCTGGGGTATCCCATTGGACTGGTGCAAATTTTAAGGAACTGGCAGAGTCCAGAACAGAAGCTAAACTCAGAACCAATAATCCTGATGCTCCCGCCATGCTGGCTAATCATTTAAGGCAGCATCACAAAGACAAAGGACTGAAGTCCATGCAAAAAATGGAAATTCAAACAAAAGCTAAGCCCGCTTCAACCAATTGCGCTCTCAGAGTCCCAAGCTCAAGATGCTCCATGGATGAATCCCACTGTAGTCCCTCTTGTAACCCACTGTTCAGCTCTGTGCATGAAGGCAGGGACCATTATGCTATAGCCAAGCATCTCATCGCACAGCCTTTAGATACCACCGGTGATCATGCAATTTCCCTCCTTCTTTAATATCTCCAGAGTTAACTGCATTAATAAAATACATTTTGTGACCATCTTCAAGGCAGCCTGAGATCCACTGGCAGGTTAGGAGCAGTGGAGATGAGCAGCATACCCAGCTTGCCCGGAGCACAGGGTCAGGGCCCCTCCTTGATCACACAGGAGAATGAAAATAGCATATCTGCACAGATACTTAATCATCTGCTACAGCAGCTGCCATCCTATGAATGCTTGTCAGCCTGATACAAGGCGCCTCCAGGCTGCTGTTGACCTCCCGAGGTGGCCACATCAGCTCTGGGGAACATCAAAAGGTGATTAGCACCCAGACGTGTCCAGCACAGCCAATGCTCAGGGCAGTCACACCATCCTGGGAATATTAACTCCAACCTTGAAAGCAGCTGGAAGAGCAACAGTGCAGGGGCTATTTTGAATTATTGCCTGCACGTGACAAGGGAGGATAAAAGTGATGACAGAATGAAGATCTGATGAACCACATAATTTCCCTGCTGTAATTCCTATTGCTCCTTGCCCTCTATAAAGCAGGCAGACTACTTGAGACAAAATGACTATTCATACGCACCGGGTCACTTCAGTTCAAATTTCTCTGGTAAAGGCCCTCTTGGTTTTCCTGACAGAACAACACAGAAATTTCCCAAAGACTGTAAAAACCCCTACTTGTTTGTTTTTTTTTAAATCACTGCACCTGAATAGCACGCAGGTTGCACAGCATTTTGTCACCTCCATGCACCCAGGAGGCTTTATCAATTCTGCAGACAGTAAACAAGAAGCCCAGGATGGGTTGTTCTCCTTTTTTCCCTTGTTTAAGTAACCTCAGGCCTCCACAGATGCTCTGCCGAGCTCATTAGCGCTGCGAGCCCTGCAAGCCATTGGCAGGCAGAAGCTGGGAAGCTGGAGGTCCTGTCCCAGAGACCTTTTACAAAGCAACGGGTGGAAGCCAGGATGCCTCTGCTTTGCCCCATGGCCAGGCACGTTTCGCCTGCCAGCTTCTGAGCTCTTCTGAAGTCCTCTTGGTTGTGGCTATAAAACCCCAGAGAGGCACCCACATTGAAACCAAGTGTGGCACATCCCATGATAGCCTCCAGGCTCCTGCAGCACCAGCGACAACTGAGCTGCCACGGCCTTGAAGAAGACTTGGAGACTTGCATGGAGAGGACTTGGAGGACAGCTGGGATAAGATAAAGCCTTACAGAAGCAACTGGACCAGGCTTTTTAATCGCATCGCTCCAGAGGCAACATGAACACAGGGAGCAATGTATACCACTTGGCTGGAAAAGTAGCTCCTCTGCCAGCCTCAGCGCAGAGGGCAACATCTCTACAGAGGCAGCAGTGGGTGTAAAAAAAGATGAATCACCTGGCATGTGCCAGGTGGCACACTCAAAACTCAATGCACATGCAAAAGCCAGGCTTTTGTGCCATGGTTCATGCCCCAAGGAGAAATGGGGTGGCTTTGGGACCTGCCCCTCCAGGACACATGGCTGGGGCTGAGGCTTGGTCCCTTCTTGAAAGCAAAACCCCTCATCCAGGACCTGCACTTAACCTCTTCTGGAGGAAGTTAGGGGGGAGCTAATTACTGGCGGCAGGTGGCACCAAAGAAGAGAAGGATTAAGATGAGCCTGGGGGATTTGCATCCAGCAAAGCCTATTAGCCCTGAAGCTCCTGTTTATCACAGACCTCTCTGGAGCACAGATAAACTCCTTGTGACTTTCATTTGTTTGGACTGCTTCCCTACCTGCACAGCACAGCTTCGAAGGAGGGGGCGTGATAAGAATCTGCATGCTGGGAGAGCTTCCTTCTGTCTGATTATCATCGCTGTGAGCCCAGCCTGCCTTCCCCAAGCCCCTGCACCTGAGTCCATCCCAGCAGCATCTTGCTATTAACATCTATGCTTGACTAACTATAATGAGCATTAGCATCATCCTGCTTAATAGGCAGTGACTTTTAGAAACACCTGCTGGAAGCAGCACTTGACCTTCTGCCTTTGAAACATAACTCCACAACACCCCGATCCTCACCCAGGTACATGATGCAAGCTAAACCATAACACAAGTCTGGAAAAAAAGTTAATTATCAACCAAGGGCTTCTACACGCTGCCTATGGAAAGAGGCAGCGTAAAGGAGCCGAGATGCCTGAAACAAACAAACAAACAAAACCCCAACAAAATACAGGTAACCCCATTACTCATGTTCTTCTTCAATGCACCCTACAGAAATTGCTTATTTTATACCACCGAATCCAAGCCTGCAGCATGTAGTGCTCTGCTAGGAAGTAATCCACAGAGAAAATAAGTGATTTTTAATAGAAAAATGATTTTTATTTGATTATTAATAGAAACTTGTAAGACAGTTATAAAAAGGCTGAAAATGGAAGATAAAAGAAGCCACTTCAATCCTAGCACTTCCAGTGCCGCCAGTCAACTTCCAGCTGCACATCTAAGTTGTAAGGCAGGACCCTGCGGCTCAGAAATCACTCCCTAGGCTTGCAAGACCTGCCCTCATCCCATCCTCAATTAGGTTTCTTGACTAACGACCCATTGTCAGCTGGATTAAGGCTTCTGACCTTGCTGCACATTTCAAAATCCCTCAAGTGAAATTTTCAAGCACACAGAAAAATTTTCAAGCACATGGAAAAATTTTCAAGCACTCAGAGAGGTTTGGGGTACCTTCATCCAGTACCTACCCACTTCAGGGTACTCATGGCTACTCCGTATCACTCCAGGGAGCTCGGGGACTACAAGCGGTATCTTTGCTAAGCCTCCCTGCATCTTTCTCTAAAGATGCAATAACACCAACAGCATCTTTGGTTGCAGCTTCCAGCAGAATAAATGGAAGCAGCATATTAAGGAAAGCAGCTGGCTAACATGCTGAAAGGCCCCAGTCTACTATACACACAGAGATAGCGAGTTTATCTCCCTTGTATTTTCAGCCCTCACTAATTTTAAGCCTTTCCTTCTCGGAGGTCGCAGCAGTTCACGGACGGGATGGGGCCCCACCACCAGGCACACATCACTGGGCACTCAGCAGGCTGCTACCCTGCAAGGGAGGATGCAAGGGTGGGGTGTGACACACACCCCTCCAGCCCCTTAAACCATCCCCATATGAACCCCCTTTCTCTCCTGCCCATGCAGGTGGAGATGCCTGCATCCGCCATGGGTCTGACTTGCCCCAGCCAGTGAAGCCCCACCAAACCAGCCTCCCCATCACCTTGCTCCCATTGTCTGAGTCTGTACCTCATACTTTCCTTCATTTTCCTTCTTCATCTTCTCAACGTCCAGCAGAAGCGACCAGACCTGGCCTCGCACCTGAAGAGGGATCCCTTTGTACACTCGCCGGCACATCTGTAGGGAGGGAAATACATGCAAGGTTAGCTGGTCCTGCTGGTGGAAGAACAGATGTGCTCCATGGGTTGCTGCGGCAGACCACCAGCCATCTGAGCTGACACCCCAAATGACCACTTCCTCTGCCTGCGCTGGTGCAGAGAGGGCATCTCCAATCTGACGGATGAGCTGAGCACCTGCATCCATTGGAGACACCTACTCAGTCAAAATCAAGCCACAAATCATGCTTTTAACCTTACTGGAAGAGCTGGACATGGACCATCCCCTTTACACATGGAGAAATCTCAGGTGTTTCACAGCAGTCACATTCCGTGCACACCAGCCTGTCCTCGGAGTCCCCTCCAAGGACCAGATGCAGCACCCTTGGCTTTGAAGCCTTTGATCTGATCTAGCATGGTTATTCTCACCTGGATCCTCAGGGACTGGGAGAAAAGTAGATTTCCCCTTGGAGAGGAGAGCCCTTAACATGAGAGCCACAGGGACATATCCACAGAAACTCTCACAGCTTAACAAGTGGCAAAGGAGGCTGTGGGCTACACCAAGGGCTCTCCCCCGAATATGCAGGGTACTCCGCAAGCAAGGAGGGGGATTGGAGACAAACGTGCATGTGTCCCTCCTCCTGCCTCCACATGTCCACTTCATCTCACAGAGGCCTGTTCCCTTTTTACTTGTCATAAAGCCCTCTCTCTCTAAAGAGACCATTACATTTCAATGCAAAACAGCAAAGAGCTTTTGTTCCAGCCCTGACTTCTCCCATTAAAAGTTTCACAAAAAAGAAAAAAGCCCCATTTCTGAATATTTTCCACCCTTCCATTCATTCCACCCGTGCAACGCCTCGCAGCTGCACTACAAAGCTAACCGCGGCACTCCACCAGATTCCCAAGCTCCAGCCATGGAGCGGATTTACACTGTCACACAGTGATCCCTCAGGACAGGCCAGTTCCTTGGAAGGGGACAGAGGTACCGGATTCCCAGTCATGGAAATACGCTCAGGGCTGAGCAGGGCAGTACCCAACCAGGCAATCAACTGGAGCTACTGGCATTGCCTGGTACAAATGCATTCAACCTCCTTCAAAACCCCTCTTCTCTTTCCATAGGGTGGTTCTGCTTCACACATTTCAGGCTGATGCAAGAGAAGGGCTGCAATTTATGGGGAAGCATCCAGCTCCTAGCAGAAGGCTTTCTGGACATGGTCCTGCCGAGTTGCCTTTGTATCTGTTTCACCAAGCTGAACGCCTGCTCCTGTTACCTTTCCTTTCTGACCCATCTCGCATCATCAGCTTTTTAACTTCTAGCTTGACTTTTTAAACACCAGCCTACACACAAAGTTATAAAGACCATAAACATGGCACTGTGTTGTCAGCCTACCTGGGCTCGCAGCCTCCAGAGAGCACAGACCCATACTCCTCGTTTCGTTACCGTCTGCATGGCAGCACTGCGCCTACCAAGTGCAAAACACAGCAACGACAGCTCTTGTCCCAAAGAGCTAGTACAAGACGAGACAGGAGGTGGGGTTCAAGCAGACAGGTTAGGGGACAACAAAGAAATAACACCACTATCCCAGTCAAAATAAGTATGTAATAGCTATGTAATAAATGCCAAGACCACCGTGTAGTACTAGGAGAGCTAAATATGTGTTATAACACTTTTCCGCCACATAATGGCAAATATTTCAGAATTTCTGCTGACACAAAGTGTCAGTGTAAGGTATCTTGATCCTCTAACTGTAATGGACATTCAACATTTAAAACCCCGTTCTCAGCACTTGCCAAATACTTGCTCTGCCCCAGGTGCTGCTTAGCACCAGCTTTGAAGGTCCAGTCATAGCCAGGACCATACTCTACAGAAATTCTTTGCAAGATCCTGCCCTCCCCTCTGTATACGCCGAGTAAGAGCTGCCCCCTAAAAAGCATCTCACTACCAAGATGTGCGCACAGATGGCCACCATCCTATTCAACAGCATCCTGCATTTTAAGTGGGACATCACTAATTCACCATCTGCACACCCAGAGGAGCCACTCCTGCTCGCCCAAGCTCACACGAGGAGGCATTTCTGGAGGACAGCAAACCTTCACGCCACGCTGGACAGCTTCATCCCCAGGGCTGAAAGACCAGGTAGATGAAGAAGCAATTCCCATTCCCTGAGAGTCATCAAATAAGGACAAAAGAAGTACGACACAAAGAGACAGGGTTAGATGAACCATGTCCCCAAAGTGGTACTGGTAAGGCGCCCACAAAAGCCTGGCTCCTGCAAGCGCTCATGACTTCATGAAGAAAAAGCTGAGATGGGATCAAGAAACTGGAGTATGTAACAATTCAGATAAAATCACCAAAAAAACTACTTATTTCCAACGGATTAGGAGAGACCGACTGACAGCTGCCGAGGCAGAAGATGACACTTAGCTCCATGGGAAGAAAATAATTTTGTTTTCAATTCCCAGAGCTGGTATTGTTGGACTTTAACGAGCGCAGCCCTCATCGGCATATAGTAAATGTCTCTAATGATTTTTCTCCACATGAGAGTGTGGGAGGCACAGGGGAGTTACAAAACATGCTGAGATGAAACTGAACTAAAATGCCTCCCCGTTATTTATCCAAGGGCTTTCCTCCTCCCACTGCCTCCAAACGTGAAAGTGATAAAAACCTCAGAGCTGTGAGTCACATGGAGCAAAAATGAGCAACTTTCCTTCATCGTGAAACTTGCAGGAAAACAGGGAAGTTATCATTAAAAGCAGCATTTATGCTGGGATGAACTGACAGAGGGAAAGCAGCAGGTGATGGCAACTCCTGCTCCACGTGAGAAGAAAAAACAACCCTCAAGGTCACCATCTTCTGTCTCTTATAAACTGCTCAGCCCTTACAGACGGGAAGAGAGCACCTAGACCATGCCCCATACAGACTGACAGACAGATCAACACATGACAGGAAGCAGGATGTCATCCTGTTTCACAAATGCAGATGCTGGTGGTCTTAGTAACGGCTCAAGGTGCTGTGTAGAAAGGCCATGTCAGAGCTAAGGACTGAATCCACTGTGTTTAAAACTTACTCCAGGTTTTGCCATAGGATCATCTTCCCTCTCTAGCCTTTAACATACCAAGCTCATGGCATAGAGGCCATCATCACCCCATCCCCATCTCTCTGCTCCCCATGTTCTTTCTTTCCAGTAAATGGGATAGGGAAGACTACAGAAGTACAGGCCTGAGCTCCATCTTCCTGCATTAGAGATCTCCTTTGAGAAGTACCCAACCAGGTCTTTAATGACAAGGGTGGAGACACTGCCTTTAAACAAAGGACATCTTTTTGCAGTAGTTAAGAGACAATAGTTAAAAAAGGGTTTAGGAGGGGTGGGTTGGGTTGGTTTTTTAAAGCAGAATATACACATTTCAGCCCACTTTCACATTTTGGAGCCTGTCACTGTTAGCTTTTCAGTCATGTGCATAGTCCACCAGGAAGAAAGTACAGGAGTAATGCCCAAATTTGGGGTATGCATGGCAATTTCACTTTAAAGCTTCTCGGTATACCCACCATACATCTCCAACACCCTGAAGTGGGGGTAGCCCCCCTTCCTCAGTTCCTTTAGGGCTCAAAGAGTGATACTTCTGAAGAGGTAGGGCTCCTTCGCTTCCTCCACCAGTGACGTGCCAGGGGAGCTGAGCTGTAAAAATCTTTACCTGGAGTAGTGGGTGAAGCCTCCACTACCACCACCCTGGAGAAGAGCACTTCTCTTTTGCACTGCAAAGCCAGCTGACCGATGATGTGGCCATGCAAGACACTTGGGAGCCTGGACTTTGCTGTGCATAGTTTTCTTTCCGTATAGATAATGGTTGCTCCCAACTCAGCTTTTGTCCCTGCAGCTGGAGCCTTGGCTATGCCGCATGGGGTGCCAGCAGGTTTGCAGGGGCTTTGGCAGCAAAGCAGGGGCAAATTTAAATCCTAAAGCTGATGTGTCATGAGCGGGCATTTACATTTATTACCAGAGATACCTCTGGGGGAGAGGAAAATGCTACCTGCCTTTCCAAAATGGCAAAAAACCAGCAGCAGAAGTCACCCTGCAGCTTCCTGGTGCAACCCTCTTTCTTTCTCATGGTGTTTGCGGGCGGAAGACCTGACTTCAGCTGACCCTGCCATGACAAACGTTTGCTGGCTCTCTCCAGTCTTAGCAGATTATTCGCTCTTGGGTGTCCATGTCAGTCAAAACAGAGCCACGATTCATCCTAAATCACTTTGCTGGCGTGCACTGGATCAAGCACCCTGCACTCCCTTGACCCTAGCAGAGACAAGGCTACCCCCTTGCACAAAGACAGGCCTTGCCTAAAAACCAGACATCTCTGGCCGAAGACATCCCTCTCTAAAGGTCCCATACCACACGGCTAGCAGCAAGAAATAGCTTGCAAATGATGCAGAGGTCATATCCTCTTCCTAGGACTGATACTACTGGCTGAAATCCACTTATTTCAGGGCTACGATGAATAAATTATCCCGCTATTGGAGCACATGCAGCACAGTCTCTTTTTTCTCTGCAAAACTGTGCTGCCTTAACTGTGTACATTCTTACATGGCACCAACCACTTCCTAACCTTCCCAAGCAGAATCAGGTTGGGATTTGAACTTCAGTTTAAAACAGCAGTGAAGAGGACAGACTACCTGAGCCTCCCTGTGCTGAACCCTGAATTACACAATTTAGCACTTCTTTGCAGGTTTGACATACCTTAATTCTGCAAAGCAGTGTGGTCCTTGCATGCACTCCTTTCTTTTTGTACCTTTTCCCTTGTGAAAGTACAGCCAGGAAAAGGCAACACTGCATCATCCTAACCCCATCCATGCAATGAATTGTGCTGGTGTCATTTTGTGTTGATGTTGCTACTGAAATTAAATCAGACTGCTATAAAATGCGTCTAGAACAGAGATGGAGACATATCTGATGTGGTGATGAGCAGAGGGAAGCCCAGAACATCAATTAAGATAATCCTACTTGTTGCTCATCCTGAAACAGGTTATGCCAGGAATGATTTTAGGCACAGCCAGGCCATGCTGGGCTAGGGATTGTAACAGGCCCTCCTCTTAAGTGTTTTTTTCAGCCCTGTTTCCTACCATCTGTGACAGCCACAACACCCAGACTGCAACCAGCAGCATGTGGGGATGCACACTGGCAGCAGGTGGGGGAACAGAAAGCAAGACCTGCTGCTCTGTGGCAATGGTTCATGCTGGAGGTCTGAAAAAGCTTCTTTCTCGCCTGCTGATGGGTGGTTGCTTTGGGGCTGGTTCCCTGGACGGGTACACAACCTCCCTCCTCCTGCTGACGTTTCAGAACACACTAGCTGAGACAACAACCTAAACCCTGATCAGGTACTAAGGTGCTGCAAAACACAACAGCCTGCTCAATAAGCCAAGAGTCCCTCTTCAAGCACTCGATACGGTCAGCTGTCTGCCAGGTCCAGCACATGAACTTGGACTCAAAAGGTTGGCCCTGAAGTCCAGAAACTTTCAGCCTGGAAAATAAAGACAGGTTTCTACGTCACACAAACAGAGCCAAAGTCAGGGCTTCCCTGTGAAACTGCCTGGAGTTCTTGAAACAAGATTTTTTTTTTGCCTCTAATAAAGCGCAGTCTATCAAAATGAACATCAGAGGAAAAGCTCCTGTCTTCATTAAGAGGTTTTTTTCAAAGATGACATCCTAGTCTTTATTAAAATAACACAGAGCTGCTGGCTTGTGACACTTGGGCTTCCGTCACATCAGTGAAGTGCCAAAAACAAACCTGAAGGAAGCATGCAAGGCAGATGTGACGGCCTGAGTGCTCAGAGAGGGAACAAAACCAACCCACTCCGCTTTAGAAAAGTCAGATCAAGGGCTTGTCACATTTACTTCAGCTAAAAAAAAAAAAACCATAACCATCTGAAGGGCATGACTGTGATCCCAGCATAAGGTCCTTGAAATGCCACATCTGAGCTGTATCCAGCTGTGGCAGCAGGAATCTCTGAGCAGCTTCCACACTTCCAACACAAGAGCATGGGTCTGCACATCCAGGTGAAGGATACAACTTAATTCTGAATTTATTCATTTTACAGAACTTTTTTTTGTGCCTGTCAGGGTCTTTGCACTTAACGCTGCTGGCTGCTCCAATACACAGACCTTCCTGCCTGCACTCGCACTGGCGCAAGGCAGCGGTGTGTTAGGCTGGATGGGACTGAAACCAAAGCTCCTTTTGTACTCCCCGAGGTCACCATACTGCTCCCTCCCTGCTTGGGGCCAAGCACTACTTCTCTGATGGGAGCGGGGATGGCCATTTCCAGTCCTCCAGCACAGGGACAATGCCACATCTGTTCCCAAGAGTCATCAACCATTTATGGGCTGTTATAAATAACATCATTTATTCCATTACAAGAGGTCTGTGATTTTCTGACCCTAAGACCCTCAAAACCTGCTTGCTGGTCTAGCCCCTCACCATCCAGCAGACCTGAGCTATGTGGGCTGCAGCATGCTTAACACACCTGCTGATTATGAGGGTAAATCCAAAAGACAGACAGTGATCACTGTCACTCCACACACCACTCACCCCGGATCCTGTCTGTCCCCACCGGCTGAGCCAGGGAAGCCAAGGTATGCTACAAACACTCATTATTACCCATCCCAAACATCCTCCAGGACACGAAGGAATTCTCTGCACTCTGCTGGAATTTGGCATTTCACCCACAAGGCCACTAACTGATTAGTGCTAACTTCTAATTAGAAAAAACAAAGCCACGGGAGAGCCCCCATTTTTGCCCTTAGAGCAGCGCTGATGAACAAAATAATTAGAACCATGCTGAAGTGAACAGAAGGATTATAAAACACCAAGCCCATCTCCACCCCATCCCTGCTGTAATCAAAGGTAAGATTAGGGGGCTTTTTGAAAAAAGGACGAGACTATAGCTGGTCTTTGGCTGGGTGAACCTGACATCACTCTCGATGCGTGGGTGAGGGGGAGGCTCTGCTAGATGACCCCCTGCAGCTATGCAGATACCCTCTGCACAACCTTTTAACCGAGCTCAAGTTTCTGTCAGCAGGAGCTAGAAGCAATACAGCCAAACACTCTGCTCCTCCTGCCAAACCAGAAGGCTGCAGAGGCCATAGCGACAGGGTGATGCTGGGCTTCAGCCCTGTCCTCCGCAGTACCATAAGCAGAGCAGGTCAGGTGTGACCCTCCTTACCCAGCAAGGGTCCTGTCATTAGGTTAAAGGGCTTTTTGTTTCAAGAGGTTTGTAATAGGAATATATTACAAATATTATTTGTGGCATTTGGTGCAGAATTTATTTTGAACACCAAAGCCAAGATACAAGGTTGGTGTCTCCATCCTGGATTTCCACAGACAGGTGCACACAATCTAACACCTAGGCACTGAAGGGGCTTCTCACAGGCATAGCTAGGAGCAATATACAAAATCTAGGTGATGTCCTAGAGAAATAATTCTCCCTCCAGCGAGAATGATGAGGAACATCATCTGGACTGTATCAGTCACATCTCCCATGCCACTACCAGGTGGTGGAGTTACAGAAGCGACCTGTGGCGTGCAACATCTCCTGCTCTCAGGGCAGGGACCCAGAGGGGCACATGAACATCTCTGCTGTGCTCCTGCTTGCACAGGAAAACGGAAGTGCAAACACAACAGCAGCATTTAGAAAACAATTTTTAAAACTATGCTAGTCAGAACAGGACTTTTCCCTCTACTGGTAACCCAGCAACTTCAAGGAAAAAATACAAATATTAAAGACTAATTGGTAGAACTAGGCAATATTTTCTAGCGATCTCTGATTTCTCTATCAACTTTTCAAAAGCCTGACTCATTGGAAGGATGCACCATTCCTGTCCGTCTGGACATGTGCTTTTTCTTTTCCTCCTTACCTTGTCACTGTTTCTGTATTTGCCCCATTTCTTCAGCATCTTTAGCCACTTGTCCACACGTTCGATTTCCTGCTGTTTTTGCTGGTGCAAGGGGGAAGAAGACAACGCAAAATTTAAGAAAAAAAAGCCCCAGAAGATACCTCCTCAACACAAAACTTCATTCTCTTTAGGTTTAAACTTCTATGCAAAGACCTCACATCAGGGATGGGAACAATCCGTAGGTGCTGGTAGGAACTGGGAATTTCAACCCGTGGTAGTAGCATTGGCAAAAACAATGAGACACACAGGCTTAACACAGAGAAAGCATTTCCAAGAGGAGCATTCCTTGACAACAAAAATCTCTGCAGGTTCAGCTAGCCTCAAATCATATCATTGTGTCAGATTGGCAGAAACGAGATGCTACTCAGTCCCAGTTAGCAGGATCCTAACAGAGGACACACTCCCAGCTCAGGGAAGATGAGGATGCAGATGACAGCCTACAAACCTCTACCACTTTCCCCTGCATGTGCAATCCCCTTTTCAAGCTGCAGCTGCCGAGCACTGTGCCAAAGCAGCGGGAAAAACCCAAAACTGCTTTAAAAAGCACAATTTCAGTGCAGGAGGGGAGGTGCCTGACCCTGCAAAATAAAAGCTCCCACAGACGGGCATCGTGCAGAGTTCCCACCTCCGCGTGAGCAGCAGTGACCAGCAGGCGCTGGCTGCCTGCATCCCTCTTGCTTGCACATTCGTGTCCTCAAAAACTGTCCCCTCCCCAGCCAGTGTGATAAGGGTCCAATACCATGACGACAGAGCTGGCAGCTCTCACCTTCTCTTCCAAGGCCGTGCGGGTTGGCAGCTCCTGCTCGCTGGAAAAGCAAGGGGTCACCGGTTACTCGGTGGGCAAGAAAGGGTGTGGAGGACCACAGAGTGCTGCAGCTCGGGGACCGCCTTGGGCAACTGAGGAGATACAGCTTGGGGGCCTCATGCCTTTCCTACAGCTGTCCCCGAGGAAGAAGATGCAGAGGAAGCACCAGCCAAAACCCCACCACCCTACAGGAGCTGCTGGTGGATAATCAAGCACTGGACATCACTGGAAATCCTGGGCATAAAGCTCCTCTTCAACACACACATGATCAGCAATTAAAAGGGTGCAGGGGACATTTCTGGACAGCAAGTGCTTCGAAACCCTGCTCTTGCATACAAAACACCTGCTATTACAACTTTTTGTTTGGATTTGGAACAAAAATAGTTATTCTAAGCATTTTCCCCAGGCACAGTGTGTGCATCTAATTCATCTGCCCCTCGCTTAGAATGTGGATTTCCTAAGGGAACCGAGAACCATCACACATCTTGTCTCACCTCTGCCTGCACCTCCCTGAATCACCAGGTGCAAAAGCAAGAGTCTCTGCAACGCACCACGGGCCTCCACAGAGGCACAGGAGCATCAGCCCACACCTTCTGACTCCAGTCTTGTTATGGGAAACCATTTCTGAACCTTGCCTTGCAGCGGATTCTAAGCATAAGAGTGTTTGAACATATGTGGTTGAGGGAGGAGGCACATCTAGTCATCCTCCTGCATTTGGGATTGATCAAGCCAAGCCACAAAGCAGCTTATAGGAAAGATGCTGGGTCTGCCACGCTCAGTGCAGATAGACAGTCTGCACAGACACGCGGGTCAGAGAGAACAGGAGAGGGCAGAAGGACTTACTGCAGGAATCCAAACCGGTCTGTAACTTTATAAAGCGTGAAATCAGCATCTTCCCATGGGTCAATCTGAGCTCCTTCCTGTCTGCCCTGAAAGGAAAAAGGACACCTGTGAGCCAACCCCAGCATCAGGAATGCCCCAGTACCTGCATCTCTCCCTCCCTGCATGCTAGAAGGCATAGAGCCGGAGACCAAAATCTGCTCTAAAGAGACAAATACAAAGCAGGCAAGAGAAAAATGCACAAGTTCAGCCTATCCAGTGTCCCTGGTGCGCCTCTGCTATGGGCTGGGAAGTGCTGTACGTCAGAGAAACTAGTGCTGTCGGGCATAAGCCATCCTGGTGTTAAGGGAGCACTGAAGCACTACAAGTCCAGGACCTTTCGGTATCTGTGCTGAGCACACACGGGATCCGTGAGAAACTCTGGGGATGTGATGAGAGTGGATGCGCAGGCAGAAGGAGGTAGGGAGAGCTTCGGCCTGATGTCATGAGGGTTACTGAGGTGATGCCTGCAGGGTGGCAAAAGTTCTTACAGCATTCCTAATCAATTAAATAGCTTCAGCCCTAGCCAGTATGTCGGGGAGAAACACGAGGTTGGTACCTTCTCATATTTGGCAACGATCTCCGCTTTTTCCTGGGTTATTAAAGTCTCTATATCTTTCTTCATGTCAGAAGCTGTAACGCAAGAAAAAAAAAAAGAAAAAAAAGGAGGAGGGGAAGGAGGTAAGTAAATGTGTACACAGCATGGGAAATCTTTAATGAAAGTGCTAATAGAAAAAACCTTTGCTGACAACTTCAGCTCCCAGCCATATCCCATAGCTAAAATTAGGCTGAGGTTGAAAAGCTCCCATACAAAGCGTGTACAGAGCTTGCCTGCATGCAGCAGGACTACCAGCTCCCCACTCTCTGCACGGAGACACAACTGAATTTGAGCAAAGGGGAGTCTTGCCGGACAGAAGACAAGACGCCGTGCCTTTGCTCTTAGGCACACACATACCCATAACAAAAGACTTCGTGCTTTTAAATCAAGACATGCAAACCAGCTGACGAGCCCTTGCATTGCACAGGTCACGTGCCAGCCGGGCACTGCACAGCATAGCGTTCGTGTGGATGACAGCAAACCACCAAGCTCTTGCCTTCAGCTATGGATGTGAAGCCTGAGACGCTCTGTAGCGACATCCTAAGGCAGATTTAACATCAAACGAGAAACTAAAAGGAGAAGTTTTTGCCTACTGAAGTGTGCACACAAGAAGTAAACTGGCCTCTAGATAACTACCTTCGATATACACCCCCTAAAGAAAAACAACACAGCAGCAAGATGCCTGCAGATTTCCCATCTACTTTGAGATGGACCAGTCTTCATCTAAACAAGACGCAGTCTAGCTCCCTGAGGTCTGTGCCCACTGGTCTGCTTTGTCCCATACACATACCTACGAGCACGGTAATTTCCCATGTCAAATGCGACTTCAGTGTTGTCTTGTACAAGCTCAAAGAAGCACCCTCCCTGTCAAGCCATCACTAGTTTCTTACTGTTCACCAAAGGAAAGCGTTGATCTAACACACCGAGAAGAAAACACAGGCAGACAAAATCCCCAGGGAACCACAGTCCCCAGGGGTGGCTGCAGGGAAGAGGGCAGAGGGAACGTCTACCAAGTCCTCCTTCTCTGGAACTCTACAGAGCCACAACCAGCCCACCTCAGAGCACCCAATGGCTACAGCACCACCTCTAAAGCCAGGCTACCACCAGCCAGGTCACCCAATCCTTTGGGCTACGGGAGCGAAGCGGCTGCAGTGCAATCCTGGTTGCAGCAGTCCCCGGGCACGAAGGATACAGGAGGGACAGGCAGCCAGCAGGGTGGCCTCATCTCCAGCCCACTGACCACATTCTCAAGTAATGTAAATGGACAAACTTCAGTCAGCCCCAGAGCTATACATCTTAGAATCACAGAACCACAGAAAGTTTTGGGTCGGAAGGGACCCCTAGAGGTCATCTAGTCCAACCCCCCCTGCCCCCGCAGCGAGCAGGGACACCGCTAACTAGATCAGGTTGCTCAGAGCCCCGTCCAACCTGGTCTTGAGTGTTTCCAGGGATGGGGCCTCCACTACCTCTCTGGGCAACCTGTTCCAGTGTTTCACAACCCTCATTGTAAAGAATTTCTTCCTTATATCCAGCCTAAACCTACCCTGGTTTAGTTTAAAACCA
>Ga0065711_1033133_pt1 | contig 26037 bp, 19 predicted proteins | sample Hoacrofraction12_FD_59098 | JGI IMG/M metagenome (GOLD analysis project Ga0065711, IMG submission 59098) | Hoatzin crop microbial communities from Cojedes, Venezuela - Epithelial fraction 12 v2 (version 2) | ecosystem: Host-associated > Birds > Digestive system > Esophagus > Crop | place... | reverse complement strand
TATCTCCAGAGAAGGAGACTCCACAGCCTCCCTGGGCAGCCTGTTCCAGGGCTCCATCACCCTCAGAGGGAAGAAGTTCTTCCTCATGTTCAGACGGAACTTCCTGTGCTTCAGTTTGTGCCCATTGCCCCTTGTCCTGTCACTGGGCACTGCTGAAAAGAGTCTGGCCCCATCCTCCTGACACCCACCCTTCAGATATTTGTAAGTATATATTAGGTCCCCTCGCAGCCTTCTCTTCTTCAGGCTGAACAAGCTCAGGTCCCTCAGCCTCTCCTCGTAGGAGAGATGCTCCTGTCCCCTCATCATCCTCGTAGCCCTCCGCTGGACTCTCTCCAGTAGCTCCTCATCTTTCTTGAAGTGGGGAGCCCAGAACTGGACACAGTACTCCAGACGAGGCCTCACTAGGGCAGAGTAGAAGGGAAGGAGAACCTCCCTCGACCTGCTGGCCACACTCTTCTTGATGCACCCCAGGATCCTATTGGCCTTCTTGGCAGCCAGGGCACACTGCTGGCTCATGGTTAACCTGTCTTCCACTAGGACACCCAGGTCCCTCTCCGCAGAGCTGCTCTCCAGCAGGTCCACCCCAAGGCTGTACTGATGGATGGGGTTGTTCCTCCCCAGGTGCAGGACCCTGCATTTGTCTTTGTTGAACCTCTTCAGGTTCCTCTCTGCCCAACTGTCTTATTTTCTGGCTGAATCAAGTCCAAATCTTCAGCTAAAGCAAATCCACAGATCTCTCTGACCGTGGCAAATCTACCAAAATGCCTTTTTATATCACCAAGCTCTTAACTACCACCTTCTCCTGTTGTGGTTCTCCAAGATATGCAGATTGTGCTCTGCAGAGTCACAGTGCACAGGAAAGCACTGCTGAGAATCCTGGCAATCATTGCAGTGTTTTTTGTTTAACTGCAGCCTGACCTGTAGCCTGTAATTTTGGTGTTTTAACATAACACTATATAGAGAATACCAAATAACAGCAGCGCAACAATGTGCAGGCAAAACAACAACAGAGAAAAGACCATAGAAGGAGGGGTGAGAGGACCACATACTGGGGCTGTGGGGTCTGAGCAGACATAAGCATGGACAATGTTTGGTCCCATTCACCTGCTGCAAGTGCCTGCTCCTGCTCAGAGCAGCCGCAAAAGCCATCGCTGGGACCTGCCAGTGCTCAGGATCTCAACACAGACTGAGTCGATGGCCAGTGAGTTCAAAAAAGGCCACAGTGATGGTGCAAGGGATATGCCTGTCTGCTCAGGGAGCACTGGTGTCATGCTGAACCCCCTGTCCTGTGGCTGGAGGGCTGTGGGGATGCTGCTTTGTGGGCACAAAGCTTGTGGGTTCTGGTGGTTGGCGGGCGCTGGCCTGCTCCAGGAGGTGTCTTTCAGCTCCTAATGTCTGAGAAATTTGCAGTCAGTGGACACCCTTTTTAGGTTTTGCCCCAAGGGGTTTCTCCTTAAATCAAGATCAGAAGCTACTAATTCTTCTTCATTCCTTTTAGACTCAACAAGACAAATTTATTGCTCACAGTCTGTGATGCAGACACAACCTGAAAAATTATATTAATACCATTCTTGTCTTTTTTACAAGGGCAGAATTAGCTTCTAGCCTTTTTATTTTATTTTGTTTTATTTTACTTTGTTTTATATTATTTAATCTTTTTTATTTTATTTTTTGCCTGTGTCTAGTGTTACTCTGTATTAAGTATAGTAAGGGCCTTGGCTGGCTTTCCATTTTTCGTTCCATTTTCCTTTTAGCAGACACACAGTGCTCAGCAGGAAGCTGTGACCAGTGTAATCACTGCTGCAGATGGAAGGGTGTCCCCAGAAAGGGATCAAAGAATTCCTGTCATGGCAACCATTAGCACAGGAAGTCTGGATGGCTGAGATGGCAGAGTATTTTGAAACCAGATTAGGAAAGAGATGCAGATTTTGACATCAATGCCCATGTCTGAGTGCTAATTACAGGGAGGAAGGACTAGCCGGAGGGTGCCGGCCACATACAGGACACAGAGAGGTTCTCCTGGTTTCATCTGGTCTGTGAGGGCATCTCTTGCTGCAAGGTTGGGTTCAGTTCTTAGTTGTTAAAACATCCCAGGAAGGTCTTTCCTGAAACAGTGTTTTCCAGCATCTTTCTGGACATCCAGAAGCACTTTCTTTAGCTTTACCTTCCCCTCTCCTCAGAAAAGAAATGAAAAACCCCAAAACCACCACAACTCCCTGCAAACCTAACTTCCCTGACGAGCCATGTCTGTCTTGCTGTCAGAACAGCTGACTGTCTGTTATGGTTTACATAAAGTCTACACATTAGTCCACTTACTCAGATCTTTGTCTACAACTTATCAATGTTTGATGGTATTCTTCCAGTTTGCCGTTTGCATCAAGGCTATTGAAATTATTCTTACCACAGACATCTTAAAGCCTGATCCTGCAGAAAAGAGGGGTCATACCCATAAGCAGATGCCATAGCCTGAAATGGTAACTAGCAGGTAAAGTATTCCTCATAGAAATTATATCCTTTCAGTGTACTGAAAGGTAACACATAATGCACACTGCCCACATATTTGCACAAGACAGGCATCCAAATCTCCATCCAAAGCCAGGTCAAAGGTGAATCTCACAAATCTAAATCCAAAGCCGGATTTGCACAGCTCTAAATTTAATTCACTATAGCAGTAAATGCTCTCAAGAGCTCAGACATCTCGAATGCACTGCTATAGATTTGTACTCCAGGGCATCAGATCGCTTTTCCCATACAGCTCAGCAGCAACAGTAACAGTAAAATGTGAGTGTGAGATGAAGTTGTGCGTCTTTGCCACTTTTTTAACTATGAAGTTATTCCTTCTGAAGAAGAGGCTTCATGATCTTGGTGACTGAAGTAAAGGTATTCACATTGATCTGGCTATGTAATGATTTATAAAGGTGGTAGACAGAGCTCAATAAAAGCTGTCACAGCCAAACCAGAAGGAGGGTATGCCTAGCATGCAGGAAGTTTGGATAACCAAGGTACAGCACAGAAACCAAACATACGTGGAGCTTTTACTAGACAAACATTGGGAGAAAAATACTGTATGACCCATTTCTTGTGTTCCACCACTGTTTGGCTGAGGGCTTTAGACTCCAACAGCTTCTGCTGTGGTTACAAACCTGCAAGAATGTCTTGCAGGGTGAGAGGGCTAGATGATTCAGGAAATTAGTAATGGGTTATGGAGCCTTTCACCTTGCAGGTCACTGACCTAAATACAGCTCACTGCTATCCAGCTATTAAATCTTGCCTTGAATTTTCACAAGTGAAAACAAAGGATCTACTGCCATGCAGTACCAGTTACACTTTGCTGAGCCCACTATTCCTCTGCCCATGTTCAAAGGCAACGCGGCCCCAATTAGGATGGCATCAGATGCACACAGAAGTGTGACACTGAGAGGAGGATCCTAGCTTGCATTTTTGGCATGGGAAAGACGGGAAAAAGATCACGTATGAAAACTTCGGACTGCTAAACAAGAAGAAAGTGCAGAGCTCAGACACAAGGATATTGCTATGGAGATCTGTTGCAAAGGAATATTGAGGTAGCACAGAAAGTCTCTTGAGGTAGCACAGAAATGTCACCTTATTTTTTCCACCAAGTGCTGTACTCAGTGGGGATGGTCAAAACCAAATATTACATATGACAGTTTTGATACTGCATCTGGACTGGTTTTAATTCATGCATCTGTACAAGAAGCCAAATCATCAAACTTCTTAATGGAATTGGAAGTGCCAAAATAGCAAAATATTTTGTTCAGACTTTTCAAGCTAAGTGAAATGTTTCAGAACACCTGAGCCAAAAACCTCTCTGCTTTCTTCTTCAACTTCTTTTAACCTGTGATCTCAAGTGAGTGAGCCCTGACTCCTCTCCATACGACATATGGTCCTTCCTGAAGGCTGAAAATAGTCTTAGCACAAGCCTGGCCACAGAAAAAAGGTAGTGCATGGTGCATCTTGGCCCTTGCCATCACTTCACTCCTGAGTCATCCCCAAAAAGAGAAACAGCCATCTCGAGGCTCCCCTCCCCAGCACCTGCTAGACAGAAGAGATACAGCCTTGACTCTGGCCTTTGCTAGCATTTCTGTAATGATGGGTGCCCAGGAAATTGGATGTACCTCGCAACAGCCTTAGAAGTCAAGTACTCCCTTCTGATGAAATATTAAAGTCACCAAGACATTGCTGCTTAGATGGGAGTAGTTGCATTATCCCTTTACAAGGCATAAAATGATTTTATTGATCCAGTCTCAAGCACAGAGGTCCGATTTTAACGTATTTACTTCCAGCCAGGGAGTATGCAAGGAAAATCTTGCGAGAAACCTGCTCGCTCTCTGCTCTGCATGGGCAGAATGGGTAGCTTCCCCCTGAAGGTGCTCTGAGCACAGACAAAATAGACTTATCATGAAAATCAGATAACCTTTGCCCATGATCTCTGAAGTACTGAACATGTGGCACGCCGCTGAAGTCTTTACAAAACTGGATGGGAAGGAGATAGAAACCAGGTAAGAACAAGGCTAGGAAAAAAAAGTAGAAAACAAGTATTTGTATGGACTATATCTGACCATCTGACTGCTCTTCTCACAGATGTTGTCTCACCCTTCCACTGGGATATACATATAACTGATCCTGAGAAAATCTGGGGTGTTCATTGTATGTTAGTAGAAGATAATGTGCTATATGAGTCCTGGGAGAGCGGATAATAAACACAGCGGATTTTCCTAGTACTTCTGGTGAACAACTCACTGATACTGCAGCTTATAATTAAGAACACTAACATTTTACCGTGCAAGGAGCTTGCTTGGACTCCTGTCCCTCTAAGTATGTTTTCTTGATAATGTCCAACAATATGTTCTTGATAACTGCCTAATTCCATTATTATTCTTCAGTTAAGTGTTTGTAATTTTCTTTTCTTCATATCTTGAAAGGACCAAGAAAATTTGCAGCTGTCTTTCAGTTTTTATAAGATGAAACAGTACTGTCTACAGAAAAACTAGTCAGTTGTAATTATGTCTTTGCTGTAACATATGAGTTTTTATTCCTTCATTCACTTCAGACTTCTCCCTCATTAGTTGATTTTGCTGCTCCCAGACTTCAGGAGAACTACATTTCTTTAAATATTTGTATCAGAGTAAATATTTGAATCCAAACTGCAAGACAAAGGAAACAGAGAGAAATAAAAACATGCAATAAATGCCTCCAAAGGGCAAGTGAACAGCCTTGAGAGACCTGAAGTACTGTGGTTTCTGTGTTTAGATGAGACACTGCATGTCCAGCAGTTTTTAAACAGTGCAGATTTTTCATCCGCAATCCAAAGGGCAAATAGATAACACATGACAGGCTCTGAAATTTGGAAAAATGAAAATTAACCAGTCACCAAGAGCCTCTATAAGGAGAAGATGATGACTTTCAGAGGACTTCTTGGTCACACTTTGTTGATTAAAGTAACAATATCATGGGTCTTTTGCACACACACTTCTTGACCTAACACAAAATTTGGTAAAAATCCTTGTTTGGGAGCACAAAACTGGGTTCCCCCCGAGTACAGACAGCCTGTTGCACCTTGTGGCCATGTTGTCAAGCATCTTCATTCCACTGAAAAACTTCTTGGTCCAGGTATGGGCAGGGTGAGTTGTCGTTTCACCACACAGAAGATGTGCGTGGCCTTACAGGTATTTTGGGCTGCAGGACAAAATGAAGCCATGGGAATGAGCACTGCTGTAAAAGAAGTCAACAGCTCAGCACTGTGGATGCTGACTTTTCAACTCCTATGACTTTTTGCTCCCATGGGTGTCACTGAGGAGCCACAGGGATGTCTGTGAGGCCCGGGACCCCGTCCAGCTGTTGCAGAGGAGCCATGGGCTTAGTTACCGAGGGCCATGGGGAGCAGGAAAGGACACTCAAGTGAAGCGCTGGCAGGAGGTGGCTGGGGGTGGACAATACAGGTGAGGGGTGGGTAAGATCTGGGATGAAAGGACATTTGACACAAGGATTGTCCTGCTGTGTCCATCAAGTGGGAAGTTTCCCCCTTCCTAGTTCTCTGCTCACTCATTCTCCCCATCCCCTCATGCTGTACCGATTTCCATTAAACTCACATTCAGCCCCAGGAGACCTGGGCATGGGGTGGAGCAGGGTTCTGGACAGGAACTGGCAGCTCTCATGCCCTCTGCATGGACACATACAGGCCCCAAAGGGCTGAGGACCACTACTGGCAGAGCATGTTCCTCTGTGCCACTTCTGATTTTGGTCAACAAGCACCTATCCAAAATACCCATGGATGCCTTTGTAAATACCATCTGGCCAGTCTGATATTTTTAACCAAACCCCAAGGATTTCAATCACAAGACATTCTAGGATCATACTAACAAAATCCTCTTTCCTTAATTTTTAGTGTTCTTCAAAAAATGATTCAGTCACAACACGGATGTCCTAAATAAGCATCAGATTATTGACCCATTGCCCCTAAAACTTCCAGCAGGTCCTAAATCATATCCTAAAGAACCGGTACCCCCAGGCATGATGGGTAAGGCTGCATGCAAGATACAGTCATCTCTGAACAGGAGACACAACATGGCCTGTGACCACCAACATCCTTAACAGCCTATGGACCACACTGCAGATCAGTTCCCACTTCAGGCTGTTGCACCTCGGATTTACACCAAATCATTCCAGAACCTATCCACTCTTTCACTGCTTTGAGATTATTTCGCAATTTCCAATCACCCTCCATGGCTATGCAAAAGAAAACAAGGTACAAAGTACCATAAGTAGATGTTTCATTCACCAAAGGATAATATTAATCTAAATGATCCTGATTATTATTTTAAAACCTATATACCCAAATATGATTAGTCTTGATTCTTGACAGCAATAATTTACAATATCTTCAGTCTTACCTGAGGGATTTTCTTGCCACATTTCATACAGAAACCAAAAGTGACAGTTATTATGTTGCTTTTAATAGAAATCTCAAAACTCATGAGCTACTGTCTCCATAAATATTTATTATGAAGTTCCTATTTAAATGTGATTAGATGCTAAATAGCAGTGTTCTGAAATATCATATTTAGCTACAGAAAATTTCAATTTTTTGACAATAGCAAGTTTTAAAAGTTGCATTTGCCTTTTCCTTTTTTTAAGAAGGCAACTATAATATTATTCAGAATCAATGCCATTCTGCCATGTTATATAACCGCTTCTCTTTCTCTGAGTGCACAGAAATTACGCTCTGAGGGAGAGATTTTGTGTTGTGAAGTACTGACCCAGTCTGCTTTGGAAGGTGGGCATAATTCCATTAAAGCTTATTCTACTTCAATTCCCATATCAAATTTATTTTCTTAGGTACAGCTGTTGCTAATAAATTGTGTAGAAGAATCTAAGCTTCTAGTTTCCCAGTAGCTCTTAGCACTGTTAATGGCTTCTATTATATTTACGGCTTTTTTTACTGTTGCAGATCCGAAAGGCTCTGTTCAGGTGACATTTTGGCTCTGGAGAAGTGAGCCAATAGGCACTAATATTCCTGCAGATGTAGAAGGTAAAGTTCCTGATCAGGGTCTAAAAAGACAACAGGTAACATGTGAATCACAAAGATGTGAAACATTCCAAAACAGACACATATATTGTGTTCACAAAAAGGACAATCTCTTTTTTAAACGTGGATTTTATAATACCTGAATTAATCCCAGTTTGCTCAAAACGTCACTACTATTGGCTAGCCATGTTTTTGTAGACATATGTGGAAAAAGTTCTTACGTATTATATATTAATTATTCCAGCATAAAAAGCCTGGATGAATAAGAGCAAAAAGCTGCACAGGACAAGTTTTCAGAGTCTTCTCAGATACTTTAAGAGGGGAGACAAGAAGAACAATAAATAAATACAAGCATTTTGAGCCAAATAGCTTTCTCAGGGCTGTTTACACAAACAATGATAATGCGGGCCTTCAGCTGCAATGGTGCCACAGATCCCAGCTAGTGGGAAAGCATACTCTGAGCAGAATATGAGAGAAGAACAGCTCCAAGGGGAAAAAAGTATGTATGGTTTGAGTTTAAAACCAGAGCTCATTTACATTAAGATCAATCATTGGGAAAATCCATTCTGCAGTGCTAGCCCATCAGCGAGCAAGCTAATTGAATGCAGAGTTAGCGAGAGCATGGGTGGCCTCTTTCCTCTTTTATCTGCACAGCAAAGCTAGCAGCAGCTCCGAGATCCCCCTCTCTGCAAAAGAAGCGCCTTCAGACAGGGCAGCCACCCGACCGAGCCCAGGGAACTTTACCCGCGAGTGCGTACCGTGTTTGAAGCCAACTTGCCTGCTGCTGAGCAGGGGTCGGCAGCAGGCCGCCGAGGGGGCTGCGACTCACAGCCGCCCGACTCCTCGATACGTTGCGGGTCCAGACCCCTGGCCACGCGTGGTGGGAGTCAGGCAGTCGGAGCAGAAGTGGCTGTGCCCAGCGCACGCTGCTGTGAGCTCCCTCAACAAACACACTCACGTCACAGGCAAAACCGCCCCATCTTTCCCCTAGGTTCTGCTGGCAGGAATGCTCACAGGAAATGTCCTGTTAGTGGAGATAAAAGGCTTGATTTACTCTGTTCCCGATAATGCATAATTGCTTAATCGCAAGCACATAATTAAAGTCCATTGGGAAGGTTACAGTGACAATGATTGCCCAGCAAAGACGAGTTCCCTCAGAGAGGCAATCTTTGCATCAGCTGGATTTTTTTATAATGGGGACGAGGGGAAATGCACTAAAAAGCCTGAATGTTTGGCAAGAGCTGTGGAGGAATGGAGCAAGGGAGGCCAGACACAGCCGGAGTGGCACCAACAGACGGAAAGGACATAAGCTTTTAAACTAATTCCTTCACTGACTGAGCTGCTGGTGGAACCAAATTCTCTGGAGAAGGACTTTTTGTGCGCTGAGGAGGCCACCAAGCTCAGCAGCCTCTAGAGAAGACTGCTCTGAGGCACCAAGCACCCTCCCAGGTCATGGCAACACAGGAGCCTACCTAGCCCACCACTCCAAGTCTGCGCTGACACTGCTGAAGGTTGTTCATGCAGATGTTACAGGGGCCACTAAGCCTAGCAGGCTGAGGGACATCCAGTGGGCAGAGCAACTGTGGTGGACCCACGTATGAAACAGCAGATTCAGTGGGGAGCCACAGCTTCTCAATGTGAAGAGACCACCAGCTCCTGTGGTGCCCTGTCTGGCTCCCAGTATAGGAAACAGCATGAAAGGAGCAAACAGAAAGCTGTTCCTCCCAGTGATGGGAGGCAATTTTTCAAACTAGTGCATGAGTCATGACTCCTTTTATTGAAACCTGCTCTTCAGTCATCTGGAAACCAGTGCTAAAGATACTTTTTAATTCCTTTGTCATGTAAATTTTGTGTCACTACTGAGTTAGGCACCCACCACAAAGGAACAGTAGTTCGCTGAGACTGTCAGAGCCTTGTGTGCATGTCCACAACTCTGAAGCTTCCTTAATAACTGCATAAATGAATGAAGTCCTGTTTGCACACGGAAGAGCACTGCATTCATTTTCATCAGTGACGATGAAGGAAGTCTGAGAAGTCAAAAAAACCCACAAAACTGTCCAGTACACAAGAGCCGTTGTGTCCCTAACAGAAAGAAGACAGTTCCAGTTTGGGGAAGCCAGTCTGTAAGTGCAAGTAAAGAGCATCACTTGGCAGCCTGCAGAGCAAAAGAAGAAAAATCTGTGCTTCAGAAAATGGTGCTTGCTTTGAGCTGGCAAGAAATATTTCAATAACAGGTTGAGGAGAATGTAGCTTCAAAGTTTCGAAGTCAACAGAGTTTTGGAAGCAGTTGCTGAAATTTGTATCCAAAAGTGATTTAACTTCCCCAGTAAGTGATGTGTACAAATGGCACACACCACTAAACCACATATGCACGCAATGTATGAATTCCCACATTCTTGACTTCCCATTCCAGCTTTAACATTTTTTCCAGTGCAAAAAAAAATGAATCAAGCTTGCAATAGGATGTGTGTAGAGATGCCAAAGAAAAAATCAAAATCAGCTGTTATTTGAAAATTACTGAGCCTGGAGTACTTTGTTTAGATACTTCATGCCCTCATAAATCCTGTATACCATTGTGGGTAACCAGCTAAAGGTAGTGCTCTTTAAGCCAAAGCTATTCTGAGCTTATTTGGCTTTTTTGGTAGTATGACCTTTTATAGTGACCCAGATGCTTATACAATCATCAGGATCCACGGGGCAAACTGTTCTTCTGTGAATGGATTTGTAGTGGCGTGGTAATTCATCCATTTTAAATGCATTTTCATTGCTCCTGCCGAAGAAGAAATGTTGTGGCCAAAAAAAGAGAAAATCAGGGGACATGCTGGAGAATACACTACCCAATATTTTTCTTTGCCCCAACTTGCTCTGCTAAGAAAGTGAGAATTGCTGCAACCATGTGGAAGCAGAATGGCAACAGCCTGCAGTATATGAAAGGTTTCTGCAGCAAAGCAGAATTCCTCTCACTCTGCCTAGAAGTAAAATCAAAGCATCTCAAAGTTTTTAGGAGAGATGTTTCTTTTGAGAGCTTGTCAGTATAACTATGTCAGGAACGAATTTACCAAAACAAATCTTCACTTCACCAATGTTGGTAGCTGTCATCTTTAAAATTGTTTAGATACAATACAGGAAGGGAATGAGACAGAGAAGAGTTACATCTTGTTTAATACCCTAAAAATAACACCATCATCTTGCTAAATAAGAAGGGACATAATGCAACACTTTGAAGAAAAACAGGCGGTCATTTTTCTCTTGATGCTATTTAGAGTGAGTTCATCTGTACCTGTACAAGGAGATTAAATTGTTGTGCAGGACGTAGAGGCTTGAGCCTCATCTCAGCTGGTGGGGGATTCTCTCCGTTACCTTTTTCCCCTCTTTTTTTTTTTTTTTAATGAATAGTGTCCCATCTTCCTCGGGCACATGAGAAGGTGCATGTCTCCAGTCACCATGAAACATGTAGAGGCCAGGAAGGTATGGGCCAGTCTGAAAGCAGAGCTAGAGGAAGCTGCATATCACCTGCTGCACTGCAAAATTAGCATAGCTATCTGCTGTGTTTCATTTCCATGACCATGTCCTAAATCCTTCCTTTGAAGGGTAAAGGCAGTGCTAAGGGCAGATACAGGCTGGCAGCTCTTAATTTGCATCAGGATTCAATCATCTTAATTTGCTTCAGGACTCATCCCAGCAGTGAGGTGAGGAAAGCAGCATGTGTTAGAGCCAATGTCTGCCCGGCCTCTGCCTATTACAGGGCAGGAAAGTGGATCTGAGTGTCACAGTGGGAATGGGTAGGAGAAGGATGTATTTTTCAAGCAGAGCTGCATGTATTTTACACCCTCCCTAGTTCCCTTACACTTGCATTTCTGCAGGCTGCTACCACCTATTACAACATAGATAACAGCCAGCAAGAACAAGCGTGTCAGAGGTTTTGGACCCAGCAAGCATACCACTGGAAAATAGGGATGCTGTTTTTCAGAGACGTAAACGATATGATGCTGGGCATGAACCCTGAACCTACCTGCAACCTGTTGGGCATCTTTTTCATGATACCCCTACGAGGAATTACAAACCATTTTGAGGTAACAAAACCCTTCTGGAAGAAAATACAACAGTGCTGCAGTCATTTGCAATCACTTACCACGGACAGAGTTTTGCTACTAGAGGGATGGGATCAGGACCTGAAGTATCAGGGCCCACTGAAATACCTCATGGTAGACATCAGTGATGCAAAAGCAATTAATACTTCTGCCTGGTCTATAATGATTCTGCTCCCCTAATGCAGTAGAGTGGCTAGAAGAGCAACCTCTCTAATGGCACATAAACACTTTCCAAGTGGCTGTCCTGTTAAGGTTATGCAAGACCCAGGGCAGTCCTCTGCAACGTGATGTCAGCTCTGGCTCCTGGCCTGACACGCAGTTACACAACAGGACAAGGCGAGGGGAGAAAATGGAGATGCTCTGGAGCTGTCAATTTTTTGAAATACATTTTAAGCACATAGTTTCTATTGCTGTCACTAGCAAAACGTCAGATCGCTAAGCAGCAGTGGGGGGAGTTAAGGTTGATCTAAGACATGCTGGCTTTTTTACTTTTCTTTATATTATTCTTTATTCTTCTTTTCATGTATCTGTCCTGATTTTTCCTCTCTTGGAGTCTTGGCAGGGGAGCAAAAGAAGCTCAGAAGTACATAGTTAACTACTGAGTAATGCTATACTGAAGTCAGGGAATCTCTTTTTTTCAGTTTTTCATGGTTTTTCTTACTTTGTGCAAGAGCTGTTAGCCTAGAAACCCTCCTGATATTTAGCATTCCTTCCACACTGGTTAATTCATGCTAGTTGCAAGAAGCACGTCGTAGGGATTTGGGGCCGACATTGGTGGAGACGTGCTTGTCATCACAAGCAGTGAAGGGAAATGCCACTGTCATATCACATAGCCCAAGCAAAGGTTACAAAGGAATCAACAAGAACCTTTTTCCTCACTGCCCACATAAGCCCACTGCAGCGTAGCAGTGAGTGCTGAACAGATGTAGAAGTGTGTCTGAGACGGAGACCCTCAGGTGTTACCCTCGCAGCACAGGTTGTGCTGCTTTCTCTTCCCATTGTTGTTTGGAGAGATCAGGGCTCTCGGCCAAGAGAAATGATCTTCCTTCTCACATGAGCCACCCTTTTTGAAGGCCTTTTTGTCCTTCTTCAATTTAAAACAATGTAAGTGACCCTGGCTGAGGAGGAAATTGTCTGGGATGAGTGGGGTCTATGTGCTTCTCAGGGCACAGACGAAGTCTTGCAGAAGGATGTCCTGCAGCTGCTCAGAGGGTCAAGGGTGCATGGAGCAACCATGGATTGTCTTTGCTGGTGTTGGTGAGCTAGCAGCAGCTCTCCAAGCAGTGAGTGCAAGCCCTATCCTCTACAAGGATGGGCATGTGTGTGCTGGCCTTGCCATCAGGTCTCCACACTGCAAACTAGGCATTGGAGGGGGCTGGCAGCATGACCACAGACAGGAGAACTGGGGCCCACAACACATGCCATCTGAGCATGGGGAAAGGCAGAGAGAGAAGAGGAGTAGCATTTGCCGGCCTCTATGGTCCAGGTCCTTGGACTTGCTACTCAAAGGGAAGGTCTCTGCCCAGTCAAGCTCTCTGAGAAACTCCTGATAACTGAGAGCCATATGGAGCCCTGGGCTACCCTGCACATCCCGAAAACGCTCCTAGTCTGGTACTTCATTCTCTTATTTTTCCTTCAGCCTGTATATAGAGCTTGACACTTCACTCAGTCTCTCGATCTGGAGACTGCGTTTGGCTGACGTGTCAGAGTCATACCTACTCATATATCTACCTGTCCTCTCCCCGTATGCCCAGATTAGGACTTGTCAGAATAAAGCTGCAAAACTTCTCAGACAAAACAAATATTGGTAATGAAGGTTTGAACTGTAAGCACTGATAAAGTTCAGACTGAACTAAATCTTTTGTCTACATATATTTCCTATGGCTCTCTGTCTTTTATCTCTGATACACGCCAGCTCACATGAATTTCTTTTGGTGATATCTTGGGAGAAGACACCACTGGAAAACCACTCAGCCAAAGATTTCCCTGCAGATGAAGAAAGTCAAATCTGGAACCCAAAACTAGCTATTCTGTATAAAATGGGAGAGAGCAAAGCCTTGGATCAGAAAAACCCTGGAGTTTTGTGGAATGTTTGATCCTGATCTGACTCGTGTGGCTCAAGCCTTTGTGGCTCATTCTATGCCTTTTTATGATGAAGAAAATACACAGTAAAACCAGGCCTGTATGGTCAGGGTCCCTGGAATTAAATGCATTAAAACAGAATAAATCAATTCAGAAAACTGGCTGTCTTCCTTTTGCTCCAAGTTACTTCCTCAACATCTGCCTTAACTGCCCTCGGCAACAGAATTTTTCCGCAGGGTGTGTATTTTATACTTTGACAACTTGGTACAAATATTTCATTGTCAGAATTGGGACACAGTTAAGCTTGCAATCCAGCTACCTATTCTGAACTGCATGTGTCTGAACTTGTATACATCTATGAAAAAAAATAAGCTTTTCTGTTCCCCCTCTAGTCCTCACAATTCACTTGGAACCAGCACTACCATTCAGGCAAGACAGATCTTCTCAGAGAAAAGCAGCTTGCTTTCTCCTGCTTTATACGACTAACTGAATTTCTCCGAAGCTATACAAATTCCTTGCATTAAAAAAAAAAAAAGTCCATTCCATATGAATGTTAATGCTACCTCCAAATGACGTGTGTGTGTGCAGAGTGCCTCTGAAAGAATCCCTTCACAAGATCTGTTTGCATCAGGGGATGCAACTGGTGGACTTCCATCTGAATGTTGCTATTGTTCTAGTCTTTGTCACATTTGCTTTTCCAGTCAGTTTCAGATGTAACTTCCCAACCACAAGAAATTGTTTTGAGTTGTCAGCAGTTTAATTCATCAAGATTTTCTTTGTTTACAGGAAGATTTTAGTGTCCAATGAGAGGAAGAGATTGCCAGCTCTCAGTCACAGCAGGACAAAATACAGGCAAGAGAGTAGATTTCCACAGGTCAAGGTCCATAGGAAAGGAGAACTTATTGTTCAGGGTACCGGGTTTAGCCTAGCAATAACTTTGTCACAAAGCATCCCTGCTGTGCTCGGAAAGGTCAAAACTCAAGTCACCCTGAGCTGCTGTGTCCTCAGCCCCATTTGTATCCCATTACTTCAAATGACATGAGCAGAAACCTCTGTCTACCTTCCTGCCCTTTGGCAGGCTGAGCCACAGCTATGTCTGTCTATCCTGGCACTGGTTTGTCTAACTTGTTCTTTAAGACCTCTGACGTTGGGGACGCCACAGCTCACCTCAGCAAGCTATTTCAGCTTTTGCCTGTCCTCTCAGTCTTCACTTTCTAACCTACCTCTCTTTTAGGCAGTCTAGGATCCTCAGCTTGTGGGAAATGAGATGAGCTCTGCTGACATCAGTGAAGTTTCACCATTAAACACGCTTTGAAGATATGACCTAGTACTGTCAAAACTCAGTCCTTTCACTTCCCTCTTAATTTTAGTCTGTTCCTACTCTTTATCTCTTGATAGATTCACAATGTTCCTTCCACTCACTTTAACATCTAAGCAGTGTGAAAGTGCTGATGCTCACTCCTACACATCATCATCAGCATTCATCTCTCTTTTTCTGTTCATATTTCTAAAACTTTCAGATCTTCATCTTCACACATGCCCACTACAGCATTCTGCTGGGGATCTAAAAAACACATCAGACTTATAAAGAAGTTTCCGAGATCATCTTCCAGCCTTGTCTTTCTGAGCAAATAATTCTTCTCTTTGTGACTCTCAACTGGCTTCCCAAGTTTAATTTTCAGACATTACCTTTAACACCATTCATAGTGGAAGAGCTCAGCCAGTTCCTCTGTTATTATGTGTATCCTCCCACCTCTGTAGTGACATCAGTCTCCAGTGTCCATTTGACCTGTTGCCCAGAACATACCTTCACGTTTTCTTCACTTTTTCCTCTTTGAATGCACGGCTTTCCAGAGGAGTCCTTTAAGGCTGTTATTTTGTGTGATCTCAGACCTTTCCTTAAGGGCCACTCTAACTGCAATGTCTAATTAGAAGACACAAGGCACTACTACCTTTTTTAATTAACTTATTTGACAAGTTTGAATACAACTAAACCACAAATCATTGCCAAATGTCCAGATGCACACATACTAACTTTTGCAAGAATGACTTCCCTATCACTGCTGCTTTAATCTTCCCCCTGCATCTTCTAATTTCTTTGCTCACTCATTTATTTGGTCTTGCCTTGAATTAGCAGCATGTGCTACATAGGTAATATCATTCACTGTGTGTTTGCACAGATGCTCACATCTCTTCATTATTTCCCAGTTCTGTCTGGGTTGTTAGTTGTATTAGAAGTCCAGCATGGCCTAGGAGTTAGCTAACTCCCCTGCACCTCAGCCTGCATGTTGTCATCTCATCTCTGGGATGTTCTTACTATATGCTCCTAGATAGAGTACAGAGTATGGCAAAGGTCTCATAGTCACAGTTCAAACATTGTGCACCAGCAGAGGTGCACAGGCAGACAGTGTTGGCACCAGCAAGGCACCCTCCTGGAGGAACAGGCTGCCTTTATCTTTTGACCAGTGGGAAAGATAGATACAGACATGATGAGCAAGTCTTCCTTAGGTTTGCCCTGAGGACAGCGGACAGAGGGGTCTCTCCCCCTACCAATGGGAGCTCTGAGCCATAGAATTTGCATCTGATAGCCGTTCTTGCAGCCTAAATTTTCCTATCTTGGAGGCCTGAAATACAGACTGTTTATCTGATTATTGTTTGGCTCATTGTTTACTTTGGACTTTGATTAAACAAAAATATATTAACATTCAGCACTTACACAGAACTGCTTACAGGTAGCTGTTTGCAAAAGATTTAAAGACAGAGAAATTAGAAGCTTGTCTGAAAATCTGGTTGGTCATAATCCACAGGCTTTCCTGGTATTTTTAGATTTTGTTGTTGCTGGTTTTACTGTTTATTTTTGTCCTAGCTATAGCTCTACATATTCTTGCTTTGTCCATGAGGCTCTGCATCTATTGTTACACATCTATCATGAATCTGCTGTAATCTGTACCTCTGCATGCCTTCACTTGCTTTCCTTCTTTAATGTTTCCTGTCTTGTCATCTGATACAATTAATCACTTCATGAAAAGAAACCTGATACTGATACCCTGCAAACACTTAGGCAAGTACCCTAACCCAGAGAAAATACTGGACTTGTTGAGAAGGCATCCACAGTGACAGGGCTGCTTCAGTGGGACTATTTGCCTCCAGGGACTGCTGGAAAGCTGAGAGATTACTGAATGGGCCAATGTTGGGAAATGCCATGTAGAAATAGCAGATATGATCACTTATCTCCATCTAAGACACAGGCAGCCTCACATTGCTTCCTCTATCCATCTGAGCAAGCATCTCTGCAAGGCATCCACAAGCAGTTAAATATCAATGAAATCCAGGCTTGTCTAGTCCTTTCAACTCTTGCAGGCAAGAAACTTTCAGCAGACTATCGAAAAACTAATGAAAACACTTCTGCTTTGGGCCATGAGAAGAGAAACCTGGAATCAAAGCAGAAAAGCTTCTTTCTGTTTCGTTCTCTGCCTGAAGAATCAGTGGATATCTAAACTAGAACAGTATGTGCTGGCAGCACGGCCTGAGTGCAGACATGGGTCGTGGCAGAGCTGAGACTGGTGGCTGTGCCAAGCAGCCTCATTCAGCAGCGATCTTTGAGATCCGCCCCTCACGGGCAGCTGAAGGCCACAAAAATTCCCCCCCTCACACCCTCCCCACATTTCTCAGGAGAAAGCCAGATCCACCTTATTGAACAAGATGTCTTCCAGGAACACCAGGGTTTACTCTGAAAACGGAGGAAGCTGGAACTGCCACAAATAACTTGTTATTCGTAGCACTGGTGGCAAAACAAGAATACACGTGCAAGAACAAAGCAAAACGTAAGCATTTTTGTGCCCCACCTGAGTGCACCTGAACACGCTGGTAGCATTGGCATCTCCTCATGCTAAGCGTGCAAGCAAACTGGGTTTGCCTCACTGTTGGTGCAAGTGTGTTATTACGAGCACAAATACAGAGAAGAATATTTTCACCTGCTGACGTTAACTTTGAGAAGCCCTGATAAAAAAAAAGAAATAAAACTCCATGACCATTGCCAGCTATTCAAAGAATAATGCTTGACCTGTTGATGCAGGTAGCCGGAGCATTATGAAAGAGCCTCACATGCAGTTAGATGATTTTGGCTGAATTCAGGTGGTGTGTAGGGGCGCAAGTCAATTGCTGGTAAGAAGACACAAGTCAAAGGAGTTTGATCCTCCATTTAGACAGTCACTTGTGAGAGAGCCAGGGTAAACCTGGTTACTTCAAGTAAACCTTTGAGTTTGGTGCACTGTGTTCATCTACTTTGGCTCTCTTCTCAGGATGGTTTGAAGATTCGTCATGGTTTGTAGCAGGGGTTTTGTTTGCGATGTATTACACTGAGAAGGTCAAAGAAGTTAGAGTAACACCTTGAAGTTCCTCTCTGGGCTCCTTTCTTAATGCTTTCCATCTCCTGCTCTTCAATTGTACAGAAAATTTGTGCAGGCCTTTAAAGAAGCAATTACTCTATTGTTTAGCAAAAGCACTATGCCAAAAGTGAGTAATAAGCTAAACAATACCACCTCTTTATTCCAGTAGAATATGCATTTATGCCATTTCAAATTTCCAACTTCTAATTTTCCATTTTTGTAGTGTTACAAAGCTTTGGAAACTGCACTGTATCTTCTGAGGCCCATGTGCTGCAGAAAGCTTTTGCAGTAAAACACCTTTGCTCAACAGTAGGTTCATTTTCCTATAAAATCATTCAGAGCACTCACCAAAATAAGACAAGTTCAGGAAAGTCCTCACTCACCCTGCTGTCGCACAGAGCACAAACCTCATCACTCCTTGCCATGCCAACTGCCTGCATGCCCATCACTCTTTCTCATGAGCTCTTAGGTGGAGAAGAAACTTTATGGTTATTACCTGTGAAATCAAAGTCACAGATCCTCTGTGGTATGAAGAAATGCACTGAATCCTCACTGTGCACTCTACCAATTGCTGTGGCACAAAATAAAGCTTTGAGTGCTTGGTTTAGACCTTCTTCATAGTGGTTTTGCAAATGCTTGAAGAAAATGTGGTATACATTTCCTGTGGTTCTTTCACAGCTTCTGCACTTGCATTCATCTCATTTTTAAGAACAAGCTACACATCTGAGAATATTAACCTGTTGAGTAATAAAAGTACAAAGTCATCTGCAGGTTAGGTCAAAGGTCTTCTCAAAGGATCATGTTAGTGAACAAAGTGACAGGCAGGCACCATGGAGGAGGTTAAAACAGGCAAATTGGAATCACCAGCTTTGTCTTAAAGCTTTTCATCCTGAGATACATGTGCATCTGGTCTGTCTGTGGGTATTTGAGTACTACCTACAGACATGAGCAGATACACCTTGAAATGCATTAAAGAACAAGGACCAGTAAGAAGTTATAAACAGTTTTTAAGTGATACAGAGTTCTTGGACCTAAATCAGAGGTCATTTTTGTTTTCTCTTTTGTCTATCCATCTCTTTTTTTAACTCACACTTTCTATGGAAACTAAACCTTGCTGAGACTTCAGCGATGACAGAAATTAGCTTGATTTCATGGAAGGCAGAAGATGCTCTATTATGCCAGCTCTGACTCTGACACCATGGCCTTTTTTTTTGGAGGAAATGACAAAGAATGGAGAGACTTGCTTGCCCTTCTGCAGGACTCAGCTCCGCTTGTGCTCTTGGCCTTTTCCTGGGAGGAGAAAGACAGGCCACTGCTTTTGACCATTCTGTTGCATCAAGAGGAAGAGAGGCAGTTTAATATGATAAAGAACCCTAAAGGAAATAGTTGTGACCTCCAGTGACAGACTTCTGAGTGGTGGGACAAGGAGGAGAAGGAAGAAGTAGTTGAGTTACCTCCTCAGATATGGGGTGGTCTGGGAGCAACAAAAGAAGAAATCTTGTCAAACTAGATGCAAAGTTGTGAGGGCTGGGGAAAGAGAACAGGATTGGAGAGGGGACTGGGAAGGCAAAAGGTTCCTTGCTGTGTGGAACAACCTTTGATGCTATAGATCTGTGACTTGCTTGAAGTACAGCCTTTCTGTATACTTCTGCCAGACTGTTGATCTTGGGCTTGAATGGGAGAAATTACTGCAAATCTTGACAATCAACAGTCACAATGCTCAGATATTTTGATGTGCTTGGACTGTGGCTTCTAATGTTTGAAGAGCTGCTGCCTTCACTCCAGGAGCCAGACAATGTTATTGCAGAGGGAAACTCTGGTCCAGTGCATGCAAATAAAGAGGATATTACTCATTGCCACTATGAAGCAGAGACATTTTTGCAAAAAGAATGGTAGAGACTGTGAGCTACTCCATTCCCCTGAGTCTTAGGACAGGAAGTAATCCAAGGATGATGGAACAGCAGAATTATTTCTGCCTTCGTTACTATCACAGAATGTTTTGAAGAGATGCAGAAGACACTTAAAACCTGAATGGATTTCACTTATTTAGGCCTCCGAAGTGCAATGCTTATAGAATACAGACAATATGCCTATCAGACATTGATTTGCCTCCTCCCTGCTATCTTCCCCCACCATATTTCTTGTTTGTTTATGAGAACAGATTGTCCTTGTGACATGTCTCTGAACCTGGCAATGCCTAAGAAACACATTGCTCAGCTATACAAGTGACAGTCATGAACACCAAAGCTGACTGGATACATTACACACCCAGTTTATCCAAAATGTAATCCAAGACAGGCCATTTATTCAGTTCAACTAGATGTAAAGCAGTGCAACTCTGTGCAGCAATGCGTAAGATCATGAAGAAGGCCTTAAGTGGTGTTCATTCAGGTTCACACATGTCTTCTCCACTTATAGGAAAATACAGCATGCTGGGGATTTTCTTGGCCAACTGCTTGAAGTTGCTTCAACTTACTATCTGCTAGATAAACACAATAAATCACAATCTCATTTAAAGGCAGAGCAAGACAATTTCTCTGATAAGCAAATCCACCTCTGCAAAGTTATTTCCTTTTCATTCAGTCTTGTTTGCCCATTGCAAAACCAAACCGTGTGGCATTTAATGAAAGAGGAGGATTAAGAGTGAATAGTACAGCAGTTTAGTATTTCTTCCATCACGTGGGCAAAAAAAGCAGATGTTGAGCTGTGTGCTCGGCTCCCCAAAGACAACTCCTCTATGCTTGGTTTGTGTGTTGGCTCTTTCTCCTTGCTCTCATCTCATTTCTGTCATTATCCGCCTTGTTTTAGCAGGTACCAGCACACTGGTCTATGGGGCAGGAACCGTCACTTGTAACCCTTTGGAAGCTACTGATCTTGCATAAATGATAACAACCTCCATTGACCAAAAGCAGCCAAGGAAAAAGAGAATTGAGTCCACTCTGCACAGAAGGATGGGGCCTCAGGGCAGTGTGGAAGGAGCCTTCTGTGTCTTGCGCGCAGTAGAAATGGTCAGGTTAGCCGCAGAAGTGGTCGGGTAAGTCCGAGGGGGCACTCAGACCAGAGCAAGAAGGAGAGACCCCGGCACGACAGGGAGCCCGCGCAGTCGCTTTGCAAAGAAGCAGAAACAGCCCCTGCCCACGATGCCTGCCCGGATGCAGGGACTGACAGAGACAGGGGCCTGAGGACTGCCAAACACAACCCTCAGGGCTTGCAGCTGCCAAGCCTCCCTCGGCCTTTGCTGCCAGGTACTAGATCCTCTGCAACTGAAGAGCTTAGGCTGTTAATTAATGAGAATTAAGCCATGCAGAAGGCATAAAACCCCACATTAGAAAGCTAGTTTATGACACCATTCATGAGGCAACAGCCCAGCATCAAAAAGAGACAGCCCAATGTGGCATTTCTATTACCTGGTTTTATTATGCTGAAGGATTATATTAAGCATGTACTCCCTGCTGGGAAATGTGACTTCTGAATGATTTCTTCACCCTGCAAGGGTGTTACCACTCTCTCAGGTTTCTAGAAACGAGTCTTGCATTCAGAGCACTTCCAGAAAGACCTCAACTTACACACCTACACAGAAAAAGAGAGGTTTTCACGTAGGAGAGGAAAAGTCATCCTGAGTCCTCACATGATTTTGGAGGCAAAAAATCATACTACCAGTTCCCTTTATCATGGAGTTCCTTAATATGCCGACACTCATACCCATTTCTATACTCCCACCATGATATCTTGTATGCTTTCCTAGAGGCAGTGTCAGAGCCAAGGAAGAACACATGGTCACGATCATCACCCATCAAAAAGGAAGACATGGACAAAAAGGCACCCTGATGTTCAAGCCACCTGTGAGCTCAACGGAGCATTGCTTCTCTCCTGGGAGGAAGGGTTATGGCCCAACCGCAACACTGGCCATGCACAAAATACACAAAACCATTTAAATCCCTATGTAGATGTAGCTGTAGATGTAGATGTAGATGTATATATGTATGCTACAAAACATGAGCTGCAGCTAAAGAGACTTATAAACAGACGAATAAACTATGAGGAAGGAGAACAGCGGAGCTTTGAAAGGGGGCAAAAAGGCCTCATTTAGGCTATCTGAGGACTATAAAAATGTCTCATTTTGCCACTTTGCTGGAGGGAGGAGGATAAGAAGGCAAGTATTATGTTATTCAATCGATAACAGTTACAAATGTGAAACAGATTAAAAGAATGAGTCATTCCCATTCTCATGGTCAACTACCAAAGTCTGCTGAGGCAGCTGATACTAGAAGTTTTGGCGGCACAATTTCATGGTAAGTAGTCCTTAGGGTGACACAAACTATGAGCAGTCAGACCTCAGCCCATCATGTGCAGGAGTTGGAAGGGAGTTTCCTTCCCTCTCCCAGCTGAGGGGCCAGGGGTGACAGCGGTACCACTGCCTCACTGGCTGCCCTATGCCCAGGCAGGTGAAATGCCAGCCCCATCGCTAAACTCCAGCCCTGCAAAGTATCAGCACCACTGTCCACCCTGTTTTTTTGGAAGACAGGGATGGAAAAGAGATGGAGCATAATCCTAACTCGGCTTTGAGCCCTTCCCTTCCTAGATTTGGATGCTTTTAAGTGCTGATGTTTGACGCTTTCCAGAGCAAGTGGAGGCAAGGAGTGGGCAGGAATCAGCATTTGCGTTCTCATCTTTTTTGCCTCCCATCGGTAAATACAGGAGCTTTTGGGCCGGTTTCTCAATCAGAACAGGAATCAAGACAGACATCTCAAAATATTTCCCTGTGGTCACTTTGGTATTTACAGTGGTCTTGGTTCCTTTAAAGAGCACAGAGGCTCTCAGAAGAAAAACAGCCATGACTTCACTGTGCCTCTCATGAAAGGAACAGCTCCACTCTGTCACTTCCGTTCAAGAGCAGCTACTTACAGCCCACTTCTCCTTCTTTCCCTGAACTCTGAGGTTGCTGCTAGCTCACAGCCCAGCAGCTAAACACAGGGGCTCAGCTCCTCTTTCTGCTGTTGCCCTGGACCAGAGAAATCGAAGAAAGACTAGATAGCACAGGTAATCAAAGGGAGTGTTTGCATGTACACAGGATCTTGACCAGCTAGGAAGTCTGGTTGCCCTTTGGCAGCTTTAACTCCTCGCACAGAGAGTTTCATCTTTGGTGCTTTTGCAGTGAGGACCTTTGATGTGAAAGGCAGCAACGCTTCTGATCGAGTCATATTTCAACACCATCTCCCTTAAACAGCCACAAGCCCTTATCATTCGCATCGCTGTACTTCATTCTAATGAGGCATTGCCCCTGTACTTCTTTTGCACATTTTGGCAGGGAGGGGATCTGTTAATTAGCCAGACTTTGCATTTTTAGTGGAAGTCTACTGCAAAAGTCTTGTTTTTCTAAGTCTGACCTGTTGAGTGATTCATGAGATCCATATTAATACATGGCACAGGACAGCTCCATTGATTATCATCCTAAATCTACCAGATGGCTCAGTAAAAACATACGCAGCAGAAGAAAATTCACTAACAAAAATAGAATTGTGACAGCATCATCCATTAGCCTGAAGTTCACAACATAAAGCTACCATGCTATGGCATTTTTAAGTACACTCCACTCTCAACCAGGATGCAGGAGAAGACAAATTTAGAAAAGATGGGCTTTAAATAGAAGTTAATTTCAAAAATAAAGTGTACCCTTGGAAGTTATGTTCCTGTAACAAATTTAGAAACCTGAGCAGAATAAAAAATTTACTAGCATTCTCAGGTGACAGGCAGTGTAGTCAGGTGGACATCCCTGAATATGACATGCTGTTTCAAATACAGACTTCCTGGAAAAACAGGGGCAGGACCATGTCTTCTTTTTCTGTTTATTATACAGCGCTAAGAACATTGGAGATGTGTGAAAAACTATAAATCTTCATATGTAGGCCATCTGGCTCTAATGGCATGACAGCTTATATCAATAGTTTTGTGTACTTGCCGGTTGTCTCTTGGTTTCCAAGTAATGAGTATCTCTGTGGCCAGATTTTCAAACCTCTGCTTCCAACCAGCCACACATATAAGTGCCGATTCAGATGTGCTCTTCCCATAACAGCTTCCAGTCTGACATGCCTGGACAGATTTTTAAAAGCACTTGGCAATGATATTCTATGAATAGCCTGAAGTGCTAGTCTCAGCCTGGGTGAGATATCGTGACCAAAAGTTTTCTGGCAGAAAATGTACAATATTTCCAACATTTAAAATTAATTTCAAAGAAGATAACTTGTTTATGTCAGAATCCAGGCAAGAAGAAATTGAGTGTAGAAAGAGAAATGAAAAAGGGTGTTTATATTTGTTTTGCCTGCAGAAGGGAATTATTTTTCTGTTCACTGGTATTTTACTGGGAAATTCCCTCCAATGTTTTGTTTAATTCTGAAAAATGTTCACAACCAAAACGCAATATTGTGTGAAATATTAGCAACACATTAGGTCTTGTGAGTTTAAACCACAACAAAAATACCTACTGCAATCTTTCAGCTTGTTGAAGATGTTGGAAAAATGTATTTGTTTTTGACCTAGGCTGTTTTTTTTCCCAGCTGTTGGAAGAACTGCCACAAACCAGAAAATCAGTTATTCACTTGGCTTGAATACTGTTTTGTTTGTTGTTTTTTACAAACCTATGTCCACTTTTAGATGAGTTTATGATGAGACACAGAAAATTTAGTCCTATACATATCCCTGAAATTCAATTCACTGGATGAGCTGGGGAGAAACAGCTTCACAGCCCTTCAGGTGATTATTTCTGTCCGAAAATATGCGGACAAACTGTCATTTTTACACAGATAATGGAAGTATAATGGAGACACTCCTTAAAGATGTCCTGTTCTTCCTATCATATTTAAAGAATTTGTTTAAGGAAAAGAGACAGGGTGGGTTTGTATGTTGCACTTGTCATATTATGCAACAAGATATATGACACTGCATTAATCATATTCCTTACTGGTGACTTTTTCACCAGCTCATCTCACTAATTGTTTAGACTTCTTTTACAATTAAAAAAGCAAAACTTCCCATGTATATTATCTTTTCAGGAAGACAGAATAACAATGTAATGAAGTTTGTTTCAGTAATAGAAATGTGATATTAAATATAGTAAAAAATATTTTGCGCCACATGATAGTCATTAAACTTCTATTAATTGTAGTAATACTAGTGACAATTATTTTTCCAGATATTGAATCTGGCCTAGTTGCACCTTTAATTTTGTGGTAGATACTCTACTCTTCGGGTATAATATGGAAATCCACATTGGGCTCTTTAACAAACATTTGAAAAAAATTAACAACATCTCCTTGTGGGATGTCCAGGGATTCAGCTCCAAGTGAAAAATCTGGAGACTCAGAAGCAGCTGATGAAACTCTGGCACTCTCAGCACAACACCGAGCCCGGGCTCCCATCTCCTTGGCAGAAGGTATGGGAGCACTGGCAGTCAGGAACTTTGGATTCCTGGTGAAAATTCAGTTCTAAATGGTCAAAAAGCTATCAGTTTCAAAATTACTATTTTTCAAATATCTTTTCAGAAAAAAAAATCTGGACTTTTTGTAAAGAAATTTTCTTAGTGATTTGAGGGGATTCTTGCAGGGAACATCCAGCTTTCAGTTACTATCATCATTCTGCTATCTATGCTTTAGTTCCCCATTTATTTGGGACAAAGGCACTTTTCTATCCCACAGGCATAGTTCTTTTGTGAGCATATACACATATTGCATTGTGAAGTAGTCTGGTAAGACAGGACTGTAATGCCAGGGCTACCACAGATCATATCTGGTAATTACAGGCCTCTCAGCCTTGCTTCAGTGTCTGGTAAATTTATGGAGAAGGTTATGCTGGAAGTTATTGAAAAACACTTGAGGGACAACGCAGTCACTGGTCATAGCCAGCATGGGTTCATGAGGGGAAAGTCCTGCTTAAC
>Ga0065711_1003865_pt1 | contig 26037 bp, 14 predicted proteins | sample Hoacrofraction12_FD_59098 | JGI IMG/M metagenome (GOLD analysis project Ga0065711, IMG submission 59098) | Hoatzin crop microbial communities from Cojedes, Venezuela - Epithelial fraction 12 v2 (version 2) | ecosystem: Host-associated > Birds > Digestive system > Esophagus > Crop | place... | reverse complement strand
CCCTCTTTCCACATTCCATGGACCTTTCTCTTCTGCCTGATCTCCGCTAGAAGCTCCTTGTTTAACCATGCAGGTCTCCTGCCTCCTTTGCTAAATTTCTTTCTCAGGGGGATGCAGTGCTCCTGTGCATGGAGAAGTGTTGTTTAAAGAGTGGCCAGCACTCATGGACCCCCCTGCCTTCGAGAGCCCTGGCCCACGGGATTCCTCCCAGTAGCTCCTTGAAGAGGGCAAAGTCAGCCCTCCTGAGGTCCAGGGTTTTGATGCTGCTTATCGTCCTGCTTCCTCCACACAGGATCCTGAACTCGACCATTTCATGGTCACTGCAGCCGAGTCTACCTCCGACATTCACATTCTCCACCAGTCCCTCCTTGTTTGTTAACACAAGGTCCAGCAGCGCGCCTTTCCTTGTTGGTTCCTCCACCACTTGCATCAGAAAGTTGTCATCGATGCTCTGTAGGGACCTCCTGGATTGCGCCTGCCTAACTGTATGGTCTTCCCAGCTGATGTCAGGGTGGTTGAAGTCCCCCATGAGAACCAGTGCCTGTGACTGTGAGACTGCTTGCAGCTGCTTGTAGAAGGCCTCATCAACTTCCTCCTCCTGGTCAGGTGGCCTGTAGTACACACCCACCGTATTGTCACCCTTATGAGCCTGTCCCTTAATTCTAACCCACAAGCTTTCAACTTGTTCCTCATTTGCCCCCGGGTCAAGCTCAATGCATTCTACTTGCTCCCTCACATATAGAGCAACTCCCCCACCTCTCCTTGTTGGTCTGTCCTTCCTAAAGAGTCTGTAGCCATCTATGACACCATGTCAGTCATGGGAGTTTTCCCACCACGTTTCTGTGATGGTGACCAAGTCATAGCCGTCCTGCTGTATAATGGCTTCAAGCTCCTCCTGTTTATTGCCCATGCTACTGTGCACATTTGAGCTGGGCTGTCAATCTCACCCCTGGCCTTGGCACGCCAAGCCTTTGCTCATCCCTAGTGAGTTGGACAATATTTCCTTCCCCCTTCGAACCTAGTTTAAAGCCCTCTCAATGAGCCCCGCCAGGTCGTGGCCAAGAATTCTTTTTCCCCTTTGAGACAGCTGAGTTCCACCTGTCGCCAGCAGGCCCGGTGCTGTGTACACCTCCCCATGATCAAAGAAGCCTTGTCATTCACTCATGCAGTCCATATCTCTTCAGTCCTACTGGAAAGATACTGCTTCACAATGCCAGAAGCTTTGACAATGTCAAGGTAAGCCACTTTGCCTTCCTCTCATCCACAGAGCTACTTACTTCAAAGTAAAAGGCAATCAGGTTCATCTAGCATAACTTAAACTTGGTAAATCAATTTTGTCTGTTCTCAGTCAGTGTCCTGTCCTTCATGTGCCTAGAAATTCATTCCGAGGGACAGAGATGAGACTGGCCAAAGTCTAGTTCCCTGAACCTTTCTCTGCCTTTTTGGGATATGGCTGAAGCATTTGTCTTTTTCTACGACCAAGGTTACCTGAACTCTTCATATGACACAGAACAGCCTCACAATGAAGATCTTTCAACCTTTTCTGTCGGGTTGAAGGCAGCTCCTTCAACTCATTCTATCTGATCTCAAGGACTTCTTTATATCCAGGTTAACTAAGTCATCCCTTACTTGATTTTTCTCTACTGTGTGTAGTATGTCTCCCAGAATTTGCAACTGTACACAGAGACCAGAGAGACTCAGCAGCAGACCTGGTGTAATAAAGACTTAGGCAAAGAAATCACTGAGTACTTCAACCACGTCATTTACATTTAGAAGCCCTTTCTATTTTGTCCTCCATACCCTTCTCCCATGTAGCTTTAATTTTCCTTAATTCCGTCCTACCTTGTTTGGGTGACACTTCAGTGTTCCCCTTTTGTCGCCTTTCCCTGCTTCTACTTCCTATATGTTTTCTTTCTAGTGTTTGACATAAGTCTGGAATTCCCTGTTCAAATGAGCTGTCTTTTTGTCTTGCCTGTTTGCCTGCAAATGAAGATAGGTAGTTCATGGGCTTTGAGATAGTTGCCCCTGATGATCAGGACTCTTCCAGGTCCTGCTGTCCTTCAGAGTAGGTTCTCTAAAAAACTATCCACCTATTCACTTAGTAAGCCAAATCTTGCTTCCATCAGTTCCTAGGGCTTTAGTTATCTACTTGTCTTCCTCACCTCCCTCAGGTTCTTAAACTCTTCTCTTCTTTGGTCACTTGGTCCTCTTGGATGAAGTCTTCATCCAGCTTCTCTTCTTGACCAGAGATTCTGTTGCCTTTCGGCTAACCTCATCTCAGATCCTAACCCATAATCTCGCTAATATGCATATCATCCCTTTCACAATAGAGCCTGATTATGTCCCCGCTGTTCCTCGGCATACAGAATGCATCCCCCTTGGCTCATGTTCCCTGCCTGCCTTTCCTAAAAGACTTTATATCCATCACTTCAGTAGCATTTCTGTAATGAAAGTTATCCCACACCATCTCTATTTCCACAGCTCAGTAGCTACCCAAAACCTTTCATTTCCATATTTTTTTTTGAGTGTGTGTGTGTGTGTTTTGCTGGCTGCATGAATATGTGGCAGACACAAGAGATAAGCCTGTGTCACTCCACTTCATGTGAAAGGTCCCCTGTTACTTATCCTGTACATATCATAGATAGTTTTTTAGGGAACCTGCTCTGAAGGACAGCAGGACCGGGAAGAGTCCTGATCATCAGGAGCAACTATTGATTACTTTTCACCAGTTTCATTATCATGTCCTTTGCTATCAGTTAAGCTGCGTCAGCGACTTGGCAGTATCCTTTACTGTGTGTTCCACTCTGATTCATAGAACTTTCCCCAAGTAGCGCTTAAAGTGTTTAAATATTTCTTCAGGTCTGGATTTCAACTTAAAAGATATTAATCCAGTTGTACATGAAAACATTTCTACAGTGCAAGTAGAAACAGAAAACAGAACTTTCTGATTTTTCTGGGGCCGAGAAAGTCATGTTCTTCTTTTCTTCCAACAAGACCTTAGCCTCTTCTTTTGCCCCGGCATTTCAACTTTCTCTTCTCAAGGGTGATGAAATACACAAGCACATATGTGAATCTGAGTATTCAAATTTATCAGCAGTATTGGAACTGGAGGTCCAGTAGATCTTTATAACTTTCTACTATACTGACAAATCTCTCAGTAGTATGAACAGATGTGGAGCAGTTTTAGCATGAGAGTGCCAGGTACTTGAACAACTAAAAATCTGCATATCGAAATGAGTTGAAATATGGATATCATCCCAAAACTAGGACTCTTATCATTGTCTCAGCTTTTCTAGAATCTATTACAATAATTCCTACTGACTTCAGAGATGCCTACCTGATTAAAGAAGAGCTGATGAGTTGAAGGCTTCCCATGTGCTAAGCTTAGCCACTAAGTCATTGATGACTTCAGCAGATGGTCCTGCTTTTAGGCCACTGAGAAATTTATGAGCCATTTATCCCTCTTCAGGCAACTCATCATCTGAAATAAGGAACAGGATGAAGTACTAATGTGGTTTGAAACCCAATGCTCTGGGACATGACTTTACTGAGTGGCATCCAAATACCCTCAATTTGAAGAAAATTGCTACAAACAAAAAATTAGCAGTTAAATTATATTTAAAAAATGAAAGCAGTGAAATAGTTTGAACAGCATTGCAGATACAGTAACAGTAATTGTGTTCTTATCTGAAATAAAGCTAAGTTTAGACAGTTCTTATGAAAGGGACTTTATAGATGTTGTGAAGGAGCTAGCTCTCTTTTTATTTAATTTGATAACTACAACAGGGGTATTCAGTAAACATCATCTTACTTCAAAACCAGTCCTTGGGTCTGAGCATAAGTACAGCTGTTCTTGCCTAGAGTCAAGTGATCAGACTGCATAACGACAAAATCTTCCCATGCAGTTTTTCATAGCAGAGTTTTTTTGCTAACATAAGACAAAGTTGATGAGACCAAGAATAAACTTACATAGTGTTTACTTTAATAAACGCTCCTTTGTGAAGGATTTTCTTGCTTTCTTAAAAAATCAGTTGAAGCCACAGTATCTTTAGTGCAATAATGTTTGAAGACATATTCATATGTGTGTCATATATGTATTGTATATGTTCTAGAAAAATCTGTTGGGTCACATCTAGTCTCAGTTCTACCAAAGAGTTCAGTGAGGTTCCCCAGACAGGATATTTTAACTAATGACTGATTTTTCCAAAATTTATCTTAGTGTTTAAAAATGCTAAGTGTCTTCAGTGCGTGAAAAGAGATCTCCATGTGTTCTGGGACCATAATAACTAGGGAGCTGTGTCTAAATTAACAATTCTACAGAGGTACTAAAAGAGAACTGAAAGAAAGTGTGAAAAATCTTATTTTTAATAAATTGATTCACTACTTGCTACTGCTGTTAACCCAATAACAGTATGAAATATTAATAAAGAACGCAATCAGTTTGTCCCTACACAATCACTGTTGCCAAGCTAGCTACTTGGGCAAATAGACAATAACAGATGCTCTATATCTCATACAAGAAACTAATTCCATTATCCCTTTTAGGTCAAGCCTTAATTCATCCTTTATAGTTGTAAAAATGTTATTCATCTAAGAAGATGCTGTAAGCTCAGTGCTCCAGAATCTAACTTCTTTTCTGTGTTTTTTTCAGGCATTTAAAATGCATTATTATGATGATTTCAGTTTAGTATGACTATCCTGTAATCGTATTGCGAAAGCATGTGTTGAAACATCCAGTTCTGTATCATCAGTTTTTTTGTTGTGCTTATTGTTATGTCCTATGCTGAACCCGTCACAGTAGCTAATGGCTGATACAGAGGTATCAACATCTCTCAGTAGCAAAAGTCTGAGTTTCGGTGAAACCACAAGAGCTTCTTAGTTGTGGGTGGTAAAATTTCTGACTCTTAACATAAAATTGAAGTTGCAGGTCAGCATTTCAAGTGTGTATTTTCATAAATAATTCATTTCTTATTACAGAGTTTTTATGAAAAAAGGAAAATAAATTAAATCAACAGTGGTGGCAACACGCTCCACTCTTGGATGAAAAAAACCCAAATATTATTCTCTGTCTCTAGAGTATGTTTGTAATAGTGTAACCGTAATCAAACTTACTATGGGATTTCTGACAAGCTATTTATTGCTTAATTCTGTTTCCTTTCTGCACCAATATAATTTTTATTCTAAACATTTTCCATTGAATAATAGAAGCCTGCTGTGAGATCATTCCCACTGATTGAAAGCTGATTATTTTCATACAGCAGCTGTCACTAGGTGTTCCACATTCTTAAGCTTTATCATTTGAGAGGAATCACAGATACATTTCTAACTGTAGGTCATACCATTCTGGTGACTGTGAGCCTGCTGAGTTAATTTTCTACAGAATGGAAGTGCAAGCTCAGCTTAACAAATAAAAAATTTGTTTGAGTTCTAACAGTGTTTAAGTGAATAGTTGAAGGTTATACTTTCTATCATTGTAGGGATGTTGCAGTCCAGACTTCCTTGCGGGCTCGGATCCTTGGAAAGAGAGGGATAGAGCTGTCAACTCATTATTTCAATGAAAGACCTGTGTCATTCCGTTTAGTTAATTTGATTGGACATTTATTAGTGTTGCATTCTGCATTTACGCTTTCTTGGCTCTGACTATCCTTCCTGTACTTGATTAAACTTGTAAAATTTCTGATGTTAAAATGGTCACTAATAATGACCTACTAATGAAATGTAAAAGTTTTTTCTAACCGCTGTGCATAAATACACTAATATTTATCTTAACTGGCTACAAGGTATGTCATCAGATTACAGGTTATAACTCTTACAGTAAAAAAATTCTGGTTCGGTATAACTATACACTTTATAAATCCTCAGGTAGGTGGGGAAAAAAGTGCTTCTGTGAAATTATTCTGTTTCAGTTCCATAGGAAACTGTCAATATACCTCTTTGAAATGGTAATCACTTCAGATAGCCCATTTTAATGATGATAGATATATATATAAAATATGGAAAAATCTGAGAACCTTACAAAGTATATACTAAGTTGTTTCTGAGCCAAAAGTTTGGTAGACCATAGGTTTACATTAATTTAATCTTTTCCGTTGCAATTATATGTTTGAGACTTATGACGGTAAAATCTTTTCAGAGAGAAAGATATCTCCAAGCCTTAAAGAAGGAAGCAAAGACACATCTTTCTGTAAAATGATTAGTTCAATTTATTTTGTCTGTGACAGTGAAGTTTTGATAACATGACTGGTGCCTCAGATCTGCCCAGAAATCTTGACCCTGTGGGGCCAATAACAGCAAAGACAAAGTCACCCACAAGAAGCCTCCATATTTTCTGCTTTAATCAATACCCTCAATGCAATATATACTACATCCTCTTCTCCACCTTCCTTTTCACTGCATCACAGAGTAAAATGGATTAAAAAAAGGGATGTAAATAGTATAAGGATGTATCAAAGTGGGAAAAGATGTTGTTTGCTATGTTAAACTTTAGGAAAAAAACTATCTGGGATCGTGCAAGACTAAAAAATTGTAGCCCAAAGCCTGCAAGTTTCAGAAAGTTATGAACAACTGAGTAGACAAAGGTGTAATGGAAATGTCTGCAGAAGGCAAGTGTAGCTCTTGCTAGCTCTCCAGATGCAATGCTTACGTGGAACAATGTGACTGGTATAGCTTCATTTTAAGAAGTTATCACAGATACTAAGAAGGCTTAGGAAAGTAACATTTAAAAATGTACACAGAAAACCAAAAACAAGCTCAGAATAACAACATGAAAATAAAAATAGAATTTAATTATAACTATGGTTATATAACTATCAATAGTATAATTGCAATTTATAATTTTATATAACAATGTTAACAGGAAATTAATTTTATGTCAGGATACTATTGTATTACTCTTTATTCAGAAAAAGCTGGAAGGCTGTGTGTGGGCCTTCCTCCCTCACCACATCAAAAAGCCTATCCAGAACACCTCTCTAGGAAATCAAGAGCAAAGTCATGAAGTTCAGTAAGATTCTCTTCCCACATGTCTAACTATCTCTGAGATACAGAAATCTTTCTCTGAGAAAAAAAAATAATGTTACGGTTAGGATTTAGCTCACTTGAACCTCACTGCTCAAAGTATGATAGTGGGGTTTACTTCCTGTAGAGTCAAAAGACAGACAGACGTCAAAGTGGTCTTATCTTAAAGTACATTTCTAAGATAAACTTGTCACATTTCTCTGTTGCTTAAGAAGAAGGACTTGCTGACTAATTTCAACTGAACAGATGAATCAAGTCTTTCTAAGGCTTAGGTGTGTTTACAGATGTAGTTACAGTAAGTGTGAGAAATACAATGGCATCAAGTACACCCAAGGTAAATGAAAATTATAAATTGTACCTGAAACATCATAAGAACAATGTAACTTAGTTTAGGCCCAGATTATCCAGTACCATCAGCTCCAGAGGCCTCCAGAGGTATTTCAGCTGGTTCTGAAGAAACTGCTACATTCAAGATGCTCTTTAACTTCACAGACTCAATAAAACACTCTGAGTAGATTTCAGGAGAGCTTAGTCCCCTGGAATACATGAAGACCTCTTAATATATTTAAATGACTTTTCAAGACAATGTATTTCAGAATGCACTGAAAAGCTGCACCAAATGAACAATTTGGTTTACAGCATAATAACTGTTCTGCAGGGAATTTCAGAAATCAGTTAGACAATTTCAAAACCATTCAAAACTTACTATATTATGGCATAGGTAGCATTGCTTTCGCTCTGCGTAGGATGACTATTGTAAGCACTAAAAAATTCCTACAAACAAAAAAACTCGCCAACAAAGCACATACACATGAAAATAAAATGCCCAGAAAGCATTTAGTGAGAAAAGTTAAGTTTCTATATAAATTCTTGTCCATTAAGCAGAGACTTGAGTTTGGTGAACTATTTTAACAAGATGAAGAATAACATGAAAAGCAACAGAGTTTAAAGAAGTGAAGGATGATTCTTGGGCACAGTATGGAACTAAAGATGTTTTCTCTGCATGAGTGCCTCTACTAGAGTCGATGTGAGACAAAGGAAGAAGGAAGACTGTGACCTACTTCCTTGTACAAAAGACAGAAGAGTTCCATAGCTACTTATTGAACACCAATTGTTTTTGTAGTAAACAAAAATTATTACTGCAGTGAAGTAAGCAAGACTACAGTGGGAGTCCCATGCAGAGCACTATACAGTGAATACTGAACCTTCTTTTTCTGTCTCAAAATAAAAACAGGGGAAAAATAGTCAGACTACACTTAGAGGAGTAATGAATTAAAGGGAACAGAGGGCCACTAAGAAATAACTAGATGGACTTTGTTCCTAGTGAAAGATTGTTTGAGTATGACTAAATTGAATGAACTTGGACTATTGATCAATTCTATAGGGAAGACAAGGATTCGTCTAGGAAACTGAAGGACGCTTAGATTCACTGCTTCCTCCAAACATATACTGCACAATTCAACCCACAATTAGACACAACATCAATCACTTCAATGCAGCTGCACTAAAGAAGCAAAATAATAGTACCTTATTTAGCCAACATCTAAGCCAGTGCATTGAGAACCTCTATACGACTTTCCTGAGGTCTTTGTTGATTCAGCAAGAGGTCTAGCTGAGAAGAGCAACAAAGGAAGAATGTCTGAGCCACAACACTGGGTTAACACTTGTGTATTTATTCAAGAAGCTACAGTGGAATTTTTGAGAACTTGTGGTAACTGAACAGTGTCCATCTAGCTACAAGAGACACATTTGTTTATTCTTTTTCCCAATCAGGTAAGTAGGACTGTGGCTTTCAGAGTTCTTTATTTACAAACATTAAAACCATTCAAAAACATCCTCTACTGAAACTCTTTTGGTGTTTGTTCCTCTACTCAAGTAGAGAGCACGGCATCACGCCAAACACATTATCCATAATGTGTTAGTTTAATGCTAGGCACAATTTAAGCCATTTTACAGTTTGGTTCCATTTTAATTTAACACCAACATAGCTGCTCTTTGCCATTTGAATGACTTACTTGGCTGTTAGGCAGAGGAGCATTATAGCTCTATGAGAGTTAAAACCAAAAATGTTAATCTTAGTATAGTTAATTAAGAGAGAAAATATTTCTCTTCAAAACCTTTACAACTTTGAGACTCACCTCAGCCCTGAAGATGCAAAATTATTATGTTAGTTTCAGGTAGAAAGCCAAAATAGACCTTTTGTTATTGGTGGGACTTTTTAACCTTGGAGTATAAAATAATGGGACACTATTAAAACCACTAAAAAGTCAGGACTAATGCATAGTGTTTTCCGTCTGCAAGCTATAATGGGTTGTTGAAGAACACAGACTTTTGTCGTTCTTTATTTTAGTTTCATACACTGTCAGCTTTTGATTTTTACAAGTAATTCTTAGTATTGGCATGGATGAGTACATCAGATCATTACATGAACACCTGCCTGAGCATATAAATATGAGTCTCTGATCTTGCAGTAAAATTTGAAAATCTGATTACACAGCCTTCTAGATTTCCCTCTAAAGGTCATCTTAATATCAGTTTTGTTTCTCTCTAGAGAACACTGAGCTTTTTTTCAGGTTACCCTTATGTCTTTTGTTGCAGTCTGATAATTACAAGTAAAGTGATGATTTTTTTGGAGGCGGAGCTGATGGTAAGTTAGGCCTGAAAGTCCAGAAGTTAAGACTTAAAAACCTGATTTAGTTACAGAAATCCATCTTGGCTATCACCTTCTGAAATAAGTTTCTTTCATATCCAATTGTTGCTACAATAAAGCTACTGATGAACCTGTCATTTTTAATGAACCTATATAAGCTCATCAAACTCAAATTTCATTATTTTATTACTGACATACATTTTTAGTGCCAATATATTGGTAAAAGTAATAGAAATTTCAGGTACTAATATTTTTTTGGTGTCATTTTTTAAAATAATTTCTCTAGTCAAATTGTACTTTAATTATATCTCCTTTGATCTTCTCTGGCACTAAAGGCTGGAAGGTCCTTCTTGGGTCATTGAATGTCACTTGACATCAAAGTCATCCCATATTGGATATGGCTTCTCCTGCTTCTTCAGCCTGTTGTCTTTTATCCTGTTTATCACAACTAAATACAGAGTACAAATTGGAAGTTCAATGACTGTTCATAGCAGAAAAGTCTGATACAATTTAGATTAGGTTATCACAATTACACAATTTATTTTTTCTCTTTGAATCCTAATAGCTTGTTAAACCCTGGGAGAACACTTTAGAAAACTTATCTTCTTGTTATGTAGTTTCTAAACACCCCTCTTTATAAGCTTGAAAACCTTCAACCTCTACTGAATTCTCTACTTATTTCATCTAGCTTATGCATTGTGGGAGGGGAGAAACACAAGGCTACAGACAGACACCTATCCTGTCCACTGGAAAACATGACAGACACTTACATTAGAGGAAGTTTTGAACTACATCTTGTCCTTTGTGATCCCAATTATAGTCGTAGAAAGAGGACCTGCTCATCCTTAGGGTGGTATAGACTGTTCTATGCCAACTTGCTTTTTAGTTAATAAAAGGCAGAGATCTTCATACCTCTCATCTGCCTTTGATGCAGTATTAGCTTTCCTTGTGTGTATAACTAGAGTGCAAAATGTGGCACTTTTTAACATTGCTTCTCCTGGTTCATACAAGCAGTGGCATGAATGTTGGAAGCATCTGACCTGAAAAAGTAGCATCTTGGCTACTCCATAGGAAGATATTAAAAAAGTGCATCGGTCGTTAAAAGATCAGTGAGTAGCATTCCAGCAGAAGTTTTGTTTATTAGATTATCCTTGATATTTTTGTCTTCTAGTACTAGATTTTTGTTCATTCCACAATCTCACTGAAAGAAAGGGAATCAAAGTCTCTATTTGACTCATGACTGTAATTTCACCTCCCTTCCATGAGGAAGCTGGTTAAGCATGACCTTGTAAATCTCCCATGACTCTTCTACAAACAGAGAATCCTTAAAGGGATCCAGATCACACATTCATTAAAGGGAGTGGAAAAACTTCTAAAGAAGGTCCTTTACTTTATTTTGCAACAGTTTCAATCACAATGTATTTCCATCTGAATACAGCTGTTTCAATGAAATATTTAACCTCGTAATAGCATTAATCCAGTATATTCACTTTAAGATGTAAATTCTCACTCTATAATATTCCATAATATTCCTATATTTCATAATATTCCTGTATTTTACTAATTCTATCTTTTTGCAAAAAAAACCTGCTATGCTTCCTGTGTTTCCACTGAATTAACAATTCTGTGATTTGGTTGTCTTTATAAAGGCTTCAAGTAGCCATGATGACAATCATTTCAAATACCGTTTTTATCTTTTTAACCATCTCTTTTGTCAGAATACCACTCTAAATAGAGGTAATTTTTTAGGTTATTAACTTGTTGGGTGAAAAAAATGAAACTGTTCTTAAAAACAATAACTTGTAATAACATCCTTTTAATGCTTTTTAAGAATCTTTTTGAATGCTGTCCCAAATTCCTTCTCAAAATATATAATTCTGGAAAAGAAATGTAGTAGTTTTCTTAAACATTACAGATAAGTATTTTGTAAAACCAGAAAAATGTGATTTTTTATTTGATTAAAATATCAAGTGTTATTTCTCACACTGAATGTCATCCAGGGTATCTGTTATTTGTCTAGCAAATGATGAAGAAGATTCACTCAAGCAGCCAAAGAAAACAGAGTTTGTCTTACTTTTCCGGTGCGTTATGTAGACAACTACCCTAACTATTCTGTCTGGTGTTGGTGACTAGGTTATAGCAGAATTCCTTCTCTGAGCATGGGGTAAAGAATGAATGTGCTTCTAAAGAAAACTTCATTTCCAAACTGGCATTGGTTTAGCCCCTGTGATTACAGGGAGCACTTCAAATGTGCAGAGACTCCTACAAATTCAGGCAGAAAGCTGGCAGGGGAAGTCGGGAAGTTTGTGAACTCATTTTGATACTCTACTTGTGTTTATGTGATTATTAGCTACAGAGACTACGTGTATTAGGTTCATGAATGCTTTCCCTTTTACAGTTGACAAAAATAGGAGGTCTTCTACGCTTTGTCTCTAACGTCCAATAATTTTCAGGGTCACAGTTGCTTAATGCATTATTCTTTTGAAGGATCTGTTCTAAAGATATTAAGGGAGATCAAATTCCATACCTTTGTGGTAAATGTAAATAACGATGTCTTTTAATAAATGAGGACTAATAAAGTTTGAAATTGTCAGATATCAGTCTGGTATAACTCTGCTGGCTTCTATTCATCTATTTCATGACATAGTGCTCAAGATGTATCTATATTACTGTTCTATTTTATGGAGGAAAGTTGTATAACAATTTTGTGTTAACTCTTATCTTGCATCTTCTGAGGCTTTGAGTCCTATTTCATCACAGTGTTGCAGGGCTGAACACAAGGACGATGCATCATCTCTTTGTTAAGTCACTGGGCTTCAGAATAGTCAAGACCCTGTATTAAGTAGTCTCTGCAAATTTTGCAGAATACTTCACATCTCAGTCTTCTTTGTGCTGAAGGGTCAGAGAACAATTAGGTTTCTTAACCACAACAGCAAAACAAGCTTGAGTTCAAAGACATGAACAAATAAAAGCGTTCCAGCCCTGGAGTCTGCAAGAGATCTCCAGGTTGCCCTTAGCAAACACACCTATCAGAGAAGTGGTCTATAAAGCATAGGACTGTAATTTCCTTGAAAACTTGAGCTTACACAAAAACTCTCTGTTCCTGTTTTTACTGCATATAGGACAATAGATAAGAAGGCTTTTAATTTGAATGCTGTTCTCTTCCCTTCTAAACCACAGTACAATCATATAGAAAAATGTTCTTGGAAAAGCCTTGAAAATGAAGAAGTTCCTTCAGGTTCATTCACATTTATAGGCTGGGCTTAATCTGTCCCATTTTAAGTATGTTAAAGTTGCAGAACCAAATTCTTATCAACAAAGATGTTCAGAAAATACAAAGTCTGTTTTATAAGAAAAAGTAATATTCTTAAACTGTTCTTAACTGAAACCAGAAAACAAACTTTATTTTCAAATCTTTGCATCTGCACTATTGTTAAGATGTATAAATAGAAAAGTCATTTTATTCAGAAACATTGAAACAATTTGTTTATATAGTGTCAAAATGATAAAGTGTATTTCCTACTTACTGTGGTATGCAAACACAATATTGAAAATGTTGTAAAACCTTACAAAATGAATGAAAACTATGAAAACAGAGTCAAACACTAACATTTCCACAAAAAATTCTCTAATTCAAATAGTTTCAACATTATTAAAAAAAAAAAATCCACTTCTGAAAATGTCAGTGGAATGAATAAGGTTTCCCAAAAATGGTGCAGTTTTCCTGACAAAATTTTATCACTCTAGTTTTGACTAGCTTCTTATAAGGATTCTGGTGTAATTCAGCTTTTCAAGTTAAACCCTTTTAGAGGGGTCCTGCTTCACACTCTCTCACATAACACAATGCTGAGGAGAGATGTCTGCCCTTCTCTGGCCTTATTCAGAGCTGTTCGGCAAATTTTTGAACACTAACCACCTCCGAAGTACTGTAGAAGGTATGGGCTGGATTGTGCATCACAGGACCTCCTCTGGCTTGTGTGTTGGACATGTCCCTTGTTTCTTGTAGTACTGCACTGTCCCATTTACTGGAGAAGATAATTAATCTTCATCATCATAATGACACTCCAGTTTGTGCCTTCTAGTTCTTACTGGTGAAGTCATGTAGTTGTCTGATACCTAGGTCAGTGAGAACTGTGTTATAAATATTCATAAAGAAAATTTCCTGGTAACAGGAAGTACATCCACTTCATCTATAGCACTTTTGTCTTTATACCACTTAAACTGTGTGCTCCCAAAACTCCTATCTCTTTTTTTACTAAACATCCACTTAGAATCATAGAGTCATAGAATCATTCAGGTTAGAAAAGACCATTGAGTCCGACTGTAAATGTAACACGGTCAAGTCCGCCACTAAACAGGTGGACAAGACAAGGAGTAACAGTTATAAACTAAGGGAGGGTAGGTTTAGACTGTGTATAAGGAAGAAATTTTTCACTATGAGGGTGGTGAAACACTAGAATGGTTTGCCCAGAGGCGTAGTGGAGGCCCCATCCCTAGAAATTTTCAGCGTCAGGTTGGATGGGGCTCTGAGCAACCTGGTATGATTGAAGATGTCCCTACTCTCAGGCTACATGATCCCTTCCAACCCAAAGCATTCCATGGTTCTATGATTCCATGATCCTGTGATTCTAAACCAAGTTCCAAAGTGCCATACCTACACATCTTTTAAATAACTCCAGGGATGGTGACTCCACCACTTCTCTGGGTATCCTGTTCCAATGCTTGATAACCCTCTCAGTGAAGAAGTTTTTCCCAATATCCAATCTAAATTTCCCCTGATGTAACTTGAGGCCATTTCCTCTCACCCTATTGCTAGTTACTTGGGAGAAGAGACCGACTCCCACCTCGTCACAGCCTCCTTTCAGGTAATTTTACAGAGTTATAGGGTTTCCCTTCAGCCTCCTCTTCTCCAGATTAAACAGACCTAGCCTCTTATAAGCCTTGTGCTTTAGACCCTTCACCTTCTGCCGTTTACTGAACTAACCGACTGTGTGGTCTGACTGAGCATGACTCTTCCTATATATGTTCAGGAAATAAACCCAGGTAGCAGCACATCTACCCAGCCAGGCAAGATTCCAGATCAGACACTGTAGTGGGCTGGTTGCAATGGGCAGAAGTCAACTGTCCCATTCACAGCCTGACACCTACATGATTGCTTTAGAGGGAATTACCTTCCACCAATGTATTTCCAGAAAAGGTTGTCCAAGTTACTGTTTATAGATGCTTTTAATCACAAGGGGGGAAAAAATGACGATTATGAAGCACTATTCGGGTAATATAGCATGAAGATAATAGGAGAACATGTTTGTTTTCAGCAGATACCAATTCAGATAATGTGTATCTCATTTACAGTTATTGCACAGAATAAAAGTGACGTGAACACTCTATACCATAATATAATTCTCCCATTTATTGACTACTATAGACCAGTTTGACATTTAGCAAAAAGGTACAAGGAAAAAATCATAAGAAGTTGGTATTATAGGCCTAAATTACTTTATGCAAATATTTTATTTACATTGATTTTGTTCCTGTTTTGCATCAAATTATGAGCTCTGTTTCAGAGAGAATTCTTATGAAGCATTGTCTGCTTTTACAGGCATGAAGTATGGTAAATTTAGGGAAAGGGCAAGTTCAGTTAAGTGTTTGTGGATGAATGATGTTTTGTAGTGCCATGTACATATGGCAAACATATCAGCAAGGGGATTCTAGGACAGGCATTATTTTTTGCATCAGGTTTTAATAACAATAATTGATGTCTGCTGATGTTATAATGTTTTTACAAATATTTCTTAGCTTTGGGTATCATAACTCTCTTCCTTTTCTACATTAGAAATTGCCATTGAGAGAGCAAACATGTCAAACAAGCACAAGTTCCAGTCTGATCACTTTTATAGCAATTCTGAGCCATACTCATCTACATACGGTTTTCAAGTGTTTCATTGAGCTTTAAAATCACTCTGAGAAGGATATAGTATCGACATCTCCTTCCCACTGAGAGCAGATTGACCTATCACTCTTCATGAAAACAGCCACTCGTTATCTGAATAAAACAGAGATCATCAGATACATGCATACAGTGCATGTATGAAAGTTGGGGTTAAATTTCCACCATTTCTTGGTGCTTTTTTCCCTGAGGATTCTGCGCATACCCAGATGTAACCAAGAATAAAATATTAGGATATTTGGAGTCAATACTGTTCTTGAGCCTGGAGATGTATCCCCTGTTAATTTACATTTAGACATTTGTAACAACCCCTTTACACCACTTCTACCTTTCAAAGATGAGGTATTCAATTTTATAAAGTAGAAACTCCAAGACCATATTGTTGCTTTTATTATTCTGGCTTCTAAAGACTGCAGTGACAAATTCCAATATAATCTGATTTTATTCTCCATTCTGAACTAAATACTCTAAGAAAGGTCTGGTTTTAGTGAGTGGTTTTTTGGGATTTTTTTTTTACTTGTATGAATGGAAGTATTTTCTTTGCCCACAGCTTCTTCAGGCTGTATTAGTTTTCTGCATTGAGACATTTGACTTCTAATTCTTTTTAATTACTATTAGGTTTAAAGAAGAGACTAAGAAAACTCTGCACCATGTACTTTGGCACTTTTCTGAGCTCTGGGCAGCCTAGTTACATCTCTCTGCTCCCTGGGAAATTTCTAGGAAAGTTCTGAGTAGTTCCAGAGCAGAATATCGTATAAAGCATGAGTAGGAAAGAGATGCCTTTCTAAGTACCCACTGATCTCAGAGATAAGATATTTACCTGAATCTGAGGCAGACAGATTAACAGCTTGAACCCGCATGCTTCAATTCATAAATGCCTAAACAGTTCAATTACTGTGACAGACATAGAAAAACCTGATTTCCATGCTTCAGTTTAGGTCTATATAACTCCATCTGAAAGATCTATGACGAACGTTTCCTTTCCACAAATTATATCAGTCTTCTAAACAGAAAAATAAAAAATCACAGTAAAATTTCCATCCCTAGAATGCATTTTTTGAGCTTCATATAATTTTGATAACGATCTTTTTTCACTCAGAAGACTGGCTCCAGTAGAATGCCATGTGAAGCTTACCTCCACAAGAAAGGAACAAAACCCCTTGGGACAGAGAGGGATCCAGTAATCAGGCATACTATGTAACAAGATTTTTCTATCCTGCATTAATGTGAATGTTAAAAACTATCAATTAAAACATTCTGCTCACAACTGAACTGGTGGGCAAGATAGTGCCTCTCTATACATAATATTCTTCTATCATTATTCAAGTGACAGTCATTTTGTCACTTCAGGCTGCCTTATTCTGAGGTTAGACACAAGTCTGCTTTTACACTAAGTGCATTTTTATAGTTTTTATCAGAGATGGATGAACTTTCATTTTTGAAATCTCAGAGCTGCTCCAGCTTTATGGACCAGGATTTTCTGCTGAGTTTTGAAGGACCATTTATATCTCGAACACTGGCTTTGTAATGTTTGCGTTAGGGAGACCGGGACAAAACAGAAGTTTGCAGTTGAATATGTTTCAGTAAGTAATGTATTTTTTTCAGAATCTGTGCAAGAACTGTTAAGTAACATAGTTAATCCAAACTAGGAATAAAGTAATAAACGTTATTCAACAATGATAAGTTTAGGAAACATTCAAGACAGGTACAATTTGAGCCACCTAAATGAAGTGCTAAGAGATATCTTAGCTGTGTATAAAANCCTCTCAAGGTACCTGTCAGGGCACTAAGCGCACTAATAGGGCTTAGTGATAGTAACCAGTCTCACCTAGGACCCTCACAAACATAGACCCTTGGCTGAACCTAGCTGCCATCTGCAAGCTTTCTTTGCTCTGTACTGCAGGGACTGGCCCCAGCCTGGTGAGGTCCTGCCCTACCGACCATGTTACCTTGCTGAGATCTCTACACCCAGGAGTGCAACAGACTCTTGCTGTTTCCTGACAGTACCTATGGACTAGACTGAGAGCAGAGTGTTTCAGATCTTAATGATTTAGATCAGAGCTAAAATATCATCTGATGATGCCTAATTTTCTCCTTTCCTATGAAAACGTATGAACACATAAGGAACATACCAGTTGGTGTTACGACCATAGCCAAATAATAGCCAGCAACTAGGCCTTGGCCTGAGGTTTAGCCATCTTACCAGGAAAACTACTAAACATGATATAAGAAATTGCTGTATGCAATCAACAGTAAAGTAAGAACTGATAAAAGTTGCAGATAGCTTCATGAGGGAGAGAAGTGATTCAGGAGAAGTTATAATCAGAAAAGGCTGAATTTCACAGACAATTGAGGGGAAGCCCTTGAGACCTTAGTGGGAGTCAAGTTTTGCAGTGTCAGTCATGCCCAAAGAAAGGTATCAGTAAAAGAATGTGAGAAGGAGGTTACCTAGGTACCAGTACCAGAAATTCCTAATTTGGCAGCTATGGTTGTAGCAAAACTGAGACTACTGGAAATGGGATGAATGACTAACAGAGATAGGTTGTCTATTTGGGTGAAGACTCAGTCAAAGAAAAGGATATACCAGGACTTCATAAACGAGGGTTGACAAACAGGGAAAAGAATAATATGGTATGCAGGTACTTACTCACGAAACCTGGAGTACAGCAATAAATCAAGCTACTTGTTCTGACCATACCCCGGGTCAAAAATCCCCTTTTTGGTCTTCCTGACCAGGAATGAAAGTAAAGCACTTTTCCTGGGTAGTAGAGAACACACGAGACAAAGAGATCTTGCTATTACCACCATGTCAGTCCAGACCTGATAGCATCATCCTTGTCCCAAGCACTTCCCAAAAGCAAAGCCTTGCAGTCCTTCAGGTAAGTTTTGTACATAAAAAGAAATGCAATATTCAACCCTTGCTGCCTTTGTTCAAAGCAAATTCAACACCAGTCACACAGAGTGAACTTAAAATTAGAAAAAATGACCATGAACTGATGTGAATCAAAGTAGGTCAAAATAAGGGTGTATTGCTTTCATTGAATGAGTACGGGGAAAAACAACAAATGTAAATGTATATGAGAGGCTAACTGCACCTGGTTTTTGCTTATTCTGAAGAAGTACCAGGCTTCTGCCTCCTTTTCTCAGCTGAAAACATATTACTCGTGCACTTCCTTCACACTAATTTATTTATCTGTAACTTTTACTGCTGCTGAATCTCACTACTGATTTTAGCCTGGGATAATTCTGTCATTATACACCTATATGTGATTCACAACTATTTTCTTCTCCCTATAATATCCAATGTGCCGTACAGCTCTGAGGGATCTATCTCAAGAAAACGCAATCCCCAGAGCAGAATTACAACCCTGGAGAAAGGTGAAAATAATAATTCAAAACAAAAGTTACTAACTACTTTTGATGCTGTTAAACTTTATCCCATACTACTGAAAGGAAAGTTGAGGCTAGAATACTCTTTATTTGCCCCACAAATCAATGTACACAGGTCCCTAAGATGCAGATACACAGTTTTCCTTGCCCATCTATTAATATCCAGGTAGAAATTTTCATTCACACAATCCTAAAGGCAGTCTCATTTGGAGGGTATTACTGAAATGTAATCAATATTGTTAGTGATACTGTGAAATACTTCTTACTTGTTTCCATAAAACTAGTTGTGTTTTCAGAGCCACATATAACATTTACAGCATCTGTCAGAGAAAATTCATGGTCATCCCTGTGATTGTCTTCAAGCCTAAATTAAATCTTGCAGTAACCATGAAGCACCCTTCGCTGAGTGTAGAAAAAAAGAACGGTAACAGAAATGATACTGTCTTAAAATTATGTTTTTCCTCTACTGATTTCAAAAGAAAATAATCTTAACACGCTTTTTTGTGCATTTTGACCTTCTACATCTTGGATTTTGTGTGTTATTTTCTCTATTCTATATTTTCCTTGAACTAGAGCCTTTTGTAACACAGTATTTCTTACGTGGAGGAAAGACAGGGATCTTTTTACAACATTAACTTCTATTGCAAACACTCTATTCTAATTTATATTTGCCGATGAACTCATAATCCAGAAAGCTATAACTCAGAAAAGCTACACATGGCTACTACCTCAGGCCTATGTGCAGCCACAGCCCTAATGAAGCTGCTTGCAATAACAACACTTACTTGTCACCCAGTAGGACCTTACATTCCTGCGTCTTTCACCTAAACCCAAACTCCATGCCATGTCATCTGCTTACAAAAATGCAAACCCACATGTCTTCTTACAGCTCAGTCATCTAAAAAAAATCCTTGAAAGACTTCCCATAGAGGAAGAGCAAAACTTCCTTCATCAGGACAAGAGGAAGCTAAGCATTTTCCAGTCAGACCAAATCTGTTCTTTAATGGCTTCAGAAAATCTTAGCGTCAGAAAGATTCATAATGAGAGATCCCACTGGAACCTTGAGGTGAGTGACATCCTTCTCCTTAAAGAGAAGCAAGTTAACAGTTTCAGAAACTTTATAATACGTGGGAGATTCGTGGCTGGTGCTATTGCAGCTTCAGGCACAACAAAGGCAGGTGGTGACACATACTAGCACCTGGCCAGGTTTGTAGACTCCTGAGATGGGATGAGGGTGGGCGGGGGGAGAGGGAATCAAGAAACCTCTCTCCGAAGCAACGATGCTTGGGGTTGGCTGTGGAGCCACAGGTGTGGAGGAGCTCCCCAGGGCACCCTGCAGCCCATGGACCGCAGACAGAGGCATCACAGTTAGTGGCACAATTCAAATGGGCTGGTGGCTGCCAGCCGCCAGTGCCCCCCGAGCATGCAGCAGTAGCTCTGGGCTCTGCTCTTAGTGCTGGAAGTTGCCTTTGGGTTTGGGCTGCTGCTGGGGAAGCTAGGTAACTTACGGGGGGGTGAGACACAGAGTAGTAGAAGAGGACACGGGAGTCACAGCAACAGGTAGCACAGCAAAGTACGCTGAGGCCTAGCTCTTCCCCACAAGGCTGGGCAGATCTTCTAGGAGGTTGTGCAGCAAAGGTCTTGGCATGCCAAGGAGTATGCTTTGCGACCTCAAAAGATGCTAATTGTCTTGGTCTAGAGCCGGGCAGAGCTGGGGTAGGGGGTGTGTCTGGAATTTTTTGGAGGGTGGCTTTCTGAGTGGGGAAAGCTAGAATCTTGTGACTTCTGGCAACAGACATAAAAGCAGGTGGCCCCATCTGCAACTTCAGAATAAGTGTGTTACCCTGGTCACTGAGAAAAACAAACAGCTATTTATCAGAGCCAACCAAGTTCACACACTGTATCTGCACAAAGGAGAAAAAGAGTGTGGTAATTATTGGAGATGTCCTCCACCTGCGGATGGAGGCTTAGTCTGTTGGCCTGCCCTAATGATTCTTTGGGAGTTTTGGTGCTTGCCATGAGACTAGGATAGATGATGTTACTAAGGCTTGCCCATCCCTCAGACCATTACAGCTTTTCCATGTGGGCAGCAACTGTAGTGCTGGGTAATCTAGAGCATGTTAAGAGTTACTGCAGAGCTCTGGGCTCAGGGAGAAGGTATGGGGGCCTAGGTGACGTTTCCTCAGTACTGCTACTGAGACTCAGAAGCTCAAGCAGAAGTCAATTCATCTGAAAGAGCAACACCTGATTTTGTTGCTGGTGGTATAATCAGAGCATCCACTTCAGTGACTGATTACCTCTGGTCATGCACACAGTATTTCAGACACACAATAGCAAAATTAGCAGAACAATACAGACATAACAATAAAACAGATAAAATATTAACTCCTCCCATTTCTCTTACTGACTTTCATCCTTTCTTCTGAACTAGAAGGTGCCACCATACTGCAACTGTAATCAGTACTCCAAAGCTGCCTTAAAGCCTCCAGATCCTCAGTCACATCACAACAGTGGTTCAGTGATGGAAGGTAAAAGATATTATGGAAAATCCTGTGAGCACTAGGCAGAACTCTTTAAATGAAGGTAATTGTTCAGGAGTCATCAGCAGAGCAAAGTAAGTAAGTGCCAGTACTGTCATAGCAGCTACAAGAATGCCGTGAGTTGTTCAGCAGTTTCATGAGACTTCATGAAGCAGAGAGCACAGATAAGAAGGCAGCAGCTTACATGGAACATATATGAATCTTGTTTGAGGAAAAGAAGTATTATTCACAATCATCTGTGGTTGTTCTTACTGTGTTCAATATGTTGCTATCCTTGACATTGTATAAATACTATGGACTTAGGCAATGGTGTTTCACCTCAGGAATCACATCTCCTGCATAGAGGATGACATCTGTAAGGGCTTGCTTGAGGCCTCACAGGACTTGTGTAACAGCAGTTTAAGACACAAGTAGCAATCAGGATAGTAAACCTGAGACTTCCCCTGAGACTCAGCTGCATTGTAGTCGGAAAACCTGAAGATGTTTTTGAGTTCTGTCCTGGAGAAAAAGGTCTGAAATGTGACCTGTGTGAATCACCTTTGTTTGAGGACAATCATACAATGCAGGGAAGAAAAAAAAAGTGATTGTGTTGGATGGAAAAGAGCAGATTTTCTGACTTGATATTTGTCTCTTGGAGACACGAAATTTGCCGGGGAGCTTATACCATCTTATACTCTTGGCAGATATGCCGTTTCTTGCCTTTGGCTAGTAGATCCATCCCTGATTTCTGTGATAAGGATCAGGGATCCCTTTCAGGTAATCCATTGTAAACTCTCAGTGGGAGTCATTAACTGCAAAGTGTGTCCTAGCTGCAACTGCCTTCTTCCTTCCCTAGCTTTAGATTCTGTACTTCTAAAATACTCTAATAACCTTAGAAACCACAGCAGAAAAGTTTGTATATGTGTACAGCATTTGAAGGAATGCTTTCTCTACCTTAACTTCCAGACTTACCTGACAAGCTGGTGCCTGACAAGACTTGATTACATCAAAGGAAATATCAGTGGTATGATGTGGTTGTCCATGGGATATTTTTTGCTTCGGGAAAACAAATGAAATGTTACCAGGATTCCAGTAATAATGTGACTTGTATTTTACTTCTTCCACCTAATATGCTAGAATTCATTCCTGTTTACATCTGTACATCAGTCCCTGTAGGGTCTATGTATGGCTCAGATTTTCTATCATGGGCCATGCCTTAGGTTCTAGCCTGAGTGTACAGTACAATTCCGGACAAAAGTAAATATGCAGCAAGAAACTACGAATAAACAAGTTGTGATATGCCCAGGTAGTATTTGCCAGAACAAGTCTAATGAGAAGAGGAAAGATTTGCAAGGCAAATGTTTTCTGATAGAAGCATGAGATCATAGCAATAACAATATAATGCAAGAGTTGACCATAGCAATAACAACAAACAATAGCAGAAATCTCTGGAAAAGATACATTAGTGGGATAACTGTTTTGGTACGGGATGAACGAAAGCAGCAGTTTATTCTTGTCTTACACACATGGCACAACATACAGAACCATCACAAATAACTTACAAAACCTCATACACCATGCTTCCTCTCAAATAGCTTCTAGTAAGATACAACACCATAACGAATCAGGTATTTAGTTAAAACAGATTTCCAGACATGGATAGTCTCCCATTCAAGGAGTTACTATTTCTGTAAGCTACTTGTACAAACATCGTTTTTTTACATGTTTTAATACAGTACATTATCCTTAACAGAGTTCAAGATATTCACAACGAGAATTGAATACTTTATAAAACAGCAGAATTTCTCATCTCGATATGGGTCTACATTTGCTCCTGCCTTATCTGGTTTACAGATGTGTTACAAGTCATCTTTACTCAGCTTTCCAAGCTAAACATTGCTTTAAATGGAAAAAAAAATTCTATTTACAGGGCTTTTTGTAAGATTTAATAAAAATGTCTTTTCTTCCCTTTCCCATGCCTATCCCCTACCCCTGCCAACAACTGCCATTTAGCTGGTAGAAATATTAACCCTCAACTTGCTATAGAAACTTCAAAAAAATTGATGACACCTTGTTGGATGCAAAATGAAAGATGGTCACAGCCCATCATTAATTCAAAAAAGTGGACTTTTTTTCTCCTAATGTCAGAATTTGTGTCCATTGGAGACAGATGACTCCTGCCATCCAATTTCTAGAGACAATGTACCACTCACGGGCTAATATACAAAAACTCTTTTTTTTTTTAAATTACACTCTGTCCCACTATCTTTCGTGCAATCACTTTCAGTATAAAGTTCTTTGCTTACTAGAAATAGTAACAACTCTGGTTGTGTGGTACTGACTCTAAGTCTCCCAGCCTCCATCAGATCAAAAAGTTTATCCCCTTACTGACGGCATTGCTGGGTTGACTCACAAGAATAGTTTTGCTCTATGGTTGCACTTCAAACAGCACTGAAGCCTGTAGGCATCTTTCCTTTGACTAGGTCGCTTTGGATTAGCTCTGCTTCAACGTGGCTGACAAACTCTAGCCCTTAAGCAGTTAATCAGCTTTCTAAAGAAATAAGCAAAAAAGATACCTCTCATTTATACATACAATACGCAGTTTTTTTACATTGAGCATTATCATAAAAAGCATGTTTATGTTATTTTGAAAATGTATTTTTACAGAACTTTATAAACACCATTATATCAAACACATTCTCAAAAAACTGGAGAAAATACTGACACACAACCTGGAAGAACCTCAGCAGAATTCTTCCACTACTATTAGTCTACTTGCATATTTCATATTTCAGTGTCCTTTACTGCAAACATAATTTGGCCATATGAGAACAGGTAAAGTTGACAATGAATCTCCAACAGTTTTGAATAAGACCTGGATCTGTTGTTGAAAGAAAGCAGTTTGGCATCCACTGTATGTTTTTATTACCTGGCATGCCTCTTCTGTTACCTTTACTTGCACTGAGAAATACCTTAATTACTAAATAGTCTCATTCAGTTCAGTGGGATTACAAGTGGTGAAATGACGTAGGCAAAAATACTGAAAATGATTTTCTACTTATTAAATCCTTCTTATGTCAACAACATGATTATATTCTTCTTTACATATATTGAAATTGAAAATTATATAGGAGTAACTTATGTGAACAATTCTGTATCATAAATCAGTGTAGAAACTTCAGGAAATAATCTGCTTATAGTTGTGCTATAGATCTGACAGCCTAAAAATCTATCTGGTGTGACCAAGAGTAGATTTCACAGGTCTAAATGCTTTATTTATATACTTGTTTATGTCACATTTGGTACTTCCCCATCCTGGCACAATATAAATTTAAACATATATATGTCACACTAACATGAAATCAGGATGTTATTTTCCCTTACCACCAACAACATTTAGTACAATGAATAATGAACATTAATGCATGTAATCTAAGTAAAATGCACTTTTCAAATAGTATCTAACACAATATTGTATAAATTATATTATGAACTTGGTTTCCTATTCTGAAGAAGTTTAAAAACACATTTAACTTTGTGTGTTGAGAGTAGTCTTAGTGACTGTAGCAACATTACTCACAGTTCAGGAAGTTAAACAGCAGAATAAGGTTTTGTTCTCTATCGCTCTACTTCATTTCCTCTTTAGTGAAACTAAAGAGGAAATAACTTTTGTGTAAGTGTTACTGAATGGCTTAAAATATAATTGGTGAAAGGTCATTGACTGCAATCCTGTATGTTACTTCTTCTCAGTAGAAATGCTTTCCCACGGCTTGAAATGTTTAAAGTGTAATCCTTGCTAAAGGAACAAATCCAAACCAAATCTAATCCCAAATTCTAGCTATACTGTAACATGTGCAGTCAGCCATAAAGGAGCCCTTTTAACAAAATAATGTATGTTAACTAGCTTGCTCAACTATTAGTAGAATGTATCTATTTTGGCCACTGTAATAAACCCCGTTATATATATGCATATTAAAAAATCCAGGTGTAAATAATTATACAGTATTTCCACGCATGAAACAACTAGCTGTATGTGGCGTGATATATAAAGCAAATAACTGAAACTCTCTTTAGTCTTTGGGATGATCAAAGTATAAGTAACCAAACTTACAAACAATGATTGAATTTTCATAAAAGAAGGTTTTTGATAGACAGACAGAAGGAATTCCCTTCCTACTGACCCTCATTCCCCTTGGCTTTTAGTGATTCATCCCTTCCCCCCATTAAGCCACAGGTGGTTTTTTTAGATCTTGTGATACAATTTGACAAGTTTATCTTTTTCTTTAGAATAGTACTAATAAAGTTTCCAGTAACTTTTTCATAAAACATCATCTGATCTCATTGAAGTTGATACTGCTTCAGAAGTTTCAGATTATTTAAACTTCAGAAGAAAGTTAATCTGATCCAATTATGTTCAAGTCTAATGGAATAGAAATTTCTTTATTTACTGTAAAGATTTAGTTACCTTCTGTTCTGATAATTCAATCTAGTTTTTATTCCCTCCCCCCCCCCCC
>Ga0065711_1033132_pt1 | contig 26038 bp, 16 predicted proteins | sample Hoacrofraction12_FD_59098 | JGI IMG/M metagenome (GOLD analysis project Ga0065711, IMG submission 59098) | Hoatzin crop microbial communities from Cojedes, Venezuela - Epithelial fraction 12 v2 (version 2) | ecosystem: Host-associated > Birds > Digestive system > Esophagus > Crop | place... | reverse complement strand
TGGGCGGGGAATCAAGATATATGAAAAAGGGGGGGGTGGAAAATTAAGTTTTGTCTCAGTGTATGTGGTTACCAAGCAGGGCTTGAAATTCACTTATGTTCTTGTGCAGATAAGGTGTTGAGATGTTTCCCTCAGCAAAAGGGCAGTCTTCATATCCTGGGCCAGTTTTCAATATTGAAACAGATCAATGATCCATTTAGTCTCCGTCACTGGCTAATGCCGGAGAGAAAGGCAGAAACCCTTGATGATGCATTTAACAGTTTAAAACAACAGAGATGAGATTGCTTCCAGCTAGTGTTTGTCTTCTGCCCCTAAAATATAAATACTAATCAGACACTATTGTAATGCTGCTCTAGCTCATGTATTTGTACATGTACTAAACATCTTGCTGAGCTTTTTGAAGTGCCGTGCTCTGTTCTCAACATCCCACAGGTTCCAATTCAGCAGGTTAATTAAACAGCGTTTAACTATCCCTGTCTTTAACTAAACACCATCTTTCTATTAACTTCAATTTAGTTTTGCTCTAAATAAGCATTTGAATCTTTGTGGAAAAAAAAAACCAAAACAGCCAAAAATTGGTATAGTTCTAAATCATCCAGCTCAGAGAGTGTAAGATGTAATGGACAGTTATGCTGGAATCATCTTCATAACTGGAAGGAAATAGAGGCAACGTTCTTATTGTCTCCACTGGGACAATTAGTGGACATCATCTGACTAGGGTTCGATCAGGTTTTGCTTTCCAAATTCTGAACAGAAGAATTCTGAAATTTCCTGATCACCTTGCTAAAGCCCAAGATGCTACAGGTGGTCCCAAAAGCTTCAGAGGTAACATTGGTGCTTCCTAAAACCATGCAGATGTGCCCTGTTGTGGAGACCACTGCATATAGTCGTGAACCCTAAAACTGTGGAGACCCAAGGAATCTGTGATGCTGTTTTCAAAAGAGCAGTTTTAAGGAGGGTCATGATTAGTCCCTGCTGCAGAGAGAAAGAAAATCATCTGTTCTCTGTGCCTCTGGTGGATAGGGTGCGGTGAATGGTGTTGGGCTTATCCATTCTGTGGATATAAATTCAAATAGAAGGTGAATAGAAAGAGGGGGGAATGTCACAGCAAAGTGCTGGCTTATTATTCCAGCCAAATCAAGGGCAGTTCCACTGATTTTTTTCTAAAACTGAGATAAAAATTCAGTCCTAACAGTGGTGGGCTACTGGCAAGCCCAGGTAGATGGATGTTGCATGCTGGTTGATTCTGGCTGTGGTAGTTTACACTTCACTTGCTCAGCATAGGAGCCTTGTGAAACAGTGAAGGTTGTGCCTGGACTACACGAATGGGAGAGGAGGAGGAATGCTTAGAGAGGGCCTTAGCGAGGCCACGGAAAAGCACGGGAACACTGGGCAAAAACACAAGCTGGGTCTCGGTCAGTTCTACCATAAATGTTTTCTGTTATTCATTGTCCATTTGGTTATTTAGATTCGACTCCAAACTCACGCTTGGTCAGGTCAGTGCAAGCATGGTGGAGCTTTGATACTGGCTGCAGCTGCACTTGTTACTCTACTGCATTGTGATGATCATAAATGATAAACATGAAACCAAGAAGATAATCAGGAAACCAAGATGTAGCAGGGACTTCTGGACCTTGTGTTGAGGGTCAGAAGAAGATGCGATCAGGGAAGGAGAAAGGGAGGCCTGGAGTGATGTTCTTTGTGTTTTTACTTGGAAATTGAAGGTGGGAGGAGAAAAAGAAGGTGGGTTTATTCGTTTGAATCAGTTATGAGAAAAGTCCAAGCCTTTGCATACCATCCTTATGCACCCTGGTTTATACCTTTAAAGTGTTATATGCTCTGAGAGAGGACGAATTTGTAGAGCAAACAGTGATTATTCTTAAATGCAAACTAGGCTCTTAATTGAACAACCAAAGCCTGACTACATTATGCCTGGATTAATTTTACAGTGGTACCAGCAGTCGGATAACCCTCTTCTTTCCTTCACAAACAGCAGACAGTGAGAGCCCTACATTTAATCTTTTCAATTTTCTTTTTTAAATGCTGATTTCAGTCCTATCTGGTATATAGAACAGTTGCAAGTTTAGACACAAAACCAGAAAATGCCAGTGCTGCTCTTATTTTTTTGATTATGCATGGAAAAAGTTCAGGCTGTCTCTTTCTGCTTGCTTTTTCCAACACAAAGGCCAGAAGTGAGCTAAATACCTGCCTAGAGAATTCTCAGTACAGCTGTGCAGGCTGAGGGATAAGTTCCCTGAGCAGTGGAGAGGGGAGCAGTTGTTCGCCAGTTTGAAATTTTGGGGTTTGTTAATTCTTACATTACTGACGTGCCTTAAGTCATCAGATCACTTTGGTTTATTAGCAGAAAGAAATCCTCTCTGTTATTCTGGTCTTCAAGCTATATATTCCAGCAAATTATAAGCATGACTTAGAGATGGCTGGATCTCTCCTGAAGAGTTGATGAATAGGAATGATAAACTTCAGCAATGCGTGAGGAAAGCCTCTTCAGCTCCACCCTGACAACTACCTTCAGCAGTTAGGAGTCTCTGGTCTGCTGTGGTATCTGGTATGATGGCACAACTGACTTATAGACTGTGGTATGGACTCTAGTTGTTGCCTATGGCAATGATGGTCAATAATTATGTTTCTTCTCCAGCTAACAAATAACTGTTTAGCACAGGGATGCTCCTTATTCTATGAAACACCTCTGCAGGAACCTCCAAGTGCGAGGATCTAAATTACCTTCTTCCCATTCCATTTCTTAGGTCTGGAAGAAATAAAATTGTAATAGTGATCTGTAATGTATTAAGAGAGGAATGCAGACGCACACAATCCAGGATTAAGTTCCAATAGCATCTAAGTCTGTTATCTTTTTGCATTTGTTTTTATTGTGTGTCTGTGAATCCACATGGTTTGGTAAATTTTCCCTTCCTGATGCATATTTCTTTGTTCTTTGAGAAAAAAAACAGCTCAGAATGTATATATTGTTGAATTGACCTCATCAAATTCAGTCCACAGCCCTTAGGAAGTTAAAACAGAAAGTCGTGGAGCAACTGCGCAGATTCTTCTTTGCTTTAGAAAATCTTAGAGATTTAATAACAAATGTTGTCCTGGTTTATTTCTGAGCTTTCTGGAACTATCCTTGCAGAGAGAAGACTGTTCAATGTGCTACATTTTGAATTAACAAGTTAATCTATAGCTTCTTGCTGAAAGTGAGGGGAAGCAATTACTGGTGTGCATTAGATCACTTTAATTTCAGGTATACGTTCAGATATATCTTCATCAGCCCAGAGAAGGACTTGAGTTTGGACAGAGAGAGTGAACAGTGATTAGCCAAAGCAGCCCGTGTTCCTTTTTGTCATGAAGTTTAATCAGTTACTCGCTTACATGACATTTTTCAAAAGCTATTCATTACTCTTAAAAGATGCTTGATTATGTGACAGTGCTGGCTGTGTTGTCTATTGTTGCTGCGTCTGCAGACAGGACGATACTTATTTATGTGTCATATCCAAGAAGATGCCAGTAACAGAAGTCTCAGATTCAGTAGTTTGATCCAATACGAAAATGACTGATGTTGATCTATGTAAATGATACAATCAACTAACAAGAGTTTTCCAATTATTCTATAGCATGGGTGACTTGCCATGAACAACCACAATGCCCTCTTACGCAGAGCAGCATTTCTGTTTGCATTTTTTTCTAATTTCTTCCTGGCACAAATGTTTCTTGCCTAGAATTGTTCTAAATCAGGTATTCTTGATTGCTGGGATCTGCCTCACTTGTGGGATGGGAGTTTGTAAAGGTAGAGCATGGGCTTCCTCCTACCCCTGGAAAAGCAGCAGAGCATAATGTTATAGCTGGATATCCCTCCTGCCTGTTCTCCATCGTGTCTGCAGAATTTCTGAGTGCTGCAGGGCATTTTCAGCTGCGTGTCTGAGTGCTGCTGGAGTCATCACCTCATTTGCCAGGCTGGTGACGAGACCTGCATCCCGTCATCTGTCCTGGTCCCTTCCGTCACAGCATCCTCACAGCTCTGCAGTTTCTAGTGCCTTCCTACTTCTGTCCTCCTTTTGGGTTACAGGGTAAGTGAGGAAGAAGAGAAATTAATGGAGAACAAGCTTGTTTTAAAAAAATTCGAACCTGCTAATGTATGTGGTGGAATAGTGCAGTGTAAATTTCCAGGCATTACAAACAGGGAGGGCAATTTCCTTTATCTTGTTCTACTCTTTTAGCACAGCCATGGGCTACTTTGGGTGCAGGGTCTTTCCGGTGGTTACCTAGTGCTCTATTAGCACGTCCCATTTCTCAGACCTCATCATCAGATGTAATTCATCTCACCGTGCCACACCATTACTGAAACCCAATACATGAGGCTAAATTCAGCCATTAGTCTATAAATTTCTGGGTGTTCTGGCTGGGTGAAGAGTATCATGAAAAATATGAATTATTTAGAAATAGAATTTTGAAAGGCAGGTGGTAGAAAGCACCTGTGACTGGGAGAAAACAGCAGTTTTCTCCAGCTGCTTTGTTTCGATTAGTGTTTCATATTTCTCCAGCACATGTGAATCGTTTGGTTGCACTTCCGATGCAGATTCATTCCGAGGTACGCACCGGAGCAGAGGTGTTGTGTGCTGCGTGGGGAGGTGCCTGAGGAGGGGAAGCAGAAGTGTTGCGTGCTGTGGTTATGGCACGCCTATTTGGAGTGAATCGTAGTGGGGTCTTTAAAGATGGAGCCTCCTTTTCCTGCACACCCAGTGTTTACTAATGCAGAGGACTTGCAGCAGTGAAGCTAAGGCCATGAAACTGGGTAAGAGAGGAGCTGCTGGATAAGCAGGCAGTGGAAATTCCTGGAGTAAGCTAAAGCAGGTATAGAAGCAATAAGCTAATGGGAAACTCTATGCCTGCTAATGAAAGGGAAAATAGTGAGAAGGGAGTGTGAAGGGGGAGTATTACTGAAGCATTCACACTTCTGTGCAGAGCTCCTGCTTTTATATTCAGATTATTTGATGATACGCTGACTCATGGAGTTTGTGGAGTTACTCTTTTCCATGGTATGAAACTAGCAGGTGATTTTTTTTCTTTCTTTTTTTTTTTTTTTAACCAACCATTTCCAAAGGCTATCTTTCTTTGCTTATAGTAAACATCCTAGTTTTAAATTCAGTAGTGTAAGGCATCTGTCTCCATCTTTTACCCCTGCGTGCACTAAACTGTGTGCTTTTTGATGTTGAAAAAGATATCTCCCACAGATTGCAACTCGCAGTTGGTAATGAGGAGGAGTTATCGTCACCATGCTATTCTAACGTCTCAGTATGCTTTCTGTAATGTGAGAGGATTATTACTGATGCTCTGCTGGCTCTATTCATTGTGGTGAATGAATTATGCTTTTAAGCTGGGCATTAGCCTAAAAATACCTCCAGTAACTTAAGTGGGGATTATTATTACTGATCGTGTTTATGGTTGTTCTTAAGAGCCCACCGAGAACGGAGCCCCTCTGCGCCAAGCGCTGTATGCGAGATGCTCTCTGCTCCAGTGAATGTTGGTCTAAAAAGATATATTTAGGGTGGGGCCAGGGATAAAGCGTACAAACAGGGTGATTTCACACAGTAGATACTTTTCTGCTAAAGAATATAAGAAAGACTGACATCTTTTTCCTCCTGATACTCTGTTTTTTCTGAAGAAAATAGAACATCTCTCCCCTGTGTAGTTCTGGTTTGTGTGGTGTGGGGCAGAGTCCTCCCACCAGATATCTTAATGCTTTCCTTTATGTGCTCCTGCTGCCACCAGTTTTATTTGCTCTCGGTGGAGTTCCCGGGGATGAGGGTTGGTGGGGAAGCAGAGGTGGCGAGTGGTACCATGCAAGTTCAGCACTGTGTTTTTCTCTTCAAGTTTGTCACGATCTTTTAATGGTGAATTATTGAGCATTTGAATCTGGACATGCATTTCCTCGTAAACAGAGCATATTAGAGAAGAAAGTGAGGAGTTCGGTTACTCAAGGCATTGCCGTTGGACGGCTTATGGGGAAAGCTGTTGGGAGGAAACAACACAGACTAGCCCATGCGCTTTCTCCTTTGCAAAGATTCAGTTGCTGTCTTATTTCTCCCATCATAAAACTGTCTCTCTGAGTTTTCCAGGTGGATGCATCACAGGGGCTGGAATGTAGCCTGACAGGTAGAAATCAAAAGCAGCATGTCTTAGTGAGGCTTTGTCAGCTGTGAATAACAAGAAACGTTTGGGGGTTTGTTCTGAAAATCCAGATGCCATCCGTTGTCAGCTCTCAGCTTCTGCTGCCTGGGGCAAACCTGATAATATGTCACGGGCAGAATGTTTGCTGTGCCGTGTATTTTGCTCCCACAGACATTTGCCTAATCTATCTGTATGGCAACTCTAAATCGGGTGTCAGCTTCTTTCTGGAATGAAGTCTCTATTGCCCTTGTAACCTGAAATCCAGAGCACAATACTGAACATGTTCTGGGGCTACCAGCATGATTTGTGCTAAATTCTTAACAGTTTAGGCGACTAATTGCATAAAGTTAGAAAGCAAACACAAACTCTCTAGACCATTATGTTTTTGCGTAGTGATGCTGACAAATAAACTGACCTTGGAGAAGATAAGACCTGCAGCAGTTATCAGAGCTCGGGAGTCACCTCCCAGCCCCAGGGGCCGGGAATTCTCAGTGCATATAACAGGTAACGTGTCCCTGTTCCAGCCACGCGTCGTTTCCAGTACCGACTGCGAGCAATGGCCTACGTATGTTACTCTGGGGTGTGTGTCTTTCTGTATGTTTATATACGATCTGGAATTACTCAGCCTGAATATTTTAGGATGTTTGTTTGATGTAGTGGTATACGTGACAAAATATAGACCTCTTCATTGGCGTAACAAACAACGTTTATCTAAGTGCGTTGCATGCTGCAATACACTTACGCTTGTATCGATGGATATTAAGAAGAACACCATGTTATTGCTGGACAGTGCACTTCATAAGATATTATATGAGTAATACTTTACCAACCAAATACTCTGTGATACTAATTTCTTCTGCTTCTGTTCCTCTCTCTGTCAAATATCTGAACTCAAGTACCAAAAGGAGCAGGTTCAGCACAGGACTCTCTTCTCTTGCTATGCTTGAGATGATAGGTTGTAGTCAACATTCAGTAAGCTCCTTGTATTTTAAATCCAAAAGATACCTCTTCAGAGATGTAACAAAACAAAGGTTTTGTTCTTCATAAATTATGTATCAATGAGCTGGTGGTAAGATGTTAATTAGAGTACCCTTTCAAATTCCAGTCATCAGCTGGAAAGAATGGGAGAAAAAACAATGAAACGCAGGATTGTACCATGCAGTTTCTCCAAATAAAGATCGTTGAAGTTTCTGACAAGGCTGTGATGCTGAAACGCAGCCTCACTCGTAGTAAACACCCCAGTGAAGCAAATACTCGACCTATCTGACAGGCCATCAATGCTTCCATTAGCATGGCATAATTCTAATGCATTTAGCGTGTATGTTTAATGCTAAATGCATTAGCACTTAATGTCAGGAGCTCCAGACCTGCTAGAGTCAAGGGGTTAACACAAATTAAGAATTGCGAGAGAGATTTGTCACTCTTTATAGCTTTGTGTTAGAAGTCCTAATTTCATTACTGAAGCTTAGTCTGTGAGGAAAGAGTATTATTTTTGTGTTAGGCTCTTTTTTCTTTCTGTTGAAAGTAAAGACCAATTACCCTGCTAGCATTTGCTGCCACAGTAACACCTCCTGAGAAGCCCCACTGTAACATTGTATAGATACATATCATAAAATAGTAAAACCTGCAGAATATGTTACTTAAGAAAATTTAGCTACCCAGTTTAATTAGCAGATTGCTATTACAAAATCAAGGCTGCAATGGACACTTATGGTTAAGGGTGGGCTTTTGTTTTGTTTATCCTCGCTAAAACCAGAATATTTTGGACTTCAGTTGCATGAGAGAGTGAGGCCAACATGTGAAATACAGCAACACAGGCCACAGCTACAGGGAGCTTCCACTCAGCATCCAGTGAAGGTTAAGCAGCCCTTAACCTTTCCACTTGACCTTGCCCCTCTTGGTATTTCAGCACAGACAGTGGCACAGCTGTGCAGGGATCCTCGCTGGGGATCAGCCCAGGTGAAAAATGACATGGGAGGGGGAACTGGTACAACAAACGAGCTGGCTCAGAGGCTGGAATGAGCGCAGAGGGATGGGCACTGGTTTTGCCATATTGCTGATGATCGCTTAATTGCACAGAGCTTGCTTTGTTATTCAGTGTGCGATGAGGACGATGCACCTGATCTCTTTTACAGCGCTGCGAAGCGACGGTGCTGCATTGCCTTAATAGTAATTTCTTCTAGCAGTAGTAATGCTAAAGTCAAGGGGACTGCAAGCAAAGCATAAAGAGTATGCCAGTCTCAGTAGGGTCAGGATGAAGAGCTGTTATGTTGATTGACCTCAGGAAAAAATTATTTTGAAGGGTTTTAAAAATTATTTTAATTAAAACATGTATTTAGATGAGTGGGATTTATGCTGATTGGCACTTGTAAGTCACCCTCATCCTTCAAAAAGTTTTAGAAATCTTAAAAACTTTAGCTTCTCGCCGTGCTTCCGTGAGATGATGCTGAACTCTTGCTTGCAGGAAGGCAGTTAAGGGAAATGTTTTCTCACCCATCGCCAGTACGTCCGGGTCCAAGTGCACCAGCAGGTCTTATTTGCCCTGACCAGAGGCCTCCCCGCAGGCACCTGCTGCCCAGGGCTCCATTTCAGCACATCCCTGGTCCTCGCTAAGCTGTGCCAGAGGTGGGTCTGGCAGGGGAAGCTGAAGTACAGAGGGAACGTGGCAGGGAAGGAGGCTTCGTCTGTCACTTAGTCCCTGTTCAGAGACCTTTGCTCTGTTTCCTTTGAGGGTTCTTGTGCTTGGTACTTTGCTACAGTTAGAGTGTTTTGCTACTGATAGCAGCTAGATGCACAGGTATACTTCACACGGCGTATCTTCACTCATAGCTTGTGGACCAGGTCCAGCCTGAGGAATATTGTATGTGATTTTCTACCTTTTCCCCAAAGAAGGAGTAAATACTGCTGTAAGAGCAGACATCTCCTCTTGCACCCTCCATCTGCCTTTAGCATCTCCTGCTGAGACCCAGAGGTGGATCTCAGAGGGGCTGCTCCTACTCTTTTGCTTCTCTGTGAAGCATTGCCTCAAGATCCCAGCAATCTGTTTCCTTCTGTCACTACATCACTTCCCTGCCGCAGTGTCTCCCAGCTGCACCAGTAACGAGGCTGGGGGTACAACATCTTGCTAACTAAAAGGATTACCTTTCCCTTTGCAGGCATGCTGGGATTCTTAGCCTTTCAAAGTATTCTTAACATCTGCTGCCTCCAATGAGCATGCATTGTTGCTAACATGCCAGCATATTCCTAGGGTTATGGCTATGAGAACAAGTTAATACAGGGAAGACAGAGAAGAGTCATAACGCAAGGTAAGAGCTGCCTGTGGAGCAGCCAACGTGCTGTAGAGCTGCACTCCTTTGCCCCGAGGCAGTTTGCTCATGTAGCCATACCCTAGCACTAGCCTCATTAACCCTGCCATGTCCTCAGAATACACCACTATCAAACGAGCCAGTCCAATGTGTGCCGTGTGTGCAAGAACTTTAAGTGGTTTTCCTACACCTCGTCTGAAACCAGCCATGTGAGCAGTTCTAAGCTACATGCTGGACAGCACAGTGTTAAAATGCCTGTAACATAGGACGTAGAGCCTAATAATAGAGCCTAAAGTGCTATAGGCAGTATGTGAGCATTGAGCATTCCGCTGCTTATCTTAAATTGATTGCAAGGTATTGTTTTAAATTAAGGGGAAAATCCAGTTAAAAATGTATTCATGGGAGGAGATCAGCACAAAGTATCTACTGTTAAAGAGTACCTTGAGTTTAATTTTTTTTGGCTTTCATTTCATGAAGTGTTAGATAAGTGGAATAGAAGTTATATGATAAAGATATCTGTGTTCTGCATTTACATTTGGGTAGTAATTCCAGATGAGAAAGAGAGCCCTGTGGTTTGACATACACCTTGTGCTGACTATCACGGTGTATTCTGAGAGTCTGATTTAGCTGATTTTGGATGAGGAGGAAATTAATTAACAGATGCCAACATGCATGCCTTCCCCATGAAAATCTGAGTGGTGAAGTAGGATGCATCTCTGGCTCCGCCACCAAACGAATCGACGTCATGAATACGTAACTGCTGATATGGAAGGAGACAGAAAGCTGGAGCCAGCGGGGGTTTATCCTCATCCTCTAACAAGCCCTGTGGTCTGTGGCATCAGTGGGACACCCCCAGGACAGTCTTTTGCAGCAGGATGGAGGTGAATGTCTGGGGTACGCAGCTGTGGGCAGGAGCTATTTTACAGCTGTGGCTTCTTAACAGCCTCTGGAAACACAAAGGGTTTCATCAGGCCTGAGGCTTCCCACGGCACCTGGCCTTTGGGAGTGTTGTAACTACTCCTCAGCTGGCCAGCAACTGAGATCACTGCTTGTGCTCTCAGTCTCTGCTTGAACCTTAGGTTTTATTTCAGTTGAACCTTGGTTATCTCTCCATTCCCCTGGCATCTAGCTCTGGCTGTTGGGCTGCCCTGCTAATGCCCTGGCTGCAGTGATCCCCAGCCTAGCTGTCTGTGCTCTGTAAAATGAGACCTTTTCTTCCTCGCGCATCCCTGTTTTAGCACGCCTTGAAACTGAAGAGAGTGATGAATTGAGCTCAGGCTGTACCTTGGGAAGAATTACAGCTGTCTGAACAAGCGTGCAGGCAGGCTGAGTATTTTCCTCTGTACTTTGCCATTTTAAAGTGATGCTTCCTTGATCTGAGCACTGGTATTAAAATAATGCTTCTCAGAAACCCTTGTTTATTAGTCTACACAGTATTTGTAAGCTCCAAATGTAGTACATTTTACTGTGATTTTGGCAGAGTCTTCCTTTTACTTGTCACAATACTTAAACATTGTTTGGGGAAAAGAAAAAAGAAAAAAAAAAACCACCCCAACACCTGGTAAAATTCCTGATTTCTTAGATGCTGTACCAACTATATAAGAAGTCCTCTATCCCAGGGTTTTTTAATCTGTGGCCTCTCTAATATAAATTTCAATAAGCAAATTTCAATCTCAACACAAAGACAAATTGCTTGCTGTTTATAAAATGCATATATTTGTGTTGTAAATGAGTGTAATGGATGTAATCCAATAACACTACTATTGTCAGGATCATTTTCTTTTTGCTTATTAAAATCGCGTATACATTTAAAATAGATTTATAACTGCCTATTTCTATACTTGAGCAAGATCTGGCATTTCACTAGCTGTGCATTTGATAGTTAAGACTTCTGTAGATGTTTTCATGCTTTCCTTGTGGTTAGTGGAAATAGGAACTGTTTATTCTGAAGGTTCTTATTTTTAGCATCTGCAGCTGGAAATGTGTCTACTCAGTTATGTCAATGCCACAGTTGTCATTTATTAAAAATATATACAGATACATGGAAACTTTTTTTTTAATACTTATAGCAAATATTATTGACTCCAGGTTCAATTTTGCTTCTAAAACTTGAGTTTATTGGATGGCCAAGAAAACAACAAATAATTTGTGGCTTTATTGATCCTGGCTTATACTGTCTCACCTGCCAGTGACACGTGCTTGGCATCTTCCAAGGACGCCTCTTTCGTGGGCTGCTTGGTCCTGCCGGTCACTGCTGGCACCCTTGGGTGCTGCTGTTTGTACAAGGACTAACAGTGGGGAGCAGACCTGCTGAGACTTGTCCAGACAGTCAGCTCAGCTTGAAACTGGCTTAACAAACCTTTATTCAAGTCCATGTGATAGAGAGCAAACATAACCCTGGGGATTTGGGATTAAGAACATGCAAAGGAGTTCAAACCAGTTCCAGCTAGAGTTCCTCTTGATACAGCACAATCCTCTTACGCATCCACCTGTTTCTTATCTCTTGAATACTTTATTTATTTGCAAAGTGTGCAGGCAGGCTTCATTTATGTTGCATGCACTGTGTGTTCAATGCGTGCTATACGTCTTTGTACGCTGCGGTTGTACACTTCCCAGTCTGTATCTCTTCATCCACACGACACCGCAACGCCATGTACAGACCTGTGTCAGTCCTCGGCCAGCTGATGTCCACCTTGTTAGCCTGTCCTGCAGCTGTTGGTCAGTCGCTCTCCAGTTCCCTTTTTCTTCCAGCTGCACAACTACCATGATAAGACTGCATATTTTTAAGACAATCATAGAATTGTTCTAACCTATGCCAGGAATGACCCAAAGAAAAGGTTGGGACTGTTCTCTTCCCTGTTTTTAATAATCTGTTTGCAGCATGTGCATCTTTGTATGCACAAGTCTTTTGGGGGGTCAAGGCCTCACTGGTGTCTTCCTGGTTCATCCAGCGTCAAATGGAATGGATTACTGCTTTGTGCGACCACCAGACAGAGAAGGTAATATGTTCTGGCAGAGCAGAACCTCATGGGCAGTAATTCGACTTAGCATCTGTAAATTACTTTGCAAACCACATCTGAAGAGTGCGAAAGAAGCGCCTCTACAGGGATTATTAATGCGTACAAATAAATTGCAATTTTGAATGCTAAATAACTAAACAAAACCCAAAGACAGATATTAAAGCTATTCTAGAAAGGCTATAAATCAGTTGCAGCCAGTAGGTTGGAACAGAGTGTGGAAGTTCTGGAAACACATCTGTCATCAGGGTAGCTGTAGCAACCTTATTTCTTGACTGTGGAAAAAGCAGCTTTGATCACAGCTGTCACCGGAGCACTGATTTCCTAAAAAATGAGTTAAAAGCCCATATAAAGTTTAAAAAAGAATGGAGGTTTATGACTTTGAAAACTAGTTTCAAATGTGATTTTCTTTCTTTCTTAGTAAAATGTGTTTTAATGAAAGTAATTTAAAGCCCCTAAGATTTTGAATTTGTAAGTTGATTTCATCCTGTTTTTCTTGCTTACCTGTCAACCTCATTTCATCAGATATCTGAATGTAATATTTCTTTAATTAGTGAATAGTGACTAACATCGGGGAACTGAAGCTGCTCGGATTGTGTTACATAGTGCTGTAAATCAGATCAGAACGGTACTTGGATACAGAAAAATAAATCTGCCTGTCAGGTGGGTATTTACCCTGATGTTTTAATTCAGGTCAATGGTAAGCTTTTAAGGTAATCTCTCATTTGCTGCACTGTGACTCTTGGAGTGCACAAAGTGGATTTCTTTAGTCTGAAACTAAGTCAGAAGAGATGCTCCAGGAGCGCACCTCATCTGTCTGCTAATGGACACCCAGCCCGCTTAAATCAAGCTCAGGCTGCTCTCAAATAACTCCCCCAAAATGCAGGGTCCTCAGCAGAGCTGCTGTGTTCTGCGGATCTGCTCCTACCACCCTCAGGCAGCCTGGGATTCCTGCATTGCATGCTCTGCCTTTACTCCCCACCTAGGAAAGAAGATGTGAAGGTTGTGGGATGTTTCTCTTATTGAGGACATGCTCTGAACCTGTGAGGTGTTTATGGCATTTCAGCTCCGTGTGAAAAGGGAGGACGAAGGCCTGTGGTTAGAGGAGAGGGAGGGGAAGAGGCCTGTGTTTATTCCTCATTCTGTTGGCCCTAAAGAAGTCCAGAGTCTGGAGAGAGAAAAGTCCCACTGTAAGGAATGTATCATTGTGCTCATTCCTTTGCTTTGAAGTAGAGAGAAATGATTTAAGAGCTGGCTGTGAAAGTAGACATAGACGTAAAGATAGGCATAAAGAAATCATTCTGACATTGCGGCTTCCTAAAGAGAACTGGGAGCTGCGAGTGAGTGCTTGAAGGGATCCTATAAAGCGATGTTTGTTTTTGAAGCTCTTCTTCAAACTCTTCTGTGTTTTTGCCAAGGCCCTGCACAGTAAATGGTGCATCCATAACAATGATACCTTGGTGGAATACTAGCAAATCAAGTGATCAGCTTTGGTTTTAACTGCTTCTTCCAGATACAAACCACCTACAGCTGTACAAGGAAATGCACACATTATTTATTTGAAGTTTGTGTGCTAACAGTGATAAATTAGAAGATGAGCGTTATCCTTGCCGCGTCCATTAGCTCATCTTACTCCACTAACATGTTCACGGGAAAGCAGACCGACAGGGGCTGGCTTTGTATCCGGTACTGAAGATTTGACTGGGGTGACTGTTTTGTTTTACCATTCTCAAATGACAATGACGAGAAGTATTAGGATATGTTGTTTTGAACTGAGATTTCAAAATCTGCAGAAGGAATTTTCTCATGGATATTGTCTTGAACTCAGGATAGTATCATGTTCTGGCTAATGTGTTAAGTGTTACATCTCTTATCAGGATGTCAGACCTACTAAAGCAAGCACATATCTTCTGGATTTGAATACGTGTGAATCCTAGATAATGTTACAAGTGAATAAGTGTAGGAGAATCCATCTTAAGTGACATCTCATTTTTGCCTTTTACGAAGTTAAAGCCAATAATAGGCTGAATAAGGAGCAGATGTCAGCTCAGATACGCCGTGTTAGTACTTACAGTGCTTATTCAGTGGTACTGGTTGCGTGAATATGTGAAAGCTCTGAAAGATCTTCTGAATAATACCCATGCAGGTTTGCTGCTGTCATGTCCTGATATCGTATCTTCAGAACAGGACTGAGAGCAGAACAGCTTTTCTATCCTTGAAGACTTCGGAATGTCAGACTTTCAGTGCTAGTGCACCGTTGGCACTGAAAGGTTTAGGATTTCTTTGGTGTGTGGGGGAAACAGGAAAAACCCAACCAAATTCCCAGAGACTTGGAACTTCCTCTCATTCCTGTCCTAGAACAGGTAATATCCTAACTGACAGTTGGGATGACAGGATTTATTTAAATATAATTTTTTTCTGGTGGGGGGTTGGAGGGATAGAACACGATTACTAATTTGAAAAGATGATAAAGCTTCTAGCTTCACAAGTATCTGCTATCATACGAACCACTCTGGTGGCTGATTTGCAAATCCAAAAAAGGGTAACATCACTGATCTGGGGAATCTGGTAGCGAAGATGTGTAACATTCATCTCATGTCTTCTTCAGTGTGTCGTTATCGCAGCAGTCGCTGTGTGCAGCGGGGCTAAAGCTTAGAACTATCTAGGCAATCACATGTTATGCTGCTGCAGCCACAACTCACACTACAGATCCATGCCTAATAACAGTAACTACTTTCATATATCCTGCACAATATGTTTCTGTGCTGTAAATACAGGCTGGAAGATGCAGGTTGGGGGAGAAGCGAGTGAAATTTTCTTTGAGAAGTCTTTTTTTATGTTTGCTTGAACAAAGGGGTTTAGCAAACATCGAGAAAGGAAAATTGCCTTTCCTCTGAAGATTAGAGAAGTCAGCATTTGTTTAAGCAATCTATCGTGCCATGCTGTAAAACCTGTGCCTTTCAATCGAAAGGAGCAGGAAAGGAAAGGTTTGCATTTTAGGATGCACTATTCTGATGTCTACCTGCTGTTACAGAAGTACAAACATGACTGTATCTCCAGTGGTGAATCCTGCCCTTCTTTTTAAAGAAAATTAAGGAGTGAATTTTCTGGGGCATATATGGAAAATCAAAAATACCAAAACCATACTGCCCTCTAAAACATCAAAGGTTTGTGGTCGGTGCTTGGTCGCTGAGCTACCCGGTATGAGCAGGGGAATGACCTCTTCCATAGGGGCATGTGTGGCGATCCTGAAACCAGGTAGCTCCTTCGTCTCTGTTCAGAGGTGGCAGCCACTGGAAGCTTGACTGGGTCTGCCGCAGCTGGGGAAAGGGATTTTCCCGAGGTGCCAGAGCAGGGCGGAGACACTCCTTGGCTGACAGCAAAGCACCCTGATGAGAGGGTGCCTCAGCAGTCCCTCTCCCTGTCATGGGCTGCCTGATGGATCTTTTTTCTCTCTAGGAGAAGGAGTAGGAGGTGGAAGAGCAGTATGCACAGCTTTCATAACTGACCTCGCTTTGAGCGGGATGCTGGACTACGTGACCTTCTAAGGTTCCTGCTAACATGAACTATCCTGCATCCCAGCAAAAAAAAATCACTTGGTGACCCTGCCTGGGAGCCTCTTCCCTCTCCCTGACATTCTTCTTTCTGCAGGTGTGGACATTAGAAGCTTCTCTCTCTGCAGGAACAAAGTTTCTGTGTTAGCCTGAAGATCTGGCCTTGCTTGAGATATTCATCATTTCTTTCTTTATCATTATTCCAGATGGGATGTAGAGCACAAAACTGAACCTCTACTCTGTCTTAACACACCACTTGCATTTCTGCAAAGATCCTGAAATTCAGAATATGTGGAGTCCACGTTGCCCAGCTCACCCTGTGAATACACATTAAAACTGTCTTGTATGTGAACAAGGACATAGCTCTCAGTTTGTCTTTCGGGTTTTTATTGCAATTGGCTTGCTGCTGAACAGTTCTTCCTTTTTTTGGTTCAAGCTTGAGAAGGAGGGTTATTTGGTAAGTTTAGCAATAGCTGTGTAAGCTTTATTTTGACTTAGCTGTGTTATTTCTTTCTTATGACTGTTGCAATCGCCTGCCATCTGGGGGCTTCTGGACCTGCTTCAATAAATCGTGTTCTCTTTTCCTGTTGCTCTGAGGATTTGCAGAAGGAAGGGAAACTGGATGGGTTACGTAGAGGGCTGCAAGCTGTGGAAGGAGCGTTAGACATATTTTACTTGTTTGTGCTTCTGTAAAATTTTCGTGGTAAGTCACCACAAATGACAGCCAAGGAAAAAATCAGTGGCTAAGAAATTTTTATTTGACAAGTTGATACAATGTGAACAGGGTGCTGCTAACCCCCTTTCTTCTTCACCTATAGCAGAGCATTATTGCTGACCTTTAGGAACGTCTGTGTTCTCTTGGGTGGATCAAAACACTGTCAGGAGGCATTCCTGAAAGTCCTAAGTAGTGCCTACCCAAAATGCCACCTTCTGGAGGTGCAGTCATCAGAAGCTGCGTTGGAGAGAAGTTCCCAGGAGACCTGCTTGTACGCTACAGCCATCTGCTTCTGGAGACTTCCTGCAGTGCAGTTCTTTCTCTTAAAAATCAGCTCTTTCCACTTACGCATTGCTTCTGTGGTTCTTGTAAATTTTGTTTACATCTTTCTCAGGAGTCCTTATTTATAAGTTTTTGTGTGAAGCCTCAATGTTTTGTACACCAATTTCCTTTCCCAAGAGATTGTGAAATGACTCAGACCAGCAGCCTTCTGTGATTCCAGCATCTGTATTTATGAGCTAGAGGATGTGTGTGATGCAACATTTGATTTTACTTTGCTTTTTGTTTTATATACTTGTTTTCACTTGGCATATTCCTCATTCGTCCCTTTCTGTAAATACACCATTGGTGTAGATTGCCTCAGACCAATTTTTACTTTCTTTGCTCTTTTGCCCTGGCTGATGGTCCTGCTCAAGTAGTTTGTTGGCCTTACGGTCACCGTTGGTCTAACTGGCACATCATCGTTCTATCAGCAATTCTCAGTTTCCGAATTGCTGTGTTTAATAACAGTAGTTTTGAGATTCAGCATTGTCAACTTTGACTATTCCCTTGACCTCCTCATTTTCCTGGGAGGTTATTGGGATAGATATATAATGGGAGAATATGTTAAAAGAAATGCTGTGGCTTTCTCTTCCTATGAACCTTCATTTGTAAATGCTGGTTAATGGTAATGTAGCTGCTGTCCTATGCGCTCTCGGTTAGCATAAGTCATGCATGCAGAATAGATATGCCTTTCTTGCTTCACTGCAAAATAACTTACCGTCTCTGCTAGCATGGTAGCGAGAAACAAGCTGTCCTGGCCCCCGTTAAAGTAATCATGCATTTAGTATGCAGGTGGATTAGTTCAAGTGGTTGGGTTAAAGAAATCTTTTTGTAAGAAGAAATAACCATCCTAGGTATCTAATTAGCTTTTGCTTTTGTTTTTAATGAGTTTAATCCCAGCATTTAGTCTTATGGGCCTTTTTTTTTAGAAACGTAGGTACTCTAGGCATTCTCTTAGCGTTTTTACAATCTCCTAACTTGGTGCTGATGCCTTTTTAGAGAGCTAGAATTAACACGGCTTCAGCTTCAGTACGTCCACAAAAATAACAAACACTAGAGGCAGGTCATTTCAGGCGTCCTTATTGCTAATGGGAAATTCTAATTGGATGGTAGTGACTGTTTTACGTACGATGACAGGGTCAGATCCCAGATGTGCAGAGTTTTCTGGTAGGCTTCTTGCTCCTCTTTGGAGCAATCAGTCATCTGATTGCACTCTTGCTTTTTATTTGGAAAAAGGTACATGTTACACAAAGACTCGAAGGCACTTTCAGAAATGTTATTAGGAGCGTCAGGATTGTGTGACCTTATATTTGGACCTCTAATATTACTTGAATGTGTCTTCTTTTGTCTTTTTTTGCTCAGTTACAAGGAAGTAAATGATGTGCAGAATCGAGCCCCTAGTGAAAATTTGTCTTATATCGTTCTGTTCAACTTTTTAAGTAGCATTCTCTCTTGCCTACGTAACGTTTGCGCATGACAAGCAATGGGACCCAAATCCTTTTACCCGTTGTGTGTTCACAATTATACTGAGATCGTCTACAAGCAGGTTCCACTGTACTTGTAGGGCCAGACTATCATTAATTGATCACAACTCCAAAGACACCTGCTGGTAATCTATTTATAAATCCAGGCCATATTGAGAGATAAAAGAGCTTTATACATGTAAAATATTCATTTTTCTTCTAAGTGGGGTAAAGCTGTTTCCATCTCAAGGGATGAAAAACCTGGGAGTGTTCATGGAATTGCGCCCATCTTTTAATGATCGTATCAGCAGAGTTGCCAGGCTGACATTTGATTATCTCCCAACAGTGTGGTGCCACGTTACCACCTCTCCCAAATGGATGTTGGATTGCTTATCCATGCCTTTTGTAACACCCTGGCTGAATTAATTCAGCTATACCTGGAGTGCTTCCAACAGAGACAATGCACTGGTAACAACTGATGTAAAAGTTTCCCTTCCAGGATTTTAACTCAGCCTTTGCGTGTTTTGCTCATCCTGGGGTATGTCGTGCTGCCTTACAGGTGCCACATAGCGGAAAGCTGCATCTCGCTTTGCAGTGGTTAATGCAGTCATTTTTCATCTCTAAAAACAAAGGTCTCAACAGACCTACGGTCATGAGAGAAATGAATTTGGTGGCCCTGACCTCATCTCTAGTGGGTGTTTTTCTACAATATAAAGCAGCCACACGGAATGGCATGGTTCATGGTGGTGGGCAGTCCTCTCTTCTATGAGAGCCAGGAATGGGTACCTGAGGGTGCTAAGGCCACAGCTGAGGTGAATGAGCAGTTATGTCAAAAGCTTGTCACACCTCATTTGCGTCCACGCAGACCGTAGCAATTCCTCATTATGAATGTTAACCAGTTACCAGTCTATCAAAGGGAGCTGAAACATGAAAAATGCCATTGGTATATGTTGCTGAAGTCCTGGGGAGTCAGGGCACCTATAGTACTGGGCACCCCACAGCTGCTGTGATGATTTTTGTAAAGGTACAGCAGTACTTCCACCTTCAGGTTGCTCACATTACCCTCTCTGTAGCTCTAGAAGTCAGTGCTGGCTGTTTACTGACGTTGCAGAAAGACTGAATATGGCTGTGGCTAGGTTAAACTCCTGTCTGCATTCAGGCAGCTTACACAATCTCTCTGTTACTACTGTTCTAAACTGTGTGGCTCTGCTTATCACTAATATGACCTGAATGCAGTGCACCTGTTGGGAAAACCTTCGTTGCTTTCAGAAGCAGCAAGCCTGAAAACCAGCTTTGCATCGCAACACACCTTACTTCAAGAAGGCTGGGATTAGATCCAGTCTCAAACTTCATGGATAATGCTCCCGTCTGATTTCTCATTTGTATCTCTGCCATTTCTATTGGCGGAGCATCAGATCTGAAAGAGCCTCTGACCCAATAAATGCATGAATTATTTAAGACGTGAGTTAATTTTCTTTGGGCATTGCAACCGATTTAAACACAATACCAGCAGAGACGACTGTTTTCTGGAATTCCTTTCAAGTATCTTTTAAACATTTTTAACATATTTGCATTATGGTCAATTAAAAGGAGCTGAAACAATGCTAACAGTGGATTTCTTATTACTAATGCTTTTAAAATTCCTAGATTTGTGCTTCATGCTTGAGGGTATAACCCCATCTCTAACTAATGAGAGTTAAGAAGAAGCTTCCCTATGGGCAGATTATTCTGTTTACTGCTGTATGGCTGCTGGCTTGTCTGCCCAGCTAAGGAAGAGCTAATATCTTGCCAAAGTCTCTTCCAATCTCTTCCCTTAGGGCACTGTTTATTAATTCAGACAAAAACCTCTGAGAGTAGTGCAAAACAAAGCTGTTCCTTGAACACCACAGCTTTTGTTCCATGCCTTCTTCTTTATCTCTCTTCTGCAGGGCTAGTTGTAGAGGAAAACTTCTTAGTGCATGTTCATCTCATTTTCGCTTTTCTGAGCATCAACTGTTCCCTTTCCAGGTGGATCTCAAAACTGGTTGTGTTGGTCTTGGCTGAAGTGCACCAGATCCTGGATAGACATCCCCTCTGCCTGGGCTAGTACACAAATTTTAATGTTTCTTTTTTAATTATCAGTTATAATAATGACATGAAAGACCACAGTGAGGGCACAAAAGTGCTTCAGAGCTGCATCAGCAAACCCAGGGAGATGTGGCTGCCTATCCAGACTCCTTCAGGCCCACTGTCACCTTTGGCTCTGGCAACTGTTCTTGTGTGGTCCAGCATATCATCTCATGAGAGTAGCGTGGCTATGGAGGCTGTCTCTGAAAACGCAGATGACTCTGAAACAGTGAACAGAAGGTTTGGGAAAGTCCCTGCTTGTGGTGGATGGCAAGATCAGGGCGAGCAAGTGGCAGAGCTGGAGCCTCAGTGCAGCATTCCGGTCCGGCTGCCGGTGTGAAATGTGTGCCCTGAGACAAGCTGGGAAAAGCACCTCTTCAAACCCAGAAACACACACAATGCCTAGAAATCTGTTTTCATACCCTTTTTTTTAACAAGTATTGTTTGATATGCAGCTTGTCTCCAGCTAGGGATCACTTTTATAGCAGGCTCTCACATCTGAAATTATCAAGAAAAAGAGGTATAGTGCATTCTAATTTAATTATATAAATCATTTAAATTATTTATAAGGGTGACTTCAAATCTCTGTTCTGAAAAATCTTTACAAACTGCATGTGATTTAGTATTAACACAACTGAGATGCAGAGGGGACATTAAGTGCTGCTTCTGTTTTTTTTTTATTTCGGAAAACATAAAGAAGTCAGTAATTGCCTCTTTAATAGTGCTGTAACTGTTGATTTTTAACCTTATTTCAAAGCATGTTTGAATACAGAGAGCAATTCAAAAAATCTTGTGAGCAGCAGTTTTAGTAGCTACCATAGCAACAAGTAGAGTATCCAAGCCCTTTCTCCCCACTGGGGACTAGAAAAACCCTGAAAGACCACTATCTGTAGGCATTTAGCTACAGTTTTGCTAACACCACTTGCACCAACACAAGTCTCTAGGAGAGCATTCCATTTAAAAAAAAACATTTTTACTTGGAAAACAGTGAGGCATTATTCATCAAGTGATGGTGGTACTAACTGAGAATAGGGAGAAAACTTTGAAAAATAAAATGTTATACACGTTTTAATACAGTTTGTGCAGTTCATGACATCACCGTCATCTGTTCCAGTATGTTCTAGTTTCATTCTAGCCTCTTCTATCTGTATGTTTTAGTCTCTTCCACCTCTACATTTTCCTGTTGTTTGGAAGCCTTCATTTCTATTACATTACCTGTGCCAAGAAAGCAGGAGTCTGATCTTACTGCTGCTGTCACTGCCTGTTGCTGTGTCCTCATGATAACGCAGGGGAAGACCAAGGGCAAAGGTCTGAACAAGCTGCGGGTATTTTGGAAAGAGGAGAGTCTGAGATGGCCGCCTGCTTCTGGGACCCCTGAACATCTCTGAGGTTTTGGAAGCCAAACGAAACTGAATTTCAGAGCTGTCCTTATCTTTACAAAAAGCCAGATCAGAACCCTGGATCTTAATTAACATTTCTGCATTTAGAATTATGTTTGTGAACACAATAGAGCTGATTATTACTGAAAGCCTCTTCAAAGCAGTTAAATTAATCTGATAAATCAATGTGGCCAATGCAGATAACTCTTGTGGAGCATTTTCAAGCTGTACCAGGATCTGTCAAAAAGAGTAATGAAGATCAGACTTCCAAAAGTATACATTTTCCCGGGCGGGGAAGGAGTAAGATAAATGACACGCATAAACTTCACTAATTTGCATGCCGGGTAACATGAGGATGCAAAAACGAAATTAAATTGGGCCAGCAGAAGAAAATTTGAGAATGACAGTGAAGAATGCCGAAACTGTTTTGACTGACGACTCAAGGAGCAGACGGCAAAGAAGGGGAAGTGGTGTATGGGAGCAATGGTATGACATCTGCGCTCCTTCAGATGTATCCAGCTCAATAATAATAATAATAATAATAATAATAGTAATGATGATGTTAATCCTGCTGTGAATGAGATTTCATTTCCTGGCACATCCAAGTGAGAAGTAGCACGCTGAAGATAGCTTGGTAGTAAACTCATCATAAAACTGAAGAAATCCAAAGGCCTCAGCCTGTGGCTACCGCAGAAGATGACAAAGCGAGCAACGGGCCAGCTCTGTGTTTGCAGCAAATGACGACGAGGTTTCCAGGGAAGGTTCTTGGCAATCTAGGGGAAAATTTTGCATCTTTTTCTCATGTAAGATCATCTTTTCACAGTGGCAAGGCTCAGATGATAGATGTTTTTGGATGCCAGTGATACATGAGAGGAAACAGAAGATAGAGTAGCTATTTTTATCCAAAAGTGCAAGTGATGAATTCCTATTGATAAAAAAGGCATTATTTCTCTTGCTTACGTATGAAGTCAGAGACGCAAACAGAAGAGGACTACACACAGAGAAGTGTAAAAAGAAAACAAAGCCTAGCCTGGAATCAAGAGGAAGAAAGAGGGTATCCCTAGAGTCAAAGAGGAAGGGAAATTGCAAGGTATTAGAGGAAAGTTAGCATTACCCTCCCAACAGGCTCTGACTTGGAGGTCATGTCTCTCACCTCCGCTGGTGTCAAATGTCAGGCCTGCCTGGCCTTTTTAATATTCTAATACGCCTTTCTGACATTAAAGGATGGGAGATAGGCTGCAAAGCACTCAACAAATTAATGCAAGAGGTGGTGTATGCCCGCATACAGTGCTAGCCCTTTGGATCACTTCTGGGTTACTGTTACAGCAGTTACCTCTGTTGTGCCACAGATCTTTCTGCTCCTGCCCGCAGCTGACTCCTCCACCACGTTCGGTAGGAGCGCTGATGTGATGTAGGTTAGATAGATATAAGTATTTCAATTTACAGGTTTGGGGTTTTTATTCTTTGTGTTTGTTTTTTATTCTTTGTAGGTTTCATGACCCCCTAGACTTTCACATTCTGGCTGACCTTTGAGCAGGGAGTATTCGAAATCTCACAAGAGCTTGTAGTCTCAAGACTTCTTGTCTAAAGCATTTGTGCACGCACTAGATTAACACCCAAAGTAAACCTTTGGTAAGTCAGCCCTCCCGGTTCCCGAATGATTAAACCAGCTATGCCTGCCAGCTTTTTGAGAATGGCTGTGCTCTTTTTTTAACGTTCCTATGATCTAGGATGATCTCTATAGAGATAAGGAACCACAGGGGAACCTGCATAAGTTTCGTGGAGCAATTCTCAGCCTTGGAGCTGGAGAAGAAGAAACTTCATCCTCTGAAAGATGTGCTGCTGGAATTAGGGGACAGGGTATGAGAATAGGTAACTTGTTTACAAGTTTTTCTTCTCTTTCAACTCTCTGAGCAATTTGTGTCACCTTTTTTCATAGGCGATGCTGAGACAGACTTGCCAGCTTGAGTCGAAAGATAAAATAAAACAGATGAAGGGAGTGGAGGGGGAAAAGCGTTCCCTGTTTTCAGTTCTGTACAATTATATGAAAAGTGGGTTACGAACTAAAATATTGAATCACTATTCTTCAGGCAGTTTTATACTTAAATCATAGTCTTGTCAAGTCTGTGTTTGGTACGGTTTAATTAATGCTTCTCTTACTTTGTGTTTGATTTTGATGTGTATGTGATAGATTCATACAACCTCAAGTGATCAAAAAGAGGCATTTGTCAGTGTCAGAGTCTGTGTTACGGTCTCAGTTGGCTCCACGTACACCCTAAATGAGGAAGGTGGGGATGGGCTATGGGCTAGTAGAGGAATGTGAATCAGCTATTAAGAAACCACCTACAGTAAATGAAGCTAATAATGTTTTCATCAGGCTGCACGTGGCACCAGGACCAAACGAGTTTGGAAAGTGAAGTCAAACTGAGTATGACATCCCCTGTAATGCAACAGAAGGTTGTTCACAGCCTGTAGGTTTGCATTTGTTAGTAAGGCTTGTTCATTCTTCCAGTGCAAACTCCTCATTTTCAGCAACCACCACCTGAAGATCCTAGCTTTTTGTGAGACAATTAATATTTGCAAACACCTTTATTATTTGAGACAATCCAATAAGAAGGATGTAATTGTTCTCGTAGGGACTAGTGGGGAGATCAGGCTAACAGCAGAAGAAGTTAGGAAGGAAGCTCAGAGGTCTTGTAGTTGGCATTTGCTTGCAGGTGGAACTGGCAGCGACAGCAGACCCTGGATCAGCTTCAGCCAGCGACAACTCTTTTTCTCCTGTTTCCCTGAGTAACCTCCTTAATCAGTTAGGATGTATGGGGGTAAGTCACCTGCCGTTCCTGGCTTGCTCCGACTGCCTGGTGATGTTTCAAGCATCCTCATCGCTCTTCATTTCCTTAAGTCTTAATAAAAGTAATACCTGGTATCTGTAAGGTAGTGCTTGATGGGATAAAGTGCTTTGAGAAGCTCTTAATTATATGGTTTCCTACAATGTTGACTTCCCTTAGCACTCGATGGGTACACATGATTATGCAAATTGTGACAGGAATCACGAGATTCTTGAAACTTAGCTTGAATATTGGACTTCTTCGATGTGAGAGCGTACAGAAAATAGCAAGAGGTAGTGAAGCTAAGCCTCAGTTATAGCACAGAATTGTGATTTTGCTTAACTCTGCGCTGGGACAAAAAGCTCATCCTTTCTAGGCTGTTGTGCAAGACATTCTTGAGACGCAAACCCTCCTTCTCCTTCTCAGCTCGTCGATAAGAAAATTCTGCACCAACTGAAATGAACGGCAAGTGGTGATAAGCAGGATGATTTTTTGTCTTGTCCTGGATTTTATAGTACTGCTGCTGCTGTTTGTGCTAGCGTCTCTGTCAATAAACACGTCTGTTTTCCCGCACTCGCCGTGCTGTTGTGAACATTCGGTTTGCCATGGAAGGTGACGTGTGGCCATTAACAGAATCTCAGTCCAACGTGTCACCGAGCACACCGCCTCTTGACTCGAATTTGCTTTGCGGGTTTTTGCTGCCCGGTACGAGGAAGAGCTCTGGCGGCAGACGTGCCAGCCTGCTATGGAGGGATCAGAGAGACGGGGAGTCCTCTGCACTCGGTCGTTTCACCTCCTGGTTTCTTGCTGCCTGGAGATCTGTGTAGCCCCTACGAGCAGGTGGAGGGACACAAGTGTGTTTTAAACTCAGGCAGGAGGCAGTGGCTTGCAGGCTGTATACAAATGTTAAATAAACTATATGATTTACATACATACATGGGAGGTGAAAGACAGAACAAAATGGCTATATTGTCTACCACAGGCTGCAAGGGAGACTCAGTGTGTGATTAAATAATGAATAAAATATCATCGCAAATGATAATGTTATATTGTAAATAATTCCATTTGTTTACCCTACTCTGGCATTGAAGTTCATCTCCCTTGGAGACTTCTTTGACTTCTGATGCTCTTCTGCTTTGCATATGCTTGATTTTTCCCCCCCCCCCC
>Ga0065711_1006891_pt1 | contig 26038 bp, 16 predicted proteins | sample Hoacrofraction12_FD_59098 | JGI IMG/M metagenome (GOLD analysis project Ga0065711, IMG submission 59098) | Hoatzin crop microbial communities from Cojedes, Venezuela - Epithelial fraction 12 v2 (version 2) | ecosystem: Host-associated > Birds > Digestive system > Esophagus > Crop | place... | reverse complement strand
CCCGGCGCTCCCCCAGCTCCAGCCGCGCGCTGAGCATGGGCCGAGCGCCGCCTGTATCCCCCCCCCCCACCTCCGGCAGCTAATTAAGGAGGGTCGGGTGCTGACGAGGTTCGGGAAGCCATTACTAACGGTACGGCTGGAGCCGAGAGCAAGGCGAAAGGGTTCTTGCTTCTGAGGTCGGACTGCAATGGGTTATGAAATGGAAAAATCTGTCCTTCTCGAAAGAACAGCCAGGGCTCTGACCCCACACAGCGATCAGGAACAAGTCACAAGCTTCGGTTCAGCACAAGTCTCAAGATGACGTCTAAATTTACGCAGAAGCCAAAAGAGAAAAACAATTCAGTGGGTAACACCGAGAGATGGGAACCTCAAAATCCAAACTCCAGTCTGACTGTAGTTTTTCATTTGGGAAAGTGATTTCAAGTTTCTCCAATCATCTTTAAAACAACTTAAAGAAAAATAAAAAGCCACTCTGGCTGCAAAAAGTGATCCCAAAGCCCGGGTGAAGGAAGCGACACGAGGCACCGGGACACAGCCTCCCTGGGCAAGGCGACACGAATCCACCCGCCCTGTCCTGACCCTCACGTGAAAAACACAGGCAACAGCGCGCTCACCCAGAGAAACAACTGCACCAGCCGAGACCGCTTCCAGCACTGAGCGCAAGCAAGGCAAAATAAAACGAAAGAAAAAAAGGCTACTGCCTGGTTCCTCTCTGGTAACCATGGTCCAACACCGTGGAACTACCTTGTTTCACACAGGAGGCTGCAGGCAAAGAACCGGCTGCAAATGGACTGAATTTCTGAGCTTTTTTTTTTGGACCGGTCAGAGTAGACAGAATTTTTCATATTTATACTGCACTGTGGACAATATATATTTGGATTTCAAGTAAGCCATTGATAGAGCACCGTGTAGTAGGCAAAAGGAAAGGTGACCACCTCTTGATTTAGTAGCATTGAAGGAATTAAAAAACGTCTAACCATAAACACGGTGCTGGAAGGTGTGAAGGTAGTAAAGTGCCTGTAGAGGAAAGAGAGGGGAAGGTGAAAGAAGAGCAAGCAGGGAAGAACAAAACTAAAACAGCACAAGTCATCCAAGACTGTGAAAGGGGAGAAAGCAGCAAGTGAGTCCTCAGGGGAGTGCGAGCAGCAGCAACCAACAACCAGCACAAGGAACGAAACCAAACAGATAAACCTGAGCACGAGAACTGTGTGCAAGAAACGTCACATTCCCCTGTTTAGAGGTGCTGCCGTATCTGAGATAGACCTCAATTTTTGCAAGTGATTTCCTAGAACATTGCTGAGTATCTGCTGAAGTGCACAGCCCAGTACCAGTCTTCCCAGTAAAAAAGACAGCTCAAGTATTAATAAAAAAAAAAATATTATACTTAAAAGTTACTATTTCCCTGATTTTCTAATCTAAGCATCACAACTGAAATGAGGGAAGGGAGGAGGGCTTCTATCTAACCACGCTGGAAAAACCCAGGGTCTTTCGGCTAGCAGAAAGCTCAGAAGATTTCATAAGAGTGAACCAAGCCTAAGCTTCAGCATTACACTGGACTGTGTTATTATTAGAATGGAAATCATAGATATTCCTTCTCTAGAGACCACAAGAACAGCGGGTTCAGGTCAGAGCACTTCAGCATGAGAAACCCACTGGTAACGCAGGTAAAACAGGATTACCAGGGTGTGAAGGAGCTTGGATGAAAGATAAAAAGAAATTACCTCTACAAGAGGAGCTGAAGCGTAGGAAAACAACGCGCGACAGATTCGGTACCAACAAGAATCAGCTTCAGAGGAAAGCGAATGGCTCACAACGCTCGTCTGGAATTCCTTCAAGGAAATATCGGCTCAGTGTAGGAAGTAAGAGGAGACATCAGTTTAGCGAGAGGACTTCTGCCGGCTGTGATGTGTTTTGAAGCACTCTGGCAATTGATGAAAGCATCCATCAAACCCAGCCGCTCGAGGCACCGCAGCTGGAGGAACCGGGCACGACTGATCAAACCGTTTTCATGTTGAACGTTCTCGGGTAGTAGTAAAATACACTGCAAGGTACTCTTAACAACCGGAATTCACGTTCCCAAATAGGAACAAAGAATTTCGGATTCGAAATTCAGACTGACCTGGGCTTTTGGTTAAGAGTTTTTTTGTTTATCTTCAAGTAAGAAGCAAAAATAACAGTTGAACAGAAAAATGCTGTTCCGGAGCTACTTCAGCTGCTCAGCACTGTCTGGTACGTGAGTGCGCATCGCGGTGTCAGCAGAAGGAACAGACTGAACCTGCGCGATACTGGAGCAGACCCAAGTAACACGGCAGCATACAGAAACCACCTGTTATCAAAACGACATTTGATTGATTCCCATTACGGCAGGAGTACAAAGTGTAAAAAGGTATCTATCATACATCACTGGAACTTCACATGGTTTAGAGACATAAGGCACAATATGTTCTCCGATGGAAATTCATACTTTTACAAGAAGTTCTTACTGCAGAGAACCCCTCTAGTACTCAAATCTCTATAAATTATTAAATACTATGAACAGGTTATAACGGTAAAAGACAAGTCTACCTCTTTGGAATCATAGTTTTACAATTAAGGCCAGAAGGGACCAGTCTATCACCTACAAGGAGACCCTGAATATTGCACGGCCTCCCAGTTTCTGATGCAAACTCCCTATTCTATCTACTTCACCCAACGGCATGGGCGAACCCTGCCCTTCCAAATGCAAATAAATACACCCCAATTGAAAGCATCTGCCTTTTCCACACAACTCTTTACAAATTTTACCATTTGTCTCCAACAGATTTTATAAACATAAATGGAACAGTATTTTTTTTCCCTCAACACACTTACAAATACCTTCTTAATGTCCATGGGTACTTCATTGCCTCTTAACTCCTAACCAGACGCCTAATTGTCAGGCCCCCTTCACTGAACTGAATTATTGGCAATGCAACTTCAGGGCTGTTTTCCTTCTTGCTCTGCTACAAATCCCAGCATTAATAAGTGAGCACTGTTGAAATCTAGGAGCAGATTCTCAATTGACGTTAACTCTGCCAACGAGCAGATCTATTCCCTCATCTCAATAGTATTTCTCTTCTCCAAGCACCTGGAGAAAGAGGACTGTGACCTGAGAGAGCTCTGAAGGAAGGAGGAGTTGCAGAATTAAACTGTTACTGCCCAATAAGCAGCTGCGTGCCGAGATCTCAATGCTCAGCTAAACTGACAGGCAACTACCTCTGCAACAAGCGGTACAAAAGCTCATCTCAAGTTCCAGTAACACCTCCTAAATGAACTTCATAATGCTTTACGGGTTTGCCATGAAGACACGCTGGCACAAAGAAACACACGTTGGCGATTTTAGAGCGTTCCACGAACTGCTTCAACTACTTCATCAGTAAAGCATCCAAGACGTTTACCCTTCTCAAGTAGTAGCTACACCTTCTGCGCAACACACCCGGTCTTTCCCAGCAACACGTCCAATTTCTTCTCTGCCATTCCGAACCCAGTGTAGCTCCACCTCAACTCGGATCACTCTATCCAACACGCAGAAAGGGGAGATGCTTCCACTGCTACTTTCCACTCCAAAATTGTATCAAGCCCTTTGAACAGAACAGCTTGAATGTGGCAAGGGAAATTCTATGTCACTCTGGTCTTGAAAAGATCTGCTCGCTTGCCATAATGCACAAATGAAATGGCTTGCACTGTGGTATGGGAAAAACTGGTCAGGGATTTGATACTCCGAGTTCCTGGCTCTGGTTAGCTCCTGAAGGATATTTTCAGTACTATCACTACAGTCCTGTCAAAGAGACATAGCAGCAACTTGATCAGCAGGCAGACTTTGAAAAAAAAATATATATCCAAAGTCAAATGTGCTTTGAGGAATGGAATATATGCTTAATATTCTTAATGGAATATACTGGTTGAGAAACATTAATTAATAATTTACTTTCATTATCTCTTTGCCCTCCTTGAGCGATCTGACAGATAAACTTTGTAAGTAAAATGTGTTTTTAAATCTCAAATGATGTAAAATAGATCTCAGAAGGCTAAAGTCAACCTCTTAATTATAGAGGTGGGTTATTTAAGCTACATATGCCATCTTGCCATAACATGGAAGACTTTAATTAGTTAAGGAGAAGGGCTGGGGAGAGGAGGATAGGAAGCTGAATTGAGGCCAGTGACAGCAGCAAGTTAACGTTTAAAAATGTACGTCCTAGAAACGGAGTCGTTACCATCGCTGCTGTGAGCGTAGTACCACCAGTGGCAACCGCGCTGGAAGAACTGGAGGACCCGTGACGCACAGGGTTGTTCTGAACCACAGTGACATTGGATGAGATTTACACAAGTAATTCAGTACAAAGAAGCTGCAAAGTATCTGGAGGATTGAAAGAAGAGCCTAACGAAGTTAAGCTCCTAACTTCTTTTGCAAATGTGTTGGAGTTGGGAACCTGCTAACTTTTCTAAACATCACTACGAGTCTCTCTACACAGCTCTGCATACCAAAAAACTCCGGAAACCTGTCTGATAAGTAACTACAGCGGGAGAACAGCACCATGGAAAAATACTGCCGAGAAGCTTACGGGCAAAAATGGAGCATGGGCTCTGCAGCGCCCAAGATTGGCCAACAGATACTGTTCCTCACGAAAATACAGAATAAAAAGGCACCTAACACCCTCTGACAGATGCTTTTGTGGAATCTAGCCACATATCAGAGAAAGATTACGATGTTATTTTAGGTCATCCCCATATATCCTCTCCTGTTGTGAATGGCAACCACACCGTCCAGCCAACTATCCAGCTGCAGGCTACTCTGAGATTTCTTAAGAAAAACCGAGTTAGGTCCTACCACTGCACCATGCCAACTGCAGCTGGAGACAGCAGACAGCTTGAGGACAAGATGGTTATATACGTGGCAACAACTGTTGGTAAGGCTTCTGAAGCGAGACGCTACGAAGGGGACCTTGGAGGGGCACAGAAGAGCCAGTTACACTCCCTGCTTCAGCAACCGGAGGACAGAGCAACCGGTACCCTCTGCCTGCAGCAGGGTGAAAACACGGGACGAGTAATTCAGCGGAGTCCTGGACCACGGCTCACCTTCCTCAACACCACAACTCTACAACAAATCAAGAAGAGCTAAACCAGAACCCTGGGTAATCTGTAATCACGCTGTCACACAAAACCAAACGTCCCTTTTGTTTCTGAAACTCACTGAGAAGCAACACATACACGAACAGGAGGGGAACTATAAAAGGAAGAGAAGCAGCTTTGCATAGAAAACTCAGCTCCGTTCTAGTCCCTGCTGTTGTAAGTTACCATTAGGAACAGGTCATTATTTAAGTTTACGAAGTAGCTGTGTTCCAAGTGTCACTAATAACACTGGTATTAAAGAGAATTAGGGGGCGGAAGATCTTCTGTTTTCAGTCACAGAAAAGACAGAAATCCTTTTAATTATGACCATGCCAATCCACATCTTTCTAAAGCAGCTAATTACATGTCAGGAGGACACCCAGTCATTCAAAAGAACTGCCATCACTTTTACTGCCACGCTCTTATGCATTTATCCTGCCCATCCCAATTACCCTGGCTGCAGTTTGAAAGGATTTAGCAGAAGCGTGCTGGATGTTTTGATCAGCAGAGTACACCCGCTTCCATTTAACAGCGGTGGGAAGAGAGGGAATAAACGGCAGCGAGCGCCTTCTGCCAAGCCATCTGAGCGGGAGATGCACTGCACATACAGAAACAGCAAAGGCCCATTCCGCAGTGCACCCCAGTTCAGTGGGTTTCGTTCACTCCCGCCTAGGCTGCTGGTCAGCACTCCAACCATTACTGGAAAGAAGGGCGAAGAGCACAACACCGCAGCCATCAAACTGGTCAGTCGGTTTTCTCAATCAGCCCGATTAAAAGGGGCGTTTAAATATGTTTTGTGAACTTCTCCCCTGTCCCCAAAATCCTTTTCTATCCCCATGACATAAGCTGCCAATGTTTGCACCTAGATACTACGCTGATAAGCACGCTGCAGGCATCACAGAGCGTACCTCGGTATCTTCAAAGAGCAAAATGTATTTGTTTACCTCTTCCAGGAAGCTCGAGCTGAAGTATGATATGGATTTCCATAAAGAAAGTGCGACTGAAGAACCTTAACAGAAACAGAGAGCAGTTTGCACTGATTATTGTAATTGTGCCGATACCATCTCAGCCACAGCATCACCCGCGCTCAGTGGACGCCCACCCGAAACAGGCACCGGCAAACAATTCTAAGCTCTGTCTGAGTGATAAAACCCAAGGCCAAGGTTAGCGACGAACACCTCTTTAGATGTTTCAATTTTTCTCCCCACATCTGTTCCACTGGTGCCACTGAGATGACTTAGATTTTATTTCTATTTGTTGGACAAAAACCAACATCAAAATGCTGTCATCTTACTGACAGCCCTCAAAATGACCAAGCCCAATTCCCCGGTTATAACACAATTCTCACGAAGAAGAAAAATAACTTTTGTGTATTTTAAATGCAAATTTATAGCTGTCACCTCTAGCACATCTGCTTTTTTCACTAATGTGCAACATCTTTAGTTGGGACAGTTTAAACCCNGTANATTAGACAACAGTAATAGATGCTAAAATGAAGGTTTTAGGGNTAGGCTTTTNAGCTTGCCANTTGCCTACTGGCCAATTAACTGATCCAATATCCTGAGCAAATATCCCAGCTGCAAAAANGCCCAGCAAGGAATGTCTTATTTTATCTTCTTGGGACCTGCAAGGTACTGTTTGGTCAGGCCATCAACCTTCCCTTCCACAAAATCACAGTGAAAACGCCCGACTCCACAAAACTCCATTAAATTAGCTGGGATCACGAATCAACCCTGACTACTGCTACTAATACACACACAAAATATTGAGCCATCTAATAAGAATGAAGACGTTAGGTCACTGACGTATAACAGTTTTCAAGACCAATCCTGCCAACAGAGGTTCCTGCCAAATGATAGAAGCTACACCAAACTCAAGATTATTGCCTACAAGCTTAAGACTTTGATCAAAATAATATTATCAAGTTAAATAACTTCACAGAGTGCAAGAGCTACGTGGGTGGGAATCTTTGTCTAAAATAAAAGCAAAGTTTATTTTGACATAAAACCCCCAGAATTTGCTGGTAATTATCCAACGAACTTGAAAGAAGCTGATGAACGCAAGGGAAGGAGGGCTGCACAGTGATGTAGCTGAAGTGGGAGGAGGAACATCAACCTTCATAAGAAAAATATTAGCTGAAACGAGCAAAATCCCAGGGATAAAGGGGAAAAAAATTCTTCTCCTACTAAACCTCCACATCTCTCAGTACTCTGGGCAAAATCTCACGCTGAATCTTCGTAATTTGCAGAGAAAGGGGTGAATCCAGCTTTGCGTTCCAGGCGAGATTACAGACAGCGAAACACCCCCCTGCACTAAGGGCTTTAGGGGCAGCGATACGGAGTCTTGAACACTCTTACACCAATTCTGTCGGTTTTATCTATACAAAAACCAAAACCTGTTCCCTTATGAAACCCGGTTACAGCTACCACGTCGCGGCCACTCAGCTGCTCTGGGGGAAGGCCAGCCAAAGCCACCTTCTTAATTCTTTGCAAGCGGCATCTCATTGTGAGGGAAAGCTTTTCTGCCCCATAAGGGAACTCAAAATCTTGGTGGACTCATCTCCATGTTCTTACGCACTTTGAAGGCAGAAATTAACACTTCTGAGTCTAACTGACCCCATGCCAGTCCATACTCGCAAACACCACTGCGCTTCTCTTCAAAATAACATCCAAATCAGACCTAAAGCCTGCCTAGTGAAGTATGGGTTTTTTTCCTGTAGTGGCCAACAGTAAATACGTAAGGAAAGAAAAGGATGATCCAAACGAGTGTAATGTGGCTCTTTCCCAGTCATACCTTCCGATAATCACCAATTAATGATTTACTGAACCAAAAATTTAGAGCTTATCACAGTAGTCACCAGTGGGCTTAAGTTAACCACAATTTTTCCTCTCATACATTCAGCTACGTGAAGTTTGTCACCTGCACTCACAGCAGCAAGATGATGATAAATCCTCGCAAACAAAGGCAAAAACTCATCTACAGCACAAGTGTTAGGAAAACATGGAAAACTTACCAGTCTGATGTTAGGCAGTGAAACAAACAGAATTATTCAAATATCCCTGAAGAACTGTGTAAACAGAGCAAATAATTAATGAAACCTATTACTTATGGCTTGATTGGAGCCTGGAGCCAGACCCTGTAAATAAAGCTCCCCTCTATTAGTAGAATAGGAAAGATAACTTTAGGAGTAGCAAACCAGAAAAAAAAAAACAACCCCGACAACAAATAAGGAGAATTTCTTTAAACAAGTCAACATGTATAAATCAGAACAAGGAAACACCTCAATCTGAGCAGGTTTGTACAGAACCATAGAATAATTCAGGTCAGAAGAGACCTCTGGAGGTCTCTAATCCAACCCTGTCCAGTGCAGTTTGGAATATCCCCAAGGATGGGGTTTCCACTGCCTTTCTGGGCCACTGTTCTACCACTCTGAGTACGAAGATATTTCTTTTTATATTCACCTGTGATTTTCTTTAATGCAAGCTGAGCACACTGTCCCTCACCTTTTTGCTACGAACCGAGAAGAGCCTGGCTCTGTCTTCTCTAAACCCACCCATTATGATAGCTGAAGAACAAAGTATGAGATGGTCCCAGAGCCAGCCTGAACAAACCCAGCTCTCGCAAACTTTCACAAGACATATGCTCCGACCCTCTTATCTCAGCAGCCCCACGAGAGACTCGCTCCTGCCCAGCACTGCACACTGTGCTCCAGATGTGGTCCCACAAGTGTTGAACAAAGGGGACGAATCACTCTCCTCGACCTGCTGAAGGATCTTCCTAATGAGATTCCTTGACTGCTGCAAGGGTGCACTGCTGACTCACAACCAACATGGTCACATCCAACATAAGAATAATGTGATTACACCGTAACAATACATATGTTTATAGAGTATTTGAAAGAAATCTCCATAATGCTGGAGTGTCAGTGGATAACATGTCTACTCATTGCTAAGTCGACTTAGCTTTTAGAATCTCAAAATGCTTTTGCAAACATCTGTGATCTCACACTTCAGGAAAAAGGTGGGGAATTGAAAAAACCAAACCAACAAACCCTAAAAAAGAAGTGGAGGTAGAAATTGTTGTTTTAAGAAGACGGTAAGAGACAACAACTCAAGTATTAGGACTTCATGAGCAACAAAATAACAGCCAGAACTTACTCTACGAAGTTAAAAGCAATCTGTGCCCATCGCAGAAGAGAAGCATCTTAAATACTTTCTTTTCTATTCACAGAACAATAAGGTAGACCTAGTCTGCCACCAGATCCACTTCAAGGGAACCCACATGAGAACAAATTGCAGTAATTCCAGACTGGCTACAACAAACTGCAACTGAATTGCAACGCTACAAAAAATGAGGCTTAATTTTCAAGAAAATCCAGAGACAGAAAGACAAAGACTCTCACATTGCAGAAAAAAACCCAGAACAAAGGCGAAATTCCAGGACACACCCTCAACTAACTCTTTCACTTACTCTAGATCATGTACACTTCTCCTGGTATCATCACACCAGTGTCTGTCCCATTCTAGATAACTTTTTGATTTGAAATAAATTATTAGCCAACTGCAAATTGTTCATTATGAACTTTCAGAATAAAGGAAATCGACTGCTGCGAGCATCCTAATAACAGCTGAGGTCTTGCTCTTTCCTCATACCTCTCGATGGTCAAAGAAAAGCCAAAATAGACAGGGGCAAACCAAAAACTGACTCCGTGGAACAAAATGTCCGATTTCCCAGTTAATCCAATTTGCCAGTTTCTCTGGCAAGAAGACAGTAGTTACCAGGAAGCTAAAGACAAGGAGGCTCTGCCAATCTCCAGTGGTTCACAAGGGGTTTAACCTTCAGACAGGATACTGAGGCACGATGAGACCAGCAGCTACTTGACAGTGATAAACAGAATTAAACAGAATTAAGACCAGATTACTCTACGTTAGATGGTATAGACATACAATTTCAGTGGTGTTACTTTGATCCCACATCACATGAACCTACAATCAGGATATAGAAGTTCTAGCACTATTTTTATTCTTCCCTATTGCTTTAAAAAGGCGATGCTTGAAACAATGACTTTTTTTTTTTCCAAGATGGTACAGTAAGCAATATTTCTTTTAAAATTGCAGCTGTCCAACAGTTTTAGTCTGTTCTTTTTAAAATGAAACAGCCAGAACAAATGGTGGTGGCAATCCCAACGTAAAGAGGCCATCGATTATTAAAATCTCCTTACTATAAATCGTGGATGTTGCTTGTCAGCTTGGTGTGTGACTGTAGTATGAATAAGCAGGTAAAATTCCACTAAGGCTATAGTTTGCTCGATCATTCAGCTGTGCAAAAATAGAAAATAAAAGCTCTCCCCATCCTTTCACTCCTTAGTACCAAAACATTCATACACACATCAAGAAAAAATCCGCAATGGTGCAATGGTCGCTGATCCAATTCCTTTCTTTCCTGAGTCTGCCCTGATCCTACTTATGAATTTGCCTACTCAAGAAACGCAATAAAATAGAAAAAAGACGGCTTCATTCTGCTTCAGTGATCTATATCTAAGGAAAGCACATAAATTTTCCAATGAAATCCATAAATGAAAGACAAGGCCAAGCCCTACCTATACATCTTCAAGTCAGAGCGACAAAGAGGTGCCAACTCTGTGCCCTCTGAAAGCACCAAATCTCCTCCACCCTTACCTAAGCAGTTTTCACAAGATTAACAGATGTAAAGATGATCCAGTTAGCCTATGCCTTGAAGGGGTTTAGCCTGGCTAAAAACCTGCTGAGGAGCCACATTTTAGGAGTTCACAACGCTATCTGATAGTTAAGCATGAGGAAGGGATGAGAACAAGCCAAGTAATGGCAACTTCCCTTCACCCCCGCCACCTTTAGAAGTGGAGAGGAGAAAAAGGAAACCCGTCCTTCAGACTAAGCTGTTTTCCCCTTTTAAGCTATTCCCATACAAACTGGGAAGATAAAAATGGAATGTTGTGGAAACACTATGCAAATTTTCATACTTCTACATACAAAAATTTACATAGGTTTTTAATCTTTATTTTTAATGTAACACAGTCCTGCCCGTCTCTAACGCTTCTCGTGCTGTTTCCATTGAAACGTTTCCTCTTACCGGCAGCAACATATCATTTTATCAGGATGCCAGGAGATCATTTCCACACAATGCCAGCAGATGTAATTTTCTTAGATGCACACACAGTTCATCATTTAGATACTAGATGACAAGGTGATCGCAGGGTGACTCTGTAATGCAAGTCTGCTGTTTGGTATTTTGAATTCTCAAATGATAAAAAAAAGACTTATCAAATATAAATATCTTTAAGAAAAAAGTAACAAAAGTGCTACATATGATCAAGGAAAACAATTCCATTAGTTTCTGCTACTTAAAGTAGGTTTGCTTTACAAATATTACCACATCCATTATCAGTATGGCTTCCAATTAATTAAATTGCTCGTAGCAGTATAGCTTTCTCACATCTTAACAAGGACAGAGTAAAGAGAACACAAAACATTCACACCCCATTTCTCAGGTAAGAGATCCTCCTGCCTTTAAACAAACAAAAAAGTTCGTATTTAGGAGAGTATCGCTGCTACGATGGCTATCTAGCAAAGGTCAGATGCAGAAGTTCTCCAACAACCTTTCAGGCTAGTCAAGACATAGGAATTAGTTACACAGATGTGTAAAAATCCACTCACCCATTTTATGACCTTCACAACCTTCCTGGAAAACATTGCTTTTGAAAGTGGCAAAGTGGAGAGAGGAGGAGGGTGGGGACAGAAAAGGTTAGCGGAAGAATAAAAGGTGAAATTGTTAATGACGGATCAATAGAGTCTAGACCTCTTCTGAGCAGGCACTGCTAGCCATGCCAAATAATGAATAGTGGTTTTGAGAAGTGGACTGTTGTCCATTAGACATTCAGCTCATTTTTCATACGATCCCAGGCTGGGCTTCAATCATGGTCCCAGAGGCAGAAGACGGTACTTCTCCACTAAGCCACGCAGCTTGTGAGAGCAGAGGATGTCTGTGTTGAATACGTGAACATCAACTGAAATATGTGAATGTGTTTCCAACGGACATTCTCAGCACAGCACCCAGAAGTATATCGAGTCACTGTATGACCAGTGAGGCACGGCTTATTGCAGCTGGAAATCATTTATTCCCATGCTGAAGTGGGGTTTCTAGTGTTCTTTTTACTCTCTGTTGATACTCCCAGTCTGGTGTCCATCGACCCTGTGCCACTACCTCAGCTTGCATCCTTTCAGTCTCAGAAAAGGAACAGCGTACAGACTATTTTTTTTTTTAACACAACCTCTAAGGGTATCCAAGATTTTAAGTGTAGCCTACGACTTGTAATTGAGGGCTGTCTAAAATACCTGGAAGCACTTCGAATGCTAAGACAGAGCAGCAAGATTTTTCTAGCCACTGGGGCTGGGAGAGGGAGGTTGGTTGGTTGATTGAGTATTTATTGGGAATTAATACTGAGAGAGTATATGCAAAGGCTGAGGGCACCATGCCATCTTCACAGAACAAGACCCTAACAGCTAACTGACGTACAAGAAACTGCAAAGTTATACTGTAAGAACACATATTAAGGACCGAGGAAAGTCTGCTAAGGTGCTACGTCTAAAACTAAGTTACTTCTCGCTTTGACCCTCCCCTTTCTTTGTCTCAGTCGTCGTCTAGAGCCTCTGTCTTGATCTCGTTGGCTCCTTGCCGGGCTAGCGCCAAGATGGTGTGGTTTACCGCTGCCATTTCCACGGCTAACGAAATGGGGTCTTGGTGGTCACTATGGCTAGTGCTGTCATCCTGCGCATGCGGAAAGGAGAAGAGAGAAGCATCGTTACTCCACAAGCAGAAAGACGGCAGATAAAAACTAGTGTGTAACGTAATGGACTAGGGGCAGCAAACTGCGCGTTCGTTACAGGGGCAGAAAGTGACAGGAAGTTACAGAATTGATTTCGGACTCATTTCCCTCACTGTGCAGACAAAGGTAAGCGGGGCAAGGCGTGGCACACCCGATTTTCGAGAGAGAAATTTGAGGGCGGGGGATAACCTGAGGAAAACATTAAATTCTAAAGATAAAAGTGACACACCACGCTTGTCAGGAAACCACACTAAGACAGGAATCATTATCCACTGCACAAATTCATGCTGTCCCTGCCTTTGGAATGTTGTACACAGCTCTGGTCATCCCATTTACAGAGGACACAACAGAACTAGGAAAGGCAGAGAGAACGGCAGCCCAGGGGAAGAGAGGCATGGGGTGGCTTCCTTACGAGGAGAGGCTAAACAGACTCAGGTTCTTCAGGTTGGAAAAGAAATGGCTGATGGTTGATATGGTAAATGTTTATTATAAATAATTAGTAAATACAAAACAATTGTTTGTGGCTTCTCGGGACCTAATGAGCACGGGCACTCACTGGAATGGGAATATGTTCCGAAGCAGCAATGCGAAGTGCTGCTTCACTTATCACGGCTCCGTTGTAGGATTCATTGGTTTATAGATGAGACAAAAGTCAAAATGGCTTTAATGGGCAGGGGTTAGACAGGTTCAGGGAAAACTAGTCTGCTAGAAACTATCGAAACTGAAAGTGGATACACTGCCTGGCTCGGGAAGCCTCTCGAAACTACCGAATTCCAGAAGCTGGAAGCTATTACAATAAAATAATTCTATATATTCTTTAAAAATACTTTTTATTTAAATGCTACTCTTGACCTCCCTCAGAAACAGGACACAAACCTAGACTAACCCTTGGTCTGAGCCAGTGTCGTGTGAAGACACTGAATTCACACAGGCATAGGGAAAAAGATGCCAAAAACCTCCCGGCCTGCCAAAAAAACACAGTGCAACGGTTTCAGGGGGCTGGAACCACCACAACGCAAATATGCAGGCGAGGACACCGCCAGGTTCTCCAGCCCACTGAACGATGCGCCACGTACTTCTTCATCTATTTTCTAAAGAGCAAAGTCTCTCGGCTGTACGAGGACCGCTGCGCTGACGGCTGTGATGGCTGGCAAGCAAAACTAATACAGAGAAACTCTGCTGCCACGGGACTGGAGTGAAAATTTTAAAATCAGTGAACAAAAAGGGCTGCCTTCTACACGGGGTGTAATGGCCATGCAATAACAGACCTCGAAGTCTGACAAGTCTAGCATGGATTTTGTAGTGAGCTGTGCATGTTTCTCAGTCTACATCAGAAAGAGGGCCTGGTTTTCAGTAACAGGAAGGAGAACCAGAAAGATCCAAACTAATCCCAGTTGTCAAATAAGTTCTTCTGGAACTTTGGGCAAAATCATGGTGTTTCCCCCTCTTTACAACAGGGTACTAATAGTTACCCGACCATGATCTCGCAATTTTTTATAATTTAAATTTTTTCAATTTACAGAAAGGAAATGATAAACATTTATCAGTCTTCCAACAGCCTTTAAGAGATGAACTTGTGAAATTTAAAATTCAAAACGTGCATTATGCATTTTTAACTTCAGATGACAGGTGGCAAACATTGAGGGCGACAGAAAAGCCAGGATTTGGTAAAATCCTGAGGTTATTTAAAGGAATGCATTCCTTTACACCAAATGTCAGGCAAATACTGTGACATGCCCAGACCCTAAAGGCCTGTCAGTAATCTTTACCATGGTAAGAAATATGAAGTCCTGACTTTTGGAGTTTTAGGCACTTCATTAGTAGTTGGATTAACTTTGTGTTTTATACTAGAGTTTAAATGTCGCTGTGGAAAACAGAATTTATGGTTTTAACAGCTAAGGGATGTTACACGGTCATCAGGAGAGCTCGCCATTTAATCCGCTTCGCTGCTAATGCCTAATTACATTTCATAGAGCAGTCCAGCTAGATTACTGAGAAATGTAATTTTTAAGGACTCTAAACAAAGATCTTTACATTTGAATAAGCGATTTATTTCTCTTTTCAAAGTATTTTGGATAACACACAGAAGAAAAACATAGTTTGGGAGCCTGCATGACACTTTATGTCAGTATTCAGGTCCTGTATCGGACTGACAAGGAATTATCTGTGCTCGGCAGCAGTTTCAAAATATTTTATAACAGTCAGAGAGCAGCCTCTCATCATCTAGAGCTAGCAAAGCAGTTGGTTCCACCAAATCTGCTGGTGATGACCTATAAAAAGGGCCTTAATAGGCGTCAGAAGCAGAGCGGCTGGGAATGCCTCTGCCAGATATCCGTTGTGCTGGGCCACAGCCAAGTCTGCTAGGGACTCATTCCAGGACACTCCGTTGCCATTACCCTCCTCCAGCAGCCTTTTCAGAGGGAGACCTACCTACTTCTCCCAAACGAGTCAATTAAAAGCGATCTGCCCACCCCAGCTGTTGGGTGTAGCACAGAACACAGCTCACATCAAAACCAGTACCAAGCGAACTGGTCAAGCCCACTGGTGCCAAGCACACACAGCCCTGCGGGATTTGGCCACAACTGACACCTGAAGGAAAATTGGGAAGGGGGTGCAATACCTGTCAGGAAGGTGTGTGAAGGAAGGGTCACCAACTTTAGGGTAGGTGAGGGCTCAGAGTGCGGGAAGGGGTATTCTTTTGCTAGAGAATTTAAAAAAGAAGTTGCTGTCAAGGGTTAAAAATAACCAAGAAAAGTAGAGAATAGGCAAGAGTTTAAATGCAAAAAGAACAAAAAAAAAAAGACAGATAATATGTAAACAATCCCAATAGTGGCACATCTTTGCAGAACAATATGAAACAGGTACGGGGCCAAACAGATGTCAAGCTGCATTTAATCAAATCCTCTCCCCCCACCCTTTACCCTTTGTCTGTCAGTGTCACAGGGACAGATCCTGAGACGCTCCTGAAAGGCACTCCTGGAGACAACCAGAGGGAGCTCAGCACCTTACAGGAGGGTGCTCAGTATCTCGTTGGGCAAGGTTGACAAAAGAGATGAGAAAGTGTACTGGGCAGGGGCTTACTGGGTGCCAGATAAGCAACTCCCAGTAGCTGTAGCACAGGCTACAACAGAGACATTGCTTGCAGAAAGAAATGATGGGTGCAAGAGGAACACGCACGCCTAGTTTTGCAGGGAAGCACGTTGGTGCCCGACATATAGGAGGAACTGTCAAAGGCCTGCACACCCTTTCTGGAGGGTGGATAGCTAGAATGGTGCTGGGGGAAGGAGAGCGCAAGTTATGCATGGTGCACTGGGTGAGTTAACACTCTCCTAACATTTTTCATACATTGCGTGTGGCGTGAATGGTGTAACTTGCTTGTTTGGAGCAGATCCTCCTGTCTTCTTCTACCTTCTCTGCTTCTCTGCCTCCCTCTGAACATCTTCCCTCCTCCTCCCCATTGCGTACTTGCCAAGTGTCCTGTTGTATGACAATAAATCCATGTGGGTGAATACTGGTTGCTCAACACATTCAAACAGGGGAGCTGTGCTCTTCCACTTTCCCCATCACAATTACACAAAAGCAAAGCAAAAACAAGAGACATCTGATCTGTTAGAAGCAGAGGGCCTCTTCACGTGGCGCGTGAACTCCCCCTTTTTGGGCCGCGCGGCTCAGCCATGGTGCTTACCTGCTCTGAGTAGTCATTGCCATCAACGTCGTCGCTGTTGGAATGACCTCCCGGACTCTGTACATCTATTCCATGGCTCTCCAGGATTGCTGCTTCTTCGAAAAAAGCAAATGGATCCCTAATTTATCTGATGCATTAGAGGAATTAAAAGTAAGTACTTTTTTTTCCAAGAAGTTAAAGTAACTGGAAGAACAGAGTTAGTTCTTAGCCTCTTCCCCTTCACTCTCCAGTGTATGGGAAGGTAACACATGTACAGCTACTGGTTTGCCTGAAATCCTTCCCTGCCAACTAACAGACTTGTCTGCGAATAAGAATCCTTGTTTTCCAGCCAACCCTATTAGAAATTAGCCTCATTTCTAATGCACTGGAGTGGCAAAGGCATTCCCTGTAGATTGTCCCACGTAGTTTGGACTGGGAGGACGTGAGGGGGGTGGGGAGTGTCTGAAAATAGATGGAGAAATTCTTTAAAGCACTTAAGGGACTTAAAAACCCACATGTCTTAATCTTCCAGCAGGATCCATGCATCTGAACCTCCCTTTGGTTCTTTTTTAGCGCCTTCCAACCCTCTGTCCCATGCAGGTCAGACACGGCTACAACTCCACCCGCCTTGGACTGACTTTGCTTTGTTTCCCTCACCCTTTCAACAGACAGGTTTCATGTTCAGAAAAATATATTTAGGTTAAATATCAGTAAAACGTTCAATGATGTAAAAATAGATTTTTCTTATTCACTTATATGGCAAAAAGAAGCAGTCAGCAATGGGTGTAACATCTGACATTTGCAAAAATACTGGTAACAGGCAGGTATGGATCTCCATATTGCAAACGTAATTCTGATAGTATCTAAGTGCATAAAATTTTGCATGCATTGCAGAACTCTGTTGAATCCTGGCCATTAATTAATGTGAGTTTATTCTCATTAGAATGCCTTATGTTTATTCTCATTAGAGGGTCTACTTGTTACGAGTTCAGAGTCACTTCTAATTTCCTCATGATCAGCTACTCACGCAAAGAACCTGCAGGGCTAACTCTGAAGTGACTTTTGTTTTATCCTGATCATCAGGAAAAATCATTACTTTGTTCCAGCCACCTGTCCCTGTGCAAGCCCTTGGAAAGCAATAAGGAGCACAGGTGTAACCGGAATGAGGAGCTGGCTTGCAGAGCCTTTGGTCCTAGTGGCTGTATCCGAGATGTAAAACAACTCATCCGGACTCCGAGATCCCTGTGGGGTCTCAGGGATGGCAGTAAGAAAGAAAACCCCAGGTTTTGGCTGAAAAAACAAGCACATTTCGGTGGATCACAGACACAAGGGAACTTACAACCAGATAAAAGCTCTTCACCACAGCCACTTTTCATTTAAACAGCATGCTAAGGTGGTGAACTCGCCATCGTCTCAATTTCCCTCACTTCCAGTGCAGGTATTTTGAGGTTTTATTTCAAATTCTACTCTGGATACCCGAAGGAGTCTGAGCACAGGGAAATATGATTCTCCTTCGACCAGCAAAATTCTCACTTTGGTTTTTAAAAACTGATCTTCCAGTAAAACTTCGTAACTGCATCGTTTTTCCTGCATCGATGATGGAATCCTGCCCGTATTTTAGAAAAAAATCTGGAACAGCAAGAGACTAATTTTAGTAATTCGTCCACATTTCTACTAGAAATATCAGAACCCTGAGTATTTGCATTAATACAACCTTACGTAATTTCCACCTCTCCTGAGCAAGTGAACGTACTAAACCTTGAAAACAGGCTCTCTGATACATTACCGATATTGGCTCTTCTCTTGATTTCCTTTCTTCTGTTGGCAAACCAATTGTACACTTTAAGGGAGGTGACTCGCTCCAAATCCGATAACTTTTTTCCTATGAAAGTAACCAGGGGGTGGGGGGCAGAAATACAGCATTATTACTCACTGGGTTCCAGAGGCAGGCAAAAGGCCCTTACACATGTGATAAACCCCTGAAATCCAGACAGCACTGAAAAGTTTTTATAACTGAGAATAAAGTGAATTTTACGTGAATCGGAGTACTGTGCCCAGATGCTGTGGTAGTAACTGCCAAATATCTCTCTAAAAACAAAGCAGCCTTTCTTCTTTTTTTTAAAATCCGAAATACAGGAATTTCTTTGCAGCTCCAAGTCAACTAAACCCAGAGCAGCGGGAGAATAGAGGGCTGCTTTCCTAGTTCAAGCACAAAACTGAGATTCAAAATACTCCAACCCAACTCACAAGCCCTGCCACAAATCGCATACCCTTGGGCCAGTTCTCTGACTGGCTGCTGCGAGGATACAGTTCAACGATGTGTTTTCTTCGGCAGCAAAATGAATGCAGAGCTTTTGTGCCATCCCCTCCACTCTGCTTTCCTTGCTCTCCACCTCCAGCCGCTGTCGTGCTCCCGCAGCACTAATCACACCCTCCCAACTGCACCAGGGCACTGGCTATGTTTTGGACAGGTGGGATGGTGGAAACCAGATCGCTGGAGTTCTGCACTTAAACCAGCAAAAAAAGTCCCAATAACCATCAGCCAGCAGCAGGAAACCACGCCTTTTGCTGATCATCAGCATAAAAGAGGGAAAAGTGGAGGGATTCAACATTGCAAGGACCTCATGGAAACCTCTTCGGCTGGCCTTGACCCTGTATAAAATATCCAGTGTAGCTGCATCCTCCGTCCTCTGCAGGCTCCACAGGGGTGAGACTCCCCTGCCTCAGACTGTTTCTCAGAGTTTATTTATCCAGCATACGAAACATTCACGTAATTGCAGCAATCTGCAAACTTAATTCAGGAGAGATGAGACAAGGGAAAGGAAGAAAAATCTGGAAATAGCTAGCTAAGCTGATTCCTAACGCTTTGCACCAGTACCACTCAGAGCATCTCACCGCTCCCGAGACGCAGCGTTCGAGGAGTTTGTTCAACGTCGCTAAAGCAGCCAGCGGCACAGCCAGGAATAAAATTCTAACCTCCTTGGTGCTCGCTAGATCTTTCTGCTTCCACAAAAAAAAGACAAGAGGCAACACACAGAAGTTGCAACAAGGGAAATTTTGAGTAGGTATTAGGAAAAAGCGTTTTGCCATGAGAGTGCTCAACATTGTGGAACATGGGCCTAAAAGTGTGAAAAACTCCAGGTCTGGAGATATTCAAAACTGAACAAGGTAAACCCCTGAGTAACCCAACCTAAGCTGGTCCCACCTGATCAGATGATCTCCAGAGGTCACTTCCAGCCTAAGTCGCTCTGAGATCTGTGCTATCCTGTGTCCGTCCCAATGTTCAGGACTCATGCCTTAGCTACCTTTTGCACTAATTTTTATTCTGGTTATATGAAACCCAAATATATCCAAAATACAAGTTCTGAAAACGATGTAAATGTTTGGTTAGCAAAAGTAAGCAAAGGCAGGTGCGTCCACTAATGCTACACCGAATATTCATGCTCCTCTCTCAAGTATGACTTCTCCAGGAACACGGAAAACACAACTTTGTTGACCCAAATACAAGGTCCTCCATTAATACACCGATTCTGACACGAGACCCCTGTCTAGAAGTTGTAAAGAGAACTGAAAGACGGGAAAGCTGTGTGCCTTACTCCTCCGAGGACCTGCCGTACGATCGGTCTCCAGGAAGCTTCAGTCTGCCAACCTAAGATTTCCCCTCTCTAAAACGGGACCAGTAGAACTCACTTTTGTGGAGTGTAATAACACTCTCAGATCACTACTGACTGCTTGTACAAAGCCTTTGAAATCACTGCAGAATGGAAACTTTTCAGATTTATTTTCCTAGCAGTGCCATTTACAAAGCTGTAGGAACGAAACGTTCAGATGCACAACTTGTACTTCATATCTCAAATGGTGGGAATTCACGTTGCAGACATCAGCACTTCGGTTTGAAAATTGCATTGACTGTCACGTCCATCCAAGTACGGCAGCTCTGAACAACACGAGTTACACAACACTCAAGAAGAAACCTACTGCTAGCTGAGAGCACTACATTTGTTAGTAATAGCCAGAAAATGAGATTTGCCGAAATTTAGTCGGAGATGTTGAGATCTAATTGCAGTTGCCTTTGGAAAGGACACCATGAGCAGCTCCTCACCTGGCTTCTGTATAACTGCATTACAGGCGTTCGCAATTTCTTCTCTCTTTGCCTCATCTGGATATTGATTCTCATTGAAGTAACTGCAAGGGGGGTGAAAAAAAAAAGTTGTTTTTTTTTCAGAAACCACAGCATGAAGGCTCCAAAGCAGCGTCACTACAAGGTGTCAGGTGCTAGTTTGTGCATCACTTTTACACAGGTAACACAGACGCAGTAAATTTTATGTAAACCTGTATATGCATAAGGCAGCATTAGCACATGCTCATATCCACACAGAGTGGATAAAACTTCCTAAATGCCTCAGATAAATGAATATTATCTCAGCGTTCGCAGTATCACCTCAGCATTTGAAATATTGTACTAGGAGAGACAACAAAGTAAGCAACGCTGCGAATATCAGTTTAGACCGTGAAGAATCATGTCAGAAGATATCACAGGCCATGCCTCTGCCTTTGTTTATTACCTTTATTACTCATTTTTTTTCTGACACATCCCCAGCTTAAGCAGCGCCCTACAAATAAGGGAGCTGTTCAATATTTATTTTGACCCCCGGGTTAATATATATACACATACATACATACTTGTATATATACTATGCACAAACACACACAAATATTGCATACTTTATGGTATGAAGATTGTACAGACAAAATTACAGAGTAATACAGTAAGACTTCTACAGGCAGACTAGCATTTATTTTAAAATCACAGCCTAAAAATTTTAAATCTCCCCCAGAACAACATATTGTGTATAGCATATTTTAAACATATTTTCTTCTGAATAATTGTGATTTTATTGTACTTTATATGCAGTAAACATCCTATAAAAGTTAAACTGTGTTCTCTTACTTCATTTAAGGGCTTTACAAATTCTAATGAACTGATTTACATTTTACAGAGCTTATCAGATTTGCATTAAAACCAACAAAAAGTCCTGTTTACTTCAATGGACTCTGATAAGCATGCCATAAGCAGGGACTGCTACGTTGTTTTTTTTGTGTAGATTGTCCATAACATATAATCCTAAAAATTCTTTGATCAACTTTGATCAGCAGCACGTTCAGTTGGAAATAAGATATTTCCTTTAACTGTAGATCATTTGGTAGTAGGAGATTCAGGCACATTTAGGCAATTATTCTTTTCCACGGTCATGTTGCTCCTGCGGTGGATCGGCCCCAGCAGTTACCTTCTATGGACACCTGGATTCTGTTCCATACAGCAACTGTTCCTGTCCAACCTTCTTTTGAATAAGTCGTACTAATGCAGATGCCACTATTTCACTTTCAGTTTGTTTCAATTCACTGTAAATACAAACTCAGTTTGAATTTCAGCCCCTTGTTCAGTGTTATTTACAGTTCCAGCCATGCTCACCAACGGAGCCCTATTCCAAAGTTGCGACTCATTGACTAAGAGAAACCACACATTAGCACAGCTAGTTGCACTGTTCATGTACTTCCACTTGATTTGCTAGCTTAGGGAGCAAATGAAACCACAAAACCAGCTCTGTCTTCACTAAATGAAGGGCAGGCTACGTCTATGCTACCGATTTGGGCTCTGGAAGCAATCACATTTACAAGTAAACATCCACTACTTCTTCCCCGGACCTCCGAGCTGCTTTCATGAAATAAATCCAGAGAGGCTGACCATAACTGCAATTCCCACTACGCTTGATCCTGCTCTGAAAAACCAGCTTGAGGTTTTGCCATTAGATCTGAAGAAGAGGACACCTGGCTACACTTACTTTCTGGGAAGTTTCAAGTACGTAGTACTGTCAACTCTGGCCCTGGCAGCAGCAGGAACACTCGCTGAATTATCAGCAAGAGATTTTCCTTCTCCCCACTTTCAGCAGTAACCCCAGGCTTTGGAGATCCTCATGACAGTGTCTCGGCTCTCCCACTGACAAAATATAGAACTCGCTCTCTGCCCAGAGCCAAGAACTATTTCCTCTTTTAAGTGCCATGAGATAAAGGAACACCAAGACATCACATCACCGCTGAAAGCTGCTGCACTACTATTTACGTGAATATATCACGGCCTGGAGTCCTAGTCAGGAATCCAGGTCATCACTACGTGTACAAATGTTAACCTGATGGGTCCACACAGTGATGTACTAAACCCAGGACGCGAAACCCTGCTATCACACGATATTACAGATCTAGATCATCTGCAGTCATAAAACTGCTAGACAACGCCTAACTTTGTCATAGAATCCTAGGTTGGAAAAGACCTCTAAGATCATCGAGTCCAACCATCAACCCAACACCCCCACGCCTGCTAAACCATGTCCTCAAGTGCCACATCTACACGGTTTTTGAACCCCTCCAGGGACTCCACCACTGCCCTGGGCAGCCTGGTCCAATGCCTGACCACTCTTGCAGGAAAGAAATTTTTCCTCATCTCCAATCTGAACCTCCCCTGATGCAACTTGAGGCCATTGCCTCTTGTCCTATCGCTGGTTACTTGGGAGAAGAGACTACTACCTGCCTCACTACAACCTCCTTTCAGGCAGTTGTAGACAGCGATGAGGTGCCCCCTCAGCCTCCTCTTCTCCAGACTAAACAACCCCAGCTCCCTCAGTTGCTCCTCATAAGACTTTTTCTCTACACTCCTCACTTATGGAATAAATGACAAAAGATGTAAAATTAAGAAACAGTATATACTTGAACTGCCCATTCCTATGTTGATGCAAGAAACTGAGACACCAATTAATGAAGAAAACACAAGACCCACTAGCGATCCTTCTCTTGGCATGTAACCAAACTGTCCTTTCAGCAAGCCACTGACTGCCACACGCTTTGGCTGGCTCCAACAAAAATAGCTCACATTTTCTAATAACAACGACACTTAGGCTCCAGTTCACAGTTCTCTGGGCTAGCAGGAACTCCCCCTGGGATGGAGCTGACCTGCAGATCTGGACAACGAATTCTGAAACATTCGCTTTCAATTCTAACACAAACTTCTTATTTTTTAATGTAAATGTCTTAAAGTTTCTACAAGAAAAGTGATGCCCACTTAAAAACCTGAAACTCTCTTCATCCTGAAACCCAGTTCTATGAAAAACACCAAAAATTTGAGACGTTTTCAGGCAGCTCTCCTGGTAACTGAGACTTTTTCATGGAGATCGCAGAGCTAAGCGGGTGCCAGAGGGGAGCTGGAAAGGAACTAACCCCTGTAGTTAAATTTGCTTTCTGTAGTTGGCACGGTAACTTTAGTGCCTGTCTCTCCTTCCAGCTGCTGGCTCATTCCTCCTCCACATTAATGACGTCCCTCCTCCTTCCCCCACACACTCAAGCTGCCTACAAACTTGTCCAACCCTCAGCTCATGCTCCCCAAAACTGTATCTTCTCCTCAACTTCCAACAACAGTCTTCTCCATCACCATGTTGTGCTTTTAACCTTTGACAGAGCACAAGCTGGTTTTGTCAGAGAAGAGCTCGTACACAGGAGTTCTCAGTCTTCAAGGAAAAGGTCTCATAGCTACAGGTAACCAAAGCCATACAACCTCAACCATAAGGGCTGATTTTCATCCTCAGCCTCCAAACCCTCCACACCACATGCCGTCAACACATTCACGTTTCATTCCCATCACTTATTTCGAAAGTCTTCACAGCACTGGTGGGTGATACGCCATGACTCAAAGCACAACATTTATAGCCTCCCAACATATCTGGAAAGGAGGCGAGAGTAACTGAGTCTTCAAGATAGAGAAGCCATGGGGAAAAAATTAAAAAAAAGAATCAAGACTTCACCATTGATTGTTTTGGTTTGCTCATGTAGAAGTTGTGAAAACACTGTGATTTTTGAAATTAATTGATCTGCCTCCAGTTCTGTTTCTTATCAGCCAGGTATACCCTTGCTAAGGGACAGGGAAAGAACGTGGGATGTCTGAGTAAACCACAGCTTGTTCACGATCTGAGAAGTTCCTGAAAACTACAGACGAAAAATACAAAGCAATATGAACTTAAATGGGGGGGGGGAGAGAAAAAGAAGAGGCACAAGTCAATCCTGCAAAGGCACACTGCTTTCTAGACAAAGGGCAGCTGTCAGCTGAATACCTTCAATGAAGAAACCAAATGATCTCTTTTGTAGAAAATGACAGTGGAGGATTAAAATGAAAAGTGGCCAAATAATTTACATGAGATGAGAATCCACATGATGGTAAAGAATGTAGATATCCTTGAAGCGGTTTCATTTCAATAACACTGAAGCCTAGAAAAATTGCAGATTCAGAGAAACCCTCTTTCTTTCAGGGATAATGTGCTTAGGACAATGACAGAGAGAGAATCCATCTCAGCCCCGGGTGCCGTAATGGAAGGAAACGCATTCTTCCCCACTCTTTACCAAGGTGCCCCTATCTGAATTCCTGCAATAGCTGCCAATCTTTTTTGCTCGGCTGTACGGCTTCTGTTATCCCGGCTTAGATATCAGATGCATTAAGCAGCGCCTCAGTAGCGTTCTTGATAATCCACAGTGGAAGTTTTGCTGCTTCATATCAGCTTTGCAGCTGCCAGGGAAGTGTTTGAAATGACCCAAGCTACGGAGCAGCGGAAGGACGGCCAGGTTCGGTGCTTTTTCATAGGGCAGACACAAACAGATAAAAACCCAGCACTGCTCAAAAGACCCCAGGTCGGGGAAAGGCTTAGTTTACAGCGTGACAGAATGGTTAAAGCCTCAAAGTGGGGAAGTGATTCAAAGTAGAGAAGCTCAGATCTGTTGCAGGGTAACAATTCACCAGAGGTCAGCTATTACAGCAGAATTACACACACTCACGGTGAGGTGACTCAGGCACGCGTACATCAGGCCAATCTCCCTGAAAGAAGGAGAAGTTACTTCGCAATTAACAGGAGGTAAGGCTACAGAGATGGGTGCTTGCTGAAGATGAGCGGGCAGGCTACAGGTTCACTCCCTCACTTAACTTTCTGCTTGTGTCTCTGGGTTCCCACTTCCATCAGTGCAGGAAGCACTCGCGATGTGAAACATCCCAGCACCCTTGCTGGGCCTCTAACTCCTCCACGGAAGATCATCTTCCTCAAGACTCGAGGGAGGGGATTCTGCCCCTTTACTCCGCTCTCGTCAGACCCCACCTGGAGTCCTGTGTCCAGCTCTGGAGCCCCCAACACAAGAAGGACATGGATGTGCTGGAGTGGGGCCAGAGGAGGCCACGAAGATGATCCAAGGGCTGGAGCACCTCTCCTGCGAGGACAGGCTGAGGGAGTTGGGGCTGTTCAGCCTGGAGAAGAGAAGGCTCCAGGGTGACCTTAGAGCAGCTGCCAGTACCTGAAGGG
>Ga0065711_1003863_pt1 | contig 26040 bp, 14 predicted proteins | sample Hoacrofraction12_FD_59098 | JGI IMG/M metagenome (GOLD analysis project Ga0065711, IMG submission 59098) | Hoatzin crop microbial communities from Cojedes, Venezuela - Epithelial fraction 12 v2 (version 2) | ecosystem: Host-associated > Birds > Digestive system > Esophagus > Crop | place... | reverse complement strand
CGGGCCCGGGGTGCCTCCGGGCAACCCCAGAACAGCCCCCGGGGCCTGGGGACACGGGTTCTGCCTCGCTGGCTTTAAATCACTCAGCGTGGAAAGAGAACACGCCCTGGGGGTGCCGGAGGCCGCGCTGGCCTCGGAGCTCCAGGCAGGGACACTTGTGCCTGTTGCCAGCGTGCGGCTGGGGTGCCTGAGGTCACCTCGCCATGGGAAGGGCCCCCTCTCAGAGCTCAGTGCTGCAGGGCCTGGCGAGTTTCTTCCACCATGGTCATTTCTGCTCCAAAGTTACCACTTACATGGCACAATGCAACGGTGACAGCCCGCTGGAGGTGACCGCCGTGCCGCTGCGGCGTCCCTCGACAGCAGCACAAAGCACTTGTGCCATGAAGTACCAAGCCCTGCGCAGCGCAGCCTGTCCACCGGCCCGTCCCCAAGCTGTCACTTGTGCTTGACAAAGCCACCCAGGCAGACACATCTGCGTGCAGGAACTTGATGATCTTAGAGGTCTTTTCCAACCTTAATGATAGCGGAGGGCTACGAGGATGGTGAGGGGACTGGAACATCTCTCCTACGAGGAAAGGCTGAGGGAGCTGGGCTTGTTCAGCCTGAAGAAGAGAAGGCTGAGGGGGGACCTTAGAAATGCCTGTAAATATCTGAAGGGTGGGTGTCAGGAGGATGCGGCCACACTCTTTTCAGTGGTGCCCAGCAACAGGACAAGGGGCAATGGGCACAAACTGAAGCAGAGGAAGTTCCGTCTGAACATGAGGAAGAACTTCTTCCCTCTGAGGGTGGCAGAGCACTGGCACAGGCTGCCCAGGGAGGTTGTGGAGTCTCCTCTGGAGATATTCAAGACCCACCTGGACGCGGTCCTGTGCAGCCTGCTGTGGGTGACCCTGCTTCGGCAAGGGGGTTGGACAAGATGACCCACAGAGGTCCCTTCCAACCGCGACCATGCTGTGATTATGTGATTAATAAGATGGCCAGGATCACATAGCTCCTGGCACATTTCTCGACACACGTGCAGTGTTTGGGGGTTTGTTCCTCTTCAGAATAGAGATGGCCGGCAATTGTTTGTTTGCTACTGTTCATAGTGAAAGAGGTGCCACTAGATGGCCGGGTTTAGCAAAATCGTAATGCCAGCCACCCGTTTTTGCAGCGCCACAGTGTGACTTTGTCACAGAAGGTGCAAGAAGTGCAGTTGTTCTAATTTTCTTTTCTTTTTGTTTAAATCACAATTGTGTTTGTGCGACTGGGAACTCAAGAAACAACCTGCAGCTGGTGTCTTTCCAACTCTTTTCTAAAGAAATCTGCTTGTGAATCAAAGTACGTTGCTCAATACCATTTTCAGGTCACTTTAATGTTGGAATTTATTTCTCAAAACCTCCTTCTCCCAAAATCTCTCCCGTTACCCTTAAAAGCTGATTTTTTTTTTTTCAAGAAGTAGAGGAGTTTTTTGTTCCTTTTTTGTTGCTACCATTTGGGGACAGCATGATCTACACCTCCAGAGATAAATTTTGCGGGAGTCTGAGCTGCCACTAGCCTCATTAATTTTAATTATTTTTTCCCAGTTCATTTTTTTTCCTCTGTGTCCTTGGACATCGTGCTGCTACCCATGTTTTCAGAGGGCTTTGGTTGTTTGGCTTGTTGGATTGGGGTTTTGTGAGAAGGGTGCTTTGGAATTTTTTTTGCACAACAGAGACAGTGGCTCTTCTTGACAGTTTTCCGTCCATTTTCTTGATGTCAGAAAGCCAAGGGATAAATTAAATGCGTAAAAGAAATAGATGCTTCAGGGTAGGTGAAGATAAGGACAAACGTACCAGAAGAAGGGAAAAAAAGGAGGAAGTGAGGGCTGCGTCACCAAATGATAAGATGAAAAAGTAAGATTCTAAGAGTGGTTTTCAGGGTCAGATAGCGGGGTGAAAATCAGGCTGCTTCAGCCAGATGAATACGTACTGAAGGTTTGTCAGAGGGATAGAGAGGAGATGGAGATGAGGTTTGTGAACAATAATAAGGATTACTGGAAGAGCTGAAAGGAACAGGAATGTTGTGAGATGTCAGAGGGAAAGATGGGATGTGTGCTGGATGAACTTCCTGGGACCCATATGTAGCTACTCACCAACACAGAGGCAGATGCACAGCGAATGGAGGTGAACTAAAACCAGAGATGCTAACTTTGTCTTTGAGGTGGTTAAGAGTATCTGCTCTTTGATATCTTATTTTTCATTTAAATCATTGCTAAGCAAGAATGCAAAATATTCACATGAAGGCACTTAGTCTTCTCATTCATCTGTCAATACAGTGATACATTTTTGATTGCTATACAAACAATAAATATCAGACTTTAAGCTGTTTAACTGCATAGTCAGTAGTTCTATTAGACCTACTAAAACCACTGGGACTACCAAATGTCCAAGATATGATACTCAGTGGGAGAGACTTGATTCCAAACAGCTTGAGCTCCAATTGTCCTTACAAAGTACATATGGAGAATGAGGTTGTAGGTGATCGTAAAAAACAGTAAAGCAAAAAACTTCACATTAATAATGAAGGTTTTACATAGCTTTCATCTCACAAGTCTAAATAATTTTTCTGTGGGTTTGAACAAGAAAAAGTGGGACCAAGGTAGAGATATGTGCACAGCCTCCCTCTTTTAGGTTTGTCTTTTATATGATAATTACTGCAGAAATAATCCTGTGAAAACTTCTGGGACTTCTTTAATTTCCATGGCCTTAAGGTAGAGCTCCTGGGGTCCACCAGTGAACCTCCACGATTCAAGAATGTGTGCTGCTGCATTCGATTATACAAAACCCAGTCTGAAATCGGGATATGTAACTAATTCATGCATGCTATTGGGCAGAGATATATTTGCCTTACAAATTACATTGTGATTGCCTTAATGTTACCAGTTCTACTCCATGCATTTCAGGCTTCTTAAGTTGTCTCCTAATTAAGTGTCCCTTGTTGAATGGGGGCTGGCAGTGAAAACTATGCACAGAATGGATGCCGTTCTCTCTGTCAGGACTCATGCACAGGGTGTGAGCATTGCACAGTAGTCCTTTGCCTTGTACAGCCTCACAGCTGTGTGCGTACCATACACATCCCTAGTTCCGCGCCGTGTCCTCTGCCCCCACGACTGGAGCCTCAAGTGGCAGACAGCTCGTCAGAAAGAAGCTGCCCCTCTGCACCTGCACTTTGAGATCGCCAAGTGCGCAGGCAGATGCGGGACAGCCATGCCACATCGCAGGCTCTGTGTTCAAGAAGGCAATACAGGAAGGTAATTCCCTTGAGAAGACACTGGCCCCATCACTTGACCTGACATGACACTGCCTTTTTTCCATAAGACAGCTGAGAAATCTGTGTTCAGAATCAGTGGAGAATTAAGTCCTCTTTCAGCAAAGCACTCCTCTCCAACTAAGAAGCATGAGCAATCGCATCCTTATTCAGCAAAGCATGCTGTGCAACAAAACATGTCAGGTATTTCTAAAGCTGCGCTAAAGGGGGTGGAAACACCTCAAGGCATCCCTAAATACCAGTGGAATTCAATATGCCCTCACTTGCTTTGAGTGTTAGTGTGGATAACTTTGTTATTTAAAATCAAACAATTTTTTTTTTTTTGTAGTGGGAATGCATCTGAAGTCAAGATTCATTTCATCACAACCTCGCTCTGTAACCCTAACAGGAATCTTTGTATTTCATTTTGTATTTTCAGAAAGGTATTGCTGAAAGAGAAGCTATTTCTGGGACTTCAGAGTTCTGCTAAAATTAACATAAAAATAAAATCAATATGTGAATTTCAGGGTGTGAAATATTAGACACCTAGAACCCTATCAGCTTTATGCAAAACCAGATGGTTTTGACCAAGCGTTCAGATGTCTCCATTCTCAAATGCTTTCAGCTCAAAAGTTCAAACATTATCCAAAACTTCTCCTCCAAGTGAGCACGTGTGATCTAATCCAGTTCCACTGAACTTGCTGGACATGTGAATGTAGACTTTCAAAGGCAGTGGAGCAAACTACGAAGAGAGCGCTAATGATTGCCTGCAGTCTCATTTTGTTTTGACTAAGTGTCATCAAAGGAAAAACTTATCAAGTGGTCTGCTGTTTTTCCCCAAAAATATTTTGCTTAGCCTTAAGCATTTCTCTTTTTCTAAGGATCAAAAAATGTGGAACAAATGATTATTTTATTCACAAATTAAACTTAATTTCTGTGGTGCCAGTTTTGTTCCATTTCTTTCTGATTTCATCCTAGCCTCAATCATCTCTGTCTGTTCTAACGCAATCACCATGAGGCTCTGGTCCTTATGCTTCCTTTTGTGTCCTTTCTTTAAATACTTTTGCTGATGAGCCTTGACCCGCCTCCCTGAAATATGTTGCTATAACTGAGTTCACAGCTGGGGTAGATTTTCAATCTGCCATTGTTAAAGAGAATTTTCATTAAATTTAACTGTTTGGGTTTCAGGGGTGATTTCAGGAAATCTTATTTCAGGACAGCCGCCAAGAGAACAGTCCTCTGATCAGTGATTCTTCTCTCGTGTCTGGTAAGAGTGACACCAGCAGCCTCCATCAAGCCTCCCATTAGCCCTTGGAGAGGCAGAAATCTCCTCGCACTGGTGTCTGTTCTTAGTGTGCAGCTCAGCATGTGTCTGAGGAGACCTGCAACGAGAGCGGGTATCTGGTCAGCGCGAGAAGACCTTGTTGAGCAGAGGACAGCATGACCTTCGTACTGCTGTATTGCGGGTAGTTCTGCCTGACTCACGCTGCCCATGGTTGCTGGAGATTGTGTGCGTAACAGCAACACATGGTGTCCTTTTTCTCTTTTAAATGTGGGCAGGTGTATTTTCCTCTTCTGTCTGGCTTTGGGAGACTTTTGTGAAGGGAAACTCGAAAACTATTTAGGAGTTGGAACCATAGAGCGTAATGATGCTGGACCACAATATTGGGGTGGCTTAATCCCCTGAATGACAGATGAAACAAATCATAAAAGACATAAATCTTTTCTAAATAGAAGAAAGGACTATTCTGTTACCCAGGCAACATCTCTTCCAAGTATTGGTGCCATAAAATAGTTAACTAGAATAGTCTTGAACAGGTAAATTACTGCTGCATCAACTTTGACTGTTGTAACAGTTTGTTAAATACTTTGAATCACAGTATTAGAGAAGTCAGAAATAAAACAAAGTGAGGACTAATGAATAGGACAGAGAGTTCAGTCTTGTTCTACCTCAAACTTGCCAATCTCTCTAAATCATGCCGCCTTATCTAACGCTGACTGGTGCCGTCCTATGCATTAAACAGTACCCAGGGAGAGTGAGTTTATCAGAATCTATGTCTCTGTCTCATTTCCCACCCAGTACAAGATAAGGAAGCACTTTTTTTCTTTCACTTTTCTCCTGTCTGTTCAGTTTATGAGGTCTTGAGACAGATTTGTCTGCTACTCTGCATTTGTACAGCATCTCATGCTCAGAACTCATGGAAGTTCTGAGTTAAATTGCAACCTGGAGGCCCTACAAGAAAATAGTAAGGCAAAAGAGGAACAGTGTACCTGTCAATCCTGTAATATGCTGTACAGTGACAATGTGAAAAATCTCCCAAGAAATACATCAGATAAACAGACATAGGTCTGAAATATGGGTGTGAGCACTCACAAAGAGGGAATGAGAATGCTAATCCCAGACTATCCACATCCAATGCCTGTTTGGTTGATTTAGACTTCAAAAATCGGGTGTTTTCCTAAGAGGGGAAATAAAAATTTCCACTGACATAACCCTGAGCTGTTTCAATGGTGACTGTTGCTAAAGTTCAGACACCAGCTCTTGTGCACGCAGATCTGCTGCAGGTGAGCATGGGAGTGTTGTGGCTGAAGGCTAGGCTCTGTACAATAGACATCCATGCCACTAAAGGATCCAGCAAATGGGGAAAAGAAGAGAAGCTCGGAGTATTTCAGAGCTTTAGAAACGTCTTAGCAATCTGAGAAAGGATTTGTTTACTATTTTATTAGGTATGTACATAAAGTAATATATTTTGTAGCTAATAAGCAATTTATCAGCATCAGTGCATTTTACTCTTAAGGTATAGGGTAAGAGTAGCAGTGCCTAGTGATGGGCAGTTGGGATTTGAAATCTATGTGAAACAATGCAGTATACTCAAGACTGACAAATCTATCAATGTTTCTGACAACCCGATGTTCCATGACATAAATGTTTAAGGGAGAAGAAATCTCTAAGAAGACATGCTTCATGAAAAAATCATGGAAAATGAAGTAAAGACTGATTTTAAGAGCAATCTGCAACTCCATGACTACAGCTGATGAAAATCTGAACATAGTAATTTATTGAATTTGATAAAGTGTATATTGATAAATAGAAGTCTCCTCATGTATATTGCATATTAAATGGGTGGAAAAAGTTTTAATCTGTGCTGTTAATGGTTTGGGTTGTATGGGGTTTTCTTAAACTAAATTCAGAAATTCTAATGTCCAGAAACCACGGTGACCATGTATAACCAGTAAAGTGTTATGAATTGCTGCATGTAATATATCCTACACAGCAGTATTTAGGTTGGTTACAGCCCAGAAATTATTCTTATGAGAGCATAAACTTTCAGTTATTCTTACTTCATATTATGTAACATTTTCATTAAATGGTTTTCACATTCTTCAGAAAATTATATATTAGGACTTACCTGATTCCAAAATCCAGTGAAGTTTGGCAGTTGATGTCAAAGCATGGCCCCACTTCAAGGATTTAGATGGAAAACATCCATGGAAAAGTCTCAATATGGTGCAAAATAACTCTGTATAATTGAGTATGTGGCAGTGCAATCTCCATGTGGCAAGGAGATGAACAGCCTAACGTGTCAGCCACTTGAACCATGATGATTCCTGCGCCGCTGTCTCTCCTGCACAAACTGGGATGTCAATCCTGTGGTCTGGCCTGGTTTGTGATTAAGTGATACTGTGGAACTTTGAGACTCTGAGCCTCTTAGAAGCTCAAGGGAAACTGAGGATGCTTAAAGCTTGGTAAGATAATACAATATAAAGAATCAAAAAGAATGCTAAGATGGCCTGTGAAAGACAAAGTCCCAGTTTAAACATAAATGGCATTAGCAAGCAGACAGTGACATTAAAGTAAGATTTCGTTCACTGCACTTGATGGACCTGCAGTCCTCATGGCAGTTACTCAGCTATCAGTTGATACTATGCATGAGCACTGCTTTTACAGGTGATGAATTTATTCCCACAGGTTCCTCTGAGAGGTATCAGTGACTTTAGGAAGTAGTTTCTGATAAGGCATTACATATTCGTTCTCAGTAGCAACTTTGTAATTTCTCATTTTTTCCTAATGACATAACTTTTAAGAGTGTTACGCAATGTTTTGCTACAGGACTGGGGTTCTTTGATGCACCTTACTGCTCTTTTTTGAAAATGCTTTGAAGTCTTTGATATACTGATATACACTAGGTGGAGGACCAAAGTCTTGCAGGTAAATAGAAGCGAAAAGTAGAAGTTCCAGGAAAATTCTGGAAATATGATGCACAAAGCTTGCTTTCCTGCTTAGTCAGCACAGTGATGACCTGTGACTTCTCTCCTGTTTCCTCTGGGGTAATTATAAATTGATCACAGGCAGGAAGAAAAGATGCAGGTTTTAGAACACAAGGTGAAAGTGCACCAGAGTTCCTGGTCAACTTGATTTGGGATTTGTCACTTTTCCAATTTAAACAAAGCAAAGAATGATCACCTAGGAACCAGTCTGTAAGAATCAGAAAATCATGTAGCAGGCAGGCAAAACAAAATTATGATCTATGCAATCTGTACATTGGCAGCAGAAAACAATATCCAGATTTGTGACAGAGAGAGTAATTCTACACTGCTGCTGGAATCCAAATATTAAATAAACATGTTTAAGAAATCAGCTTCTGAAGTTGGTTCACTGATGAGGCTTTACAGGTGCTTCACAGGTTGTGGCTCTTGGGCATGCAGGGAAAGGACGCGGATGGATCCTGGAGTAGCAAACGGCCTTTGAGGTTTGCTTAAAGAATGAAAGATTACCCTGGAAAAGGCCCTGCAAGCAAACCAGCATGGTGAACCGCCCCGAAGTGTGGGTCGCTGAGAAACTGTGTGGTTTGCATGGCCTCCACCTGTCAGAGGGGAACGTGCCTGCCTGTGGGACAGGCTGGCCGGAGCAGGGACGAGAAACATCACGGGTGTGAGAAGTGGAAAGGAGTGGGAGTCGATGGCAATTAGTGTAGATTAGAGCCTGGAAACCATGGGAAAGGGAAGAACATGTGGTTAATGGAGTGAAGGCAGGTCACAAGGGCTTTTTCTTCAATAACGTTGACTCCTCCCGTGGCTATTTTTCATGCTTTTAACTGCATTCTCACGTGGCATTCAGTTACTGAAAGAAACAAAGTGATTCTTAGAACTTTTTCTATGGTGGCGTGTTACTGTTCAGATTTCAGATTTTAAAGAGCTTATGTAAATGTTTCCCATAAGTACAGTAATTACTTGATCTGACTTTGAAATAGTGCTTAAAAAGCAAGTTTTATGATCACTGACAAAGGTAACATAGAGATAAAAATCCTCACAAGACCCATCAGATTTGACATACAGAGTATCCTGTTCTTATAAACGTCTGCAGGGTAGGAAATGACTTGGCTGAAATATCGTGTCTATTAGTAGACAAATACCATGTATACATATACATGAAATCATCCTCTGAAGAGTCCATTTAAAAAAAAAATACTGACCGTATAGTAGAGATCAGGCGCCTGCCCCACCAGCTCTGGGTAAAATGTATTCCTTCCCAGTCCTGCTTGAGCTGCGTATGTTGGTTTATATTCTGTGGCACCAGCAGTATTCATCTATTTTTCCCCTTCAGTGAGAGTAGGAGAGAAAGTTGTATTGGTGATTTTCTAAAATGTTCACGTTCTCTCCTTTAAAATGTAAGATTGTTCTCCCAACACGCCGTGAATGTCAGAGAAATAGAAACAGCTGTTGTTTTAGTTCATTCTCATGTGTGCAAGAGACAGTTTGACTGACTTCAGCCATGTCACAAATTGACTTCAAGGCCCTCCACACTGTGGCAATATTCCCATACTTGATTTTATTTACCTTTCCGTTTCTGACTTCTCTCTCTTTGGCACAGAAGAAAAATACAAGCAGGTTAAAAAAGAACCCAAAACCACACACACAAAACCCAAACCAAAAAAAAACCCCAGGCCTTCAGGGCTAGCATGAGTTCTTCTTAGGAGTTTTATCAGTTAAAGACCTCTCATGCCTCAGAAGTCTGATCTCTGTTCAAGTGGGAATTATGATGAAATGCAGGACTAAGAAGTCTCTGAAATCTAGGACTTGTACAAGGACACGCAGTGTTCTTCCACGCCTCATTAAGCTTGCCTGAAATGACCCAATCGGTGTTGAAAAAGTTCAGAAAAGATAAACTACTTTGGAACTTTTTTTTTATGACTTCATGTATTGTAGGGTCATGGAGCAGAGCTGTAAGAAGAGCATGTGGGAACTTAAATTTGCAGTGAAGTTTATACAAGAATGCACAAATGTATAGTGATTTTTTCACAGAAGTAATATTTGTAAGCATCTGACAACTGCTTTTTCAAGACAAACTTATGTCGAAATAACCTTTAAAAGCAACACTGCAGAAGGTAGTTTAAGAAGTTAGATTTTTCCAGAGTAGAATGTGGCTGGGGAATTTAAAATCTGTGGCATTAAGTGGGATTTTGTTACTCATGAAAATGTACCTCTGTCTCTTTCTTGCAAAAGATTTTGAGATTGTTGCCTTGAAACTCTGCCACAAAGGAGTAGCTATATCCCTATACTGGAAATATTGGGGTTGATTTCAGTTTTCTGATGTTTCTTCTCTCCAAAGTAGGACTCCCATGAGATCAGGAAGGAAGGAATATATTCAGTTTGAAGCCAGTTCTCTCAGGCCGTATTTACAATAACATACTTGATGACTGGTATCTCAATGGGACATAAATTGTAAGAAACCTTCCTTTCCAAATGTTGCTATGTGTAACTATTTCTCTTCTTTTTTCCTATAAAACAAATTTCACTCTAAGCCAAATCTTCAATTCTGACAGTGCTGAGTGACAATGAAAGCACTTCTTTCCACTAAAATTGCAGCTGAACTTTTGCTTCTGTATTGACAATTTCTGTATCTACATCCTAGAGAAAGTACTCTTTGTGCTGCACGCCTGGGCCGGCACAAAGAAGCGTCCCATTCCTGAGGTCCCTGTCACTGAAGTGTGCCCATCCAGCTTCTAGCTGGTTTTCCTAAACTATGAAAGTGCTGACAGAAGGTTGAAGAAAAAGCAAAACTGTTTGTCTTTCTGCAAGGGGATGTACTCCCTAATTCAACAAATACACAGTTCACTTATGTCAGCTTTCAGCTCACCTTGTGATGCATTTGTCTGCAAACTTTACCGGACCTGACAAGTTTATATAAAAGATTTTGATAATTCATTATGCTAAAACACCCCAGATGCTTTATAATGGGATTTTCACAGTGCCTCTAATATGGGAAGAAGCAAGAATATTCTTTTACTAGGGACATGTACATCTTCCCTTGAGAAGGAAGTAATCAAAAGTAACTACCAGCAAAATTACTATAGTTGAAGGACTCTCTGTTGGTTAATTCTTAATGGATATAATTTGATAATTATATGTATTTACGTCCACGTGGCACCAGTATACTTGAGGGTTTCAGTATGGGAGAAATGACTTTTCTAAAACTGTTAGTGCTCTTGACGGCTGTTGGAAGAAGAACATTTCTTGAACCCACTTTGGGAACAGCCAGAGAGTTTTAAGGCTTAGCTGTCTGCACTAAAAGCGCAGTATCTGATGCCATCAAAGTTTCCATCTTCAAAACTTTACGGTGCAGCAGATGTAAACCACAGGCGGCTGCTTGGGGCAGCAACAGACAGAATTACGTTTCTGCATGCTGCCTGTGATGCAGTGCTTAACACATGAAGCATTTCTGGTGTCCTTTTAAGAAGCAGAGTCTACCTCAACCGCTTCTCCTCTGTGCCAATGTGTGCAAAGCATGAAAGAAAGGAAGCCCAGTGGATTTCAGAAGCACCAATCTGCAGAGCATTCAAATGGAAAAAAAACCCCTCATATTTTATGACAGATTCTGTTATCTATTAACAATGATCTGAGCAATATTTGATACGTTAAATCTCAGAACGCCATTGCCTTCCACATGCTGCGGGGAGGTCACACGTTCTCTTCCGTCCTGGGATGTGTTTGTTCACGTGAAGTCATTTGAACAGTGGAGGGCCCTATCTCTGCAAAGGTGATGGCCTGCATTTCTCTCTGAACGTAGTCCTAGCCACGCAAATGACATCAACTCTGCTTTAAGCAAAGGTCAGTTGTATGATTTTTTTGACAAAGTAAATAAGCAGATTATTGCAGTATCAGAATAAGGAGATGATTCCTTAGTCTGGAGAAACGCTCGTGCTTTCTCTCTGTCGAGGAAGCTACGATTCTCATTTCAATAGGGAACGAATTCCCTACAGCCTAACATTTCCCTTTGATCATCATTTCTTTACCAGAACAGACTGATGTCGTGGATCCACGGTTAGAACTTCACCCTCGGAGCTCAACAAGCCAACCTCCACAACCTGAGCCCCTAAGAAGTTACTGAACTATGAGACAAGAGACAACAGGGAAATTCAGGAGATGGAGGACTACAAAATGAGAATGAAGCAACGCTGATCGACGTGACTGAGACTGAAAAACAGGGGAAACAGGAGTCTGTGGTAAATATAATTTTCATGGGCTGAGTACTCAGCTACTCTTGAAAGGCTTCTTTCATTTTATTTCCTATTCCCCTGCAAACTGTTTTTGACAGCAATTTTGGACTTTCTGCTATGAGAAGATCTGATACTCTGTTTTAATACAAATTAAACAGCTACTTTTTCACTGACAAGATCAACAGATCTAAAACCATGGGCCCAAAGCACCTTTTCCCTGCTTATCAATTCTGTTCCATCTTCATCCTTGTATTTTCATGTTCCTTCTCTTTGTCCCTCTTTGCTACATTTTGCACATACTGGGGAATAAAGATGCTTTTCATATAGTGGATTATTGTAGATTATTGTAGATGAGTTTTCCATGATAAAACAGCTCTCGAGCTCCCTGTTCTCCATAGAAGTTTAAATAAAATATCCCTGATTTGAAGGCAGAATGATCAATCTGAATCACATACCAGACATGAAAGCTTCAGAGTAGAAAATATATAAAAAAATAAAATATTTAGCGTGAGTTATACAATATTGAAACCAAAGGAGGTTTGAAGTCAGAGTGGTGATATTTACAAAACATGCTTGATTTTGATACCAAAACATGTTTAACCTGTTAATAAATAATTTCTCAATAAAACCACAAGTTCCTGTATCTAACTTTCTAACTTTTTTTAAGAAAGTATCTCTGAAATTTTAATATGTACTGCTCAAAATTTCTGACTTGCATTTGGACAGGTTAAAAGTACATCTTACATTTAATTTTCTTTTGCTTCATAAATATGAGTATTCTTCTTAAGACTTGCTAATAACAAACTTTTTTGTTACATCAGATATAATGTGTGATAGCCCTTGCAGGGCCATTTTCAGCCTAGTGGGAGTCACCATCCTCCTGTTCCTATTAATCAGCTTCTCAATGCTTCCTCACCCACCAGTGGGTGCTGAGTTTTCTCCTTCAGAAAGCTCAGTCGCAAAGACCATTGGCTCCATAATCTCTTCAGCAGCACGAGAGTTGCTTCCTCTCTGCAAGAGGAAAGGCAGCCAAGGCAGGTTGCCTTCCGTCTCCAGAAGTGGAGGAGAAACCAACCAGAAAGAGCGAACATGCTACCACAAGTTAATCCTCCTCTTATTTGGCCTGAATATAAGAACCTTTTGTGCACGCTATACACGCAATATTGCTGAGCACAGGAAGTGTGCTATAGAAATTAGGCAGATGTAGATCCATAAGTTTTCATATTTGCCAAAATTGTTTTAGAGTACAAAGTCTTAAATTCCAGAAGATTTTAAGTCCTCTGACTTTCCAGGGTGTAGGAATGCTGATTGGCATATAAACATCAACAAATTGGATAGGTGCAGATGATTTGCATGGCCAACAGTCATGATTTCTTGTACAATTTTAAGGAAGAAAGCCAGTTTTGAAGCACAATCTTGTATTTTGTAGTCCTTTGTAAAGTAATGTAAACACAAGTAATCTCAAAGGCTTCATTTTTACATGGTATCGACAAGCATGTCTAATCCATTGTGCTACAATTTACTAAGGGATAATTGCTCATTTACAGAGAAAAACCACCACAAAAAACCTTTAGCTGTTTTTCACCTCTAAATGACAGAACATTTCTTCAATTTTTGTTTTACTTTCCATGTTTTTAAATCTTGGAAGGACTAGTTATGTGACTCAAGAAAGTATTTTTGCAAGAGATGAGACTAATTATTCTGGCACTGTGAATATTTACACTGTTCTAGCCCTCTTCCTATCCTTATTTGTACATTAAATGTTGGACAGTAATTTAACAATTATTTTAGCAAGATTAGAAATTACACAAGGATGGTGGCAGGGAGGAATAAGAAGACAACCAGACAGAAACCTGATTATTTCAGATATTACCATTGGGATCATATAATTAAGTGCGTTCCACATTTCATTACGAAAATAAGCAACTGCATTATTCTTAACAGAAAAATGTTAAGAAACATTATTAGAGTTTGTTTCAAAACTCTAATAAAAAGAGCAAGTGCATTATTCTTAACAGTCAGCAACCTTTTTTTTTCCAATTTTCGTGTTGATCTCAGTTCTCAGAATGGCTACTGGGCAAAATGAGTTCTTGCATCTTTTATTATGTTGAATGCAATTTGATTTGCATTTTTTCAATATCTGTTCTATTCAGTTGAGTGAGTGACTGAGACACCTTAACATACAAGAAGATTTAGTAATAGGCAACACTTTCAGGCTGCAGATAGGTCGAAAAAACATGTAAATATGGGGCAGTGGGAAAATGATGAGTTTGTTTGTAAGTAGCTCTGAAGCAGGAATAGAAAAACTGTGCTACCCACACACTGTTTTTTCCAGTAAAGGAAGCCTTTACAGGTCAAAACTCAGCAGTAGTCTGGGTACCAAAAAGTTTGCCTTTGGTTAATTGTGATTCCTCACATGATACGAAGGGGTAACAGCAGTGACAGTGAGTCCTGTTAAGCGCCTGCTGCTGATGTCTGTTGGTGTCAGTGGCCTGGCACAGGCATTCACGGGAAGGGATCAACAGTGGACATCTGCTTTATTAAGAAAAGGTTTATCTTATAACTGAAATAAGAATAATTGTGTTGGCATGAACTTAACATTCCTCACCATACACCTTCTAAAAGTATCATGGTGCTTATTTTGCTGTAGGAAAAACTGTCTCGCAGGAAGATGAAGAGGCTTGTCCTGATCATCCAACAAACTGGTGGCACAGCTAGGCAAAATGTGAGTCTCATGTTCCAGACTGATGCCCTACCCATGTTCCCACAAATAAAAGGATTCGCAAACAGCAGGAGGCTGCGCAGCAAAAACTCCTCATTAACCGATGCATTGTGGAGTTCATATCAAGTTGTCTTTGAAAATCACTGTTTAGCTGTAAGTAACCCAGGCATTTCCCATAAAAGTACTTGTAACACTGAAACCTCATGCAGCTACTGTGATACAAAGCACATCTGTCAAAAGAAAAGCCTCATTAATAAAGTATGAGAATTCTGGCTCTTTTACAAAGCCTTAATGCGACACAAAGCCCCTTCTCACCGCTTGTGATATTTCTGCATTGAAAAGAATGAAGTTTTCTAACGTGAGCTCGTATCAGCAGCTTTACTGCAAGGATGAATTTGATCCATTCTTTTCTCTCTCAACGGCAATGAAGAAAGCAGGTGCAATGAGAAGAAATGGTTGCAAAAGTCAGGTGAAAGCTAACAAGCTGTTCTAGCTCTTTGGGTTTTTCGCACGTACCGTGGAAGCGGAGCCGATGCGGCGCACAGACTGGGACGTGAGTGCTCTTGCCATGCACGTTTGGCCAGTCACTCTCTCAGCAAAAGGGATGCTGCCTGGAACCAGCTTTTGATTGGTTTGCTCATGGCTTACCGAAATGCAGCCTGCGTGTTAATATTTCTCATACCAAGTAACCTCAGCCTTGGTATTCTGTTGAAAAAGTAGAACAGCAGCAAATTATTTGTTACAGTGAAAAATTTTGCCTTTTTGACAAAGCTTCCAAATTTACACAACAGCAACTGGTATGAAACTTGAGGCATTTACATTTTTAATTTTCCATTGCCATGACTGGTTTTAATTAACAAAAATTACGGTGGCAGTGACTGGCACAGATAGATGCAGGAACTAATTACTAAGATGGTGTGAGTTAAGATTTAAAATGTGGATTTAATTTTGGAAAAGAACAATATAAAAAAAAAATCAACCCTACAGCCTTTATAACGATGACAGATCGCACCAGTGAGATGACCTGTCTCTTCAGCTCACTCACAGGAAAGTGGATATTTCATGCAAGACCCTGCCACATTCACTGTAGCCTCTCCCAAAGGCAATTGCTTTTACATTTGCAATTCCTATCCGTCTCTCTAATTAAACAATTGGACCCACTTGCAGCTTTTCTATTTTTACATGTTTTGATCTGTTTGGTTACTGTAAGGATACATTCTCAAAGCTGTCTAGAAGCATGCAAGGACTTTTGGAATTTTGATTCTACCACCTGGAGTCCTCAAAGGCAATGACATCTTCTAATTAACAAACGGCTCTGAGTATATTAAAAACGTATCCCCACAAGTTCATGGATGAGAAAAAAAAAGATTTAGAGATTAGCTTGGCTGGGGTTTTGTTATGCTTTATTGCTCTTGTGTATAGAGTATAGTAGGTCTTTTCCAAAAGTCAAAGAATAGGGAAAGAAAGAGCAGAAATTGAAAGCAAAGTAGAAATGGAAAGAAAAAGAACATGGAAGGGACTAGAGAATGAGATTTCAGTCACATCTAGTAGTGATAAATCAAAGGTTTCTAAAAAGCTAGGCCGAATATGTCTGTTGTTTTCCCCTGCTATATTTTACCCATAGAGTCAGCAAGTGGCTGACTGTTTTTCTGTGTAGTCGCTGTAAATCATTTGGGTAAAAGTCCTGTCTTGTGGACTAGCCATCTGTTTCTATTTCTTAATACCGTAAGGTTAAAAAGTTTGGATATTAGAAGTCTCTTCTTTTTGCTGAGTTTAAATATATATTCTGCTTATGTAGTTCACAACACAAGCTGCAAAACGTTAATTTTATATTCACAATTTAAAATTATTTTTCTGTGTTCTATAGGTAACTCTTTTGGTAATGTCCCTTTTAACTTGGTCTTTCAAATAGTTGCCTTTTTAAAGGGCAAGTAGCAGATTCTCCAAATTTCTCCTGTTTCTATCTCACGTTGAAGACCCACGAGGGATGAGGGGACCTGCCTTGTCATGCTCTCAAGCCACGGGACTTCTTAGCCCTAAGGCTAAAGACTGGGTAAAGTCACAAGTCGGATGGAGACTCTAGGCTTGTTTTGAGTGTGAACTAAACATCCCTCCTCTTAGCACCTCAGAAGAGAGTTTTCTCTGAAATGACGGAAAAGTAGCTGGAATAGCCTTCAGGGTATGAACTATTTTAGAAAGTCTCATTCTAATATTGCCCAAAGCACTAATGGTAAAAGCTTCCCTCTGGATTAAAGCATGTATTTGATTAATTTTAACTAGTTTCCCCACTTCATTACACTGAAAAATATAACATTTAGATTGACACTTATCATTATCATGTTTCCCAAAAGTCAGAAATTATGCCAGTAATTTCGAACTTCTGACAATTAAATTTATATTTGAGATATATGCAAAAGCAGTAGGTTTAATAAAAAACTCTAGTCTAGTTGTAAAAGGAGGATGCAGTCAGCATGAAGCATGATTTCATGTTCTTTTTGGCTTAGCGTGGTTTTGTATGTTAACTGGGTTGCATCAAAGATAATAACCAAAATGTGACCTACTCATTTCTAATGGAATGTAATCAATGACCTGTGGTATGGCTCTGGCAGTTCTCAAATGTCCCTCTGTGGACTTCAGGGACAGAGGAGCTCAGGCTCCTGATCCATAGTGCAGCAAATGTGCATTCATTTTTTTGACCCATTCATACATATCCTGCTATTGCCCAGTACTGGGACAGTGTTTCCATAAGCAGCTTGTGAGAAGGAATTAATCAATGATGCTGTCGGGATGACACATGCGTCTAAACTGATCAACAGTATCTGGCTATAATTGATAGGATTAAGCAATCAATCTTCCAGATCATAGACAGGTTATACAGTAGTGTACTGGTAATTCCAGAGCTTTCTGACTAGTTAGGTTCTCTGTCACTTTGGACTAATAAAACCTGTTGTTTTCTAAGGAGAGTGAGGAAAATGTATTACTATTATAATACTATCTATTATGGAAAAAAAAAAAGACTTATTATTACTGTCAGTAAAAGAAAGTGCCTTAATGCTACAGATCCTAAGGGGTGCAAGAAATGAAACTGTAGAAAAAAAATGACTGTCTTCTCACCAGCAAGATCAGGCATAGGAAACAACCTGCAGCTCACTAATGGTACCCTGCCATTTCTTTATTAATATTATTGTTCTAATAATCATATATATAGTAATTCTTCTCAGCCAGAGAGAATTTGATGAACTGATGCTTGTCATAGTGTAAAATAATGCTCCTCTACTGAAATGAATGCAGCTATGTTAAGTCACATGTGAAGTATAAATTAGCTGATTATTGTGAAAGGGGAAAAGAGAAATGACAGTGGCACTTTGGGCAGACAGAAATTTCTCAGACTTGAGAGATGCTAAGCTTAAGATTCCAGCATGTGCAAAAACTGAAAACCAATCTTTCTTAACCACAGCCCCTCATGAACTTGCCTGATGCCTCCATACAAATGAAGACACTTGCTAAATCACATTAAGTCATTCTCTCAGAGTGGGAAGGAGAGTGAAGAGTGCTGTCCCAGACTTGACCCCAATATTAATTACAGTGTATTTCCCCAGAAGTTACCCATCACAATTTCACTTCAGAAAGCGGCTACAAATGCCTCACTCTGCCAGGCAAACAGCACTTTTGGGGTTGACATGGTCTTTAAGTAGGAGTGTTTATAGCCTTCTCAGTCAGGGACCACTACGCACTACCAGAGAGCTATAAGAAATACAAGCTTAGGAAGCTCAAGATATCTTTAAAAACACATTTTTCTGCCTAGAAAGCAAATCCCTTTCAAGGACATTTGCTCAGTGAGACATGCCCTCTGCCTGCATCCTCTTCTCCTCTGTAGGCAGAGCTCATGGTGCCTATGAGGACTACAGCCAACCCTCTAATCTCCTTTAGGTAAAAACCTGAATTTCCCACTCTTGTGAGATACAGCAGAAACTTGTACCATTCACCTCTTGACTGGAAAGGAAGTAAATTTTCCTTTTGCTTTCCAAGTGTTCTGAGACTCCCTTATTTGCCTAAAAGAACCTCCTGTGAAATAGCAGTCTTGGCACTCATGTTCGTATTTGTCATTTCTTAAACACCTGTGATGAGGATAGACATCAGTGGGATTTTATTTTTAGATAAACCTTACCTAAATCCTGATGTTTACTCTAAATTACAGATTAGTTTATTAAAATATCCTTCTTTATGGGCTCTCTTCAGGTATGGTCATCAGTACAAACACTGCCATAACCTTCATTTAATGCGGTGCAAAATATTTTAACTTTCACCACAGAGCTGAAAAACAACTCAACGTGTCTGTCTGGCAAATCAGTTAAAACATCTCAGTTTCTTTCCAAGAACCCAGTTCTCTCCTCAGACTGCTGAAATTGTATTACATTGAGGAATAAATTATAGAAAGAGCTAAGAACTGTCAACAACCAGCACCAAAACCTTACAAGCCTCTTCTCTTACAGAAGATCTGAAACTTCTCCAAAACAATAAATAAAAACGAGATTCCTACTGCAGATTTCAATCATCTCAGAAAACTAACTCATTTCCTGATTCGCGGAGGTGTTTTGTACTGTGTTTGCATTTATTGCTATTCCTGGTGAGCAGTTGCTCCCCAGTTGCAATCCACCAACAGAAAAAAAAATCCACTCAGAGACATTGTTGGTAGAATACAGAATTTTGGTTAAGAAACTAAGTTGACCTAAATCAAAATACATTGCTATAGCTCATCAAGGTTTTTTTTTAACATGCTAATAGAAATTCAGCTGCTGCATAATGCTTCTTTGGTGTTGTGATTTTTAAACAAAATTAAGCATAAACTTCATAACAGCATATTAGTTCCTAGTTGATGTAATTTGCTTAACTTAAAACTTGGAGGAAGAGCCTGTATTCAGAAGTGCGGCTTTTCATTTTAACCAAGGTCCCCTGTAAGACCTTCATAATTTTGCACAGCTCAGGACTGTCAGCCCTGACACTGAATGAACAACAATTGTGAGTGAGGACAACCACGTTCCCGCCGATGGCTGTGCCGCTGCCGCGTGTGCCCGGGTGGTTTTGTTCCTGCTTTATCTTTTCCTCTGCCCTTCTCTAGGAACAGGAACAGCAGCTGTTCACACTGGTTTGCCTAGTTGAGTGCTCGAATCTATACCTGATTTTCCCACACATTAGAAGATACCAGGTTTGCCTAGTGCCTTTGGAAAGCAGACTGTCTTGACACGGTGTGTGTTTATAGGTCTTCAGTATACAAGTCTGAAAAATGTTGCCGTCTGTCTTTGGCTGAAAACTGGGTTAATTATGAGAAGCATCTGCCAATCTTGAGGGCACAGTTCTGTAGCCCTGGCCATGTGACATGGGGGCTTTAGAGATGTAAAATACAAAAATTTAAAATTAGGATGAACATTAGGGAAAAAGCATTATTTTATTATAACAAGGATTTCAAGAAAAAACCTGTCTTTCTTTCCGAGATGAGCTGCTGAAGGTCTCAGGACATTGTTTTCAAGAAACAGAAGGCAATTCAGGTGAGCTGGCTAAGATTTCCTCTCTTCCTCACTGCCAGACTGCAGATTCCCAGCCAGCAGGCAGGATGAACAACAACCACTCTAGGCTGGCTGCCTCTGCAGTTGGTCTTCTGCCGCTTCTGATAATCAAAGCGGTCGGTGGCCTCAGTCTCCAGGACCCCACTCCCGCACTGAGGGCAAGAAATACCAAGAAGGCAATGGCACAGGTAACAGCGACTGCCTACGCTTTCCCTTACTCGAGATCTGTGCAAACAGGGAACACAGGATGAAGAGATGATGCTGATACTTTATCTGTGAACAGGAGCGCAAAGTCTACATAAGGGTAAGCATATGAAGCCTCCATCTCTCCGTTTCTTCTCCTGCAAATGGATGGCACAGTTCAAGGAACAGCTCTCTAAACTGGCAAGTCCAAAAACACAGCATTTTATTTTATAAGGGTTGAGCAACCATGTGCAAATAAATCTTTAAGTTCTCTAGAAATGCTTCATAGCTTTTCAGTGAAAGAATAGTTGTACATCCCCAAGCAGCACAGGTTCTGTATTAAACTGCTTCGTTGAAGTTTTGGAAAAAAAAAAAAATAAAAAAAAAATCAATCTATTCCTTCTGAAAGATACTGCATTCACAATCTGGCCAGTGACCTTATGAGCTGCTCTGCGCTGTCTCATCTCAGCTTCGTGCTGGAAGCATTGGTAGAGATGGGAGAAGCCTTCTGTTGAATCTCAACAAGCTGAAGACAACAAATACTCAGAGTGTACAGTGCTAGGTTTCTTGCTAAACAGTCATCAAGGATTCAGTTTTCAAATGGTGACTCGAAATAATTTACATACAAAGAGTATGAATTTAAAAAAGGAGCTCTTTTATATCTACTGAAGCAGTCCAAAGGAGCGAATACAGGCAGTTCTGTTTGATTCATTTGTATCTTTTCCACTATGAGTTTTAATCTCCCTATAATAAAATGTAATAAGATTAAACTATGCCTTAATTCTTTGCTAAAACATATAGTATTGGTAAAAAAAAAAGCTAAATTTTTGTTTTGTAGAAGTGGGTAGTATACTTTGAAATTCAATACAACTGCTATTGAAATAAATTGTACTCTTGAGAGATTATAGAGTGGAAAAAAAACCCAAAGCATTAGCATGGTAATTTTACTAGAGGGCTATCATCATTTAGTTGCTTATTCCTTTTCTAATCATTTTGTTTCCTCCTTATCAGTGACATGAGGCTTCCTGGAATGTGGAATGAGGAGCGGGTGGTATTGCAAGAACAGTAAATCATTTGTGACAGAAAACTTCTTATCTTGGTGCTATGGGCCAAATTAGGGTTAGTGGGAATCAAACATCTGTATGGCTGAAATTAAAACTATTTTCTGTCTCAAAAACATACTTTTGAAGCACTGATAGCCACTTACAAAGCTTTGTTGCAAAGAGATGACTTTGCCAGCATTTTAATTGCATCTGTTATCCATGGGTGTGTGTAGCCTAACAAACCATATACGATAGCTGCATGAATGTTTCTTGAAAGTCTTCATTAACTGGTGACATTAAGCTAATGATAAAATAATGACCTATGCAGGACTAATGTTTTTACTGTAATTTAATAACCCAAGAAGAGTATCTTTTAGATCACTTGTTGTTTCCTTTAAATAATTTCTAAAACGGTTTGATTTTTGCTAGGCTATTTTCTTCTCCCAGAATGTCCAGTGAACGCAAATACCATAGCATGTTGCCTTTCCAGTGTGCAGTGCACTATGCTTTGATAAATAGCTGGTTGTGGTGGCATTTATAGGAGTAAACCTCATCCATTTTTCAAAAGCTTGAGGCTTGAGGGGACCTTCCGACACCAGTTACGTGCAGACATTACAAGTTGTAGTAGAACTGGACCCTGTGGGCTGCTGAGTGTCCGCAATTTCCTGAGTGTTGAAACCTGCACCAAAGTGACACAAAGCTTTTACAGCGTCCTGGGACCGTGGATAGTTATGGAAAAATCCTAGTGCATTCCAGAAACAGGAGAAATTCACCCTGCCATAATCCTTAGCTTTCCTCAGCCCTTCCAGAGGCTGGATGTGCTCTGCTGATGCTATGCCTGCGTCTTTCCTGACTCCCTCTGAAGTAAAGGAGAGCCAAGGAGAGAGGCAGCCTGAGCTGTGGGGACTGAGACAGGGCAACTTCCCCAAATCTCCACCACATCTATAGCTGGGCAAGGAGTAACCGACCTCACCTTCAGCATCTGCAAGACTCCCAGCTACCAATCTCTTCACACTCTCTGTCAAAGCTTCCTTTAAGTTTTTCTGATCTTCCCAATCCAGCAGTCCTCCACCTGTCCCTTCCTTACCAACCCAGATAACATGGACAGACGGTGTCACCATAGCTCCCTCCCAACATTTTCTCATCCCACTAGTTACCCACTTAGCAGAACAGCCTGGCCCAGGCTGAATCTTTTTGCCTTACTCGAGTGAGACTTGCTGAAGGCTTGGCTTGTTTCAGGGCAGTTTTCTATAAAATAGTTCATTTACAGATTTAGGTAAAGCTCCCTGCACTGAATGTCCTAACAGTGAGCTGTAGATAACAGTTATTAGAGCTAGACAGAATTAAACAAATAAAATATTTTCCATGATTCAAGGCATATGCAACAATGAATTATTCATATACCCTTCACAATGGTCACAGGACCCTGAACACAGCAAATAATTAAGACCACTTAAAAATAGTAGCAGCATTTTTTTGGGGTAGACTGGGTACTTTGAATGCATTCACTGTTTGAAGAGAGTCCTTAATTGCATGAAGTAATTTATATGTTAAAAAAAAGTGATGGAATGAAAATGCTAGGATGGGTCAAGGAGAGAATGAACATATTTTTAACGGTTTAAGACAAATCCATTCAAGCAATATAAACCCATTTTAGCTCTTACTCAGCTTTTATCGACTCAGTGTGTTCAGTGAGCCAAAGGATGCTCTCAGCTGCCACGTGGCAAAGTTGTTAGACTCCACATTTCCACCAAAGCAGAACAGGTTATTGCCATTGACACCTGTGGGCAGTTTCTCCGATTATATGTCAGAAAAAGATGCAATAATGACCTAGAGTTTGGCAGCAGATATTTATTCTTCTTCCATAGCCTGTACAAAAGCTAAATAAATTCAGCAGGAAGAATTTCCATTAAGTAATAGGCTCCATATCGGCATTTTCATATGCTCATTATTTAAATGTACTCTTTGGAAAGATAATTTATTGCAGGTCAGGATTTGCTTATTTTTATGTATTTGCAGCATGATTTCTTACTTGCCATACTTAAGTGAAACATATGATCATGCAACTCTACTGGTTTCTTACAGAAACATTAACTTTTCTTAGCACAGCCTGAACATATTGGAAAAGGAAGCCCATTCCCTATGCTTCAAATCACAGAGGTAAATGATGAACATGAACTATTTTACATTTTGTCTCAGGAGAGTTATAAATAATGAATCCTCTGACATAGGGTCACTGCTATTTCTGTTTTTCAGTCCAGGATGGTAGCAAAAACTATTTTTCTTCCACCATCAGAAATTCAGCTTTTGCCTAAATAACAGCAATCCTCCTTCCTCATGTAATTCTGCTTTTTTCACAAAGAAAATTTTTCTCCACATTTTGGTGGTGGATATTTGGTGCCTTTTCTTCAAGACTCCTTGATAATCTCTAAAGGCATTCTCCATTTTTCTTTCATCTGCTACCACCACTTTGATCTCAGGGACTCTTTTCTGTATGTGTCTTGATGGTTGTAAGCCAAATTTTCAGAATAAAAGCTGAAACTGTACAAGACAGCATGGAATAGAAGATGTCTACTGTTAGCACTGACCGTGCTAGAATATAAAGTAAAATATCTCAACCAAACAAAAAGCCACTGCAGAACAGGACAACAGCAAATAACCTAAGCAGCTGAAATGACACATTACTCTAAACACTGGCCTTTCTCTGCTGTGAGCCACACTAAGGACGAGCCCTTGCTGCCTGGATGTTTTTTCTAAATAGCCGCTCTTTAATGGTATCCAGCTATGACAGAAAGCCAACTCCTTAAATCTCTGTCAACAAAATTGCAGCTAAAGATTAGTGTCTATATAGTAAGTAAAAGGTGCTAAGAACTTTGCTTGACAAGGAATTTAAAAAGTTAGTTGAAGTTCATCATGTGATTCGAAGTCTGCCCTGAGAGCCAGTGTCTTTGACATTGGAAATGTAAATGCTGTTGGAAGTGTGATCCAGTTAATGGAAAGATATATGCTCCTTGTTATTGATCAGGAGACAATCGGTTGCTGTTCATCAATGATCTTTTGCTCTTCATTTCTACAGATGACAAATAACAAAGTCAAGAGCAGAGGTGCAGAGGAAATGAAGAAACACAAGTAAAAGACATGCAGAAGAGTTGCAGAAAGACTTGAAGGAAGAGGAGGAGAAGAACCTGCTGGAGCAGCAGCAGCTAGAGGAGAAGAGTTGGAGGGCTGGTACAGCATAGACCACTCACACGGCTGAGAGGTGTAGAGGCAGTGTTGCTTTCCCTTTTCCAGCCAGAACACAGATCTGTTCATTTAATACTGTAAGTACTCAGGGCATGGGCTAAACCCAAGCTCTCCAAATCGCTAACGTCATTTCTGATTATCGAACCTGAAGTCACTTAAAAAGCCTTATTTTTAGAGGTGAATTTTCTGTGTCTTCAGGCCCATCTAAGGACTCCCTGTGCGCAAAAAGCAGAAGCATCCAAACCAGGTGACATTCTCAGTCAGTCATCTTTCCTGTGGCTTGTGGCAGAGGGACAGGGAACTCTGAATAGGTGACGGGACAAATGGCAGGAGATCTAGCAGCTGGGGGCAACACAGACCTGGTTAGAGCCCCACAGAGATAAGGAAGGTGGAGATCATCCCTCATCTGTCCTGAGAGGCAGGGAAGCAGCTGGGGAAGGGCACAGCTCTAAAGCAGCCAAGCTGTTCTCCGAGAAGCGGGAAATAGAGATATTTGGGAGCGGGGAGAGGTATCTGGAGGAAGAAGGTGGAAGCTTTCCTGCAGCACAATCTGAAAAGCACAGTGAGTAGCATGAAGAAAATTGAGACAGCTTTTGGAAAAGAGGAAGCTGGTGAGCTTTGTTCAGTATTTTAGTGGAAAATCTGTATGCATGCTTTGTTAGTCTGTTCTCTCACCATTTACAGAAATGCTAGGCTGGATATTCCTTTTCCTTCCTCTGTGTGGAAGGAAAGTCCTACACAGAGAGACACCCACTGCAGAAGAGCGCAGCAAAGCTGAACCTGGTGCCTACATGACCTTCTGGGCATTTCTTGATATCTGCCCTTTGCTCCTCAGGTTTTTTTAATGTTTCCAAACTGGCTGACTTTTTACACAGTCTGAAAACCTATATTTATAGCTACTCAGATAAGTCGGTTACTTCTTAGACTCCATAATAAATTGCCTTAGTTAATAACCTTTTTCACAAGAATTATAGCCTCCATTTAATAGAGTTATAAAAGCATAACTTGAACTTTGTTGATTTCATTGTAAAGCAGAGAGATTTGGAAAGATTTAATAATTGATAACACTTTTGGGACTGTGATAAACAAGATTTTCTTTAATCAACTTTTTATGCTTGGCAGATTAAAAGAATGTAAGTGTTTTTCAGATGTGTGCTTCTGAGTATGCATGGACTGAGAAATGGTAATATAAAACAGTTAAAACGAATGATAAACTAGACAGACAATGAAAATATAGGCTAAGAAATTTCATTCCATTCAGCGTGACCTGGATAGGCTGAAAAGTTGAGCAGAGAGGAACCTGCTGAGGTTCAACAAAGGCAAATGCAGGGTCCTGCACCTGGGGAGGAATAACCTCATGCACCAGTACAGGCTTGGGGTGGACCTACTGGAGAGCAGCTCTGCGGAGAGGGACCTGGGTGTCCTAGTGGACGACAGGTTAACCATGAGCCAGCAGTGTGCCCTGGCTGCCAAGAAAGCCAACGGGATCCTGGGGTGCATCAAGAAGAGTGTGGCCAGCA